>Ga0058698_10000624_pt1 | contig 18749 bp, 14 predicted proteins | sample AgamicAsSfe_FD_67288 | JGI IMG/M metagenome (GOLD analysis project Ga0058698, IMG submission 67288) | Agave microbial communities from Guanajuato, Mexico - As.Sf.e | ecosystem: Host-associated > Plants > Phyllosphere > Phylloplane/Leaf | place: Guanajuato, Mexico | collected 2012-05-30
CCCGCCCCTCCTCCACCGAACAAGCAGCCTACCTCGCCCCAGGAGCACTAGCAGGTCTAGCCATCCTCCCCATCGAGCTCGGCCTCGCACCCTTCAAGCCTCCCTTCTACAGCAACACACTCCGGCCTTTCCTCAGCCAACACCTCCCCCACGGCCTCTACCGCCCCGCCATCCGCTTCTGGGCTTTCGACCTCGCCCGCGCCCGCCTCCTGTATGAAAGCCAGCAAGCGGGCATATCTACACCACCGGCATGGCTGATCGGCGGGCTCTCCGGCGCTATCGGCGGCTTGGCAGAGGTGTTTGTCCAACATCTCATCACCACGCGCTGGCTGGCTACACTGCCCTCACGTGCGGCGCTGGGGGAGCAGGCCGCCAAGCTGGGACTGTGTTTTGGAAGTTATACTGCTCTCGCCGGGATGTGGGCGGAGGGTGAAAGAGCACGGAGGGGTGATGGAGAGCAGGTGCAGGGACCGCCGAGGCCTTTTTGGAAGTGTTGGATATTTGGGGCGATGGCAGGGGCGTTTGGAAGTGGGATCATATGGGTGGGGAAGGAGGGCTTGGATGGTGGGAAGTGGTATCTGGACGGGAAGAGAGGTGGTGCTATTGCGAGTGGGAGATGGTGGAGGCAATTGGCGGGCGCGACGGGGAAGGGTGCGTTGATTGTGGGGACGGTCATTAGTGTGCAGGTTACGAGTTGTAGGGAGGTGTTGGACGTGCTTGATGAGTGAAGCACGTTGTGTGAGGGGATTGCTGCTTTTGGTGAGTTGAACTTGACGACAGTCGCCATCGATGACCACATACTGACCGCGAGGCACGTGCCCAGATGAGACAACACATTCTGGTCGCTCCGACCAGGACGATGGGGCGCTTTCAATCCCGACTCGATCTTGCCGAAGTCGTCAATGAGCTCCATGGGCTGGAGAACCCGACCGAAACCTTCTTTCCCGCGCCGAGCTCCGCGAATACGTGTTGCGCTCCGCGAAATGGGCGTCATTCTGATGCCCAACATTATATATATACTAACTCCAGCCAAGTCGTGCTCAACTGATCATCTGGTGTGGTGATCGCTGTCATACTCATCTGGAAGCGCGTCACATCGTCAATTCAATCACAACTCGACGGCACTCTGCAGCATGCGCGGAAATAGTAAGTTGATTATTTGACCATCGAGCTGTGTTCGTTGACTCGTACTAACATGGTTGTAGCTACCGGACTCTAGTCTCACCTTTCAATAGATCGTCACTCCCGTTGGACCACTATGTGTGATCATTGTAACGACCAAAGCTGGGGTACGCTACTCTATCTGCGTTATTTCCACGCACCACAGACTTTCCGCACTCCGCAGTCATCCTTGCACTTCGCCGTGCTTCTTGCTTTCATCTGGACGGGGTGTGTGGTCTGCTATTCCACCATAACAGAGTGTCAGCAGAACCCCGAGAGGACTATAGTCACATCTAAGATCTCCGGTAGCATATGAGTGGAACTCCTTCTGCAGAAGTTTGGATTCGGCAGGGAGACTACTGGTAGTCAAAAGTCGATCCCTTTCCAGGCACTGGCGTTGCCAGTCGACGCAACACAAGCACAATGGAGCGGGCAGCTCGGCAAACTTCACCAATATCTCGGCCATGTTGGCCATGTGCAAGAAGTTTGCAACAAAGGGTGCCGCCAGAAACAAGTGCCAAAGACTCGGATTCCGAAAATCATGACCATCGATCCGTCTTCAGGCTCCCATATAACCGTCGTGCGCAAGACTTGTCCGCCCCCAAGACGATCTCTAAGCTCCGTCTTCGATACCTGTCGCACCAGCCGAGAAGCGATGATCTCTCAGAAGCTTGGGTTCGGCAAGCAGGACAATGTTATCTTTGGCGTGTCGAACAGTCTTTTGAGCTGACCTTTCGCTTCACATTCGAGGCCGAGACCATGGCAGTTGAGTGGGTCTACAATCGCCCATGTGTTTGGCTTCGAGTCGATTGTTACTGGGTCCGATACCTTTCCAGAGTGCTCAAAGGAAGAAGCCAGCATTGTCGACCACTGCCTTGCCATGGAGCAATGAGCAGATGAGCGGACTGCAGATTATCGTGCTCCAGACCACTCTTAGGGGCGGAAAGATGGCTTCATGTCCGCGTCGAATCGAAAGCACAAAGATCTCAGCATTTCGAATCCTCGATATCATATCCCCAGAAAACACCTCTGCTACTAACGATGTAATGATGTTAGCTGGGCACTAGCAGATAGCATCTAGTGCCCAGCCAATGTTGTTACATTGTGAGTGATAGACATGTTATTTGCTGATATATTGTCTTGAAACGAATCTGGGCGGGCAGCTCTGTAGCAGCACGTTGAATATACAAAACTACATGTACATCTATAACAGCTCGATATGGCGCTTGCCAGCCTTGAATATTTTACCAACTCATACCCTATCTCCTCTCATCTCCTATCGCCCATCACATATCCCTCGCTCAAACAGGCCACAGATCATCCTCCCTCGTCGCCCCCCACCCCGGCCACTTCTGTCCACTCCTCTCCTCATTCCTTCTTGTAACCACAACTTCATCGCCGACCTTGACTTCAAACTCTTCTTCTCTCTCCTCTGCCTCCTCCTCCTCCTCGTCCCCGGCTCGCTGCTCTCGCCTCACCAACCACCCATACCGCCCAAACACCGGACTCCACTTCTGCGCCGTGTCGACCCTCCGGTCCCTCTGCAGCAACTTCAGCACATTCGTCCCGCTGGTGTTGGAGCCGGTAGTGTAGTCCACGTTGAGAGATGTGCAGCGGACGCAGTTGTGGTTGAGGAGTAATCTTGCGGGTTCCCTACCTCCTTCACTTCCACTTCCAGCTCGTGGCGAAAACGTAAGCTCGCCCCAGAAGTCTTCTTCCCACGCCTCGTCCGCACCTGCAAGGACGATATTCGGCCGGAACTTGGTCATGTCCGCCAGTTCGCCCTTGGGCATGCGGGTGTGCAGGGCGGCGAGGGAGGTGGTGGAGGTGATGAGGTAGGAGGCGCCGTCTTGGAAGGTGATGGAGTAGTCTTTTGGATTGATGGGGCGGGTGAATCTGTCGGTAGCTGGTGCTGGTGGAGATGGATTTGCGGTCGTGGTCGAGGCTGGGGTTGCGGAAGAAGTAAGGTTCGACACGCCACTCGCCACTTTCCCTCCCAGCCAGCCGGCCCAGCTCTGTGAGGCGCTGCCGTCGCTTCTCTCGATCGCCGCCTGCCTCTCCGCCTCCTCGTCCGCTGCCTTCCTCAACACCGGGTTCCGCACCTTAGCATTCGGCGCCAGATTCCCCAGGACTTGACGATACCTAGGCCCCAAGTAGACGAGGATGACGGGGGTGCCGATGTCAAATGCAGTCGTGAACCAGTCGGTGTAAGACTGGGGCATGGCGAGGCCGCAGACGGGCGAGTGGTGCATCTCGATGTCGATGGAGGGGAGGGAGGCGATGTTGGGGAGGAGGGGGATTGTGATGCTGGTTTTGGAGCCAGGTTGGGGCGGGTTATATGTTACCTGATATCTCGTCAGTCTATCTTCAGCAGCAGCACATCCTCCCTTCCCTCCACGTTCTATAACGATACATGCTCCCCAGATTTTACTCATGTACAACACAATCCCACTCACCACAATCTCCCCCGCCACCCCGTTCTCCTCATCCGGCACTCTCAACTCCGTCGTAAACAGACCCATCTGCGGCCACTGCGATATATACATTGGCTTATACCGCTGCGCCGGATCCGTGCCCGCAGTCTCGCCGAGGTCTCGAACCAGGCAGAAGCGGCGGTCGTAGGGGAGGCCGTGGTGGGTTAGTGATGAGGCAGGGAGGGAGACGCCGCGGAGGGACTTTATGGGGTAGGTGTGGAGGGCGTGGACGTGCATGGCGGTCACTACGAGGGATATGCGTAGGGTGTTTATTCTGGCTGAGTGGCAGAAGGACGATGTGCAATGTCAGTGTTGTGGCGGTGGCCAGGAAGAGAAGGTGGTGGTGTTGTTGTTTAGTGCTTGACAGCCGTGTGGCGATGGCCACGAAGTACTACGGTACAAGTACCTTACTAATAAACGAATGCATCTACTACAATACTAACATCAACAATCGAAGCGAGTCTCTCATTGATTACTGCCCAGAACTATCTATAGAAGCTCGCGGTAATGCCACACCTCCTACCTAGGTCCTAATATATCGGCCTATCCTGCTTGGCCGCCAGGCCTCCGTTTCTCGCGACAACACTCTCCTCCATCTCCTCCACCCTAGAAGCACTCCCAGCATCGATACCCTTCGGAGTTCTATGAGGGCTCTCAATCGCACCCAAACTCCCAATCCACTCCCATGCCCTCCCAACTTCACCACTTCGGCCTTCACGTACTGAACTCCTGACATTACTGTTTCCCTCCACCTTCAACTGCACCTTCTGCCACAACTGCTGCCGCCTCTTACTGCTGAACTCGTCCCTCAGCACATCATCCCTCATCTGCGCCACACTGACAAAGCTCTCCGCCTCGTCGCTTAGGACAGATCGTGCCCACGCAGCTTGTGCAGCTAGACGCTCGAGTGTCACGGTGGCGAGATGTTTGGCGCGCTGCTCTGTGGACCTGGCGTCGAGGATGGCGTAGCGGCCATAGGCCCCGGAGATGATGAGTAGGATCAAAAAGATAAGTTGTCGAAGATATCGTTCCAATGTGACGCGGAGGGATCTGCGGAAGGCGCAAGCGAGGTTGACGTGTGCGAGTGAGGTTGAGCGGAGGGTGTGTCTGGGTGGTTCAGAATCAAACTGTCAGCACCGCGCAAGCGCAAAATGTCAGAAACAGAACTTTTGCAAGGGAGATAAAAGCAGATGCAGTCAAGGATGGGAACAGAGCTGGGCAAAACCCGGGAAAGCAGGAGGCGAAGCAAGCAGGAAATGAGCTTACCCTTCAGCACCGTATTGTACTTCCTCTCTTTGCATTATATCGCCAATTGCCGCTGTCCAGAGGTCCTCAAACTCGTCATGGCTCATGCTTTTCTTCTTTTGTGTCTCCATGGCTGCCTTCAATTCGACTTCCGGCACGTCTGGTAACGCTATTCGCTTCCCTTCAGCGTCAGGCTCACCGCATTCCCACTTAGCATTGCGCTGGCGCAATTCTTCGACAGCTCTATCAGCGACAGTCTTGACTTTGCGTGCTTTCTCGCTATCAGCTTCGCACGTCGGCGGAAGTGGCACAAGGCCGGCAAGAGCCAAAGGATGTGGTTGAAGGACAAAGTCGGGTTCGCACGTCACTTCCATGTTCGGATAGCAGTATCCATGAGGTGGACAAGGTTCACATTGCGGCTGTATGACACTTGCCCATTCAGGAATCTTGACACCGCCTAGTTCACCAGTCTGTCGTCCAACTCCACAGAATCCTGTTTGAAGCTTCTCTTGGCGCCAGACTGTACCAAACCCCGTAAGCATAGCTATAGAGATCGCCCATGGAACCGCTTTGAGGACAGGATTCGTGTTCTTGCTATTGCGTCGACGCTTAGCCGGTCGTGTCTCAAGTTGACCAGATTGCGCTCTGGCCGCTTCCAGCTCCTCTTGCGCTTCAGGTGTGAATTCTTCTCCTATCTCTGGCTCGTCCTGTACCTCTGGCTCATCCTCTACTTCCTGAGGATATCGCTTCCTTGTGATCAGGCCAGCATCTGCGAGATTGAGCTTCGACGTGCTTATGCTCGTGCTCGAGACGAAGTCGGACTTGCGACGAGAACTTGTAGATTTTGCCTCACTCTTCGCGCTCACGGGTCCAAGTGTACGACGCTTGTTTGATCCACTGATAACCACTGGTGTAGAATACTGCGGACTACCACTCTGGAATGGGTTTGCTGTGGAAAATGGACTGGCATGGTCTTCTCTTGGCATATCATCGTGGTCCTCGACCTTAATGGCGGGCGTCGCAATGCTTTTGCGACTGCGTTTTGTTGGTGATCGGGGTGTTCCGACGTCTTCAACTGTGTCGGCGACTGGTAATCTGGTAGGTCTTGCGGACGCTCTCCGCGATGCTCGTTCTGTGGCAGGCGCCTCCTGATCAATGTCCCAATCCCGGGTGTCGAAAGTACTGTATCTGGCTGATCTTCTCGCGGTCCGCGGAGGTGATCTGATAGGCTCTTGCGCTTCTTCCTCTGCATCGGTAGTCGCAACCGACGTCTCTCGACTTGAGGCCATATCCTCAATACCTTCCGCGGAGCGTGTTGTTGCCGCAAGCGATCTCAGGATACGTCGTGCCTGTGGTTTGATATTATCGTTGAACAGGTCGACGAGCTGGCCCTTCTTTGCGGATGATGGGTAATCAACGTCATATTGAAGAAGTAGCGAGCGCAGTCGCGGGATGGTGAGGCTCGCAGCGTCGAAGCCGGGCGCAAGGTATTCATTGGCATCGGCCATGATGACGCGTAGTGACGATGACTCTAGGAGAGGGCCGCAGAAGGTGTGTCAATAGAAGTCTGAAAGGTGGATGTAAATAAAGCAGATGCGGGAACACGTGACACGTGAGAGTGCACCCAAGAGTGCTCTGTGTGGTGTGATTCTTATCGTGAATTCATGGTAAGGAAGAACGATGAGTCTAGCTTAAGACAGTTTGCCTGGATTGAGTCATGCTATCTAACAATGTCTCCTCTGCGAGAATCAAGCCTTCCTTTTGCCAAACACCCTCAGCCGCTTGACGCCTCCATCTGGGATGATGACCATCTTGACATGAGTGTACACTTTTCCTGATATACCGGCCAGCTGATCGTCCTCATAAACATGCTCTTTATCTGGGCCGCAAGGTGATGGAGCCAGTATCTGTGTCCAGCCAGCATCATCTGCCGCAGGTTCCGTCTTGCTATACGTTGCGAAGACCTGCACCTTTTGTGGAAAGTTGCCCCGAAAGTGCGCAGTGTCCACAAGCAATTTGACAATCTCACCCGATGCACCTAGGCGAATGATGACCCAGTCTGTGTGTACTCCTCGACTGCGCTTGGTCTCCCATCCATCACCCATGTCTTTGCCTCTTCCTGGAAGCAGCAGATTGTCCTTTGTCCCGAAATGCTGATCCGAGCAGCGTACCGCAACACCTCCATTGATCGTGGCTGCCAGATCGAAGACTTCGTCGACGTCGTTAGGGAATACCGGCAGTGCTATTCCGTACAATCTGAATCGTCCTATACCACCATCGGGGAACATGCAAAGTCGTACGTGCGTGAAAGCCTGCTTCGCAACTTCAGAGTCTTGATCCAATGACCATGCTTGTCTGCAAGCTCCGCCACACTCTTGTCGAGATAATATAGTTGTCCATCCTGCAAAGTCTGGGTTCTTGAGCTCCTCCTCTTCCGCGTCTGGCCTGAAACAGCCCTCGACTGCAATCTCAGGTGCATGATTGCCATTGAAGAAACCTGTATCAATCTCCACGCCGTTCACTCGCCCGGATGCAACGCCCAGTCTGAAGACAACCCAGTCGAATGGTGCAGGGTTGTGTCGTCGTGTTTCCCATCCATCATACCACGCTCCAGCATATGTGAAAACCCCAGGGCGAGTGATGGGTGGGGTAGGTGTCGTGAGATTTGCAGCTTCGGCGAACCATTCATCCGAGATAGCCAGAATCCGCGATCCAAGTGGTTTGGAGAGGAGATCTGTATAGGGAAGCTAAAGTCAATACGGCCCTCATGTGCTGTCTTGTTGTAACTCACCTATACTACTCGAGCCGAAAGTTGCTTGAATGTCTTCAGAGAGAATCTTCTTCACGCCAGAGTCATCGATAATGTCCTTGACCACATCTTGGATCAGAGCTTGAATCTCCATATTGTGTTGTTGTGACTGTAGGCTTTGCGACCAGACAAGCTTTAGATAATGGATAGCCTTCTGTTATCGATATACCCCGCGATGTCGGGATTCGCCGAGCTCCTTGGAAAATCAAGAGTACGAGTCTGTCGAGAAGCGAGTACTGCTTACCACGCGTCGGCCTCCAAATTCTAGCTTGGCCAGGAACTCAGGAGGCACCGTTGGGACGTATTTGCGCGCTCTCTCGCGATTTGTGCCTCCGAAACCAGCTCCATAACTGATGATCATGTCTGTCGAGGTAGGTAATTGAAAGGGCAACATGAGAGCCGGGTCCAAGAGGAGATGTTCAGGAACTTCATCCTCGTCAACCTCGTTGGCTGGCTGGGCGGGAGTGGCTGATGCTGTTGCGGTTGCCTCGCCATTGGTCCGTTTTGCGGGAGTATTTGGCGCCTTGACACCTGGCTGCCTGTTCAGTCTCTTTTCATTCGCTTGTTTCAGCAGCTCGTTCAAGTATTTCGTCGCTGGACGAGGCAAGGTTTTCTCTCCAACTTCTGCACGATAATATTGCACAGCATGAAGAAGTTGTTGGGGCGAGAGTCGAGGCAGCTGTGAGATGGTCGTCTTCAATGCATCAAGGTCGTCGCCTACAGACGTGCTGATCTGTAACCACTGAAGCAACTGAATGACAGGTGCCAGATATTGTCTTGCGGTGTCCATAGTGGCCTCACCTATCATCGTCATAGAACCATTCTCGTAATGCTCAGGCTGACGATTGTTCGCGACGGCAAAATCTTCCAGAACTGACACATTCATACGAACTTGCATTGCCTTTGTACGTGCTAGGTATTTCCGGTTAGACATGATGCGGTTGAAGAGCTCTGCACCGACCCAGTAGATTAGCTGCGCCAAGACTTGAGTGGTGATCACAGAGTGTATGTCGTATAGATCCATCACGAACAGAGTCGAGGACATCAAAGAGGTGATCATCCTCGGAGAAGGCTTAGCTCTTTGTTTCGGCGAAGGAGGCCTATATCGTTTCTCAAGTGGCTCTGCTGGTCCAGCTTTCCGTCTCGAGCGCAAGAACTTCCACTCATTCTGGAAGTGGACATCTTCGAAGCCGGGTATCGTTTCATGTTCTAGCATGGAGGAGTCCAAGACTTTGTCCATGCGCCTCTCGGCATCGCGTATGATGAGTACGAAGATCTCATTGATCAGCTCCGCAAGATGTGCTTGGAATTCTACTGTAGCGCCCATCATTCCAGTGTCCTTCTTAAGATAGTGCAACAACAAAGTCGAATTGGACATCCAGAATGCCAATATTGTCATATCATACTGCATCTTCTCGACGATGTCGTTCATTCTCTCGGTTGCTGTGGTAAGCAGTATCTCGAGTAGCTCGTGATTTGCGTGATAGTGAGCGTATCGTGCAGCAAGAAAGATGACATTCGCCGGGACAGGCTTCTGACTTGGACTACGCTGCGGTCTCATATTTGTAATGACGATATCCAGGATTCTCCCAAGTTCCGCTTCCTGAAACACAAACATCTGGTCATTAAGACAGCGGTCCCATACGAATTCCTGTTCGTCCTCTTGATCTTCAGGTGTTTCAGGCTTTTCGTCAAGGCCCAAATTACCTAGGTCAACCTCAAGATTCATAGCACTTTCCATCATCATACGTCGTTTTAGCTCGTTTTCCGCCATTTCCTCTTCGAGATGATCTCCATACTCTCCAGATTGATAGAAGTCCTCGCCCATCCCAGCGTTCCCAATTTTATAGCCATTGTCGTTAAGGTAGTCGGACATGTCACTGTTCGGCGCGACAAAGTCCCAAGCAGTCCTTCCTGATGAGGATTTTGCCTCTGGCGATGCTCCATGATCCAGCAAGACCTGCGCGACGTCTTTGTGGTGGTTGGTGGTCGCCCACATCAAGGAAGTCCACTGTTGTACATCTTGCTGCTCCACATTGGCGCCTGCGTTCAGTAGCGCTTTCACGACCCCTGCATGACCGAAGCAGCTCGCATACAGTAGTGGCGCAGTCCCATCCTCATCAGGCCTGTTTACGTCGATGTATTGCTTGCAAGGTCCATTTAAGAGTGTCTGCATTCTCGCTACATCACCATTACTGGCTGACATCTGTAGTGATTTCTGTAATCTTTCTCTCTTCTCATGGTCGGCTAAGGCAGTATCCAGGGCAGTCTTCTCGTCATCGTCGGGTAGGTCTTCTCGATGCGCAGCTTGGGCGGCCAACATTTGGTCCAGGCGGCTCTCAGTGCTAGGTCGTCCGGGGACATAGTTGAGGCTGTCATCGACAGCGACATCTTCAAGCGAAAGATTGAACGCTAGTGGATTCGCACGGACCGACGGCGCAGATAGGTACGTTGCCTGACCTGTAGTCCTCGCTATGAGAACGGTGACGACCTCGGAGCACTTTGCCAAACATACCTTGCCAGGCATCCCAATCCTCTACGCCAGCGTCAAGGGCGGCTGTAGGTCGTCGATCGTCCAAGGTTCTAGGAAGATCCGCCGGCAGCTCGAGAGGCTTCGATTCAGCGACCTCTGCTTCATCGAGTCCTCCATGTTGGATGACGTCCGGATCCATTGCATGGCCAATGATCGTGATGTCAATCTGGACCGCAATGCACACTTCGAAATCGCTACTTGCACCACCCATGTGCTACCCTGCACAGGACAGTAGTAGTATGTAGTAGTTGTAGTAGTACAGCTCGTTCCACCATGGTTCGTCGCCGAACGGACATCGCACGGACCATGAGCTTAATTTCAAACTGTTTACACATTCTCTTGAAACACCTTCGGTATACACAATCGAGAAGACCACTACCTGCCTCAATGCAATTCTGCGAGAAACAAGATGCCCTGCCTACAATGTCCGATCGCATAAGGTCTCAGATTTGCAAGACTTTGCCCAGTCGAGCTGGAAGGTGGTCCTTGTGCGCCACAATCTCGTATTCCCATACTGTTTAGGGGCATTACCCACCAAAACGCCTGGTGCGATTGGCTGGCACAATATGGTCACAAAGGCCGAGCGTGACGCTCGGACGTTGTAGTCGAGCATGTCATGATCACAGCAACAAGATCAAAGGTCAATACAGCACGTCCGTCTTTGCTTCTGGCGTGCCAGAGTGCACCAAAGTCAAGCGAAAATAGAATGCAGAGGCAATACTGCTTGCCCCAATGGAGAATAATCATGTCGTGAGTACAACTTCAAAGGTCCAGAATCTCAACTGCCTTTTACCACACTACATATACTACAAGACACACCGACATAACCAACTTCACAATTCTTCCGCAGATCCCTGCTGCAAGTCGCACTATCAGCCTCACAAGGGGTAAACATGACTGAATGAGAGTAGTGCCACTAATGTGCCACGATCTGCCATATCAGACCTCGTATTCGCGAGCTTGTGATCCATCTCGATAATCACATACCTGGACAATACTTTAGCCTATGTGTATGTGGTAAGCCTTTGAAAGTGCGATACGGCAGTGACAGACGGACGCTGTAGACACCGGTGTACCCCTCAGATAGGAGTATCTTGGGACGCCAGCAGGAGAATCAGGGCCAAACGATATGCTTGCACTGAAAATGTAGCCTAATTCCTGCTTCTCCGTACGCATGATTTGTACTTTACAGCCCTCCTGGTCTCGACCATTCAGCAGCATATACTGGCTGGCTGGGAAAGCCGAGGCCATGTTGTAGGCATGGTGAAGGAGGTGTAAGGATTTGGTGATGGACGATGGACGGTGGAGACCATGTGCTGTGGAGATCTCCATATTAGGGGTCTAGGCGACCGAAGTCTTAGCGGCGTCACTTGGCGTGGCTACAGCGGGTGGGCGCTTCTGCTAAAGTCGGTAAGGCCCAGGTCGATGGTTGTTGTGTACTGTCCTAGTTGTTGCTACTGCTACTGCTACTGCTACTGCTGCTACCTCACTGTCATCGTTGTCAAGTATCACGACGTCAAAGCCGAATGGACAGGTCCAACCAGAGTGTCGAGCCAGCACGCTGACCACCACACTTTAGAGTTAGGTTCAAGTGACGTTCTTGACGACCTCCTGATACGAATGCGACACTTGTAACCTCTATTTGTGTAACCACCTGTGGTTTCGATCCTATCGTCCTTCGGTCCTATCTTGGTGCAACCTACTCATTCACCCCTAAGATGAAGACCGCAAATCTGCCAGCTGGCGCAGCTCGCCACGGGTCGACCGCGAGCACCTCTGGAGATAGCTACCGTTCAGATGCAACAGTTCGTCAGAGCCTTGACCAGCAGCCGCGAGTGCCACCACTATCACTGAAGCCAGAACAGTGGCAAAGGTATGTCAACGAAGACGCTTGATCACTGCGCTAGCAAGCCAGCACCGGCCGGTTGAACAGCATCGATACTGCAATTGCCAGATATGAAAGAGAATAGCATTATTTGCCGGCGCAACAATAAGCTGATTTCAGCATAGATTTCGAGACGAATCCGACCTATCCCCTCGCGCACACACAGTCACCGAAGATCCTTTCAGTAAAGCCATGGGCAACCGGACAAGATTTGACATAACACCTTGGGAAGAAGAGAGCGGAAAATCTCGCGATGCTGGTCCATCACGGCCGCCATATAGCCAGAACTTCCGACCCGGACAGCCACGCTCCCCCGGACCATCATTCATTGACCATGCTCCGCAAGTCAGCACCAAGTTTGGTGGTTATCTTCATGAGCCAGCAGAGGACCGAAGCCCACGGTCACCTAGCTTTCCAGCATTACTCGGGCGACACGATACCTGGAATGTCGACTTTGCCGGTGCTGATAGAAGACCTTCAGTGGCTAGCACGATGACAATAAGTAGCACTGGATCTGGTCGTCTACCTGCTGGTCGTATGGTGCACAAAAAGCTTCAGGGCTTCTTCGGCGAAGATCCACCGTTGAGAGAAAGCAGATATGGCTCGGATGCAAGCTCGACATCAATAAATCAGATTTATGATGCAAGTGGGAGACCTGGATATTCACGTACAACATCAATGAAGGATATTCAAGTTAGTGGACAAGCTACTCCTGATTATGGCACAAGACCGAAGACGCCTCCTGCTACCAACGTTACTCTAAGTGAAGTTACGCCGTGGGACTTTCAAGATCCAAAAGTAGGCGTTGCTGCTTTCTGCTCGGGACGGTCGTTCTTGCCTGCTGACACGACTGCAGGATATTCATTCATTCGGTGAAGCTCCGATCAAGGAGGAGCCAATTATTACCCACGATCGTGTTCCTAGCATGCAACGTCGGTTGTCGACTACAAGTACCATTGCAAGTATCAATTCCGTGCAGACCATTGGCAAAACGCACCATAGGAACCCTTTACATCGACATCGGAATAAGGCCACTGGGGACGACCCTTCGCCCTTCTCAAAGGCCGAAAGTCTCTCGAGGCGACAAGACTCGATTGCAATTGGACCCAAAGATATGCCAACGAAACGCTCCGCAAGCCCTGCGGCGAGCCATGCCTCGATTGGCAGAGAAGAGCCTTCCGGCAAGACACAAGAAAAACGATCGTTGTTCAGCAAGCTCAGACATCGCAACAAGCCCGAACGTACCACAGCAGAACAGATCCCTATTCCGACCTCGGCTTCTACCACTTCATTGGCACAACCTGGCGCAAATTCTCGCCTGGGCCAAATCAACGTCGTTCCACGAGGCAGTGTAGTGCCCAGCAATTACGATGCTTCACCTCACTCGGCGAGAACGAACAGCTCCGCATCCTCTCAGCGAAAAGAATCAAGACTGCCCTTCAAGTCTAGAAGAGGATTCACAAACGACCTCAATCTGCGGAGCGACTCCTCCTTTTCGAATCTGGATGCAATTCCCGACTCAAATGCTATCTGGGAGTTTGACACAAACCTGAATGACATGGAGGGTATTGTCACGGGAGCCGCGGCACCAATCATGACGCCTCGCAGTATGGGCGATAACTTCGGGTCCTTTCCGTTTGACGCATCGGCGCCTGTTCAGGATACTCAAGAAGCCCTCTGGGATGCACCAGACAGTTGGGCTGTCAAGAAGGTCGCAGACGATAATGTAGCAGCACTACCGGAGATTGATAATCTCACGGACGTTACGCATGATAAAGACAGTGGTGCAGCCTACTGCATTCGCATATTCCGACCTGATGGTTCATTCAATACCTTGTCTCTAAGTTTGAACACAACAGCCCTTGAGATCGTACAGAACCTCGGCCGCAGAACACTACTGGGAGAGGAACTCGACAACTACCATATTCTTTTACGGAAACACGAAACATCACGTCAGCTTGCTGCAGGAGAGCGACCACTACTCATTCAGAAGCGATTACTTGAACAAGCTGGATATGGTGAATCCGACCGTCTGGAGGATCTTGGTAGGGAGGACGTGACTCATCTCTGCCGATTTAGCTTCCTTCCCTCAAAGATGAGCGGATACTCAAGCCTTGATAAAGACCCGGCTTTCAACCGTATGCAGAAATTCAGTACTGTCGACCTCGCCGGACGAAATCTGGTAACTATACCGATTGCATTGTATCAGAAGGGCAGCGAGATTGTTTTCCTGAATCTATCACGGAACCTGTCACTTGATGTGCCGAAAGACTTCATCCAGACTTGCTCGAACTTGCGCGAGATTAAGTTCACAGGAAACGAAGCCTGGCGCTTACCTGGAAGTTTCTGTCTCGCCGCTCGACTGACTGTTCTAGATGTTTCGAACAACCAGCTGGAACAGCTTGAGCATGCACAACTCGACCGCCTCGAGAACCTTGCGAGCTTGAAGCTGGCCAATAACAAGTTGACCTATCTCCCGGACAGCTACAATTTCATCAAGAGTCTGCGCAGTCTGAATATATCGTCCAACTATTTGACAGAGTTACCTCCCTGCATCTCAGACATTGTCACCTTGACCGATCTCGACTTCAGCTTCAATTCGGTCGCGAAACTGCCAGACCTCGGTCGTTTAGTGAATCTGGAAAGATTGTGGTGTACCAACAACTCGCTGAGTGGAGGTTTCGAGGGAACGTTCGCAAATATGAAGAGTCTCAGGGAAATTGACATAAGATTTAACAATATACTGAACGTTGATGTATGCGCCCAGTTGCCTCATCTGGAGCACTTGATGGCAGGCCATAACTCTATAACTGCGTTTGAAGGCTCGTTTGTGAAGATCAGAACTCTGTATCTGGACCATAATCCTCTTACCCGATTCGGTTTGGACAGCAACACCCCAAGTCTCTCCGCGCTGAGCCTAGCATCCGCAAAATTGTCGACACTTCCGGAAGAGCTCTTTGGACGTATCACCGGAGCTACGAAATTGATATTAGACAAGAATCACTTCACATCTCTGAGTTCTACCCTGGGTAAACTGCAAAGATTGGAGTATCTGAGCTTAGCGAAGAACGGTCTCAATACGTTGCCTAGTGAAATTGGACAACTGAAGGAACTGCGCTACTTGGATGCCCGCGAGAACAATATCAGTTACCTTCCACCTGATTTGTGGCTATGCCGAAGACTGGAAACACTGAACCTTTCATCAAATGTGTTGGATGGCTTCCCAAGGGCACCTGCGAATGTGCCTGTGGAGTTCGATTCGAGAGTCAGTATCGCGACTCCTACGACCCCAGGCGCTATCACTCCCATCTTCGAGGAGGGTGACAAAATGGCGTTGGCGTTTGCTAATGCTCGAAGGCCAAGTGCGGTGTCTACGTCCGGCGGCTATACTAGCGTCAGCAGTTCTCCGGGCGCAGCTGTACGGAAAGGCTCCGTGGTCTCTCTCTACGGCAACACTCGAAAGCCATCCATGCTGTCTCGTGCCTCGACTGATGCGAATATGTCATCCGTTGGGTCAGCGACAACACGCAAAGAGTCCAACCAGCAAAATAGGGTCACGTCTTTCTTCATCGGCTCTCTGCGACACTTGCTACTCGCCGACAACAGGCTATCAGAGGACATATTTGACGCGTTATCTGCTCTACAGGAGCTGAGGATTCTTAATTTGTCCTACAATGAGCTCTATGATATTCCGCCACGTGTGATCCGGAGGTGGCAATATCTGTCTGAGCTTTACTTGTCGGGTAATGATCTCACATCGTTGCCATCAGAAGATCTTGAGGAAGTCAGCGCTCTCCGGGTTCTGCATATCAACAGCAACAAATTCCAAGTGCTCCCAGCAGAGCTCGGTAAGGTCCAACAACTGTCTGTTCTCGATGTAGCAAGTAACGCACTTAAATACAACGTCACGAACTGGCCCTATGACTGGAATTGGAACTGGAATCCCAACCTCAAGTACCTCAATCTTTCTGGGAACAAACGGCTTGAAATCAAGCCGGCCGCTGGCTCCTACTCCCAAGGGCGAGAGACACAGAACCTGACTGACTTTAGCTCACTCACCAAACTTCGTATCTTGGGCTTGATGGATGTCACGCTAATGATTCCCTCTGTGCCTGACACCACGGAAGACCGCAGAGTACGCACTTCTGGCTCGACAATTGGCTCGATGGCATATGGTATTGCTGATTCTCTGGGCCGAAATGAGCATCTCTCTACTCTCGACTTCGTTGTGCCAAGACTGGAGGGACACGATGATGAGACCTTGGTTGGTATGTTCGACGGTGTGGCACAATCATATTCGGGTCATCGAATCGTCAAATACCTACAGGAGAATTTCGAAGAGCAATTTAAGGAAGAGCAGAAGCGTAGAACGTCAAAAGAGACTCCGCTTGATGCACTTCGCCGCACATATCTGGCCCTGAACCGGGATCTTGCCACTCTCGCCAATCAAAGTCGAGAAGAGAAAGAGCGACGTGGACCACAAGCGACACTACGACGATCACCTGCGGCACAAGCTTTGGTGGCCGAAGACATCCTGAATGGTGCCGTTGCAACTGTGATGTATCTACATGGCATGGACCTTTACGTCTCGAATGTGGGAGATGCGCAAGCCGTCCTCATCGGATCGGAAGGTGCCCATCGCTTCATCACAGAGAAGCATGATCCTGCCACAACAAATGAGAGGGCCCGTATCAGAGATGCCGGTGGATACGTATCCCGACAAGGACGAATGAACGACGTTCTCGACATCTCTCGAGCTTTTGGTTTCACGCAGCTGATGCCGTGTATCATAGCTGCACCGTATACTGCTAAGGTACCTCTCCAGGAAGCAGATGAGATCATCTTGATAGCGTCAAGAGAGGTCTGGGACTATCTCACGCCAGATTTCGTCGTCGATCTGGCGAGATCCGAAAGAGGTGATCTCATGCGCGCCTCACAGAAGCTCAGGGATCTTGCGATCGCGTTCGGCGCTTCTGGTAAGGTGACTGTCATGATGATTGGTGTCAGCGATCTTCGCAAGAAGGAACGCGCACGCTTCAGAACACATGACATGTCAATGGGTCCTTCCGGTCTTCCTGACGACTATATGGCGAGCAGACGTGTCAAGCGTGGCAGGGATGCTGTTGCCGACTCTAAGCTTGCACGACTTGATCATGAGGTCGATGCGCCCATAGGTGATGTGACACTGGTCTTCACTGATATCAAAAATTCGACACTTCTCTGGGAGACTTATCCTATTGCCATGCGTGCCGCCATCAAGATGCACAACGAGCTCATGCGCAGGCACCTTCGACTTATTGGAGGTTACGAAGTCAAGACTGAAGGTGATGCTTTCATGGTGGCTTTCCCTACAGTCACGTCTGCACTCCTTTGGGCTTTCACCATTCAATGCCAGCTCCTAGAAGTCGCGTGGCCTCAAGAGATCCTCAGCAGTGTCAATGGCCAAGATGTCTGCGATGCAGAAGGCAACATTCTGTTCCGAGGTCTTTCAGTCAGAATGGGTATTCATTGGGGTCAACCTGTATGCGAAACTGACCCGGTCACTCGGCGTATGGACTACTTCGGACCCATGGTCAACCGCGCTGCTCGTATCCAGTCTGTCGCAGATGGTGGTCAAATCACAGTCTCATCTGATTTCATCTCTGAAGTCCAACGATTACTCGAGACCCACATCGAGAGTGACCGGTCTGGCTCTCAAGGCTCTGAGGAGTCAATGGGTGACGACATCATCAGTGCGGCCATCCAACGTGAGCTCCGGTCTTTGAGTAGCCATGGTTTCGAAGTCAAGGATCTTGGAGAACGAAGACTCAAGGGACTCGAGAACCCAGAGTACATTTACCTGATGTATCCACACTCGCTGTCTGGTCGTCTACCTATTCAACAGCAACAAGCCGAAGCCGCAAAGGCTACTACTGTCATCGACAACACGAAGCGGCGTGATAGCCAGCTCACAATCGATCTGGAAGCTGTTTGGGACCTTTGGGCAGTCAGTCTCCGACTTGAGATGTTGTGTAGTTCTCTCGAGAATCCTGGCGCCGCAGAGCTCAAAGCACCCGAGACAGCATTACTAGAAAGGACAAGGGAACGAGGTGGTGAGGTTACTGACAGATTCTTGGTCAACCTTGTGGAACATCAGGTTTCCAGAATCGAGGTATGTGTATCAATTCGGAGCAAAGCACGCCATCACTAACATTCCCCAGACCTGTATCACCACATTGGCACTTCGGAACATGGTGCATCCATTCGGCAATGGATTGCTCGATCAAGCATGTCCTATGAATGATATTCTTCGGGACCTCGCCAGTCAGCTGTCAGAGTTGCAGCAATTGAAGGCGCAAGTTCCTCAGCTTGCCCTGGCAGATGCCTAGACGTACCCAATGCGAAATCGAGTGCGAAGGGGGCGCCGACATGGCGCGCTGAGCTGAACATTACCAGTATCTAAGACTTTTTATCTCTGTTCTTTCAGGTGTCCAGGGAGAACTATGAAACAGGGAAGGGTGGAAAAGTCCGGAGGGTCGAATCACATTTGCTGCCTACGCAGGGCATCAGCAGCAGGCCGTGTTGCATTGCATGGGCGTCTATTGGGTATAGTCTTCTTACGAAATCAACGACTAGCAGACGACCGAGCGAGGCGTAATAGGG
>Ga0058698_10000627_pt1 | contig 18696 bp, 2 predicted proteins | sample AgamicAsSfe_FD_67288 | JGI IMG/M metagenome (GOLD analysis project Ga0058698, IMG submission 67288) | Agave microbial communities from Guanajuato, Mexico - As.Sf.e | ecosystem: Host-associated > Plants > Phyllosphere > Phylloplane/Leaf | place: Guanajuato, Mexico | collected 2012-05-30
AGACATCACCGCCACAACACCACCTTCCGGGCATATTGAAGCGTCGAAACTATGGGAAGGCGCCCCGAAAGCGAATCACGAATCAGTCCTTGCAGAAATGGAAGCAATTAATACTCGCAAGACCGGTGAAATGGTCAATATTAACGCGCTTGTTACCGAAGCGCTGAAGCCTGGATCGACGGACGATATTTTCGTTCAACATGGTGGACTCCTCACAGAGCTATGTGCGCGGTGGATACAGTCTGGCGCGAAGACCGACGCGAAAGTTGCAGCTTTTGGACGATTACTACCACTTGCGCCTCATCTCGCAGAGCACGTGGAACGATTTCTATCACATACGTCAGATTCGCCAGTGATTGGATCTAACGCTTCAAATCATGCGACCACAGCGATTCAGGATTCGGATTTAATAGAAGTTCTGTTGGGAACCTTCCGACTCCTCAGCTACGACTGCAAGAACTTTACCCACTATGTACGACCACTAGCTCTAGAGAGCCTTTTCCACCACTCGAGCCGCATTGTGCGGTATCTGGCCATACGGACGCTTTGCATCTACGCGCACACAGCGGATTATGCAACCCAAGAGATCATCAAGAACTTTGTTGGAGACGGGGAGATTGAAGGCCCATGGGAAGGGCAACAAATCGACTACCGGTTCTTGTCGTTATGGGAAGAGAAGCGATGGAAAGATTTGCAAAAGAAGTTGAGCCAGACCAGTTCCACTGATGTGACTCAGGCAATAGCTGTGCAACAAGACCTGTCACCATATACGGTCAACGTCAATGGTGTCCTGTTGCCTCGATTAGACGGTGCACCATCCCAGGAGAGGCCTACTGAGCTGGTTCCGACAGCTACTACAGAACAGAACCTGAAGAAAATCGCCTATGGACTTCTTGAATCTAGCCCAATCCTACTCACTGGACTCGCAGGCTCAGGCAAGACGCTTCTTACCCGCCATTTCGCATGGCAACTTAACAAGCTGGATAAGATGGTTACCCTCCATCTGAATGAACAGAGCGACGCCAAACTATTAATTGGCATGTACACAACCGGAGCCAAACCGGGAACATTCGCATGGCGCGCAGGTGTGCTTACTACGGCTGTTCGAGAAGGAAGATGGATCTTCATTGAGGATCTCGATAGAGCACCAAACGAGGTCATCAGCACCCTTCTACCGCTCATCGAGCGTGGTGAGCTGCTCATACCTAGCAGAGGAGAGACCATACGAGCGGCACGTGGTTTCCGTATCATCGCGACCATGCGAAGCACCCTCAATCCACGGGGCCAAGAGATCATACCCCGTCAGAGTATGATCGGTCATCGATTTTGGAACTCAATTACTGTGCAAATGCCACAATTGGACGAATTCCGCCAAGTGATACACGCCAAGTATCCTGGGCTGCAGAAACACCTTTCCGGAATCATGGAAGTCTATGCGCGATTGGTGGAGCTGTACTCAGATGCAAAGTTCTCATCCGAGAACGGCACGTCGCTTCGAGCCATGACGCCACGAGATTTGCTCAAGTGGTGCGATCGGATAGCGGTGCTTCTTGGACAAAGTGCATCTTTCAACAACGCACAAAAGGACGACATATTCATGGAGGCATTCGACTGCTTTGCGGGAAGTCTCCGCACCGAGAGCGCACGGCTGAAGGTCATGTCATGTGTGGCTGAAGAGTTACATATCGATCCCCAGCGACGTGATCACCTACTACGAAATCGTGAAATCAAGCTTCAGGTACCTTCGAAGATCACGGCATCTGGTACTATCCAAATCGGACGAGCGAGACTGTCCAAGCATAAGTCTTCGAAGAAACTTGGCTCAGGGCGACCGTTTTCAACCAACGACTACACTCTACGGCTACTCGAGAAGGTAGCTGTAGCAGTCGATCGCCAAGAGCCACTTCTATTAGTGGGTGAGACGGGAACTGGAAAGACTACATGCATTCAGTATCTGGCTGAGCAGCTTGGCCGAAAACTGGTAGCTTTCAATCTGTCACAGCAAAGCGAGAGTGGCGACTTGCTTGGTGGATTCAAACCTGTCAATGTGCGCAGCCTAGTAATTCCCCTCAAGGACGAATTTGATGAGATCTTTGATACTACGTTCTCGAGAAAGAAGAATCTACGGTTCATGGAAATGCTCGGGAAACGCGTCGCAAGAGGCGAGTGGAAGCGCGTGTGTGCACTCTGGCGCGAGGCACTGAAGATGGTAGACGCCGCCCGGAAGTCGCACGAATCACAAACGTCGTCCCCAGATCCCGACGGTGGTCAGCCAAAGAAGAAGCGGAAGATGGACTCATTACCTGTCAACTTTCCAACTGCTCGATGGGAGAAATTCGCAACTGACCTCCATGACCTAGAGGCGCAGCTCTCTGGTGGCTCAGAGGCATTTGCTTTCTCTTTTCTGGAAGGCAATATCGTCAAGGCAGTCAGGAATGGTGACTGGGTACTTCTCGACGAGATCAACTTGGCATCCTCAGATACTTTAGAGGCGCTTACTGATCTCTTGGGCGGAGGACCAGATGGAAATCCATCGATACTGTTAACAGAGACTGGCAACGTTGAACGAGTGGTCGCGCATCCCAACTTCAGAGTGTTCGCCGCGATGAACCCGGCAACCGATGTAGGCAAGAAGGATCTGCCGCCAGGCATCCGATCACGGTTCACGGAGCTTTATGTTGAGAGTCCAGACAGTGATGAGAAGAGCTTGCGCAATATTGTGGAGAAGTATCTGGGTGGTGATGGGACAGATCCAGCAATAGTACGAGTAGCACGCGATGTCACTACACTGTATCTCGACATCCAAAGGCTCGCCAAAGCCAATATGCTCGTGGATGGCGCTGACCAAAAAGCTCACTTCAGTCTACGAACATTGACACGAACACTGTCATACGCCAGGGATATTGCACCTCTCTGCACCCTCCGTCGAGCCTTGTATGAAGGTTTCCACATGAGTTTCTTGACATTCCTAGGAAAGGCTTCTGAAGACCTAGTCGCGCCACTCATCACCAAACACCTGTTCCCTCAAAAAGCTTCCATGAAGGCTGAGCTCGGAAAGCCCCTTCAGCAACCTTCGGATGGTCGAGGCTACGTCAGACAAGGCCACTATTGGCTACGGCAAGGTGTACATGATGTGGAAGAGCAGTCGCACTACATCATCACCCCTTTTGTTCAACGCAACATGAACAACCTCATCCGAGCCGCTTCTACACGAAAGTACCCAGTGTTAATTCAAGGACCTACTTCGTCCGGTAAGACAAGTATGATCGAATATCTCGCCAAACGATCAGGGAACAAGTTCGTCCGTATCAACAATCATGAGCATACCGACTTGCAAGAGTACTTGGGCTCGTATATCTCTGGTGCTGACGGAAAGCTCACATTCCAGGAAGGTATTCTGGTGCGAGCACTTCGTGAAGGCCACTGGATTGTCCTAGACGAGCTCAACTTGGCACCCACAGACGTTCTGGAAGCCCTCAATCGCCTGCTCGACGACAACCGGGAACTTCTCATTCCGGAAACACAGGAAGTTGTTCGGCCGCATGAGGACTTCATGCTCTTTGCCACGCAAAATCCGGCTGGATTGTATGGAGGACGCAAAGTTCTATCACGAGCTTTCCGTAACCGATTTCTGGAACTACACTTCGACGACATACCGGTAGAAGAGTTGACTGAAATTTTACATCGCCGCACTATGATCCCGGAAACATGGTGTAAACGGATCGTGAAAGTCTATCGGGAACTTTCTACACTTCGACAAGAGAATCGCATCTTTGAGCAGAAGAGTTTCGCAACGCTACGAGACTTGTTCAGATGGGCACAACGAAAAGCAGACACCGTGCAGGATCTTGCAAACAATGGTTACATGCTTCTTGCAGAGCGTGTGCGCAAAGAGGAAGAGCGAGTCGCTGTCAAGAAGATCCTAGAAACCGTGATGAGCGAGAAGGGCCCCAAAGTGACGATTGACGAAGAGCGGTTGTTCAGTCCCGACAGCTTGTCGAATATTGAGGGACTTAGCAATGGTGTGACCAAAGTCAACACTGCTGTTGTTTGGACACGCGCGATGCGTCGCCTTTCTGTCCTTGTTGCACATGCTATCCGTAACAATGAACCCGTCCTACTTATTGGAGAGACGGGTTGTGGAAAGACGACCGTCTGCCAACTGCTCGCTGATCAGTTCAACAATCGACTTCACATCGTCAACGCACACCAGAACACAGAGACTGGCGATTTAATAGGTGCCCAACGACCCATCAGGAACCGAGCTGCCATCGAAGACTCTGTGAGGGAGCAGGTGCTCCAGGCACTCACCGGAATCTCAAGCGAAAGCCTGCAGAGCGATCCGACTTCGCTGGGCTCCGAAGAACTTATGGCGTTGTACGATAAAGTCGCGAAAGAATCGCCTGATTCTTTCCCTGACGAGGTTCGCAAATCTATACTGGTCGGCCGAGCTAAGGCCAGTGCCTTGTTTGAATGGGCAGATGGTAGCTTGGTACATGCGATGAAACAAGGTCACTACTTCCTCCTTGATGAGATCTCTCTAGCTGATGACTCTGTTCTCGAGCGTCTGAACAGTGTCCTTGAACCTTCACGGAGTCTACTGCTTGCAGAGAAGGGTCCTGTTGACTCGCACATTACAGCTAGCGACGGATTTCAGTTCCTTGCAACTATGAACCCAGGTGGAGATTATGGTAAGAAAGAGCTCTCGCCAGCCCTTCGGAATCGCTTCACGGAGATATGGGTTCCTGCAATGTCAGATCTTGATGACATCCTGGAAATCGTACGATCGAAGTTGAAGCCTAGCCTAAGTCACTTCGCTGGGGCCATCGTTTCATTCTCACAGTGGTTCAACGACAAGTACAACACGTCCGTCGCATCTTCGATATCAATTCGTGACACTCTAGCATGGGTGTCTTTCATCAACGACATGAAGCACGACGATCCTATATTCGGTGTCGTTCACGGTGCGGCAATGGTTTTCATCGATACACTTGGAGCCAACCCAGCAGGCTTGCTTGCCATCTCTGCAGCCACGATCGATGACGAGAAGACGTCATGTCTGCATCACCTGAGCAAGCTCCTGGGTCAAGACATCGCACCCATGTACTTTGGAGCCATTGACATTGCGAGCACTGAGCATTCCTTCCGATTGGGATCTTTTTCTATCCCCAAGTTCTCGTCGGCAGCCTCGCAGGCGTCGAACTTCGCGCTGGAAGCACCGACAACTCGTTCCAATGCGATGCGTGTGATCCGCGCCCTACAGCTTCCAAAGCCAATCTTATTGGAGGGTAATCCTGGTGTGGGTAAGACTACGCTAGTCACTGCCCTGGCTAAAGCTATCGGCAAGCCTTTGACGCGTCTCAATCTTTCCGAACAAACGGACCTTATGGATCTATTCGGATCAGACGTGCCTGTCGAAGGAGGCTCTGCCGGTACTTTCGCTTGGCGTGACGCGCCGTTCCTCAAAGCCATGAAGAATGGTGATTGGGTACTTCTTGACGAGATGAACCTGGCGTCACAGTCCGTACTTGAAGGTCTCAACGCCGTCCTTGATCATCGTGGGGAGGTCTATATCTCCGAGCTGGACCAAACATTTCATAAGCACCAAGACTTCAGGGTCTTTGCCGCGCAAAATCCGCACCACCAGGGCGGTGGCCGTAAGGGACTACCCGCATCCTTCGTCAACCGATTTACTGTCGTGTATGCCGACGTTTTCCGTCCAGAAGACCTTACCCTCATTTGTAATAAGGTTTTCCCTGGCATCGAGGAGCACGAAGTGGCTAAGCTTATCCGATTTGTGGCAGAGTTGGACGACCAAGTGGTCAATCGACGCGCATTCGGTACCCTTGGCGCACCTTGGGAATTCAACCTGCGTGATACCCTACGCTGGCTGCAGCTTCTCACCTCGAAAGATTTTCCAGGTTCAGCACGCGACTTCTTGGACACTATTTTCGCCCAGCGCTTCCGCTCAGAGAGCGATCGTGTCCGGCTACATAGAGTATTTGAGAGCCAGTATGGCGTCCACCAGCCACGCATCAGTCTCTTCCACAATCTGAGCACACAGGCTATTCAAGTCGGCCTAGGCTTGCTACCACGCGACACTGCACTGACCCGACCAGATCCTATGTCAACCCTGCGCTCCTCGCAGCTAGGTCCAATGGAAGCTCTTTTGGTCAGCGTCAAGCAGAATTGGCCAGTCATCATCGTTGGTCCACCGGGCTCGGGTAAGACTGCTATGATCAATCAATTAGCAAGCTTTGTCGGTACGGACCTGATCACCTTCTCCATGAACGCAGATGTTGACGCCATGGATCTGGTTGGTGGGTATGAGCAGTTGGACCCCACACGGGAAGTCCATCGATACCTTGGGCAGGCGGAAGAAATCATCCGAAGACATCTCGCGACCAGCACAACACATTCGGCCGTGCATCTTCGACTATTGGAACATCTTCAGGCTAGCTCCTTTACGAGCGACAGTGGTGGTGCGGTACAGTTTCTCGAAAGCCTTGCAGGACTCAGCCCTGAAGCGTCTGAGCTGGCCCACAAGCTGCACTCGTCACTCCAGGCTTCCCATCAACAAATCGATGGCGCACGTTTTCAATGGGTCGATGGAATCCTTATCCGCTCGCTTGAGCAGGGCAAATGGCTCGTGCTTGACAACGCAAACCTGTGCTCAAGCGCTGTTTTGGATCGATTGAACTCGCTACTGGAGCCCAACGGCTACCTTTCAATCAACGAACATTCCACAGATGATGGCGAAGCACGCATCGTGCGCCCACACCCAAACTTCCGTATTTTTATGACCATGGATTCGAAATACGGAGAGCTGTCAAGAGCAATGCGGAACAGAGCTGTCGAGATATTTTTGCTAGAAGGCGATGATAAGGCTATTCAAAACGACCGACCGGTGGTACAATATCCGCTTGACTCCACTATGTACCGGTATCGCCGATTTCAAGAACACGAAGACCATCTGTCGGCAACTTTGGAACAACGTTTCGAGCATTTGGGACTCCAGGACAACGACTTGTTGGCAGGTTTTACCAAGCAAGCACGACAAGGTCTTGTATTGACTTCCTCTGTGCTACCGAATCGAGCCAATGATCATGACTACACACAGCCATCACCCGTGGTAGTCCAAACAGGTATCGATCATCGAATTCAGCAATTTTCTGGGTTCCTGGAGACAACATGGAAACCACATGCGACGAAGGTTTACAACAAGCTAGGAACAGAGGAGCTGATAAGACTACGTTCTTACCATCCCTTGAACAACGAGCTGTTACTCAATCATACGGAAGAATCGAGAACACTGAATGTCTGGAGTGCGTCCATGTACGAGGTCATGTTTGATCTGTACAACATGCAACAGGCTATCCAAGACCTCCCATCCGCTCGATTCGAACGCCGCAAAGAGAGGCAGAAGCTGCCGGCGTTCCTGCATGCATACTGGCAAGGTATGGTCAAAGTCGCGGAAGGCTTTTGGAATGCGCTTCAGCAAGATCATCAATTCGACATTGCTTTCCTCAAGCCATTGCGAACGTTGTTCTGGGCCTTCCACGCTCTCACTACTGCCTCCACGTTCGATCGTGCCACTTTCCAGACATATCTGAAGATGTTGGCATCAGCTACTCCCGCCATAGCTGGGGAATCAGGTTCTCTCATACAATCTATGAGTAATGCACTCTCCAAGCAGATCGCTGTGTTTGGGTCTGACGTTCAGCTCACCACTGGCATGGGCATGGAACATATCTGGCGCGTCTTCAAAGCCTCTACGCCTACGACCCACAGTCAGCTGAATGCTATCTTGGAACTGGAAAGTTTGGCTGACAGACTTGATGCGGTTATGTGGCAGTCAACTCTACGCGTGGATGAGATGGTACAGCTACGCGAAAGAGTCGCTAGCTCCTTAAGCCTCGTTCGAAAGAATCAAGTAGATGCCAAGGAACTTGTCACAGGTCTCAGTATAGCGATTCATGATCTGGAGCAGAACATTGGCGAAGACAACATGTTGATCACTCCATACTTCGAGGACGAATTTGAGGGTCTCTGTCAGTTCCTAGACATCGCGCGTGACGATACCGATACCGAACGGGATGTATCGCTTACAGCAGCTGTTGTAAACACCCGCGCAAAGTCAGCCCTATTTGCCCGACGTGCAACCAAACTCGTAGATCTCGCGTTTGGGCGATCTTATCATGGATCGGTGCATTTCACCAAGTTGTATCGCCATCTCGGGCTGACGCGCAAGTCGGCGAACGCTATGGTACTTCAAGGCCGATTCCACACTGCAGTACTTGGAAAACTATATGGTGCTGATGAAGTTCAGCTGGCACAGCTCGACCGGTTCGAGACAGAATTACAAGTCCTCTCCCAACAGGTATCACTTGATGCTGGCCGCATAACGAAAGACCAAAATGTCGCGCTGGACCTACTTTACAAGGATATTTATAATGAGATCATCTCATCGCACTCCAACATAGTTGTTGAGATGGCGAGTGGAGGCTCTGCTATAGTATCCTCGGGTGCCAATATTCCCGATGTCTATCGATCGACTCTAGAGGCTGGCATCGCAAATTGCGCCCGATCGCCCGATTCTGTTGTCAACTCAGCAGCGTGGATTCACTTGGGTCTTCTGGGCTTACAGTTGTATGTCCCAAATTATCCACACGACCCCGCACTCAGACCTATGATCGAACGCGATATGTTCACCGCGGAGAAAAGTTCTCTTCTGAAAGCACTTGGTGCGTTGAGGATGTTCCAGGTTGACTCTACTGGACAAGACACAAGCTTCCGTATCCGACAAGTCGAGGATGTGATCAACAACATGGGTCAAGAGCCACCTGTGCCAGCTATCGTTCGACCTGCTATCTCCGAGCTCGATGATCTTCAAGGCGAGTTTACGAACTTGCTAAGCACTATTCAACCTCTTTTGAACCAGTCAATGTCAGTACAAGAAGCGGCCCATGACATCACCTTGCAGCAAAACATCCTTCGAATTATCCAGCGACTCACGGAAGGATATCGGGGATATGACGACATCACAGATATCGCAGTCGGCTTTCTCGCCTGTCTGCAGATTGGCCTTAACATGGGTCAGAGAGAAGAAGAGAAAAATGTCGAGAGCAATGTCACCAAGAGCTTGGCATACATATCGTCGCAGACGCCTTTCTTCGGTCGATCCAAGCCAATGGAGAGATCGGAATCGGTGTTGCAGACCATGGAAGAAAGCCTGGCTCAGCGCGAACATGCTATCGACCTCAGGTGGCACACTTTGAATTACTTGCTCGTGCTGAGCAATACTGATCCGGCTGCTATGACTACACCTGTAGCCAGAAATCTACTGCATGATCTGTTCGCTAGCTTGTACAGTGATTGGAAAACCAAGCTAGTTCAAGACCAGGAGAAAGAAGCGCAAAACTCAAGTCTGTACACTTATCGTGGAATGGATGACGACGAAGTTGACGAGGACCCGACACTGTTTCCGGACTACGACGCAGACCAGGAGGACGAGATCAAGCCAACCAGATTGCCCTCTAATTCTCGCGACTATGCCATCAGACTTGCCAACTTACATGCCGAGCTCTTCGTTCAGGGCAGGGACGCCTCGGACTCCATCAAGGCGCTACTAGAGTGGTGTGCTACGGAACTCAATCGTATATCGGGTAGCAAGAGCCATGGTAGCAAGCACGAAGACGTCTTGCCAACCATCTATCTCGCGCTAGAGAAGAAGATCAACGCGCTGTCAACCGCCAGCACAGCGAGAACCTACAATTTCTACTTCGATGCCAATCTTTCGGAAGCCAAGCGTCTCATCACAATTATTCACCGCATTCAGGCGCGTTACCGCCAGATCCGCAGAATCTGGCCTGAACACGCGACCCTCTCCGAGGTTCTACGCACGTGCGATGAAGCACTTGAATTCCGGCATGTCGACCCAGTCGCAAAGTTCATCACCAAGGCTGAGAAACTCTATGCTTACATGCATGAATGGCAGAAAGTCGCCAGCAAAGAATACAATACCGCGAACGTATTTGACGATCTTACTAAGCTCCTAGTCAGCTGGAGAGAGCTTGAACTTACCACTTGGGCTCGACTGTTCGACATGGAAGAGGAAAAATACCGTGACGATGCTAAGAGTTGGTTCTTTGTCGCGTATGAAACGATCATTGCTGCATCAGAGAGCAGCGAGGATGAGAAGAGCCTGCAGACGCATGTCAAGAACTTACTCAAGTCTTTGGAAGGTTTCTTCGAGGCGACCACGCTTGGTCATTTCGAGCAGCGAATTAAGCTTTTAAGACAGCTTCGCCAACACGCAGCTATGCGCATGCAAGATGTCGATGCCTTCACGATTGTGCATGCTGCACTAGACAACTTCCTCGCCTACTACTCGCGTCTTGAGAAACCAGTGCACGAAACTCTTACCAAAGGTCGCCAAGCCCTGGAAAAGCAAATCACCGATGTCATTAAGCTTGCAAGCTGGAAAGATACGAACATCGAGGTCTTGAAGCAAAGTGCGAAAGCTAATCATCGCAAGTTGACAAAACTTGTCCGCAAGTTCAGAGCATTGCTTAATCGTCCTGTGTCTGGTATAATGAACGCAGGCTTCCCAGATGAAAGTCATCTGCTGCATGACATCTCTTTGGAGAATGTCATCACTGCTACGAACCCTAAGGCGCTAGAACTCTGCGCAACCAAAATTCCCGGATGGGATGAGAGACCTACTCGCTTCAAGAATCTTGCTGTCACGGTCTCGATGATGCGCAATCTCACAACGCCAAAGACTGCCACTGTTGACGGCGCATCATACATCAGCGAATTTATTACTGACCTCTCAGGCTCTATCATCGAGCTACAGAAGGCTACACCCACTACGCTCACAGAGGAAAACAAGGCATCCGTGCAACATCTCAAGACCCAGAAGCGCAAGCTCTATGCCGATACGATGAAACTGCTGCGGCAGATGGGTATCAACTCAAACCTGAGTGTGGACACCTTAGCAAAGCAGGATGAGCTTTCGACAATACTCTCAACTATATCTCTGGTGAAAGGGAGTGAGAGCATTGGTCATGCTGCTGAGTATCATCTACACAAAGCTCTCAATATTATGCCTCAGGTCCGCGCAGTTACTAGGGAACACTCTGGTGATCTGACCGCAAACGATGTTTCAAGGAGTATTGGTTACTTGGAGGGCTTGTTGCATGCCTCTATCCGGCAGCGCAATGTGCTCAGCAAGGCTGCACGCAGTCTTGAACTGATCAATGCGCCAATGGCGCTTGTCGCCGACCTGTGCCAATTGGAGCACGACCAATCAACACTGGTATCAGAACACGTAGATGTATCAGGCTTCGTACAGCCGCAGCTTCGTTGGCTCGCTGCCATGCTCCAAACTGCAAGCGACGTAGTGAATGCGCAAGCCAGGCTTGGGAAGACGACTGAGCTTGATGCGTTGATCCGCGACTTGCGCGCTTGGGCCAGCACTGCCCAAGGCCTTGCTGATGCATACGACAAATCGCCAAAGCTGCCGCTCAACGTACAGTCCTTGGCTTACCAAGAAGTCAACGATTCCGTCAAAACTTTCCTATCAGAACTTCAGAGAGTTTTCGGCGTTTACGCTACTAACAGCGACATTGCGAGGACTGTACTTCAGCAGGTCGAACCGTTCCTATTCTGCTATCCTGCTACCAACGCTGTACGATCTTCCGACAGTCTGCGCATATCAGTTGAGGCTCATGCCAAAGATATACTCACTTCTCTGGATCTCGTCCTCGGTTCAATGCAAGATGTGCAGACTGCAATGACGGGCATTCCTGCCTCAACGGATGACGCGTCCTGGCTCCTTAAGGAGGAGCAAGCTCTTTCAGCTGCGCTGATGGCCCTGCACGCTCCTCACATCAGTGAAACCTTGCAAACCCTTCTCGACAAGATGCAACATCTTCATGAGGATGCTAACTTACAAGGGATAGTCGCTTTGTTCACTTCCGTCAAGCCCATTCTAGACCAATACGTGGCAACGCACAAGTATATCGTCAACCGTTTCGACGCTCTACATGCATCCACTGCAAACCTACTTCACCGCCTCTCGAAGTCGTTCATCCAAATCGGCACGCAAGGTTTCTGTCAACCTCCAGAGAAGTCGAATGATCCGCAGAAGGGCAAAGATGACAAGCTTGAGTCTGGTACTGGCCTTGGTGAAGGAGAAGGCGCTGAAGATATCTCCAAAGACATCGAGGACGACGAAGATCTCGAGGATCTGGCACAAGAGCAGAAGGGCGAACGTGAGGGAAGTATCGAAGAACAGGAAGATGCAGTCGATATGGGCGAGCAAGAGATGGAGGGTGAGACAGAGGAGGTAGGAGAGAAGGAAGATAAGGGCGACGAGTCTGGTGAGGAAGGAGACGACGATGCGCAAAGCGAAGTTGGCAGTGTCGATGATCTCGGCCCTAGTGCTGTAGACGAGAAAATGTGGGACGATGGAGGCAAGGAAGATGACGCCAAGGACAAAGAAGGAAAAGACGACGTAGGAACCGAAGACCAAGAAGAGCAGGTTGCTGCCGAGAAGAAGGAGGAAGAAAAGAGCGGCGAGGACAAAAAGGAAGAAGCAGAAGATGAAAAGAAAGAGGGCGAAGGAGAAGAGGAAGACATGGAGATGGAAGGCGAGGATCAGGAAGAGAACGTGGGTGCTGGTGAAAAAGAGCAGATGGATCCCCACGCAAAGGAAGAGGAGACATTGGACTTACCAGAAGACTTGAACATGGATGGTCAAGACGACGAAGGCAAAGAAGACGACGATCTTGGCGATATGGACATGGGTGACGATCTGCCTGAAGACGAGATGGATCCGGAGGTCGATCCCGGCCAGCCAGATACCATGGAGGAAGACATTGGCCCTGAGCAAGAAGGCGAGGATGAGAAAGACACGACTGGTCATGTTGAAGATGAGGAACAGCCAGAAGGAGAGCAAGGAGATGAAGGTGACGAGCCCATGGACGACGATGACGCCATTCCTCTTCCAGATGAAAACATGCCAGAAGATGAAGTTCGTGATCAGAAAGATACCGACCAAGCCGATCCCAATGCCGAAGCTGGTGCAGGTACCGAAGCCAACGAGGAAGCACACAAGAACAAGAATGAGCAAGCTTCCGCAAGTGCCGCAAACCAGGACGAAGGTCAAGAGGGAGAATCTGCCGAACAGCAACAAGCACCAACGACCGAAGACGGGCAGCTTGGACAAACAGCCGCACCAGACGCCGGCGGACACGGAGAGCAGCCTGAGGAGTCGAAAGAAACGCAATCTTTCAAAAAGCTGGGCGATGTGCTTGAGAAGTGGTACAATCAACAGAAGCAGATTCAAGACGCCCAGGAGAAGGATGAAAAGCAGGCTCAGCAGATAGACAAAGAGATCGACATGGCTGACGCGGACTTTGAGCATCTCGGCGATGAAGAACAGCAAGCTGATACACAAGCATTGGGTACCGCGACAGAGGACCAAGCGAAAACTCTGGATCACGACATGGCGCTTCCAATGAACGAAGAGGAAGATAAGATGCCGACTCGGCCGGAAGACAAGGACGAAGAGATGATGGAAGCTGATAAAGACACCGAGATGGAGGAGCCTGAGACGCAAGATCAAGACGAAGAAGCTCAGCAGCCGCAGTCGAACGCTATGGAAGGTCAACCGCAAGCTTTCGTCGGCGAACAAAGACCCTTCCCCGACCAAGAAGACGAAGACATGGCTGATGCTGTCGAACTTGACAATGACACTTCTTCTACAGTGTCCTCTGCAGACAACATTGAAGCCCAGCTCTCGCTCACTCACCTTGAACCATCCGCCATGGACCCCACGTCCGCACGTGCCCTCTGGCTGGCTCACGAAGCGTCGACGCATTCGCTTTCCCAACAACTCACAGAACACCTCCGCCTCATTCTCGCGCCAACTCTCGCTACAAAGCTCCGCGGCGACTTCCGCACGGGAAAGCGGCTCAACTTAAAGCGCATCATCCCCTATATCGCTTCAGGCTACAAGCGGGACAAGATCTGGCTACGACGCAGTATGCCAAGTAAGAGGAGCTACCAAGTCATGATTGCGTTAGACAACAGTGGCAGTATGGCCGACAGTGGTGCAAGTGGTCTCGCACTCAAAACCCTAACACTAGTTACCCGCTCGCTATCGATGCTGGAAGTTGGTGAAGTCAGCGTCGTGGGCTTCGGGGACGAAGTGAACGTCGCGCATGACTTTGACAAGCCATTCACTTCCGAAGCGGGTGTACGCGTCTTCGAGCAATTCGGTTTCGATGCTAAGAAAACAAATGTCCGTGGTCTGGTTGACAAGAGTCTTGAGCTATTCAAGGATGCTCGTCAAAAAGGATCAAGTTCAGCAGGTGAAGACCTCTGGCAATTGATGCTCATCGTCAGTGATGGTCTTTGCGATGACCATGCCGAGATCCAGCGCCTTGTTCGCAAAGCACAAGAAGAGCGTGTGATGATCGTCTTCATCATTATCGATAGCTCGGCCGCTGCTCCTTTCGTACCGGTACCAGCGCCATCTGACAGCCCAGGTGCCCAGCCGCCGGCGCCTGCGAAGGACCAAGCGAAAACCTCTATCTTGGACTTGCAGTCTGCTGTGTTCACCCCCGAGGGCAAGATCGTGAGGTACAAGTATATGGAGCAGTTCCCATTCAGGTATTACCTTGTCGTTAGAGATGTCAGAGAGTTGCCAGGAGTGTTGGCCGGAGCATTGAGACAGTGGTTTGGAGAAGTTGCTGGAAGTGTTTAGTGGGACACATGATGTATAGTGGCCAACGCACGCGCATGAAGCGGAGTTTGGGCTACCATAGGTGTTTTTGCATTCATGGAGTTGCATTGTGTTGGCGTTCTGGGTCTGGAAAATAGCTGGTGTATAGTACTAAATTTATTTTCGTACATATTTACAATTCACGTGTCCTCTCCAACGCACAGACCAATAACCGGTACTCTATGGGCAAGGCCTCCAGTAATCACAAAAGCACATTCTACATCCCTGTGACGTGACGAGACGAATCTGAGCGTAAGTCCGAAGAACCTGGCGGGTAACTCGATTAAGCTCACGGCTTGATTACATAATGACACTCGGCAATCGTCGGCTGTATATCTGTGACTGTACTGCCTTACGATATGTCTCGTATCTTGCTTTTCCGATCGTATGTTCCGACGCTCAGTTCGCTGCATTCTCGGACCTGGGAACTCGGATAAATTTCCATATTCTTGAGGTCTGCGTGGCTCACTTTCCTGGGCTTAAACACCTACTGTCGTCAAACCAGTGCAGCCTGTATCCATCTCATCATCCTTCATAGATCCGTCATACATCTCTTGGATGCTGAACCTGTCTCCCTATCACCGACAGATCCAATGGGTCGACTGAGCCTTGATGCGTTCGGCTCGGTTGCATTCGTGTGGAAGACGCTGGGTCTACCACAGGAAGCTCTCAACTCATTACATTTACCTTTAGATGCCAAATGCCTACCGTCCTCTTTCAAAGTCGACATTCTCGCACAATCCACCATTGCAACGTCTGCATTGGCGGCAGCTCTACTTTGGTCCGTTCGGAACGCATCTCCAATACCTCGGGTCACGGTTCCAGCCGAGCACGCGTGTGTCGAGTTCAAATCTGAGCGACTGTACACTGTCGACGGGAAGTCCGCGTCCCCACCCTGGGGTGCTATTGGTGGATTTCACAAAGCATCTGATGGATATGTGAGGATACACGATTCCTTCCCGAATCATCATCAGAACGCACTACATGTGCTAGGACTTCCACCAAATGCGACGAAAGAAGATGTCACTCGAGAAGTTTCGAAATGGAAAGCTGTGGAATTGGAGACCGAAGCATGGCGACGTGGAGCAGTAATCGCTGCGCTACGATCTATCGATCAATGGGAGGCTTTACCCCAAGCCAGCGCTATCGCGGATGCCCCTGTTCTCTTCGAGAGGATTGCACACTCTGAGCCGCATATGCCACCGCAGCCAACAACGGAAATGACGAACAAGTGCCTACACGGTGTTCGCGTTATCGAGATGAGCAGAGTTATAGCCGCACCAGTGGCTGGGAAAACACTAGCTGCGCATGGGGCCGACGTTATATGGATCACATCGCCATCTTTGCCTGATCTTCCTGATCTAGATATCGACCTGTCGCGCGGCAAGCGCACAGTACAGCTCGATATCAAGAAGGCTGAAGACAAGGCTAAGCTGCTAGATCTACTCTCCACAGCCGACGTTTTCCTCCAGAGCTATCGTCCTGGAAGCCTAGCGGCAAAAGGTCTCAGTGCGGCAGAGTTGATGGAAGCGAACCCAAGACTGATTGTGGCAAGTCTCAGCGCTTACGGTCCTGAAGGTCCTTGGTCTGAAAACCGTGGGTTTGATTCACTTGTGCAAACTTGTTCCGGTATTAATGTGGCAGAGGCCGAGCACTATGGCGCTAACGAGCCGATGCGCGTCCTGCCCTGTCAAGCATTCGATCATGGAGCTGGTTATCTTTTGGCGACCGGAATCATAGCTGCATTATACAAACGAGCCACTGATGGGGGCGCCTACGAGGTCAGCGTATCCTTAGCTGCTGTCATGAAATATATGCGGTCCTTAGGCCGATACGATGGCAAAAGTGGATTCGACCGGAAAGATTTTCAGAAGCCGGAGGATGTCAAGCAGTATCTAGAATCGCGACACACACATCTTGGGGTCCTCGAGGCAGTAAGACACTCCGCCTGCATTGAGGGCCTGTCCGTCGGTTGGGACATCATGCCGAAACCATTGGGTAGTGATACGGCGGGTTGGCTTTGAGGGTCCGACAACATAGTGCTTGATATGATAGCACTGCATTCATGACGAGTATACTTGAATATCAATATCTGTCTCATCAATTTGATATTGAATGAACGAGGTACGTTGCCCTAGAAATCTTAGCCATCTACGATCAGCTCCGAGAAGCCAAGCGACATGGTACCGTCATCTTGGAGATCCGCGGTCGAGCGACCGTGATCGTGTTGTCCTGATTGTGACAAGCGTAGGTGTTGTGCATTATGTTGTATGGACGCATTCGGAGTGGTTGCAACATGCGTCCCAAAGGCGACTTCGCAGATACAGTCGCTGTGGAACCATTGACGTCATCGTCGCCCGCGTACCTGCATTAGCCCTCGCCCCTCTCCAAGCCATCCACGTCTGCCACTATTGTTCATCCTCGACGTCTTATCGAATCACTGCCTGGTAACCAGTCAGAAACTCCTTCGCTAATCAGCACCAACATTATGGCTGAAATCGCAGCAGGCGCTTATGTCGCTGCGGAAGTGGTTGAACACACCGCGGAAGCAGGCTACGCTGCTTACATCGTCTCCAAGCCAACGCTCCCTCTCAAGGTTACCTTTACACGCATAGCCACAGCAACAGGTGATACTTCGGCGTATGTACCTTACTATTTCTGTAGCCAGAACTCAGCTGACTTTCAGACGCTCGTTGGCACGCTCCAATCACACAGTCACAGTGATCGGTAACAAAGCTTATGTTTTCGGTGGCGACACTGCGAACAATGTTCTTGCTAGCAACCATGTGCATATCGTCACTCTTGAGTATTCTGGGAAACCAGAGATGGACTATAGTATCATCCCAGCTTTGCCAACATCTGAGGGTGGGAATACACCTACAGCAAGATCGAGTCATGCAGCCTGCGCATTTCATGGGAATGTAGCCGTATACGGCGGTAGCGACGAGAATGGCGGTCTGATCGATGAGCAATCCTCTGTTTGGCTCTTCAGCCCCGAGAGGAAAAGCTGGGATATTTTGCAACCATCAAAGGGAGATATCGAAACAGGAGACATTGGCCCAGGCCCACGTCGCAATGCCCAGCTTTTTGCGCATGATCAGCACCTGATACTGTTTGGAGGAGTTGATGGCTCTGGTGACAACGCATCAGATCTATGGCAATTCGACATCGCTGCGCGCTACTGGACGCAGCTTCCGACAGCACCAGTCGCAACATCGAACGCTGCACTAGCGAACGGTCAACTATGGCTGATATCTGGTTCCGACCCTATGAGCAGTCAGCTGCATCACATCAGCGTCTCCTCGTCGAGTGAAGAGAGAAAGTGGGAGTCTTTCACGTTTCCAACCAACCCACTAGCACCAGGCCCTCGTGCACGGCATGATGGAGCGCTACTGCCGGTAACTACTGGCTGGGGTAGAAACTACCTTGTCTATCTCCTTGGAGCTCGTAACAACTCCTCTGCTGACGTTTCGAACACTGAGCCAGAAGATCCCAAGCATGCGGATGAGGTCACTCAGTTCAGCGACACCTGGGTCCTCCAGATACCTTCAAGTGACTTGGAGGCTAAGCCGTCGATGACGCTCAAGAACGCTATCAATCCAGCAAAAATCAAAGATGCTATCAGGTCTGCCTTGGGTGCTGATACAGGGCACCTGTCCTGGGCAGAGGCGGTAGTACAGCTACCTTCAGAGAAGCAACTGGAGGAAGAAGATGGCAAGCTGCATCCTGGTCCGAGAGCATTTTTCGGTGCGGATGTTATGGAAACAGGCAGCGGTCTAATCTTCTGGGGTGGAGTGGACGCAAAAGGTGAGAGGGTTGGTGATGGATGGATCGCGAGGTTTGAGTGAGCAATGAGGTATCTAAGGACATGTGTTCTGATGGGGGCTGCAAAAGCGCATAAT
>Ga0058698_10000631_pt1 | contig 18540 bp, 16 predicted proteins | sample AgamicAsSfe_FD_67288 | JGI IMG/M metagenome (GOLD analysis project Ga0058698, IMG submission 67288) | Agave microbial communities from Guanajuato, Mexico - As.Sf.e | ecosystem: Host-associated > Plants > Phyllosphere > Phylloplane/Leaf | place: Guanajuato, Mexico | collected 2012-05-30
CTTCCCTGGCGTCAAGTACAATGCTACTTCAGGGTCCAACGATACCCTGCTTTCGATTGAGAAGGCCAAGAAGGAGATCGGCTTCAAGCCAGCATACAAGTGGCAGGACCAGTTGTAGATATGTAGTATGTAGGGCAATTGAAGCCGGCCACCTTATAGAATCAGAAATCCTGGAGCCATGAATCCATCCCGTACAAACAAATTCAGATGCGTATGATGACGCGTGGGCGTCGAATTCGCTTTTTGTTGGTGTCTGAACTCTGAAGTGATGCACGCCAAGGAAGAAATTACGAAGTGCAAAAGGATAAGAATATCAAAGAGTACGACGTGCTTTGAACACTTTGGGACTGTCGACCCGTGCGGAAAGTATAGGAGCTGAGAAGAAGTTTGCAGTCTTGCGATGTAGTGGGAGATGGCGGCTCCCAAGCCAGATCCAGACGCCTTTTCCCAACCCTAAATCTTGTACTTGCTTGGTTGTGCTTGTCTGGACCAACCATTGTCTTGACTTTCCGACAAGCTTCCTTGGCTCTTCAGATCACGGTCAGACCCCGCCCTCCGGCGGAGGAATCGAACCCCTTGGTTCTGAGCGGAGCTGCAGGCTGACGTTGTTCAGCTGCCTCAGCTCAACAACCTGAGCCATGCCGCTGACTTCATCTCACCTCGCGATACACACCACAAGTTATTGAGACTCATCTCATCGGATTCGTTATATCCGAAATGCACCCGACGACGAGGCATGACAGTGATAAGTATGTGCGCGGTGAAGCCAAGCCCAACAGAGCGAGACGTCGCCAGTGCCAATTCCGTATCATTGCGACTGCCACTTCTCACTTGTGGCCCTCGAAATCAGTTGTGTTTACCAATACTGCTCTATAGGGCTCATCGGCAAGCGACGGCTGCGACAACGCTGATCAGCAAACACCATGTGGCCTGGAGTTCTCATTCGGATGTCTGATGCAGCAGGTCCTGGCGAACACCGCTGGCAGACTTTCGATTTTGCTGTAACTCTGTTGAGATACGATGATGGCGAGTCAGCCGTCACTTCCCACACAGACACACACAAAGTATGCCCTGGGCCTATGGTCCTCCGCGGCGTCATTGGGATAGACTCTCGGCCGGGCTCCTGAGAAGTATGAAAAAGCCTCGAAAGTCAAAAAGTACATTGATCTACAGCGCCGCACTCCAGAAAGGGTCATTACACTGAATAGTCGCACACTACTTGTCGTGAATTGTAATCCTGCGGGAGCAACCATGATGCTATACCGCAGCTCGGCATGTTCATACGGAGTCGATATGGACCAGGACTCTGTGCCTGATGGATATAAATATCAGTCGCGCCCTCGAGAACATCATACTCATCCAGCACACAAAGCACCATCATCAAAGACAACATCCATCCCTCTCATCCTCAAAGTCTTATCTCTCGCCTTCACCCGGTGACCTGATTGAAGATGCCTTCCATCACCAAGTCTCTCCTCTTCTTGGCCGCCTTCCAGGCCTTCACTGCCGTCGCAGCGCCCATCCCTCAGCTTGCTGGAGAGGGCGCTGCTTGTGATTCCGCTCTCAGCAGCACTGATAATGGTGTTGGCTACGGTGTCGAGAATGCCTTGGGTAAGTGTCTTAGAAACTATTCTGAACCTTGGACTAAGTCATACTCCCCAGACAACACTGCAGATGCCATTAACAAAGTAAGCCGCCGTCAATTGGCTGGCGAGGGCGCTGCCTGCAACTCCATTCTCAGCAGCACCGACAACGGTGTGGGCTACGGCGTCGAGAATGCCGAAGACAACACCGCTGCTCTTCTCGGCGGAACCTCTTCTGGTACTACCACCACCTCTGGAGGAAGCGGAGGCGCCGCTCCCCCACCTCCACCTCCAAAGGGACCCAAGGTCAAGCGTCAGGGCGACAAGATCGCCAACGGACTTGCCAACGTCCTCACTGCTGCCAAGCTCGGCCCAGTCGCTGACATCGAGAAGAACGTCGGTGACAACGCTGATGGTGAACTCACCTCAGCCGCCGCCAATGCTGGTGCTCAAATTGGTAGTGCCGAAGAATCGACCCTTGAGGGTATCGGCAAAGCCATTCCCAGAGTCAAGCGTCAGGGCGACAAGATTGCCAATGGGGCTGCCAATGTTCTCTCAGCCCTTCACCAGAACGATCTTGCTGAGATTGAGAAAAGCAATGGTGACACTCTCGACGGTCAGCTCACCTCTGATGCTGCAAACCTTGGTGCACAAGTCGGTGCTTACGAGGAGAAGACTCTTGAGAACGCTGGCAAGTCGGTCCCCTAGAGATGAATTGTGCGATTGATGAGACTTTGAGGATTTGATGGGATCCGGATTGTACGCTCTGATGGAAATGGGTGAATGTGCGTTGTTGCGCAGGAAGAACAAAGATTGTATGACTCTAATGCTATGATGTAAGATACGATTATGATGGGACTGATTCTAATACGACTTCTCTTTTGCTGTATCTCCTCATCTCATCGACTATGATTCGTGATTGATAACATATCTAGTGTATGTCTCCAAGTACATTCTGTGCCTCAATGTCTATTCATGTACACATTACCTGATGCGGCCGTGGTAGAAATGTCAGTCTCTAGGTCACAGCAAAGTCAACTCCCAAACCCGATCTTGGTTGTGTATACCGAGCTTACCTGTGAGCGAGCATTGGTAACGCGAGTAGCCGTAGGAACTCACAGTATACCTGCAAAGAAGGTAGAAATTATCGAGCACTAACAATACGCTAGATCTCTTTGGATACATATGTACTCTAGAAAGAATCGCGCATTCTAACAAGAATGATCATGCTCTACAACTGCATAGGAGGTTTCTGAGAGGAGTATCAGAGTCATGAACGCTAGCACATGGGAAGATGCGATGAGTTGGTAGAGCACAGCTACGCCAAGCTATATCTCGGCTGGTGCCTCTCTTAACAGGCTAAACTCGGTGGTAGCTACAGCAACAGTCACAGAATCCATGTCGCACTAAAAGACACCTGGTCCCCCAGTCCAGTCCAGCCCATCGCAACATTACCACCATGGTCAAAGTTATTGCTGGCCTTATGGGCTCTTCTGTGGCTTCTGGGTCTGTCCACATGTCCCAACCAGAGCAGTTGCGTGCCATCTTGACTCTGCTTGGCAGACACGGTATTCGTGAGCTCGACACAGCTCGAGTGTACAACAATGGACAAAGCGAGCAGCATCTTGGCACGATCAAAGACACCGTAGAAGCCTGTAACCTGACTGTGGCGACAAAGGCACCTGGATTTGTGCCGGGATCGTTGTCATACGACAACATCATCCGGGCTTGTAACGAGTCGCTCGCTGCGACAAAGCAACAGAAATTCGACCTGTACTACTTCCATGGTCCGGATCGTCAAACACCCCTGGAAGAGTCATGCCGGGCCATGAATCAGCTCCATTCTGAGGGCAAATTTGATCGCTTTGGTATCAGCAACTTTCGCGCAGACGAGGTCCATCAGATAGTGGATATCTGCCGCAAGAATAGTTGGGTCAGCCCTTCGGTATACCAGGGTGTGTACAACCCTCTTCTTCGTGCTATGGAGCCGGCACTACTGCCTGTCTTACGAGGCTACGGCATAGCGTTTTATGCTTATAGTCCACTTGGTGGAGGTTTCTTTTCGCGCCCAATTGAACAGCTTCGCATGCCTCCCACAGGCGGTCGCATGGACCAGATGAAAGTATTCCAAACGCTTTACGTCAACGACATATCTTTGGGACTACTGGAGGAGCTGACAAACACCTGCGACAAGGCTGGTGTCACTGTGCGTGAAGCAGCACTTCGATGGCTGATGCACCATTCTTCGTTAGGTGAGGCGGACGGTATCATCCTCGGCGCCTCAAGTGAAGCGCAGATGGAGCAGAACTTGGCTGCATGTGAGGGTCCTGCGCTCCCGGAGTCGGTTGTCAAGTGTTTTACGGAAGTCAGCCGTCAGTACAGAGCTGCGGGGCAAGACGAGATGTACTGCGTTTGATACGAAAGTCCAGACTGAGATTGAGGGAAGGTGGTCGAGTGGTCGCGCGAAGAAGAGCCCGTTGTCGGCTGCAGGTTTGGAGGTCTTAGGCCATTGGCTACCCCGATGATAGGTAGCAGAGCCAGCATTACACCAAGCATTTGCATAGTCTCGAAGTGTGAAGCACTAGGCCGGTGACCGGTAAGAATTGGTTCCTGCGTATCTTACGCCCTCATCAAGCTGATTTTGCCTCTTTACTCGGGAGCTGTGAATTCAGTATTGGGTGCATCTCATTCCCACAACGGACGACAAGGATGATAAGCTTGAGCACATCTTGTCCCGACCACGGTAAACTTTTGGTACTTGAAGTTTGACATGACCACTCGTCTTGATGAGCTGACGATGCAGTCAAAAGATTGTCCACAGTCCGCAGGCAGTTCAGTCTCAGATCCTGGCTCTCCACCAAGGATGCACACGGGAGGCTCAACCACTTCTTAAATCCGGTGAAAATGGTGATCATCGTTCTTGGATGCAACGAATAAACTTCTGAAATTTCATTGTTCAGAGGTTTAGGGTAGTGTGACATGTGGTCGTAAGTTCTGGTCGTGATGTCGGTCTGGCGCTGTTTGGATGTCCACGCTGTAGCGACCATCTTCGAGAACTCAGAAGGAGGTCGAGTAGGACGAAGAAAAGGCTCTTGGAAGTAGTCCATTGGAAACGGAAGCTCCGGAACAGTGCCCCAGGTAGTTGCGCAGATGATCTCACATCTGATAGAAGCGATGCTGATTAGCCATCCGCCTCATGTGTTGACAAACAGGCCTCAAACTCACATCGAAATCATGATCCATAATTTAGGATATGCTCGGAGAGATGACAGTCCACCCTGTCGATGATTGATGAGAGTGCGCAGCCCACAAAGATGTAGAAAAGCCTGCACATCATCACCTCGTGTGTGCTAACTCCATATCAGTTGGGGCTCGCGAAGTACAAGGGTGATCCAATCACTGACTGCTTCGAAAACACTCGCTGTAATTGCTGTGATCACGCCGACACTATAGCATCTATTAGGATCTTCGATAGCTCTTTGAGTAGCCTGCAATGCTTCGAGGCGAAGGGTTGTCGTGGTCGGTCCATCAAGGTCGAAAGGAATGCCGGGCTTCATCATCAGGAATCCATACTTGGTAGCCAGCATTGAGTCCAGCTGACTCTTTGCTGCGGGATCCGTCAGACTCAGATCCCACCACATCTCAGCATGAAAGCCACAGTCCTGACTGACAAACAAGGGATGTTGGCGCACTGTACAGAAGCTGCCAGCAAAGATGTGCCCCAAGTCTGAGGCATGTAGCAATACTTCGACTAAACAAAGACGGTCGAGTCGCGTCGTTATGCAAAGGGTAGTGTAAAACATCGACGACTCTGTCGATGTCTTCATCGCTGGGCGAGGAATCCACCGAGTCATCTATGACCTCTTTGAACGTGTAACGACCAGGCTCGGCACCGCTCGAGAGAACGTGTTTCCGTATGGAAAAATCACGTCTTTGAGGTCTACGCCGGGATTTGCCTATGTCTTTCATCACATGTTTCTTGATCAAGGAGCGCGTGGAGGCGTCTCTCTTTGCGCGCGGATCTCCCACGTCGGTGATCCACATCAGCTGTGATTTACCAGACATGTCAGCGAACAAACGCGCAGTTGCGAGGATGTGCAGGTCCCTTCGTACCTGACAGGGGACGCCATGAGATTTATTGTTGCCAAATGATCCTCCCATAAACTCTGTTCCCCTCAATGCGCCTCGGCCTGCCGGAAGAGAGTCTCGAGAGAGTGCTTCATTTCACGGACACTGAACAGACCTCGAACGCTGCGATGCTGTCGAGGTCTACGAGACTGGTTGCCATCTTGAACAAGCAGCCGATGCCATTGTGTGGACGAGCAGTCAAATAATGAGTGTAATGATGATCATGGCTAGTTTGCATCCCAGGCCGAGCAACAGACAGGACGAGACCGTGTTCAAGCCGAACAGCGGCGCTCGATCTAACTTGTTCTGGGCATTGGGATCGGTCTTCTTCGACGGCGCCAAGCAATTTTGGCCGGCCAAGCCGGCCGGCGTGTGAGCTTTTCGCCGCTGTCTGTGAACACGTTCCCGCATCGCATCCATAAATAGGTAGGTACGTCCCACCGGCAGCTTCGGCCGTCCACGGCCGACTTTTCTGATAAGTGACCTACTCGAGTACCTGGTATCAAAATATGGCAACCTTCTCGTGAGTCCCATACTGTACAACATGTCATGACCTTCCACTTACAGAGCGTAGCAAGAGCTCGTTTTCAGCAGCATCCTATGCCACGTTTCGGCCATCGTATCCTCAATCACTGTATAAGAAAGTCCTTCAATACCATCGGGGACAGCGTCAGTCATGCGTCGATCTCGGATGCGGTCACGGTGTGGTTGCGCGAGCAATCTCAAAACACTTTGACACAGTTACGGGAACCGATCCGTCAGGTCGCATGATAGAGCAAGCACAGTCGTCGACATCCAGTACAGAATACCCGAACGTCACTTTCTGTGAAGCATCTGCAGAAAGTCTCCCATTTGTCGCGGACTCTTCTGTCGATATGATGGTAGCAGGTCAGGCTGCTCATTGGTTTGACTATGCAAAAGTCTTCGCAGAGCTTGCTCGCACAGTCAAGAGTGGTGGTACCATGGCTTTCTGGGGCTATAAGGATCACGTCTTTGTCAACTCTCCCAAAGCATCTTCGATCATGGACAAGTATGCCTATGACCACCATCCCGATCTGCTAGGTTCCTATTGGCAACAACCAGGCCGCTCCATCGTCCAGAACTTGCTGCGAGACGTACAGCCCCCATCCGACGCTTGGGAGGATATCGAGAGAATTGAGTACGAACCAGGAACCAACGGCAAAAACAGTGGTCAAGGTACCAAGTTCATGAATGTGTCATTCAAGGTAGGGGAATGCAAGGAATACATCCGCACCTGGAGTTCGTATCATTCCTGGAGGGAGGCTCATCCAACATTGGAAGGAAGAAGCAGGGGTGGCTCTGGAGACGTGGTCGATGAACTCTTCGATGAGATTGCAAGTACGGAACCCGAGTTTGGATCTGAAGAAACGCTGGTAGATGTTGAATGGGGCAGTGTGTTGCTAATGGCACGCAAGCGGTAATTTCAGGATGCGAGTTGCCGTCAAAGACCGTCATACCAACGATTCGCGCTTCCGTTGTCCTACCCGCCATCTCTCCGTAACACTAGCTGCAGCTGGCTTGCAGATATGCAACAATGTCTTCGTAGTTGACCGCGCGCGAGTCTCGCCGAATACAGGAAACGTGGCATTCCCGAAGGTGTCTCAGGCCAGATCCGATTGTCCCGGTGACACAGTCAAGGTCGCCTTCAATTCACTGTCAGAACAATTGATGCGCTGGCCTCATTGTACCCGTGTGAAAGTGTTGATCAGGAACTCGAGTACCCTAATGCCCCGTTCAGGTATGGTTTGTGCAGCAGTAACGTCCAGTTTGAAATTTTAAACGCCGAGTCCAGCGATCTTCATACCGACACAGGCACTTCCTCACCGCCAGCGCCAATCTCGGGAGCTCTTCGTCCCGAAGGCCCTCCCTGGCAAGAAGCTTGACCTTCATTTTAAGCTTTTTTGACATTTCGGAAGCTGGCCGGGAGCTTGATTCGTGGCCTGATCTGCTAGCCACACGCTACCAAGCGTTATTCCCGGAGCCCTTACGAAGAAACAAACCTGAGCGACATCATCCCCACGACGATAGGATTTCCCTCTTGCGGGAAATCTCGTAAACTCATGAACAGATGCCGTATAAGAAGTGGAGAAAGCCAACATCATCTGTTACAAGCAATTTTGCTTTGGAATAAGTACCTCGTGAGTGCTTCGAGATTCAGTACAACTTTCACTAATCGTTGCTCAAGATTTCGCGAATATGGCAGGCATCAAACTGCAAGGTCCCAGGTTGCACTTGCTTGTCGCAGCAGTTGGCGCTCTCGCTTTTTTGTTGCAGGGCTACGATCAAGCAGTGATTAATGGACTGTTGAGTCTATCGACGTGGGAGAAGACCTTTCCTCAGATCGATACTTCAGACAACAAGTCACACGAACGATCACTCATACAGGGCACAGCGGTCGCAATCTATGAAGTCGGTTGTGCGATAGGAGCTTTGTCATGCTTCATCATCGGCGACATACTAGGCAGGCGAAGGACAATCTTTGGCGCATCATGCTTCGTCATAGTCGGCGTTACAATTCAAGCTTCATCTTTCAGCCTTGGACAGCTCATCGCAGCACGCATCACCACAGGTCTTGGTGTGGGTGCTTTCACAGGTGAGTTACACACAACGCCGTTGGTAATTTTGCTAATAATTTCTAAGCTACTGTTCCTATGTGGGTGACCGAATGTTCAAATGCTCACAATAGAGGCAAGATGGTGATGCTCGAGGGCATGTTTGCTATCGGTGGTGTCGCGCTCGCGGTCTGGCTAGATTTTGGCTTCTTCTTCCTCAAGAACGACTCCGCCAACTGGAGATTTCCAATCGCTTTTCAGGCAGTGTTTGCGCTTGGCATCGCTTCGCTTATATTCATGCTGCCAGGTACGTCATCCAGACTGAGATGCTGAGGCCATCTTGGAACTGATCAATGACAGAATCGCCTCGCTGGTACATCAAGAAGGAAAACTACGATGCTGCACTCTACTCACTTTCTCGACTCAACGGGTTGCCACAAGATTCAACATTGCTTCGACAAGAAGTCGAAGTCATTCGCAATTCGATCTCGCAAGAATTTGTCGGAGCTTCTGGCAATCCCTTCGCTCGAACACCCAATCGCCATCTGAATCGTACTTTGATTGCACTTGGTGTCAACATGTTCGCTCAGATGACGGGTGTCAATATTAGTGAGTTGACACCTTATCCAAGGTGAACGTACCACTAATACTGCCAGTCACATTCTACTCAAATGAGATCTTCCAGCAGATTCTGGGTTACAACGGTACAACATCGCGCGTCATCTCGGGATGTCTGCAGATCTGGCAATTCTGTATGGCAACATTGGCTGTATTCATGGTCGACCGACTTGGACGTCGCAAACTGCTGATGATCGGAGCTGCTGGTATGACCATCGCACAGGCGGGCCAGGCTGCGCTCATCAAGTATTCACATGACAGCAAGAGCGTAGCTGGTGCAACTCTGCTCTTCGACTTCTTGGCTCTAGCGTTTTTCCCCATTGGACTGTTTCTGATACCTTTCATGTATTCTGCAGAGATTGCACCGCTCCGAATTCGGCACAAGATCACAGCCATGTCAGCTGCGACCAACTGGCTCTTTAACTTTTTGATCGCAGAAGTCACGCCTATTGGGTTTAGAACTATCGGTTGGAAATGTAAGTCAATCTGGGAAACAGCTCGATCGTTACTGACTGGAAGCAGACTATCTTTGCTACATGTGTACCAGCGCCACGGCATTCCTTTTCGTGTATTTCTTTTGTCCAGAGACGAAAGGACGCGGACTCGAAGATGTGGATGAGTTCTTCATGAGGTCGGAGAATGCTTTGCAAGTTGTGCGCGTTGCGAGGGAGCTTCCATGGGATGCTGGGATGTCAAGTATCATCGAAGCAAAGGTTGACAAGGCTGAGCACGTCGAAGAGTCCAGACGTCGGTCAAACGCGTAATGACCACTCGAGGGCAAACGGCGACAGCTTCTTGTCCTGATAGATGTTGTTCGCTTTAGTAGCACTTGAACAGAGCAACCGTTGTTCTTGCTATGTGAATTGCTATCTGTTTGCTCAGTCACTGAAATTTTGCATGAGCTCAATCGCCTACGTCATTGGAAACCTTGATGGAGTAAATATCGCTCCGTGCCGAAACAACAACGTCGCGGGTTTTGAATGCTTCCCAGTCCCCGACCGACAATGATATATACATATATACACATGTGAGGACGTCGCAAGTGTGCTATTCCAATCAGACTAAGAATCCTGATCTGAGTATACTCGCAGCGTCGGAATCACTTCAATGACCGCCATAAGTCTAGCTGGAAGTACCGGCCTTGTCGTGAGTACACCACCTAGCTTGTCATCTTGTGGCATGAGGAGACAGAACCGCACAAACGAAACAGGACTGACTTGAAGATGAATTCCAAAGGGCTCTCATATTCTTACACTCCTGAAGCAATGCCCTCAAGTTGATCGCATCCATGCCTTCTCACGCAGAGACCTGCCCGCACATGCCAAGCTTACAACAATTGGGACTCAAAACCCAACAGACTGGCCTTCCGCATTCCCTCAGAATACTTCAGCGTTCTTTTCAGCTCTAGGTACTACGGCAAGAATCGCAGGCAGCTTCGCAGCGCAGCGGAAAATCGACTACGACCTCAATCTGGCTTTGGCAAAAAGCGCAAAAGCTGCAGGCGTACAGACCTATGTGCTCATTTCGACAAGTGGTGCTTCTCCCACATCGAGGATCCCATATGCGAAGATGAAAGGCGAGCTGGATGAAGCCGTCAAACAGATTGGCTTCGAGCATGTGATTATACTAAAGCCGGGCTTACTGGTGGGAACGAGAGAAGATAGTCGACCTGGGGAATTCATGGGTAGGAGCATGGCATCCTTCTTGGGCAAGATCAGTGGAGGTATGCTGAAGGATGCTTGGGCACAGGATGCGGATGTTGTGGCACGGGCTACTGTGCGGGCGTTGTTGGATGTAATGGAAAAGAGTAATAGTGAGAGCGTAAGGGTACTAAACCAGCAAGACGTGATTCGGTTGGGACGTATGGAATGGAAGGACTTCAGATAGTTTACTGCTCCTTCTTGTACAAGGGTTCCTAACGCGGGTAGCCGTGCGCATGCATAGCCGTCTCGAAACATAATGTATTGATCAGAAACGAACATCCAGCCCACTCTCCTTGGATACTTCTTCAGTCAGGCAATGATCGTGTCTACCTATAGCAAGGTTATCGCTCTGGACTTTCGCAGAAGAAGTGCTGGAGTGAATCCCGGTCCTGAGAGACACGAATCATTGAAGACAACTCTAAAACCCTAGATGAGCACCTTGGAAACCAGAAATTCGGGCGTGTAGACTGCATCAAATTTATACGCAAATCTGAAATACGGAATCTACTGTGAGCTCTCAGTCATTGCATGAGGATATACACACGTTGAGCCTACTCACAACGAAGCAGATATGAATAGTCTTAGAAGGGTACGAAGCGACAATTGATCGGCCTGGTAAGCCAAAACTGGTGGTACGTAGCCTACGAAGATACAGCAGACAGTGGGATTCGTCTTCCCGATCTTGGAGGCTCGATGATATTGACTAGGCAGAGCAAAACGACCACAGAGACGGAAGAGTATCTAGACTTATGAAAAGCATCTTGGCGCTCACGTGTGATGGAAGTGTGACAAAGCCAGGGGTCCAAAGCGGAAGACATTCCGATGGACACAGTCTAGACTTTCTTGGACAAGGGTGTGCGTCATAACTTGCAACATGATATATGAAGAGAAAAAAGGGCATTCACCTCTGTACGGTTGCACTACTGATAAGCCAGCTCCAAGAAGAGATTCTTGACATGATATCAAACCGTTGGCAGGACTCAATCTCACGATTAGGGCCACGTCGTGACTCTTGACCATCTCGCTCTCGTTCAAGCGTCCGACGTCATTGATCTCGTTCCTGCATACATAGGGCAAAGGTTCACCACCTCACCCTCTATGGATTATCGACTTGAACGAGCGATGAAGCAAGCATGGAACCCCTTTGTAGCTACGTGCATCTGGTCATCGTAAGCATGATGGTATTGTGATACTGAAGTGGTCTATATGATCAGGTTCGTATACACCTATATTCAATGCGTCTTCAATCTGCGTTCGGACTTTCTTGTGTATCATTCTTGAACAAATCAAGTGCAGCCTAAACCACCATGTCGAGAAGATTCCCGCAGCAGATGTTTCGCGCGACCAGATCGCTCCGAGCATCAGGCATCAATGCTGGTGAAGGAGGCAGCTTGTCTCGCGACCCTCGCAATCGTCCTACGGGAGAGCACAAGAAATTGATGAGGGAAATCAGAAAAGATCCAGAGATCTATGTAAGTCAAGCATTCAGCAAGTCTTCTCTCTTCGCGTCGATCAGTACTGACTATACGCACGCAGTTGATCTTCGCTTTGACCGCTGCTACAGTGGGTGCCTATGGTTACTACCAACCTCATTTCTGGGCGACCATCGCCGGTCAGACCAGAACAACTCAGATCGAAGGTACCAAACCATGGGAGGATGGAGCCGAAGGTAGTACTGGGAAATACCGTTACCAGACTAGAGCTGGTCCGGGCAAAGAAGCTAGAACCAAGGATGCCCCATCTGCTCTGAACTCGGTCATTGTGCCTAACGTTAATCTGCCAAGAGTAAGAACAATCGATAATCTGCAAGAGAAGGTGACCGGCTGATCATTTCGACAGAAGCTTCACGAGAAGTACAATAAATGGGGAAAAGAAGATTTTGACGAGTATTAGTCAAGCCGGACTGCTTGCAGTGCAAGAGTGCTTAAAGAGCGCCCAAGAGGATATTCAATCAAGTCGAAATGAGGAACACCAAGGGCGATCAAAGCTTCGACTGCGGTTTCGCTCTATGGACCGTATTAGTAGCCAGGTTGATAGAAGATCCCCTGCACGAAATGGGAGGCATACATCGCCGGTACGAAAGCTTGAGCGTATCCTTGCACAATGATTGCAAGGGTTGTAGCAGAGCATGCATCAATTGATATGGGAAGCGAACAAGGTCACATTCCGCAGCTTTAAGGTCACATTATGATGATTACACGTTTTCGGTATCACCGGTATTCTTGTCCGTTGGAATTGTCAATTCGGCGATGAAGGGGATGATTTCATGCCTCATCAGCTACTGACCAAAAGTATTAATGTACTATGATACTACATTACGAGATTTCCGCCTTTCCCCGGAGTGATATTGAACCATCGGACCAAGAGTGAAGATGATTTAGGAGAACAGAACAACATTAGATGGATTGTTCTTTGTTGGACAGATGCAGCGAGCGTATGGGTGAACGTCCGCACTTCGCGATCTGCCAATCTTCCTGACATTGTTCTACATGAAGGCGACAAGACCTAAAACAGCGGCCCCGGCCGCTTCGGGCATGCCGATGTGATCTACATGCAATCCTTCAGGATGGCGAGTAGTGCTGCGGTAACGCCGGACGGCCTTTGCGAACATGCGGTCAGTCGAAAGACGCGGACGATGCACCGCTGCCGCGACTGTTGAGCTGTATTTCGCGTAGGGCACGTGGGCACCCCTGCTCGTGGACCTTCACAGTCGCAGCCAACCGACCCCGCCTGTTCTCTCCGTGGAGTCAGGGGCTCCTCCATAGGTCAAGTGCCAGGTCCATGCGGTGCATGCTTTTGAGTCATTGGTAGTACTATTGTCGGCGCTGCTACTTTCCGCTACGACAAGGTCCACAACTCAGACGCATACAGATATGCTATCATATTGATGGTGAAGCCATGATTAATGGACTCAGTTGACCCAATCCCATAACCTGTAGCTTTTTCAAGCAGTTTTAGCGTCAAAACCTTGGTTAAGCGAAAGGTTGCGAGCTCTGAAGTCTGTCTTGAGCAGGTCAAGCTCAACTCGAACAGGCTTACTCTCTACCTGTACGGGTTACTCACCACGGGAAGCATAAAATACACGTGAGCCCCACTGCTTGAAAACAGCTTATGGGATAGAGAGTTCCAATTGCGCTGCAATGGTTGAGTCCCCGCACTACTCGCGATCCTCATGTTCTTCGCTTCTGAATCGCCGTGGTGGTTGACTTGGAAAGGCCGTTGGGAAGATGCCGCCAAGTCTGCCAGGAGGTTCGGTGGTGAGGGCTCTGTCAACGCCGAGGAGACTGTTTCCATGATGCGTAGAGTCATCGAGATGGAAGCCTTGGCCAAGAAACCAAGTCATCTCGAGTTGTTCAAGGGTACAGACTTCTACCGATCGTCTCTGGTGTCTACGCTGCACATAACCTTACTGGTAACCTTATCGCCAACCAAGCCGTCTACTTCTTCGAGCAAGCTGGTATTGGCTCACAACAGGCATTCGCACTCGGTCTGGTCACATCTGCGCTTCAGATCGTCGCCGTAATTTTCTCCTGGAGCCTGAGTTCGTACTATGGCCGTCGACCTATCTATCTCTGGGGCTCTTTTGTCAATACGGTCCTATTGCTCGCCCTTGGTGTTGCGGGATCCGTTGGCGAATCTAATGCAGCAAGTCTAGCACAGGCAGCGCTCGGCCTCATCGTCTCGGTTTTGTTCACCTTGGGCGCCGCTCCCATTTCGTATGCCATTATCGGAGAGACTTCGGCCATCCGTCTCAGACCTCTCACTACTGGATTCGGTCGTGGTATTTACTACATCGTGGAAATCCCCTGTATCTTCCTTGCTTCCCACATGCTCAACCCCACTGGTGGAAACCTTGGTGGAAAATGTGGTTATGTCTGGGGCGGAACCGGTGCAATTTGCTTGGTTACCGCATACTTCTTCTTGCCTGAGTTCAAGGGTCGCTCATACCGTGAGATCAATATCTTGTTCAAACGCAAGGTTCCTGCTCGCCAATGGGCCAAGTACGAGCTCAGCATCGAAGATGATGAGTAGGTACCGGATGACAGAACGTTTCTCCATCAGATCAAGTGCTCGAGTATGGGTATTTGATAGCGCAGATAACATCTGAATAAGCAAACAATCGATACAGACTTGTCGGTCGGTCGACTTGTAATCGTTCCCGTAGGATTTAGACAGCACTCCCTTGATCCACTCCAACAGATAGGCTGCGATGCACACAGAACCGTCCCCACTATATTCAACTGTTGCGCGGCCAGTGACTCCTCATTGCCTTTCTGTGTGTAGCCCGCTGCAGCAATTGTGGCTAACGTTTCAAAAGTGTAGCGTGGTCTTAGGAACAAATACCTTGATGCCCGTCGACATGTGATGCTGCATTGTATCTTCCTAGATACGATCTTGTATCGAAGACTATTGCGCCCAGTCATGCGCTGTCCTGCTGAGGATAATAAGAGGTAGCACACGGAGAAGTTGCGTCTGCCTAGATGGGGAGACGACCATGATTAGAGACGAGATCCAGTTGGATCCAACGTGCGCGCGAAGGATCTGATCAATTGAAGAGCTTGATTACCATAACGGCTGCAATCGACAATCGTAAGCGTAGTGAAAACCACACCCTGCGTATCTGTGTTGGCTGTGTCATCTCTCCACCCTGTGAGCTTTGTTATGTTGCTCGGAAGCTTTTTGGTTCCGTGTAGCCGGAACAACAGGGTCCAGGCGAACATGTCAGCATCCCTTGCTTCCGGCCGGCTGGTGAGTTGGTCGGAATTAAAAAGATTCCGCGGATTAGCGCCAAGAGCTACGACTTAATAATCCAAGTTAAGAAGCAAGATGTTTGAAGGATACATATAAGGGTTTTAGGATTTTACCTTATTCACTGTGAATCATTATCATCCCTCGGACAAGAGAAAAAATGTCAAAACATTATCTCGTTCTCGGCTCAACAGGTATACCAACGTCGCCAGACCCTATCTGGCATCCTCTATAGCTTACACGACACAGGCCCTACTGGACTCCTTTTCTGCAAGACTGCACTTCAACAAGGTCATACTCTCACAATTCTTGCTCGAACCCCATCAAAACTTCCAAATGAAGTCTCAGCTCATCGCAACGTCAAGGAGATCATCAAAGGTGACTTCACCGATGAAAAAGCGTTGTCACAAGCAGCGAGTTGCAGAGCCGATGTCTGTGTTTCATTCGCTGGGCCTCCGCAAGGTCAGAAGGGCATCGTAAGTCAGGCCATCATGTTGTTCTGGAAGCTCACGTACTCAAGACAAAGCAGGTCATCGCAAATGCATATCAAAAGCTCATCCCGATGCTCATAAAAAACCATATGCCAAGGGCAATGTTCTTATGTACACCGTCGTACAAAGCATCAGGCGACGTTGATAGCTGGAAATGGAGTCTTCTGTGTGGTATGGTCAAGCTGGTCTTCCGTACTGGATGGGAGGAGATGGTTAAGATTGGACAGGTGGTAACGGCAACCCCCAAAGAGCAACTTCCTTGGACGTTGTGCCGCGTGGGCGTTCTTAAAGATGGACCGAGTGATGAGTTCGTCGTCAGCTATCCCGGCAGCGGCCAAGATGGGTTGTCCATCAACAGAGCGGGTATCATCGCGTTTGTCCTGCAGGAATCCGTGGAAAACAAACATGTAGGCAAGATACCATATATCTCCAGCAAGTAAAAGGCAGATTTACAGATGCAAGACATGTTATGCAATGAGCACTCGAAAGTTGCATAAAGCCACAGTTCTGGTCAGCACGCGCCCATCATTTGTGTCCAATCGATAGCGCCGAACTTGGCGGACAGAACACAGAGATTGCATGGTTCGTCTCACTTCCCTTGACTCTAACTTTTCCGTAATAGGAAGGCCTCGTGCCCACAGAGTTTTCCAAATTTCAAGACATGCACGCCAATACGCTTATACTCTCGGATAGGTATGGGGTTCTCAGTCCAGTCTTCCAAGCCCGCGATGGCGATGGAGAATGAACGCCAGTAACAGCATGCCTTATAACCTAATCTGTGAGTATTCTCCCACTTTCTTGATCGTCTTTCTTGAGCTGGCTCAGCTTCGATCTCGTCTGGTAGCTCTGCTTGCGTCCGTATGCATCCCGGATGACAGAAGCTGCACAGCCTTGCCTCCCGCCGAAAAAGGCGTTCCCGTCAGTCCTGTGTTACGGCAGCGACGGTGTTTTTGCAGAAGGTGTGAACAAGCTAGCCCGAAGCACACGGAAGCGTTCATCGCGACCTCACTGTCGTCAAGACACTGGCTGCCGACGAAAGCTGCAGATCTACAGTAAAAATTCCGACGTTCAGCGAAAGTTGTAGCGACTGGGTTCGATGATCGTAGCAGTTGCCATAGTCTGGGGTTAGAATCAGAGCCTTCGTGATAGGAGGCATTGTCATGGATCGGCACGAAGCTTGAGCAGAAGGCAGCCGCCTTGTGAGCAATAAGTACAGCTTTGCAGACATCGATGTCACTACGAGACTCGAGCTGTTCGACATCAATGGCAGAAGCGGCTAAGTGTGAGAAAGGATTACGAAAAGAATTCAAGCTAATTATATACTATAGCTAAGCATAAAGGTCCTGGGCTACAGAGAAGCATCCCCGTCGACAAAAAGCCAAGGAAAAAATCCACCGAGCAAAGCCCAAGTGACAAGAGAAGAGAAGAAAACAAAACAAAATATCCATGGCAGGATTGAAAATCCATACACCAAGTCCCTAAACATTATATCGCATACATTGTATCGCATAGTCCTATATTAACTTAGAACAAAAGGAAGGTAAGAAGACCGAAGACGGCAGCAACGAAGCCACCCTGGACACCGTTGACAGCGGCGGCACCAGTGTAGATGGCGGGCTGCGACTTGGTAGCTGTGGCAGTGGATGAGGTGGTCATGCCATTGTTCTTGCCAGTGTTGTTACCAGTGTTGTTGCCAGTGCTGTTGCCATTGTTTTTGCCATTGTTGTTGCCATTGTTGTTGCCATTGTTGTTGCCATTGTTGTTGCCATTGTTGTTGCCATTGTTGTTGCCATTGTTGTTGTTATTGAGGCAGTTTGCGCCGTTGCAAGCGGTGGGAACCAGAGTCGAGGTGATCTTCACAATAGTGGTTGCGGTTGGGGTAGCAGTGGCAGGGGTTGCGGTCGAGACGACGACCCACTGAGTGGAAGTAGCAGTCTGGCCCTGAGAGACAATCTTCTGGACGTAGACAATAGTCTGGGTAGAAGCAGTTCCAGTAGGAGAAGGTGCCGAGGAGCTGGCAGTAACTTGGGTGGTGTAGGAGGAAGTGTATGCAGTTGTGTAAGCAGTTCCGCTAACAGTGATTGTCTGGCCAGCGGAACACTGGTAAATCGTGGTGGTAGCAATGTCCTTGACAGTGACAGCACCCCAGATAGCGGTAGCGACTGCGTTGTTTGTGGGAACGGGGCACTGATAGACAGTGGTGGCAACGGGAACAACAGTAGTCACAACAGCCTGCTTCTGACCGTTACGGAGAGGGCAGTCAGTAACGGTCGGTGCACAGGACGAGATTGTGATGACCGTGGTTTTGTAGACAGTTGCGGTGCTGGGAGAACCGTTCTGGGCACCGTTGGTCTGGACAGCTCCGGTCTGAGCTCCGCTAGGGATGCTCGTGATGGAGCACTTGGGGCAGACAGTCTGCACAGCAGTCGAGGTGAGGGTGCTGGTGGTAAGACTGGTTGAACCACCGCCGAGAGTGACAGTGTTGGTCTGGACCTGGGTAGACACGACGGTGACTGTGGTAGTACCAGCTGGGCCATTGTTTGAACCAAGGCGAAGAGCAGAATCCAAGCCGGCGTCGATGTAGGTGCTCTGGATGGCACTGTAGTACGTGCAAGCACCGGTCGATATCTGGAAGGTAGTACCAACACAACGATCTGAGGTAGAACAGACGTCGACACAGTTGGACAGGGTGGTA
>Ga0058698_10000632_pt1 | contig 18513 bp, 20 predicted proteins | sample AgamicAsSfe_FD_67288 | JGI IMG/M metagenome (GOLD analysis project Ga0058698, IMG submission 67288) | Agave microbial communities from Guanajuato, Mexico - As.Sf.e | ecosystem: Host-associated > Plants > Phyllosphere > Phylloplane/Leaf | place: Guanajuato, Mexico | collected 2012-05-30
AGGTACAGAAGACGCATAGATTGTAACGCGATAGATGGAGCGCAAGCGTCGACAGCATAGTCCCTCGAGGTCGTGCTAATTTAGGGTTGTTGATGGGCGTGGGGGAAGAGCCGAAGGTTCAAGCTGTAGATGTCATAAGCAGACTTATGCATTGTATGGACGAGTAATTCTGAGCGCAGTTTGATATCAGATGCAAACCCACTGGGAGGCCGTGGGATTGCGGAACGGAAGCTATGACGCGCCCGGGACACGCGCAACCGAGCGTTGCGCATCTCACGACTCCTCACTTCATCAGCCAATAACAAGCCTACCTACCCCCAGTGCCCGTCCGAAACAAGCTGTTCCCGAACAAAAGACGCAGGCTCAGGTAATCTGGCTAATATGGATATGGACAGAAACGCCAAGTGAGGAGGCTGGACGACCTGGCTCCGCTCGGCCTCACCACCATGCTTACCCTATTTCCGTTGACTAGACGACGCGCTCAAAGTACTTGGTGATTCGGGCTGAGGATTTATTACCGCGAATTGGTGGCTGTTGATTCTGCGAGGTTGTATTACTGATTGCTGGTTTTGTACTCTTACCCTTAGCCAACTGTCCTACCCTGCTTTCCACGAACGTTCAAGCGTCCGACCCCGACCTTTTCGCTGCCCAATTCCCCCCTGATCGAGTTTGATCCTCTCTTGCGACACCAACTCGGCCGCGATATCATCTCGCGACTTCAATCTCAACATGCCAGTCGAGCTTCGTAAGCGCAAAGAAGCGCCCCCAGCGCCAGTGCGCGCGGCCAAGAAGAAGGCACCTGCTAAGGACAAGAAGCCTGAAGAGGAGAAAACGGTCGTCGAAAAGGTCCAGGAAGCCGTCACAGAGCAGGTTGAAGCTGTCAAGGAAGCTGTTGTCGGTAAGAGCAACGGCAAGTCTACGGCGGCGGCGGCGCCTGCGAAGAGCGGCCCACCCAAAGTCGGCGACAAGATTGACCTCGCCTCCTTCGGCGGAGAGATCGAGACGAATGATGGAGACAAGACGACACTTGCGAAGCTTGTCGAGGAGAGCAAGGGCGGCGTTGTACTATTTACCTACCCCAAGGCTTCGACACCAGGATGTAAGTCGCACACCCCTGACAGCCCCCTCCATTTCGCCGACTGGTTCTAATGCGTACGATTGCAGGCACAAAACAAGCTTGCCTCTTCCGTGACTCCTACGATCCCCTCACCGCAACCGGATACTCCATCTACGGTCTCTCCGCTGATAGCCCCAAGGCCAACACAACCTTCAAGACCAAGCAGAAGCTCCCCTACATCCTGCTTTGCGATCCCTCACAGAGCCTCATCTCGGCTATTGGATTCAAGAAGCCACCGAAGAGCACCACGCGTGGTGTCTTTGTTGTTGACAAGGAGGGCAAGGTACTTGCCGCTGAGCCTGGTGGCCCAGCAGCTACCGTCGATGTCGTAAGGGACCTTGTGGGCAACAAGGAGGGCGTGCCGAGTAAAGAAGACGCCGAAAAGGCTGAGAAGAAGGAAGACCACGAGATGGCGGAGACGGCTGATGAGGTCGCTGATAGTGCGGCCAAGGTGGATAGCAACGAGGCTTGATAGAGGTCCTGTAAAAAGTGTACGCAGCACACAAACCTTCTCTTCATCCTTGTCCTGGGGTTGGCGTCATCAGAGCTTGGGGAAAGCATTTGGTACTGCTACATCGAATACATTTCCAGGTTTTGGTACATGTTGACTATTGTTCGAACTTCCATCTCTAGACTCATCAAAAATCCTGCTGTCAGGATGAAGGCTATCGTTATCGCAGATTTGTACCTGAGGGCTCTTACAAGAGCTTTTTTTTGTGGAGGCACGAACACATTATCACTACCGGCACTGACATTGCATGGTGCTTCAGAGTCAGTGAGTTTCAAGGTACGGTGCTGACAGATGCATACATATGTATATATGTACAAACAAAACCGGTCTTCAAGCCCTTGAGCCCGGTTCCTTCGTGTTTCGCACAAGACACTCCTTACCTAGGTAATGATGGTGTGGGCTGGTTCATTGCATGACAAACCTAGCCTCAGGGTTGGAAAATACATAGGGCACTTTTTTTTAAGGTAAAGCGCTCGATGATTACAGGTACACCCTGGGCGACCGCAAAGACTTTTTGCGAGAAGAGCTATTAGGCCATATCCATTCTATGTGGTCTCTGGGGAGGCAAATTACTTGCAACAATACAGATGAGGCACTCACCGGTGCGGAGGTTTTATTTACACCATTCGGTATCAAGTTCAAGCGGCGTCAGATTTGGTCCTCAGATGATGCTTATACATCGAGAAAGACAAATAGACAAATATTAACTTTTGGCCTCACGCACTCAACTTCCAGAAAACTCATAAAACTACTTACTGGGTCCAGTCTTGCAGGAAGACTGGACGTGATGGAGCCAGTGTGACTTCGATGTGTATGAATCCCTCATGTCAGAACCTTCAACATCCACACAGACCGGTACGAACAAGAAAAACATAAGGCGTAATACAGAAAAAAAGAACCTGCAACTCAATCTGCAGAGAAAGCGCGCACTCCAAGGCATATTTCAGAACAAGCCAAGCGAGGCCTAGAGGCTAACACGAAACGACATTACACCAGGAACAGAGAAAGGGCACATTCAACATCGAACACAGACGTGTAATTAAACAACTATGAGAAATTGATTATTGGGTATCAAAGTACAAACTCTACTCTCTACCAGGTCGATACGGTATATACGCATCCCCGACCTCTGGTATCACAGGTGTACTATCAAGCTCAATGGGCGCAATAGGTTTTCTCGGTACCCTGGCCAACCCAGCAAGTTCTGTTGCTTCAACTCCGCTCTCTGGACCCACTGGACTAGAAGATTGTTGTGCAGATGTCCCAGTGACCTTCAGACGCTCGGCCTCTACAGCATCCATTTCCACATTCCATTCGGGTGTTTCGTGTGGGTGCTGGGACGAGCCAGTGTAGTATGCTGCTGCAGCAGTGCCTTTGGGCATGTCGTGGCGAGTGGATGCTGCTTGGTTGGCTGTGTCGTCGACGGATCGTAACGGGTAGTCGTCTTTCTCGTCTCCTAGGTTCTTCAACGCAATCGCTGCTTTGCCGTTCTTCTTCTTTCTCCTCCACAAAAGAAACATTGCCAACGCTCCGATGATTATGACCAAAGGAATGATTGTGGCTATCGCTGCTATAGCACCAGTCGAGATACCATTACCACTGTCGCCGCCACTACCACCACCTCCTCCTCCTGGACTCTGACTGCTAGTAGCTCCGGTACTGGTAGCCTCTGTGCTCGAAGCTGTTGGGCTGTTCGTGCCCCCAGTATCACTAGGTTGATATCTCAAGTGCAATGCCGTGATACTCGGCGTTGCGGTTGCTGGCCAGGCACCTCCGTCGTACGTTCTCAATTCGTTCTCCTCCGCGTCCGCCTCCCCACATTCAACAACCGGAAACCTGCCACTACCTTCCGGTCTACATCCGTCTCTTCCGTCTGCCTGGAATCCATCGGGACAGCACTGCAGCCCAATTTCCCCATCTATCCATCTATTATCGCTGCCCTCTCCGTTTGCTGCTGTTTGTGTGGCGACTGCCGTCCATTTTGCTGGGCATGCGGTAGCAGGCGAGTAGAAAGCGGATGGGGATGGATAGACATTCGATGTCACCCAGGGCATGCAAGCGGTATTTATGCTAAATGGTATTGGGTCGTTATCCTCTTCGGTAAAGACACATGTTTGGCCCCAAGCGACGGCGCCATTGAGGTTGCGGAGAGTTTCGCATGCTTGAGGTGGTGCAGTCGTCCATGCTGTGTCCCAAGCGTGTTGTAGACTTCGTGATGTGGATGTCATTTCGGGAAGAGTACCTGGGCAATCTCCAACTATGCGCGTATGCTGCGCAATAATGTCGCTAGCTACGACAATGAAGCTAGGGATCGATAGGAGAACAGGAACACGAAAATCAACGAAGCACAATGGATCTCACAGCAATTTCAGGAAACTCCGAAGACTCGCCGTCGGTCGGGGGAATTAAGTACAGTAATGTCAAAGCCCATCATCGGAATACATCACCAGGAACACAGCCTTGCCAGACCCACTTACCGCATCCTGGGTTATCGAGATGTGGAGAGACTTAGATGATTTCATTCGGTGGCAACGGGTCGGCAATTCGTATAACAGGTCGTTGCCTCTGGGCATTCTTGGCGATCTAGCCTTGGGCAGGCTAGATTTGTTGATCTCGTAGACCTAGTGTTTGATATTTGCCTTGGGCATGTAGAGGTTGCGTCGTTGCTGTTGGTGGAGAGTAGTTAGTTTTGAATTTTGGTGGGATGCGAAGGATTTGACATAGCCACGGTATTCATCATCATGCTGCACCAACGACATGGTAGTGGATTTATATTCTATTCTTGAGATTTGCTCTACAACCAGTGGCTGCAAAAGTCTTATTTCCACCGGATTGTTCGGGTATGTTGTATCTTCAGTGAATTCAATCTCAAACAAGAAAGAACCCACCAACTAGGCAGGCGCCTTGTAGCCAGCCTCCACCAGACCTTCCTTCAAGCTCTCAATGGCCTTGGTGATGTCTGGTCGGTTTGGGTCGGTTACACTGACACCCATGTGTCCAAATCGAATGTACTTGGTTGCGATCTCCTTGTGCAGACCACCAGCAAAGATGACGCCCTTCTTCAAGAGGTTGGGCAGAACATCCGGAGGTGTCATACCCTCGGGTAGGTAAATAGCAGTCATGCCGGTGGCCTGGTTCTCTGGCTTGGAAGCAAGCTGCTTCAGACCGAGATCTGCCACAGCCTTCTTGACCTTTTGTGACGCAGCCTTGTGTGCGGCCCAGTAGTCTTCAACAGGTCGGGAGAGAATCTGCTTGAGCGCCGTGTCGAGCGCGTGAATCAGTTGTGGGGACGGCGTAGCGAAGTAGGATGCCTTCTTTGCTTCATAGTTTTGCATGACTGTAACTGTGTTAGTTTCCTGCATCGGCTCACGGGGAAAACCAAGGTGACTTACTTGGTAGCCAGTTCTTCCATGACCCAAAGTAAGAAGTTGGACGCGTCTTCCTCGCCTTGAACCTCTCAATCGCACGACCAGATACCATCATGATGCTCAGACCAGCTGGGCAGCCGATGCCCTTTTGTGAAGCCGTAATTACAGCATCGAGCTTCCACTCGTCAAAGCGGATCTCTTCAGAGCCAACACTGCAGACACCGTCGACGACGACCAATGTCTCAGGACTGACTCTGTGAACCAGCTCGCTCAGTGCCTTGATCTCACTGAGCACACCAGTTGAAGTGTCGACGTGTGTAACGGTCAGGATCTTGTAGTCTTTTTCCTTCAGCGCCTTCTCGACTTCATCGAGTTGTGGTCGGTCGCCAATGGGCGCCTTGAGCTGTGTGGCCTTGACGCCGTAGGTTTCGAAGCAGTCGGCAAACGAGTCGGCGAAGTAGCCAGTATGTAGGACAAGCACTTCATCGCCAGGCTCTACCAAATTGGCCGCTACCTGATCCCAGCCGAGTGTACCAGAGCCGGAGATGACGAAGGGTTGCGCGGCAGGGTCGCTGGTGAGGAATAGTTTGCGTAGATTTCCAAGGACTTGGCTGAAGGTGTTTACAAAGGGTTGGCCGACATGCGATTCACTGGAGACGGTCAGTACTGATGAAGATGATGCACACAGTACTCTGGACATGTTACCTGTAATGGCTCATAGACGAGAGGACGGCATCGTCAAACTCAATGGGCCCAGGAATGAGCAGCGCAGGGTGTGGTGCTTGGCTCGACATGTTCTTGGGTGGTTCCGGCGCAAGCTTCTTGACTTCCTCTACTTCCCTCTTGAATTCTTGCTTGGCTTCCTTGAGCTTGGCTTGTTCGACTTTATCGGGAAGTATGCGATTGCCTTGTTCGTCCTCGATGCGGGCGGTGCGTTCAGTGGAGAAGGGAGTGTTCAATTCGAGGAAGGGCTTGGAGTCTATATGCTTGGAGATCTGTTTCAGTCGGGAGCCAGCCCGAGAACGAGGTGACGACATGCTTGGGCGGGGTTGAAGGCGGCTGTTCACGGCAAGGAGACGCAACCGCGGGGCTGCAAACATCCGGTCTTCGGAGGCGAGCGCGATGGATGAATATGGCTGTGATGGACACGTTCAGTATTGCGTTATGCCAATTGCGACCATGTGCGATTGGCTTGTTGGTATCTAGGAGACAAGGACGCGTCAGAGAAAAGAAATGAGTTATTTGTAGTAACGAGAGACGTGACGGAGTTTGGCGATGCAATTGGTAAAATAAGGAGTCTATCAATCGCCGCTCCAAAATTACGGGATAAAAAGACGCTTCTACACGCACGGATGCGGACCCGGGTTTCTGAATCGTGGGGTGCTACGACGGTTCCGCGACGCGGGCGCGTGCTGGTGAACTTGCGCGTGTCACGTGAGTGCGAGAAACGCCTGGCGCGAGCTTTACTCGGCAAGGGTGTTTGTTGATGCTGCACGAGAGTGGAGACCAAAACACTCGAGCGTCAACACCACACCAGCCCGCTCTCGAATGCATCCTAGCAGCGCATACGCAACCCGACAGAGTCACACGACACAGCCCAGTTGACATTGACAACGACAATGCGTGTCACACGCGCCCGCGCCCAGCAGGCCAGCGATGATGCGCCGGACGCGACCGAGCGTGCGCCCTTGGAACAAATCTCGTCCAATGCGTCGCCCAAACACGCCCACTACGAACAAGAGGACCTGCCTCCGAAAACACCCGCCAAAACCCCGGCGAAGACTCCAGGGCGGAAGACCAAAGGAAAAGGCCGTGCCCAAAAGGGAAAGAAGGGCAGAGCAGCTGAGGAGGAGGAAGAAGAGGAGCAGACCGGAGCCGCACATGAAGAGGAACAAGCCGCAGATGAAGCGCCCACGAACAAGGCGACTGGCGACCAAGTTTCCAACAACGCTCCCGACGGTGAGTGCGCAGCCGCCGTACGCCAGCGAACACAGGCTAATCATGTATAGGAGCCACTCAAGTCCCCACAAACGATGAACGACCCGTGACTCCACCACCCACAGTGCGACGAACACGCCGACAGCTAGCTATGCTGCAAGAGGAAGCAAAACAGGCGCAGCTCAGTGCCCAATCACAAGAGCCAGAGCCTGTAGCAGAAGTGCCTGCGACGATAGAAAAGACTCTAGACGAACACAAGGCTGTGGATACATCTTCTGAAGATACAACGGCGGGTGCGGAACAGGTCCAAGCTGAGAGCCTGTCAGAAGAGCCCATACAAGGAGCTCAATTGCCAGCTGCAGCAGAGTCTGTAGAAGAAGCACAAAATGTGCCCATAGAAGAAGAAACGCCTCAGGAGGTGACTGAGACGGTAGAAGCAACCCATGCTGCGCCGGTGCCGCAAATTGAGGAGCCTCAAAGCGAGGAGCCCGTCGTCGAAGCAACAGTGACTGAAGCAATATCCGAAAATCAATCGCCCGTGTCTGAAGCTGAACCCCCCGCACCCTCCGTTCAAGTAAGTTCAGAACCTGAACCCAAGACGCTCGCAGCCGAGAGGCCCAGCGAAGACGCTGTGACACCACTCAAAAGCCATACTTCAAGTCGACGAACATCGCGAAGCCCGTCAAAATCACCAATGCGTTTGGAAGAGTCTTTCGAAGCCATCGATGCGCTTGAGGAAGCGCTCGAGAATGTCACGTCCGTCACTCGATTCGACCATGCGAATGAAGTCATGTCGCCTCAGAAAGCAGAGTTTCCCAAGACAGCTACCACGCAGATCATGCGGTCCAAGACACCCATCAAAGCGCCAGTGCCCACACAAGCTCCCGCTGCGAAGATATCCAGAACACCGAGTGTTGCTGCGCCTAAGAGCATGAAGCCAGTCAAGTCTTCGATAGCTCGCGCGTCTAGTGTCCGCACAGCACCTGGTAAAGACGGTAGAGTAGGTTCTACAGAGACCGTAGATTATCTTGCCTTAAAACGCCGGCCAATCAGCATGTCATTTCCCACACCTGCGCCACCACCAAAGGGTCGCGCACCTACAAAGCCTACTTTCCAGCTGTCAAGCAACGATACGGTCGCCAGATTGAAGGCCCAAAAGGAGGATAGACAAAAGAGGGAGGCAGAGTGCGGAGTTTCCAAAATACGGCCCGTCAGCATGCCTCCTCTACCAAAATCCACCAAGCCTCTCACCAAGCCAGCTTTCCAACTCCCTGGCGAAAGAATTGCTGAGAAACTCAAGGCACAGAAGGAGGAGCGGCAAAGGAGAGAAGCTGAAGTACCTCAACAACAAGCACCAAAGCAGCGTCCTGTCAGCATCAGCATGGCTCCTCACGCCAAGTCGACGAAAGCACCAACAAAGGCCACTTTCGAGCTCCCCGGCTCAGCCGTTGCAGAAAAGTTGAGAATAAAGAGGGAAGAGCGCTTAAAGCGCATGGAAGAAGCGGAAGCAGCAAAGAAAGAAGCCGCCCTCAAGGCACGACAGGCACCAGTCCGGAAGCCAGTGGCCGTCCCTATCAGACAGCAACCAGGCATTACCATTGCGCCACCACAACCACAGATCCAACGGGTGTCTTCACTTGCAAGCAAGCACAGCAGCATGTCTCTCTCGCAACCAGGCGTCACTATTGCGCCACCGCAACCACAGCAAGAGTCTCAGCGTTCTTCTTCTCTGGCTAGCAAGCGCAGTAGTATGTCTCTCTCGCAACCACTGTCTCAGTCACGTTCTACGTCGACGTCTTCGGCAAACCGCAATAGTGTCATCGTTCCTAAGGCTGTTGTCACACCTGTTGATGCTGCGCAACAGAAGCTGAAGGGTAGAGAGGTCTTCAATCGTGATCGCATGGAGAAGGAAGCGCGGGAACGTGAGAGGAAGGAGAAAGAAGAAGCTGCCAAACGGGCACGAGCGGAGGCAGCTGAGCGTGGGAGGATTGCCAGTAGGGAGTGGGCTGAGAGACAAAGGAAGAAGATGATGGGTGCTTGAGTGTATTGCGAGCTGTGTTTTGTTTTTGCACCAAAGTCTTCTCGTTCAAGGACCATATTTGGTGTCTCGGGTACATGAGGTACTGATATACCCATTAGGTCTTCTCTTACTTCTACTAGGGTTGGTCTGGTGTCTGGTGTTATACTGTCATCACCTCGTCTTCCCATGGTCGACTGGAGGTTTGTTTTGGTCGTTGGTACGGCGATTCATCTGACCTTTTTTTTTTTTACATTTAGGCTCGGTGCCTGGGTATCTGGGAAAGTATCATCGTTAGCCTTCTGGTTTGTCCCATCACCTTATGATTCAAGTTTGCAACTTCAAATCCTCGTCTTGATTACTTGACCTATTTCCGGTGAAAGCGCGAACAAGTCTTAGCTGACGATGGGGCTCTGCAACAGCCTCGAGGAATATCCCACTCTATTGCGGCGCTTGGCTCGGCACATGGGCATTCGCATCTGCATCTTGCTCTTTGGGTTTTGTTTTAGCGGCAGTGAGTCGGGCCTTACCATCCCACGCGATATTAGCAGCAAAATTACTTTCAAGTTTCTTGTGATTGGGGTCTGGCGTCGATGCATCATCACTACACAATGATGCATGCGTCCCATATTACTATCGTTGGGCATGGCTCACTGCCACGCGTGCTGCCCGATGCTCTGGTATGAAGTGGAGCCTCCTTCCTCCCTTAGGTGTATACCACATTCAGGTGTCGCAACGAGCGTTTCTTCTTTAGCGTCATCGAATCGATCACTAGGGAAATTAGACATGTCTCTTCTGGACAACGTAGGATTGTCAAAAGAAAAAAGAGGATTCGTTGCGGGAACAACTGCCGTGACAGATGAGCTGACTCGGCACGCTTCTGATGTGGGTCTTTTCCGCGCAGGGCAATCAGGCACATCACAAATGAGTGATGATGCCAAAGGGATCGGCCTGTCCGAGAGTAAGGTAGTGTTGTGCGCTCCCTTCGTCCTGACGTCCGCGTGGGTTGAAGCGGCTCTTTCAGCCGCACCGTTGCTGTCCAGTGTCTCCAGAAAGTGAAAGAGAATATGGGAGACGTTACAACCTAATGAAATCACTAGCTCTTGCGAATGCAGCTCTGTGAGTTAAGAGACTTTCAGATAGTTGGTACTTGCCAACTGCACTGATACCACAAGGCAAACCTTGACATATTGAGATCTGATCGTGTCGGCGCGTACCGAGCAACCCCGCAGAGGAAAGCTAGACGCCCCCGGGTCTTGTAAGTACGAGTCAAGCATGTTCCTCGCCGCGTATCATCCACGGCCCTTTGTGAGTTTTTTGTGTGACGCCATCGTGCGCTTTGCGAATGCCCAACGTCGAGTCAGTAATTTTACTTAGCCAAGCTTGGCCGAAATATACCTGCAGAAGACGAGGGCCGAATCTGAACCCAAATCTGGCACACGATCCGAAGGGTCATGAAGGATCTGTGTTCCTGAATCTCGATTGCGCCGATCAACGATATTTCGATAAGCGAAAATCCATGATAGGTTGGAATAGTATTCCGCAAGATCTTGACATTATTGATGACGCCTGACACTGACAGATTGCACACGCTCTCCCGTGTGCCTGCCGTTCGGGGCAACATGTGCGTTGACGGGTGCCTGCATTGTATTGAAAGTCAATTTCTGGATCATTTGTGTGGGTTCGGATGCGTGCCATGGCAGTGTGAGCGGCTGGACTTTTACACCGGGCGATCAAGTTCTGGATGCCCTTTGGATGCAGCGACTGATGGTGTTCGTCGACCAGCTAAACGATAAGTTCTCCGCACGTTATTGGAGATCAGCGTACTACTACAACAATCCTATCAGTTCGAGAGCCTGGCGAAGAGCTTGTAAAAGCTTGCGCAATAGCGAGATGGAATCGATAACTTTTAAGCGAGGTATCGTGGGAAGCGAGGGGCCGTATTGAGTGTATCGTGACGCTTTTCCGCGACGATCCTCGGAGATGGCGAGCGAGATGCAAGCCAGCGAGGAGAACCAGTCGCTGTGGTTGGTAAAGTAGAGCTTGCTTTTTGTCACACTTTGGTACCGAAGCAGATTCAGGGGGCCTCGATGAGGCTCAACACGCCCTGTGTGACTCTTGATTCAGCGTCGGGGAGTTGTTGGTACTCTCCGAGCCTTCTCAATTCGTGGTCCTTGCAGGATGCCTGAAGTTCCGGACCTAATTTTGCCGTAGCGGCTGCACCCTTGGCTGATATCGCGACCGGAGCCAGGACCCAGCGAGTGTGTATGGATGCAAAGTGTATTCTGTGTCGGTCCTTTGCGGGAGCATGAGAGACTCTGGAATGCTTGAAGCGGCCCGTGGCGGTTAACAGAATATCGATCCTTGGAGGTGATCGGATCTCGGAACAGTTCACCAGGCCCTAACTGCAAGCGAGGTGAGCTGTGAGTGGTGTGAAGACGACACGGCCGCGTTGATACATGTCACACGAGGACGGGCAAGCGTCGCACATGCAGCGATGACCTAATGATGGGGAGTAGCAGGAAGCCGCCGTCTCGCCATGGCTGGGACGCCTGTTGAAAGGCGAAGCTGCGCAAAACATTGCCAGCTAATCCTGGGGCTCGCTTGCGAAGTGGAGCCGGATGAGCTGGCATTGCGGAAGAGGACCGTGAGAGAGTCAAGGCGCGAGTGAGCAGCAGAAGGGAGAATTTGTGCGTTGAGGCAGCAGCCGGCCCATGGCAATGACGAAAGCGCGCCGTTTTGCGCGCATGACAAAAAGGGCAACTCGACGACGGCTGGCAGCGTTGCGCCATGGCGACTTCCCCCTCATGGATGCGTGCAAATGCCGCATGACGAAGCGTGGGATCGAGTTGCTTTTTTCTTGCTCGCAGCTCGCATAGCGACTGGCGGGATGAGCCCTGTCGCCGGCAACCCAGACAAAGTACGGGCCGTTCATACAAAAGTGCGGAGAAGCCAAGCAGGAGAGGCCCACCTGCAGCAGACATGGCCAATCGCAGCCGCCGGACCAGGGCGTGCGGCGACGGCGGACCAATGTGTGGAGGGCATGCAGGCGCAGGCCCAAGGTTGGTGTTTTCAAGGGCACACTGCCTATTCCCAAGGCAAGGGGAGGCTGCGACTAAGTGGGTGCGTCCTGCTCGCTGGAACCCCTCAACAACGTCCAAGTGTGTCTGCTTATCGCCACCGGAACATGACTTGCTGCGAACGCTGTTGGGCGTGGCTGGCTTCTGGATCATGCCTGATTGCGCGAAAAATTCTTCCTGGCGAATGTAGCACAGGCAGAAGGAATACCGGTGGAGAGACCAGCTGTGCCTCGTCTTACCACTCTGACCACGCACTGCGCAGCATGCAAACTCTAAAGCGCCACGGGAATATAACGAGACGGCGCATTGGGCCTGGGCGTGTCTCATCTGTGCTCATCTGTGAGGGCTTGTGCTTATCTCTAAGCCAAACACTGTACCAAAGGGTGCCCCGTCACGTGACGGTGAGGGGTTGGCGTGATCTGCAGCCGTGGTGAGACATGGCCGGGTTGGACAGGCGGTTGCGCGAGGCTGTCATCTGAGTATCACCGAGACAAGTGGAGCAGATGAAAATGTTTGACGTGTCTTGTCGCCATGAGTCTATGCTCATGACCGTTGTGTCCATTTGAGACAGCTACTACTAAACTATAGCTAGAGCGGAAAGCAGGCGCCGCGTCCAACGTCGCCCGAGTGAGAGGAATACCCAACCGTCCTGACCGCCGTGGTCGTGATGCAAACGCATGTGCTGGACAACCCCCAGTCACCAACCCTCGCCGGGGCAGTTCGAAACAAAGATGCTACATGCACCAAGGGGATATATAAATACTTTTAATCGTACACCGCGTCCACGTATGGCAACAAAGGAAATGGTACAAAACTAGAACGCAGAGCAGCGGTGATCGATATGCAGGTGTACTCCGTGGACCCACGCCAGTCTCCGCTGTCCAAGGCCAGAGACGGATGCAAAATACTAGAGAACAATGAGAAACCGAGACGGAGGCAGAGCATCTTGGTCGGTTGTCGTGATTGTCGTTAAACCAAACTCCAAAAGCAACACATGTGAGAGCAAGGCTAGTACTGTGTGTACCGCCTCTTTACGTCCCGTGTTTGGTCAAAGGATCGCATGTAGCTGTTGAGTTGGGTTGCTGCTTGCTGCGAGATGCCCGACTGGGTCTGGGAAGACTGCGAAGCTAGGGACGAGCGTGATGACGAGGGCGTGAGGCTGCGTTGTGGGGATTGCCTTGTTGCGGTTGGTGGTGCGAAGTAACTGCCATTTGCGGTTGGGTAGTAGTGGTACGGGCTCGAGGGTGGTACTTGTGAACTCGAGGCTCCTTTGTATGCCGAGAAGTTGATTGCAGGGGCGAGGTAGAAGCCGCTGTTGGATGATGACGACGACGAAGCGGATGATGACAGTTGCGAGGGCGCTTGTGCTGTGCTGCCAGCCTTCTCAAGGTCGGCTAACCGACACGATTGCGAGCAGTAGACACCATTCTCGGCAATTTGACGATCGCAGGACAGGCAAAAGTCGTTGAAGCACTCCATTTGGGAAGCCATTGTGAAGGTAATGTGGTGGTGTAGAGCAGTAGTGGTAGAGGAGGTGGTGGTGGTGATGGTGATGGTGTATATAGCCGCCGACGAGATGATATCGGAGGGGTAGTAGTGTTGGTGGGTGGTAGTTGGACTGAAGAGGGACGAAGGGGGTCTTATGAAGATCTCTCAGGTAGGAGTCATGAGGTAGTTATGAGTTCGTGAGCGGAGGGACCGTGTGGAGCTACGGGAGGATGATGGGGCACACATAGTATACTTAAGTCGCGCTCAGGCACTACGGCTGACAGGGATGGGGGGCAGGGTCCACGCCGTAGTCTCCGCATGGCTGACCATGCACTGAGATGCAGCCAAGGGAATTGAATTTCGAACAAGCGCTGTAAGCCCGCACCCCTCACCACCACCACACTAATCCGGCTCTAGCTCGTCCACTGTGCGTTCCGGCGAACAGGTGCAGAGCGGGCGCCTGTCCATTCGCTCCATGCGCCTACCCTACCCAGCAGGCTGCGTTTTGGCCACCGGGGTGCTGTGCTGCCAGCATGCCCTCGCCCTCTGCCCTCGCCATTCGCTCGTCCAGAGAGATTTTCACCCTCTTGCAGCGAACGACTTCGCGGCACGTTTGTCGATGCTGCAGCCAGCAGAGCGTAGAATTTTCGGCCGCGGGGGGCAGTCGTAGCCCATTTGCGTAGTGATGGGCGCTCTATCTGGTGACACCACCGTCCGAGAGTTGCGTGATAGCAGCGCGACGCGACAACGTCCCTCCATGACGAATTCCCTCGCTAGTCATCTGCGCGGCCCTGCGCCGGACGGGCAGATGACTGACGTGCAAATCTAGGTACAAGGCTTCCTATTCCAGTTTGATGGCGCAAAGAAGCGGAATAGCAGTTATCGGTTTCAGCAGTCATGAGCACCCTCCCACGCAACCCTGCTCGTCTCCTCTCTCTCCAATCCCATGCTGCTATCCGTCCAGTTCCACCTTTCAATAACCGAACGAACCGCTTGCCCCAGCGTTAGGCCCGGTTTTCGCTATCTTCGGTGATAACGGACTGCTCTGCAGAGGCATCATTTTGCACGCGCTAGCATTCTGTCTCACTCTCAGCCCTGCAGCTAAGTCAATTCCATACTCTTACGCCAGCCGTCTTCCGTAAGCCGACTATCTGCACACACTGAATGCTGAGCGATGATATTGAGCCTCGTAGCGAGTGTCTGTAATGCAAGCACACCACTCTCGATCACGCAATCCACTCTGTCCAGCTCTCCTGGTTTAAATTCTGTCGATAACGTCTAGAGACACATACTTGATCACAGATGGCAACTCTGCAAGACGTTATCTTTCGCATCCAACGCGCTGTCTTCCACTTGCGGGATTCCGGCTCTGCGCTGCAGCGACGATCTTCAACACAGGATGCAGGACACACCATGCTCTGAACTGCCGCCTCCTGAACCTTTTCACAATTCCTCAACACATTTTTTCTTCTTCTATTTCCGCGCGGCTCTATGCGTTTTCCGGTGTCTAGACACGCGCCTGGAGGAACTCAGTGCTTCGCTTCTTGCTGAGCGCCTCAAGCCTCTTTTTCCCAAACAGTCAGGAGCAGACCGACCTGGACTCTTGGTCATGGCTTGCTGCCCCCATCGGGGGTCGGCGAGGGCGAAACAAGTATCGAACGGTGGTAAGAACGCATGTTCGCTTGTCCATCTAACTGTTCATGGCTTGCGCAATCTGTGCAGAGGAGCATTTTCCTCCAGTTCGAGTACTCTGCCTCCCAGCAAGCGAGATAAGACGCTCGGTTCAGGTGACTGCGTTCCTGCTAGAGCATACGTCCTGCAAGTGGCTCAAGGCTTCATGGAGGCCATGTCCAGACGGACGAATGATCGAGCCGCCCCCAGCTGCAAGTCACTTGGTCGGCGTGCTCCAACACGAACAGCCTGCATGACCTGACAGAGAGACAGCCCCCACGGTGCTTTTTCCAAGGTTCCTGTACGACATGGCCCTAGACAAGCCACCAAGCGAACCATCTGATGCGTACAGGCTATCTGCAGGAACGGTTTGGTCTTATCGCGAGATCCTCGCGGTTAACGAGGTCCCTTGATATTCAACTTCTATAGTCCGCCTCCTTTACCATGTCGCGCGATTCATGATAATGCAATCACGGGTGCAATCACAGCAGCGCGACCAATGCGATACCCAAAAACAGATGTGGCCCGTGAAAGATTATCTTCCCCACAAAAGATGCGGACACTTTCTAATTGCGAAAGATGGCGACATTGCCAGGGAGCGGGCCATGCGCTGTATCGCCAATGCTTTCGAAACGGCTGTCAGCCCCGATAAACAATACATCGGTACAAACAATCCTCAACAAATGTGCATCGATCATGCAGCCTCTATGTAACAGCAACTCTGATCATCGATATAACACAACGTAATGCATCGAAGGCATCCAGACTTCATATATGCTAAAGTATGGCACCACTCGATTCCCTCAAGGCCATGCAGCGAATCGCTTACGCGCTCCACTGCAAGATGATGCAGGACGCGGGCTGTTCAATATTCGTGCGTCTCACGTCCCTCATCATTACCAACATCTGCGCCACTATGGGGGGCTTCAGGATGTAGAGCCCCAGGTCACTCGAGGAACCTTGCAGAGTGCGAACTGCACCTTCAAGCAGGCAACGTGTCCCAAGTAGCAGACGAATACATGCTGTATAACTCGAAAACAGGCGCCAGCAATCTATCGTGAACGCGGCACGGAGCGCCAACCGTCTCAAGAGACAACAAAGAGCAGCCTCGCCTCTTTACTCGCTTGAACCTGGTGGTTATCTCCCGAGTTTGGCACTCTCCCGAGACATCGGCCCGTTTTTGCTGGCGGGTGGACTGCGAGTGGGCTTTCCCAATAACTGTGTTTCCCGTTGATTTCCCGTCGCCGGTACTGTAAGGGCCTCCCTTCGCGGGAGAAGCTCTGCGGGAGGAGTCGGAGAGGCGCCGTCAAAGCTACCAAACTTTCCATGTGTCTGGTGATACTCGACACTTGCGCTTACCAAGAAGCTCGTTCTTTCTAAGTTGTAAACTAGCTTCAGAGGTATGCACTATCTCCTATCTTGTTAGCACGGTAGCCATGAACACAGTAAATGCCACTAGGGTACAATTCCCGTAGGTATAAACAGGGAAAAGCGAGCTTCAGTCGCCTCACCAAGTTTTGGGTCGGACCGTCAGATCTCCGAGTATCTCAAATCAAGCGGAACCGAACTAGTCGCATGACTCGAACGCCGTCATGTATCTCGTTCACAATCAGCCACGAATGACTCTTGCGTAATCTGCGCCCCTGTGGAAGACTCAAGGCATCTCAGTGACATTGTGGTGTTGTTGACATCGTCGAGCTTCATATTTTGCAGCGATGGTACTGCGCACACAACGCGCGTTGAGCGCTCCTCTAGTCTCGCTTACTATGCACTTGCTAGTAGCTTGCCAAATACTTAATCACCTCATCTAAACTAATACTCTGCATTAACCATCAACAGAGAGCGACAATACGCCGTACATCACGCAATCGTAACCTAAAATCACACGGTATCTGCCATGGCCTACTCCGCCGAACTTCGCCTCGCCTTGCGCGCCGTACACCGGGCGTCTCTGCTCACCAAATCCGTTCTCCGCAGTCTCTCCAACAACGTGTCTGCGGAGACCAAAGCAGACGACAGTCCCGTTACAATCGCGGATTTCGCCGCTCAAGCTCTCCTAATCTCCGCTTTGCATGCTGCCTACCCTACAGATGCGTTTTTGGGCGAGGAGAGCGCTGATGCATTGCGTCAGAACGAGGCACTGGCTGACCGCGTTTGGCAGCTTGTGCAACAGGCGAGGAGCGAGTTTCATGTAGGCGGCACCGAGAGTGGTAAAGGAGACGGAAACTCGGTACAGGTTGAGGAGCTGGCTTCTCCGAAGAGTAAAGAAGAGATGTTTGAGCTTATTGATCGGGGAGGTAAAGGAGAAATCACCAGAAGAGGCCGAGTATGGGTCATGGATCCCGTGGATGGCACAGCGACGTTCATGCAAGGCCAACAGTACGCCGTTTGCCTTTGCCTGCTCGTTGATGGCGTGCAACAAGTTGGAGTGATTGCTTGCCCCAACCTCGCATTTCCTATTCAAGAAACTCTCGGCCAAACTTCAATCCACGAAGATCGTGTCGACACGGATGGCTTTGGCGTAGTACTATCTGCCGTCAAAGGACAAGGCACCTTTATCCGCTCTATGAACGCTTCTGCTTCTGCGGGACTAGGAGAACCCCGGCACGTAGATTTGACCACTCTACCTCAAAAGAAGCCTTCCGAGCTAAATTTTGTCGAAGCAACACTAGGCAAAACATCGCTGTCGCAACCTGAGCACAACGCTGTTGCTACGTCACTTGGTGCCCAATGGCCAGGCACGATTCTTTGGTCTCAGCAAATGAAATACGTGGCTCTTACCCTTGGTGCTACAGATGTCATGGTGCGCATCCCTAAGACCCTGGACCGCTTTACTTATGTTTGGGATCACGCTGGTGGCCATCTCCTTTTCCAAGAAGCAGGCGGAGTTATTAGCGACTTCAAGGGTGAACAAATTGACTTTGCAAACGGACGGAAGATCAAGGGAGAGCGGAACTGGGGTATGATTGCCTGTATGCCTGGATTGTTTGAAGAGGTTGGAAAGGCGGTAATGGAGGTACTGAAAAAGAGAGATAGCTAAGCGAACGAAGTGTGGGGCGACGACTTCGACGTCGACATGCTGGTTGCGTAGTTATTCGGACATTATCATATCATGTCCGCAGCATATCGGCGCGATCATGTCGGTCGGCATATCATTCGGGAAGAACATGATAACCCGGCCTGACGTCGAACAGGAAACCTTGATCGCGTAGTGTAATGATACACAAAAGACTCAAGCAGCCTCACCGGACAGTAACACACCATGGGTTCATAGAAAGGTGGGGTAAAGCACAAAGACCATCCCCCCCCCCCAAAAAAAAAAG
>Ga0058698_10000633_pt1 | contig 18504 bp, 19 predicted proteins | sample AgamicAsSfe_FD_67288 | JGI IMG/M metagenome (GOLD analysis project Ga0058698, IMG submission 67288) | Agave microbial communities from Guanajuato, Mexico - As.Sf.e | ecosystem: Host-associated > Plants > Phyllosphere > Phylloplane/Leaf | place: Guanajuato, Mexico | collected 2012-05-30
GTGTTGTTGTTGTGGTTGTGGCTGTTGTGGCGAGAGAGGCGTGGCGGTGGGGTGAGTTGAGGGGGGAGGTGGTGGCGGAGCGGGTGGAGGAGGAGCGCGATGATGACGGTGGTGGTGATTTTGGAGCCATGTTATCTGTGGTGGTGGTGGTGTTGAAGGAAGCTGAAAACCCGAACTCTGTCAACCAGGACAGCAGCGATGATGGAAAGAAAACCAAGAAGCAGATGAGAACAGATGTGAGTCTTGCCAGCAGACTTAGACAAGACAGCAATATCAGCAACAGTGACAGCGACGCACACGAACGAGATTATATACACACGGGAAGCGAAATACACAAATAGCACATCCGCAGCCATAGCACTCTGCAACACTCATGGGAAAGCGGTCCGTCATGAGGCGCCCTGTTTCATGTCTTGAACATGCGCAGCAGTTGCAGATGCGTTTCATCATTCTTCCGACATGGCAGGGGTATGGCCACAAATAGCACACAATCCTGCGTGACCTGCATAGATATGCGGCTTCTGGCGCTGTTTCAGGCTGCGTTCCATGCCGGTAATGGTTGTGGCGCTTCAGGGACGACGGATATACGAGCACCGGGCCTGCCTGGCAAGGATGTCGACCGGCGCATGAGGGCGACGAGCTATTTTGGTAGATAAGCTCATCAGATCGCCGTTGTGCTGTACTACGTTGTGTTACACAGGCGTGCTGGCGCTTAATCTGCCGTAGTTGGTATTTCCAGCCGGCGGCTAGTAGCACCACGATCTGGTTGGCGACGCAGAATTGTTTATGAAGAATACTTTTTCGATTCTGGAATGCGTAGTATCGTGTTATCATATTTCGTAGCCTGAAGAGTCAGGCTATGGAATCTTTACCCGAAAGATTGACCGTGAACGCCAGAAATGCAGCAATGCTTCATTATACCAAGTTGCGTGCTGCCACTCTGGCAACCCAGCTGCGAGTGCTGGTCTGGCTAGAGCGGGCACGCGCGTTCCGTAAATGCTTGGTGAACGCCGCTGAGGCACTATGGCCACGTTGATCCGTAGCATGGGAGAACCCCAGTCCTTGCTTCATACTCTTTCCAATAATCCACGACTCACAATGCGTTGTCGTCTTTTCAGCCCAAGCTCTCTTGTACCTTCTTGACCGCCTCATACAATTCATTAGACTGAACTTCGCTTCGTACCTACACATTCATTAGACAATGATACCAGCACAAGGCTGCGGGATTCAACTTACCTTGACTTGCATCAACGTCGGCTCGCCCTCCACGAAGCCGAGAAAGATAACATGCTTGCCTTTAGGCGGTCCGCCTGCAGGGTCCTTGATCTCAACCTGCTTCGTCAGAGGACTATTCAGCACAATTCGGTGAACACCATCCGCGCGCATCAAGAAGCGAGCAGTCACTTTGTCGTCCGCCGTCGATCGGACGTTGATCTTCAACTCGCCTACGCCGCGTTCCTTCCATTGCTTGTCGACAGTTATGTAAAGCTTGACACGTGTACGGTATTCCGTTGATTCAGACTCCTCGCCTGTTTCGACTATTTGATGATTAGCAATGCCGCAGTCGGAATACAGTGACGGCAAATAAACATACGTGACTGCTCATAAAATCTGTCATCCTTGTGTTCTGCATCCTCGGCGAAAGCTGGCCCTGCTTCTGGGTCATCGTCGTCATCCGCTCCTTCTTCATCATCGTCTGCCGCTCCGAAAGCCCTCGCAGGCTTGCTGCCGAAAGGATTGGGTGCAGTGCTTGCAGATGCAAAGCTTGACAACGGCTTAGAGCTTGGAGCACTAACGAAGCTGCCACGAAAGCCACCGCCGTACGCGGCACCATCGAAAGCGGCGGGCGCACCGCCAAACACAGAAGTGCCTGGAACAGAGGCGAACGGAGAGGCTGAAGAGGTCAATGATGCAAAGCCGCTTGCAGGAACAGGAAGTTTCGCCTGGTCTGCTACACTTGTTGTTGCCGTGGCTGCTGGCTGACCAAAGCTACCGAAGCTGCCGAAAGAAGATGTAGCATTGTGATTGCCCATCGTGCCGAATGGTGAAGCCGAGGCTTGCGCGCCGAGAGAGCCAAATCCAGAAGAGGATGATCCGGCTAGTGAAGCGAATCCGGAGGAAGCAAAGGCTGTTGAGGATGTTTCTGGTAAAGGACTCTTCTCGATTGGTTTCGGTGCTGCTAACATGCCAAATCCAGATTGTGCAGATGTGTTGGAGAAGCCACTAGTTGCGAGGATCTGTTTCATTAGTGTTTGACAAACATGCTCGAGGTCGTACTGACATACCTCGGCTGGGGTCCCCGTGATTTCCGCTGGTTGAGCTTCCGTTGGGATACTGTCTGGCACGTCTTCTCGTGCTCGTTTCGACCCAGGCTCCCCGCCCAAGGGTGTCGCAACTTCTGTCGTAGCTGCATCATGCTTTCCTTCCACATCTGCAACCTGTGCTGGTTCTGTCGGTGTCTCGATAACCTCCACTTTGTAGTCTTCGTCATATTCTGCACGATTGCGCTTTCCCTTTGGACTTGTTTGTGCAGAACTGGTGGTCCCTGCTGCCTTTTCGTACGTTTTCGTTGGTGTTGTATGTGGGTTTTTGACCGCAGGAGGCTCATACGCAGCTGATATAGCACCCTTTCCAGTATCCTCCGCTTCCGGTGGAGGGGTCAACGTGGGATCATTCACCATGTCTACCACTTTTTCCACGATGGCATGTGCTGTACTGATGGATGCGTCCTCATCCGCACCAGCTTTGCTCTCTGTACTGCCGTTCGTCACAACATCCTTCTCCGAACCAGCTTCCGCTCTAATCTCATCTCCACCGACATGTTCTTTTGATCTCTTCCGACTATGTTTTGACGCGATCTTCTCTTCTTCGATTTCAACCTCTTTCGCGACTTCTTCGAAACTACGCTTGCGTGTTATACGCCCTCTCGCGCCATTTGTCTCTTCGGTAGTGGTATCCTTCTCATCTGCTTTCACGGAGCCTGCCTCGTCTGTGCCGTCTTCGCTGTGAGTGTTCTCACCGATGGGCAGTAGATTCTCAGCTGGGGCGATACTCGTCTTCTCGAGCTTTCTCCTGACTTTGCTTGGGGTGGTCTTTGGTTTCGTGGGAGAAACGGATCGTCGTGATGATTTGGAAGGCGAGGTATGTCGCGTTGAGCGTGTGGATGCCGAAGGTCCTTTTGGCGTAGCTATCTTTTCCGGGGACATAGAACGACGGATTGCTCCTCTAGTTGTGACCATATCGTGTTGTATGCAGCAAGAGACGGAGGGGTTGTTGCAAAGAGGAACTGGCCAACAGTGTGACGGATCAACAAACTATTGTAAAGCCGGGAGTATGTCAGGCTTGAATGAAGGATGCAGCATAAGACGAAAGCGATAGGGCTATGTGCGATGGGCTGAGAAGTGCTGGGTTGAACAACGAAGGTGTTGTGTAACAACTGCCAGCGCTTAATGTCAAATGGAGCGCGGACATGAATGCACGTGATCATAACCAGCATGTAAGCTGGAGGCTTTCCTGTCATTCAAGCTATGCATTTCCTGGTCTCGATTCTCGCTACCTATGAGATCAAACACAGGCAACCTAGTCCTACATAGAACAACAACAACGGGAAGATCGCGAGCGCAACCCTGTTCTTCACCACGCCAGATCCACCCAATATGCTAACTCCCGCAGCTAGTGACCACAATATCAGTACGATGTATACTGGGATTCGGATCAGAACCGGGATGAAGAGGGCGCTAAGTAATGAGGCGATGACGAGAGGGAACAAGGTGTAACCAATGATGCACACCGACTGGAAGAAGGAGCTAGGATGACACTATTAGCTGAATTCCGCATTTCTGTAGGGGTAAAACTTGCATATTTCCACCCAGCAGCTTGATCTGAAACGTGACTGCAGCCTCTCCGATCCAGACGAGGGCAAAGATTCCAGAGAAGACATGCGACTTTTGTGTCTCTGGGGCACGTAGAGAAAGGAAGAGACTGAGCAAGAGGCAGAACAAAAGAGGACCCCTATTTGAGGTTAATTAGCTGGTCTTGCGGAATGTCGAGCAGAAGTCGTACCAGAGATCCCAATCCCTGAGCCCTTCACTCATGCCTTGATTCAACACGACGTCTGCATCCGGCCACCGCCCAAGCATGTTCCTCACATTGCCAGCTAGTCCTCCTTCTCCTCGTTCTGCAGCAGCCACACCACCGTCGCTGCTTCGCGTCAAGATACCGCCCAGGAGGTGGTTGGGCCATAGCACAAGTCGCATCTTCTCCCATACAGCTTTCAAGTCTCGCGACACTGTTGCCCATACGCTTTCCTCAAGAGTGTTGTGAGGTGCGCGTCGATCTTCACCGGGTATGGAGGAAGTCAGATAGCGTTGATCGATAGCTCCATCTTGTGAGCGTTGTCCAATGTTGCCTGTCAAGGGCGTGCGATCGGTATGTGGTTGTTGTAATGGGTCATCTAGGTCATTGAGATCTGGCAATCTGTCAGACAGGTTGTACCCTGCGCCCCAAACAGCATACCATCATCAGGGTCGATCAGGTCGTCCTCGTTTATCGAATGCGCGTCGTTATCGTAGGGGTTTGAGCTCGACATTGTGGTTGATGATTTATGTCCTTTGAAGAGACGGGATGAAGGTGAATCCAATGAGGTTCCGTTGACGATGCCCGTTGCGTAGCCCTTGATCCTGATTCCAGAGTGGTATCCTGTGACCTTGAGACACTCTCCCGGGCCTCTTTAGGCCGAACCCCGCCCCCTCCACGTCACACCCGACTGTCAATAGCAAGATTCATTTCATCTTCATCTTCATCTTATCTCGTCTTCAGCTTGACCGACGTTAACATGCTGGATCCAGTCCTGGACGATATCTCGCACAGGCGCTACAATCCACTTCGAGACAGCTGGATCCTTGTATCGCCACATAGAACGAAGCGGCCATGGCAGTAAGCTGTTCCAGCGCATCTGTCTGTAGTATAGCGCTAAGCTCGGCATAAGAGGCCAGAAAGAAGAGCCTTCGAAGACGGAGCTGCCTGAACATGATCCAGAGGTGCGTCAAAGCATGTTGTCTAGCTACCATTCACTTACAATCCTCCCAGTGCTATCTCTGTCCGCGCAACAAGCGCTCAGGAGGACAGCTCAACCCCGACTACGACAGTACCTTCGTCTTCGTCAATGACTTCAGCGCAGTAAAGGAAGAACAAGCAGATTATACTCCGGACGTAGAACCAGGCAGTGAGATATAGATCCTCCCTCAAATCAGGGCCCCGATCTGACCTCTTGCCCAGGTATTGCCAGTCGTCTGCTCCGCGTCGAGCCTGTGAAAGGCAAGTGCTACGTCCTTACTTTCTCTCGCTCTCACAATGTCACCCTCGCCGATATGGCGCCGCCTCAGATTCTTCCCGTCATTGAACTATGGACGAGATTATACACTGCCCACCTCGATCCGAAGTCATCACTGGCCAGTATTGCACCACCAACCACACTTCCACCGTCCTCGTCCGATGCGACAGCACCTACAGCACAATACCGCTACATGCAGATATTCGAGAACAAGGGTGCTGCCATGGGCTGCTCGAATCCGCATCCTCACGGCCAGATTTGGACTACTACTGGCATGCCGGAAGAGCCTGGCCTTGAGTTGGAGCAGCTTGCCAAATATCGACGCCAACAAGGCGGCGCGAACATGTTGGAAGAGTACGCGACCCACGAATCGACATCTGGTGAGCGGACTGTCTTTGAGAATGGCCACTTCATTGCTGTATGTCCTTGGTGGGCAACTTGGCCGTTTGAAGTTATGATACTGGCAAAATCTCATAGGCGAGCTCTAGTGGATCTGTCAGGAGAAGAACAGCGGGATCTTGCTGAGGCGATCGCGGAAGTGACACGACGATATGACAATCTCTTCGAGACACAATTTCCCTACAGTATGGGCATTCACCAAGCGCCATTACAGGGCACTGCGGAAGAGGTAGAGGCTGCACATCTACATCTGCACTTTTATCCACCACTGTTGCGAAGTGCGACGGTGCGAAAATTCTTGGTCGGGTACGAGATGATGGCTGAACCGCAGCGAGACATCACACCGGAGCAGGCAGCAAAGAGGTTGAGGGATTGTGGAGGAGAGCTGTATCGAAAGAAGATGTAATAAGAGCTGGATAGCTGCCGATGATTAGCCTTTAAGGTTGTGGAGCAGGACCCACAAAGCTTAGCACACCCAATGCTGCAGGTGATCGTTTCTTCTCCTGCCTCAATACAAGCAAGCTTCGATGATTGTTGATAGAACCTGTAAACTTTCAGATACTATGCTGAAGTACTGGTCAGACTGCGGACTATCGTGCTTGCATGTTCGCTTGCGCGCAAATGCCCATCACACACGGGGGCTATAAATAAGATAAGCGGGGTATGGTTAATTGTGCCTTCCTTATCGGCTTTTGCATCCACCTCTTTCTAGGCTCCAGCTTTTCCAGCATCGTTTATGTCTTTCGTCTTGTCTTCGTCCTTCTGCCTTCACTAGCACAAGCACATCACACTCGCTGCACTCACTGTCAAGCCGTCTTTCTCTTGGCTCACTCTTTTGAATCACATCCGTCGAAAGAAGCTTCCAAGCCACCTCACACGACCATGACCTTCACCATCACCCCATCCGGCCAAACCATCTCTCACTACACACCTCGCCATGCCACCAACGCATTCCGTATGGACATTCTCATCCTCCCCCTGACCTCCCTCGCCTTCATCCTCGGCCTCGCCCTGGCCATTCAACGCTCCGACAACTACATCCAAGAGCTCGCAAATGTAAGCTCGGTCTACGTCGATAACTACAACAAAGCGGTCCTTCCATCCCACGAATCTGTCGCAGTCCAATATATCCTCGTCGGCACCTTCGTCCCCGGCTTCACCTTCCTTGTCAGCTTGGTGCACATCTACATTTCCGCGGCGCGTGCCTTGCATCCCGGCTACAGTCTCGGTGTCTCGGTAGTCATGTTCTCAGCCTGGGCTACGCTGGCCTGCATCTCTGTGCTGACGAACCTGTGGGATACGTGGACATATCCCGCGATGGCGCGTGGTGTCCCGGTATCGACTGGATTACTGTTTGCAAATTGGGCAGCCATCTGTGTGGTTGCGGGGGTCTGGCTCGTCAGGGTTGCAGTGGATGCGAGGGCTGTGGAGCTGATGAGGAGAGCGAAGAAGACGGGTAGGTCGGTAGCGTCGAAGGAGGAGAGTGAGTATGAGTTGGGGAGCAGGGGAGACGGCAGGGGCATGGCCAGCACTTCCACTCGTCCTGATACTTCGCACATGTCGACGTCGGCGGGCGCGCGGACTAATTGGAGTGAGAGGACGCTGGATAGTGAGCAGAGGAGTCTCGCGGGCTTTGCAGGAGCAGGTGCGAAGATGGGAAGTGGGTATCCCAATGAGAAAGAGCTTCCAGCTTATGGTTCGTGAGGTTCCGGTGGGATGTTTGGTGGAGGCAAGCCATGTCTCGGAGAGCTCAAGAGCAGGCGGTCAAAAGAACACAATGTGTATCGTAGCTTCAAGTTGTATATCGCTTAGTGTTTAGCCTACCATGTGACATTCGGGAAGCATATCATGGAGAGTTGAGGTCGAGTCTTGTAGAGAAGAGAGAAGAGAGAGAGCAATCACCGGACCATAATATCACTTCCATACTACTCTGCATGCAATTTGACCAAGTACCATCAGCCTTTGATAGGCATATAGTCTCGTTCGGAGTTCGACAATACGAAAAAAGAGCTCTAGATCTCTCGCTATGCTCACACCATGATCTATACAAACTTCACATTGCTTCCGACCCCTACACCAGTCTCTCACTACTTCCCACCAGCCCCTGAATTCAGCCACCCAAACGCAGACGCGCCTCCAATGGGGTTGAGACCCCTCGGTTTCGGCGCAGCATTTGCCGCCGCAGTGCCCATCCCCAAAGGCTCCCTCGTATCCCTACCACTATCTCTCCCCAGCGCCATTCCCCTCGCGCTATCCCCGGACAACGAGCGGCGCGTTTGAGGCAATCCCTGACCTGCCCCTGCAGTCTCAGCCGCATCGCCACCAGCTCGCCGCTTGCCATCATCGAAAAACCGCGATTGACCACTCCCACCCGGACTTGCAGGAAGAGGCGATGCAGCTCCATTTCCTGTTCCCCGGGATATCGTGCGTGCAGGCTTGAGCACCTTGATGCCTTGGTCGCGATTCGGACGAGACAAGGGACCGCTGCCGCTGCCGTTGCGCAGGGAAGAGGATGTGTCGGAAGTGCCGTCGCGGCGCCAGCTGCCCCATGTGGCGAGTGAGGAGGGCGTGCGTGCTGTTAGTTGCGTGGATGCGGAAGGCGGACTATTGTCTGTGATCGAGTCGCGAGGATGTTCGGAGGTTGTGGTGATGGGGTCGAATGTCACTCGGTCGTGCTTCGGTATTGGTTGCGGGATTGGCGTGGTGTCGATGTCGCGGGACGGTACTGGTCGAGAGGGTGCTGTGTCTGGGCTAGAGGTGTCGATTGCTTGTTGTGACTGGACAGGTTCTGGCTGTGCGGAAGGAGTTGGGACTGCTGAAGGTCGTCGGACATTCTCATCGCCATTTGACAGATTATAAGACTCGCTTCTGGTATCATGCGTGAGCCCCGGCCGCGTACGTGAAGATGTTGGCGTAGAGGTAGTGCAGAAAAGACCTTTGAATGTTTCATCATTCTCAGGTCTGACAAGAGGTATCGAGAGCTTCAACCGGTCGTCATCAAACATTGTTACTGTATTTGAGGAGAAGAGGACATCGCAACTATGGGCACGTAATGTATCACTGCCGATGAAGATCTGGATAGCTTTCGAATCAGTGTGCTTTGTACTTCGCTCCATGACTGTGAAGTCGACGGAGATAAGGGGCAGCTGAGAGCTCGGAGTACTAGAACGTGACGATGCAGGTAGGGGGACAGCTTCTGGTAAGTAGACAGACAGCTTGATCTTTCTATCTCCACTGAGGTCCTGACACACTTGGCGAGACAACCCAAGCAGGTCGATCATTCGAGAGTCGAGGTATGACTTGTATGATCCTGTACATATTGCGGCATACAGCAAGGTATCGTGCTTGAAGTTGTCAGTGAGCCAACAACGGATGATGGAAGGCACAGATCCGAGTAGCAGTAAGCCTGGTGCCAAGCTCGGAGGTTCTTCTGCCGCAGGTGTATATGGCTGACTGCTTGTGTCCAACATCAAGCTATTGGCACGACTAGATGCTGCGGCTTGCCCTATCGAGCTCTTCCCATCTGATTTATGTGATTGTGATCTCTCGAACATCGTGTGACCACCTCCAAGTGGTCCCCAGCTACTGCCTGCCCGCGAAGGCAAGTCAACAGATGATCTCGATGCATGGCCCCACTGTCCAGGTTTTGCACTGTCGTCAAATCGTACACTATTCGCTCTTGATGCTCCAAACCTTCGCGGCTCCTCATCGGCGTCTAAATGTAAGCTGCGCACCATGCTGTTTGACTGGTCGTCGTCAAAGTTCGCAAAGTCGACTGTAGTTTGTACTGGACCTTGAGGATAACCATTAGTAGCTGCACAATCAAGATTCATCCTTTGTAGCATACCATGCTGAGGAGTGCCGCTGAGAATGCCAGGAAACGGAGAAGCAGGACCCCAGACTGATTTCATCCTAGCATCATCATCTCTTTGCCGTTCCAGTCGTAGCAGCCGATCAGCATGTTCTTGTTGCGTCTCTTGTAATGTCTTCATCGCCGTCGACAAACGCCAGACGTCGTTGTTCTGATTGGGAGTGAATGCTAGACTCTGTGGATCCATCTTCGTCCATCCAAGGACCATATGGCGTAGACGATCTTGGACCAGCCGCTAGCTTGTCACTTGGATAGAGGCGGTTGAGCTTGAATATGATGCCCCTACAACAAGAACCAGCGGCTACCGCCTCCCGCGCTCAACGAGCACAGAGTTGAGAGGCGAACTCTTAGACCGATGTGTACTTGCGCAGAGATGTCCGGGCTAGAAGTCTTTGCTGTATTCTTCTCTTCAAACTCCTAGAGAAGCTCGTGCCTGAGTAGCTCGTGTGAATGGCAACTTGCCAGGAAGAATGTGTATTGAGGTCACTGATGCGTTGACGCCGTGGGCTACACTTTCAAGGTGAAGGTTTCAGGAGTCAGGAAAGATCGAAGAGGATCGAGTAGAATGTTTCAAGTCGTGGTAGAGCGGTTAGTATGATAGTCCGAAAGTGAAGCGTAAATTAGGGGTAGTAGATGATTTGGTCTGCGCAGAGACGAGGTTGAAGGAGGATGTGAGGAAGGTCTAAGTAGTGATCTAGCTGTTATCGTCCGTCGAGCTTTGATGTATGCAAGGGAGATTGAGGCGAGAGCGGCAGCAGGCCGAAATGGAATGGATGTGAATCCTGGAGAGGGACTCGAGACGATCGAATTTGCCAAGACTTTCGATACACGACTTCACAAAGGCAGCGATACAGTATGCATGGCAGAATCGAGATAATAGACATGATTCATCATAATGCTAAAGTATCGACTCATTCGACTCCGACGCCGAGACAAACCTTACGCAGCTATTCATCCACGGCATATGGCATGAATGCTTCCCGCTGCGTGTCCGCGATGGTGATAACCATGCTCCAATTTCGATCTCTACCCATCCTGAACCAATTCTCAACGCCGCCCTCATTTGTACAGTATCCCGTTACTGCGTCATAGCCATACCATATGCATCCTACATCTTCGTCTAGCGAGATTGCGTACTGCCAATACCACGCTTTCCACTGTTTAGACGCTTGATCAAGCTGGGTTTCGTACCCATTCTGTCACCTTCAGCAGCCATGGCAAATCTGTTACGCTTCCTCTGGCCGAGTTTCGCCATCTTGTTCGCCTTGTCCTTTGCCTTCTCATCCACAATACCATCCTCGCGCCTGTTCGTACTTTGACTCCTGCCACGGGACTTGCTTCTCGCCACAAGCGCCTTCCGTGCGGCAGAAGGATCGCGGGCTGCGTCCACGTCCATCATGTCAGTGTCAGCACCAGCAGATCTTCCACGGGAAACACTCCTTCCGCGGGATTGCGAACGTGCGCGAGCAGAGATCGAAGTTGTGTCGTACCCAGCACTGCCAAGAGCGTTCTCCATTGCACTCAGCTTCATGCTCTTCAAGCTGCGAGGGATAACAGCACGGTTCTTCAGACTCTTCCGCTGCTTCGCGTCGTTCCTGATGAGTTGGCGCTTCTCTCGGATGAGTTCTGCTTTCCTGTGAATGTCATCGTCTTCAGGTGTCTCTTCCTCTTCGTCGTTGTCGTAGAAGCCACTAGCTTCAAGCTTGTCCTCCTCGTCCTCCAGAGCCTTCAGCTTAGCAACGATGTCAGGGTCAATGAAATCTGCGACATTGCGACCCATAAAGACCTCGGGCTGAATGTCGTGGCGATGTTCTTCCGGAATGTCGACGTAGTTCTTCTGTAGATCAACACTGTACACACCGGCGCCTCCGTTCTCCTCTTCAATGTCGCGTTCGAGCCTGCGTCGGTTGGGATCCGCACGGTCGTACTTTGGGCGATTCTTGGCGCCCTCAGGGATGAAAGCCTCTCGAGTCACACCACCCATAGGCTGAGCGACATGAATACGGCGGAGCAGATCACCAAGACGACCAGTGACTTCACCAGACGTTGTGGTACCAGCCTTCAGTTTCTCGGCATTCCGAATTGCCAGCAAGCGGTCGCAGACAGCGTTCCGCACAGCCATGATGCCTTCTTCCGTCGTGCAGGACAACTGTAGCATTTCAACTTCGCCAGGCTTGAGAATTGATTGGAGGGACTCTTGAGATGCAGGGTCAAGATCTTCGGGGCGCATAAGATCGATCTTGTTAATGACGATGAATACAAGCTTGTCCGAAAATAGTGGCTTGATGCTGTTGAAGAGGGCAATTTGTGCAGAAAGCGAGTATCCGCACTGTTCTGAAAGGTCCATGAAATACATGATCGCTGATCGTAAATGAGCAATGGCTGTGATTGATTGCATCTCAATTGTGTTCATCTCTTCTAGCGGGTGGTCGAGGATTCCGGGTGTGTCGATAGCCTGGAAGCGCAACATCTTGTAGTCAAAGTGGCCGACAAACAAACTCTTTGTTGTGAAGGCATACGGCTGGACATCAGGATCTGCTCGGGAAATGCTGCGAATGAAGCTGGACTTTCCAACATTAGGGTAACCGCAGATGAGGAGTGTGCGTGTGTTGGGGTCAATTGCAGGCAGACGTCCGAGATGCTGTCTGACTTGGTCCAGGTAGACTAGCGGGTCCCGAAGACGTTTGCAGATGGTCGCCATTCTTCCGAGAGCGGCGCGCTTGAGATGTTTGCACTGAAATAGAGACTGTCCATATTTGAGTAAGCGGACGTAATCTTTCGCCACAGATTCGATCAAGTGTTTCGCAGTTGCTATTTGCCCAAGTGCTATTCTGAAATGGTCGGCATCATATAGTGTGTTGAGGAGATCTTTGTCTAAGGTATCCGTCAGCCTCTATCGAGCAATCTATTCGCACCCTGGACTAACGGAATGGATGAATGTCTGCCAGCCGTGGAAATCCATCGAGGATTGCCTGGAACTTTTCGCAGAATGTTTCTGACGTGAATTTGACTTTTCTGATATAGAATGCTCTGATTCTCGTGATCTGAAAACCGGCGCGGATCTGTGTGGGCAGACGTCTCTGCGTGCGACTGAGGACAATATCGAGGAACTCCTGGTTGGTCGGCACCGGCGCGATGTCCTTCCAGGTGGTCTTCATGATAGTGGAGATGTCAGGGTGTGTTCACTGGAGTACTGCGGCAAGTGAAAAGGATTGTCCCTAAAGTATTCAACCCGCCTTCTCCGCTTAGTATGTGGTATGATGTTGTCGCTGGCCTCGACCAAAACGAGTCCCTTCGCGGATCGCAGAAAAAGTGTTTTTTCCTCGCACGTGAGACTTGCCCGTCTCGGCCCGAAGCTCTCTGCAGCACGAGTTCTGGTACCTCGCTACATGGTCGGTGCTTGCCCCTCCTTCCTCGTCACCTTGCTAGATCGCGAGACTCTATATAGCTTGTGCCAACGCCCGCATGCTTTCAGAATGCTCATCTCCCGTGGACCTCGTTTTCCCTTTTCCACATGTCTGTGTTGTCGTGCGCTTGCTGAAACCCTTGTGATATCGACACCCTGCCTAGAGAGAGTCTCCTGATTCAGACATACTTGGACATACACGAGGCCAATCGTGACCACATTGCTGTGCTTATAAGGCCCGTCGACTTCATCGATTTTTGTCCCGATTCATCTGGTCTACAGTCATGCAGGCCATCTTGCAGCTCGCGAAGCAGCTTTCAGCAGCTTTCACCATCAATCCCGCATCTGATACCAGGACGACTTCGTCATCTAATGCTTCGGACAAGTCTACGACTACGACTACCACCAGCTGGTGGAAAGAGACTACTGTCTATCAAGTGTGGCCTGCGTCGTTCAAAGACGGCAATGGCGATGGACTCGGCGACATCCCCGGGCTGATCTCAAAAGTAATCAGCTGTTTCTCTCACGTACTTCAACATAATTGACCAGATATAGCTCTCTTACATTGCCGACCTCAGTGTTGACGTTGTCTGGCTGTCACCGATGTACGCTTCACCGCAAGTTGATTTCGGCTACGACATCAGCGACTATGAAGCAGTATACCCTCCTTATGGCACTCTGGACGACATGGACAAGCTCATCAAGGGCCTACACGACCGAGGCATGAAGTTGATCTTAGACCTGGTAGTGAACCACACGAGCGATCAGCACAAGTGGTTCATCGAAAGTGCAAGCTCAAAGACCAATGACAAGGCCGACTGGTACATCTGGAAAGATGCCAAGGTCGACAAGGACGGGAAACGACAACCGCCCAACAATTGGGGATGTATCTTTGGTGGATCAGCGTGGGAATGGTGTAAAGCACGCGAACAGTATTACCTCCACCTCTTCGCAAAAGAACAACCTGACCTCAATTGGGAGTGCGTAGCCACTCGTGAAGCTATATATCAATCTGCTCTTCGTTTCTGGTTCGAAAAGGGTGTTGATGGGTTCAGAGTCGATACAGCCAACATGTACTCGAAAGTCCAGTCATACCCGGATGCGCCTGTGGAAGGACGGTTTGCACCGTCGTATGGCGATGCTAGCAAGTATTACTCCAATGGCCCACGCATCCACGAGTTCTACAAAGAGATGCGAAGGCAGGTCATCGACAACTACAATGATCCCATGATGGTTGGCGAGCTGCCTGGCACTGATATCGAGGAGACTTTGCGATACGTGTCGACCGACTCAAATGAGTTGTCCATGGTGTAAGTCGTTGTCCAGCTCCTTCAACCACTTAGATGCTTCACGATAGTCTAATCGTTTTCACCCCGTAGCTTCGACTTCGGCGTCCCTGGCATCGGCGGCGTCTTCGAACGTCCGAAACACGAAGTGGGACGCGCGACCCTTCCCGCTCTCAAGCGATCCCTCATCCTGCCCCAACACCTCGCCTCCAACACCAAAGCCTGGGCCACCGTCTTCGGCGAGAACCACGGTAAGTCGTGCCTCACCTGGCTGATTGTGTATCCTTCTGAAGGTCCGACAGATATCCCACGCTCCATCTCTCGCCTCGCCAACCTCCCATCATCCCCAGCGCCTTTGGATCCCACGCAACACACGCGCCTCGGCCAAATCCTATCCATGCTCCTCGCCTCTCTCAGTGGGACCCTCTTCCTCTACCAAGGCCAAGAAATCGGCATGACGAACCACCCCACCACCTGGACGCCCTCCGACCTCCGCGACGTCGATAGTCTGAACTACCTCGCCGACATCGCGTCCCGCTACCCGGACGACGAAGAGATGAAGAAGAGGGCATGGGCCGCCATCTGCGCTATCGGGCGGGACAATGCAAGGACGCCTGTGCAGTGGACGGGGGATGAGGGCACGTCTGCAGGCTTCACAGACGAGGGCGTGCAGCCGTGGATGAGGGTGAATGAGAATTTCGACGCCATCAACGTAGCCGCGCAGATCGGGATCAAAGATAGCGTGCTTGGGATGTGGCAACGGATGATCGCGCTGCGCAAAGCCGAGCCGGCGCTGTTTGTGCACGGACGGTATGAGGTGGTTGATCCGGAGGGGGAAGACACGATTGTTTTTGTAAAGCATGAAGTGGTTGAAGGAGAAGAAAGTGAGAGGGTTGCGGTTGTGGCGCTGAATTTCAAGGAGGAGAGGAAGCGGTTCCAGATGCCGGATGTGGTAAAGGGGAAGAGCATGGAGGTTGTAATTGAGAATGGGAGTGGGGTTGGGCAGAGAGCAGAAGAGGAGCTAGAGTTGGGTCCGTGGGAGGGAAGAGTGTATGTTGAGAAGAAAGTGATGCCAGCTGCTGGTTTACTGGGATAGGGACATTGTGATTTGAGTACAAACGCGATTTGGGCTGTTGTAGCACTCGGCAACAATGACATATGACACATAAATCAGACGCTGCAAGCTCAAGAGATAGCGATACGGGGGAATGTTAATACTAGTACTTGATTATTGATATTTGGCTAAGCATGTCAACTCGGAGGAGCTTAGACACTGCCACGACGGCTATACACATACGCTCTGCATACACGTATCACACCCCATGCTCAGAGCGAACCAATTCCGAGCTTCAGCGAATCATGCTGCCAGCACACGTCGAGTTTTAACCTTGACAGTGATCAACAGATTCGAGGGGAGTGTCCCGGCTCAATATCCAAGCTGAAAGCCACCACGATTTTCCATGTGGAAAGCCAGCGGACTTGTCCTGCATAGTCCGCAATAGTGCGATCCAGACTAGAAGTCACTACAGCAAAGGTTAGCAAACGCTCTCGATCCACAACACTTGGCTCCAACATACTGGAACAAATGCCCCCACTCATCCTTCCCAGCCTGTCCATACGGCTCCGTCTCCTCTGGGTACTTGTCGAACAAACTCGCATCTCCCGCCCCGCTCTTGATCGGCGGCACATACGGTGCATCGATGTCCTTGCGTCCCAATCGCTCCCACGTCACCTCCGTGAACCACTGATGGTCCATTACATCCTTGCTGCCGCCGGCCAGGTTGCCGAGGCGCTTGGTCAGGTCGGCGGTGATCAGGCGGGAGAGGAGGTCTTGAGCGTCGGGGTGGATGTAGGGCGGGTACTTGACGCGGCCTTTGAGGATGTTTTCGTAGATTTTCATCGGGGAGCCCGAGTCCCAGAAGGGGGTGAAGCCGCAGAGCATTTCGAAGATGAGGATGCCGAGGGACCACCTGAGGTTTTGTTAGCGTTGCTAGTGGGGTGAGAAGTGTGTAGAGTAAGGGACATACCAATCGACGGACTTGTTGTATCCCTTAGAGGAAACGACTTCCGGTGCAAGGTAATCGGGTGTACCACAGAGCGTCCAGGTAATGTCTGGCACTTCCTTTGCGAATCCGAAATCAGTAATCTTGATATGACCGTGTCTGTCGAGTAGCAGGTTTTCAGGCTTCAAGTCGCGGTAGATGACGTTCAAAGCGTGTAGGTAGTCCAGCGCTAGCGTCACTTCAGCAGCGTAGAACTTTGCGACTGGGTTCGGGAATCTCTGTTATGCATTGTCAGACCAAACATCCTCGACCACTCGAGTACGACCTTGCTCACCTGCGATTTTCTCAGCAAGCTGAACAGCTCACCACCTTCCACGAAGTCCATAACCATGTACAAGTTCTTCGCGTCCGAGAATGTTCCCCAAAGAGTGACCAGGAATGGATGTTTGACTTTTGCCAACATCCGCCTCTCATCGTTAGTGTGCTCAATCTGCTTCATCTTGACAACCTGTTGCTTCTTCAACACCTTGATGGCATAGAAACGCTGGTTATGCTTCGATTGCGACATGTGTACACGACCGAAACTACCAGTTCCCAGTGTTCGGCCAATCTGAAAGTCGGTAATGGTGTATTTGCCCTTGGTGCCCTTGACGTCACGCATGACGGGCCATGTTCCATCAGCCATTGGCTTGATGTTCGCTGCTTTGGCATTTGCTGGGGCGTTCGGCTGTGCGAAGACTGCTGGAGGAGCCGCCTGGGTCGATTGCTGGGGGGTCTGCTGTACTGCATGTTGCTGGAGGCCGTTTGGCGGCGGAGCGTGGCTGACTACCCCCTGCATACTGTTTGCATTCTGCAGTGGTGACGACGATATCTGCTGCTGCTGTTGCTGTTGCGGTGGCTGAGGTGATGTTTGTTGGTTCTGGTACATATAAGTGTTGTTGTTCGCCGGCTCGTTTGACTGTATTGGCACGTTCTGTTGTTGTTGTTGTTCTTGTTGTTGTTGTTGTTGTTGCCGCGCCTGTTCGCCCAAAGGAGCCTTGTCAGAGGAGACCGGAGGTGTCGTGACAGTGCTGGCGATCCCTGAATTGACAGTCGATGGTGTCTGTGTCGTTGTCTGTGATAGATTCGAGCTGTTATTGCCAGTCTGGGTATGAGAAGTCACAGGAGACAAAGGACTCTCCTTCGTCTTCTTCTTCTTCAGGAGCGAACCGAAACTAGGCATTGCGGCGGTATGGAGGGCGATGTGCGATCAAGGCGCACGAATCGGGAGAGGAGGGAGCTCGTTTCCAGGAGGACGGCAGAGTCAGGATTCCTCGAGCGGAGAGAGAGCAAACGGGGTTGGGCTGGATTGACAGCTCGTGCTCGTAACAATATACTGCCACCACCTTCCACTGCGATGTTTGATGGAGATGTAGCTGGCGATGATGTAGCAATGAAGGCGACTCGCTCGATCGAAGTAGGACAGAGACGAATTGATGAGGTCAGGGTCAGGGTGGCCTTCGCGCAAAAGTGGTGATTGCCGTATTAGGACTCTTGCGGGCAGCTCAATGGGCGATCTGGGGTCTCAGGGGCTGGGTGAGTTATCGAGATCGTCAAACTGGCACTGTGAAAGCTTAGACGGAAGCCCTGCAAAAAGAACTTCGAAGAGAAGACGCATCAAATGGCAGCAAGGTCAAGGATGAGGACGAACGATGACTATGTAGGCCAGCGACGATTCCTTTCACGGCACAGCACGATACTCTTGCCTTGTTGCTGGCAGGGACTCGAGCTGGAGCTGTCAACAAGCTGGCGGTACGAAGCGAACGGCTATTCGCGACAGTGTGGGGAAATCTTTCAGTGGAGTTCGTGGCTGGGCTGGCTGACTTGAACGGTTCTCGATCGACTGTCATTGTGCCCAAACTGTACGATTATACGTCGTGGTGATACGTTCGTGATTTAGGAGTAAAGTCTAGAGTGTCTGGCCAATCTGGCGCCGGAATGTGAGGCAAGACTTTGAAAGTGTTCTCCGGCGTGAAAGGGGGCCATCGACTGTTTTGATTGCCATTGCTCATATGTCATGATATGTTTCGCTGATGATGCTGTTCAGATATCTGCCACATCTTGAATTGCTTTCCACCGTCTCAGAACGGGTTGTACTTCCTCGCCTGAGTCCTCTGTCTCGTTCGATATGCGGTATACCCAAAATAGCCTGCGCCGGCGACAGCACC
>Ga0058698_10000634_pt1 | contig 18502 bp, 11 predicted proteins | sample AgamicAsSfe_FD_67288 | JGI IMG/M metagenome (GOLD analysis project Ga0058698, IMG submission 67288) | Agave microbial communities from Guanajuato, Mexico - As.Sf.e | ecosystem: Host-associated > Plants > Phyllosphere > Phylloplane/Leaf | place: Guanajuato, Mexico | collected 2012-05-30
GTTCAGTTTGGTGGATAGACTCGCTTTCGGGATAACGCCCGCTAACCACTCCTTAATCTCGGCTTGACAGGTGGTAAAATAACGTTAAGAATTAAGTCTTCCGAGTAAGCGCAAGCGATACGGCGCCAACGGGCGACAGTGGGATTGGCCTGCTAGATAGACTTTGACGAATTGGCGGGGTGGTATCCTCGTCTCTGATCCGTAGCTCATACGCAGGGGAAGGCGGCCGGCAGTGGGCTGAATAGGTAGGGCGAGCAGCGGTAGAGACGTCTGCCGCGTGGAAAGCTGCAAGAGACAAGGGCAGGAAGCGGTCTCGGGACACAAGTGGAAACGGGAGCTGCCCGGCATATGTCATTTCGCATTGAGGCGCCAACGCACACCGTAGGCGCCGCAACAGTCTTGCTTGACAAAGGGGGTATAGTGTGCGAGCAGAAGCTGTCTTGACGAGTAAATTACGCCCAAGGGCACGGAATACTCATCAAGCCACTGGAGCCGCGCACGAGCTCCTCGCACTGGTGTAGCAGTTGGAGTGGATTCGAGAAACATCGGGCTGGGTCCGCGCGATCCAGCATCCATGGGCGGATGTGCGCTTGGAGTGCGGGATGGCGACAGATGCAGCGACTATCAGCTCCTCATGCGGACGCAAAGAGCTTCTGGCCGGCTCGCGTCTGCCGTAAGGTTGTGGCTGTGCAGGACGGACGGTGGGTGATCAGTTCTGGCAGCATGTCGCGCACAGAGTAGGGCGGAGGACCAAAGCCGCCTAGGGCCGCGCAAAACTGTAGCGTTAGAGGAGCAGGGACCGTGTGCCTAGACCCGACGCTCCACCCATGCCCACGCGCGGCCCTCTTGCAATTCCGTCAGGCCCTGTGGATGCTCAGGTCGCTAGCTAAAAGACGTCTGACCACCGGCCCTGGACACCTGTGGCTTGACTCTCCCAGGCTCGACTTTCTCGTGGCAGCTGCTCTCCGTTTCATCAACCCATAGTCTGCTCCTCCAAGGCTCCCCAACCCAAACACCTTTTCTTCCCCATCGACTTCCCAGATGCAACCCGAATTAAACAAGACCTAATACCGCGAGAGCGCCCGATGCCATGTTTCGAAATAGGTACGTCCCGCCCGCGCCCAAGCTCGCATGTGATTTGCGCGCGTCGCGTGAAGACATCATGTACCTTGGCCGACCCACGACTGACATGCGCAGACTCAACTCCCAAAAACCCGATGGAAAGCTCCTAGAGGACTTCAAGGCGACTTTCCCTCACCTCCAGCAGCGTTCGCATTCTATTGCAGGTCCTCCGGGCCACACGCTCGCAGATGCGCTTGATGTCGCGCACCCCTCCCGGTACGTTCTTCCGAGATCCCCCCATCCCATGTCACTCGGCACGAACATCAACAACAACACCGCCGAAGCCGAACATGCACGCACAACGCACAGAAATATTATACTAACCCACATGTTTTTCAGACAACTCGACCATGAGGACATCAAAGACCAGGACCCGACCCCGCGTGGAAATACCGAGCCGTGGAGGTTCACTCCCTCGCTGCTGGACCCCAACAGCTTTGCCTTCACCTCTTTCGCAAACCAACCTCCTGGCTATTATACGCCAACTCCTGGCGGCACCAACACGCTCTACCACAGCCAGGCCGGAGACCTCCACACGCCCGGCTTCAGCTTTGGCCTAGGAACACCACTATCGCTTCCTACCTCCGAAGGTGCCCTTCATGCCGGCCAGGTCGCGCCTGCCAACCATCTTCATGGTTTCAATCCCCATGCTTTGGGGTCGCATCACTTCCAGAATGTCAACCCTTTTGGCATGCAGCCCCAGCATTCTCAATCCTTTGCCCCGCACCAGTTCACCCATCAGCCTGCTGCATTCGACCAAGGCAACATGGCGCAAAACCACGAGGATTCGCCAATGGACAATATGGTCCCAGAGGTCGAGATGCAAGAGCAGTCCCCTCTGATTGGTTATGCACCCCATTCATATGAAGGCATGGCAGCTGCCGTCGCACCGGCACCCCCTCCACCTAATCAAAAGTCCGTCGCCCTATCTTTCCAGCCTCTTTCACGTACTAACTTCTCCAGCTTCCGATACCACGTTACTTTGAATGCTCCCACGGCCATGATCAAGCAGTCAGATGAAGTTCCTGTTACCTATCTCAACAAAGGACAGGCCTATTCCATCTCTCTTGTAGACACGGCCCCCATGCAAGCGCAATCTCCATCGACAAAGTACAGAACCTTCATTCGCATTTCTTTCGAAGACGAGCAGCAGCGTCAGCGACCCGCGTCTTGCTGGCAACTGTGGAAAGAGGGCCGCGGAACTAACGAGGCGCACCAGCGTGGTGGAAGACTTCAAGCAGTTGAATTCGTGGACCCGAGCCAAGTCAGCGGCGGTGAGATCCAAGGACGTCCCAGAGTTGAACTCGAATCTTCCTCCTTCGATGGATTTGTCGTTGTATGGACACCAACTCACAACTCTTCGCCCGAGTGCTCTTTGGCCGTGCGTTTCAACTTCCTCTCTACCGATTTCAGTCACTCCAAGGGTGTCAAAGGCATTCCCGTCCGGTTATGTGCGAAGACAGAGATGGTCACCGAAGCTACCGGATCATCACCCCAAAGACCGGATGCTGAGCTTTGCTACTGCAAAGTCAAGCTCTTCCGTGACCATGGCGCCGAGCGGAAGCTGTCCAACGACGTCGCCCATGTCAAGAAGACTATCGACAAGCTGAAGCAACAGATTGCTCAGGTCGAGTCTGGCATGAAGGATTTCGGCAAGCGGAAACGTAGTGGATCAATCTCCAAGGGCAGTGTCAGCCAACGACCCGGAAAGGTACCTAAGCACAAGAGGACCTGGTCCATGTCTTCTGCGAGCGACAATCAAGGAGGCCGTGCGCCTGCTGAAGAAGACCTTCACATCAAACTGGCATCACTTCAAGACATGTTCAGTTCCACCAGGCCTGTCAGTGTTCTTTACCTCAAGGGAGAGGAGCAGGATGACCCGGATCTTCACCCAGTGATCCTAGGAGCTGCTCCTCAAGAACTCTCTAAGATTGACACAAACGTGGATGCGCCCATGTGGGAGGCTCCAGAGTCGCAAACAGGAACATCCTCTGTTGTATCTCCAACTCCCAGCTCTCAATCTCTCCACTCGGAGAAGCGCAGGACTACGTCTTTCCAACGTCCGGCGCCCTTCCAGCCACCATCCCGCATGTCCTCGAACGAATGGCGCAACATGCCACAAACAGCCACAGGTGATCTGAAGGGCATGACTAGCATTCAAGGCGGTGCAGACGTTCCAACAAAGGTCCAACGGCCATATTCTGATGACCACGCGCTTTCTGGATGGATCGAAGCCCTTGGGGTTGATCAAACCTACCAGCCGCCTCCGGAGCCTATGCTGAAGCCTGTCGCCTGCTTCTTCGTCCAACCGCGCTTCGCCGGTCGGCAACCCGATGATAACTACTTCCGCGCCGTGTATCTAATGGAGCGTACTGTGAAAGAACTTGTTGCTAGCATTGCAATGAAGATCAAGCTCGAGCCAACCAAGGTCACGCGAACCATCCGCGTCAACCAAAAAGGACTGCAGATTCTGATGGACGACGATGCAGTCAACAGGATTCCCGAGCAACAGGACATGACAGCCGAATTCCATGAGATCGGCACACCGCCAGTGCATGCTATGAAGCGCGAATGGGATGCGGGTCCTACAGACATTCAAGTTGATGGCGACATCAGCGTTACGGAAAACGTTCACTCGACCGGTTACGAACTCCGTCTTCTCTTCTAGGCTTTTATGTCTATCGCTCGCCTGCGAGACGCCGTTCCTTCATCTTTGATACCCTGTTTCTCGGTAATTTGCCGATTGTCACGACCTCATACTATTCGTACCTTGGAGCCTTGCATTGCTCTTTGAGGGCTGTTCTGAATTAACATCACTTGATTCAGTTCTACTGTTTGGCGTTTAGCGCCTTTGGAGATACCACGCGTTCGACCAGAGCGTTTGCTGCATTTCCTTTGTTGATACCTTTCTATTCTTCTTCTTTCCGGTGCGACGACGATACCCATTATACTATTACCACTTTCACCTTTCCAGCGGCTAAGATTGCAAAGCAACGATCTGTTACGAACACATAGCGAGATACACACACGCAACTACGAGGGAGGAGCGTTGAACCTGTAATTTCTTTCTACATACAACAAGGATGGCAGCTCTGTCCACTACGGTGTACATGCCCATTATCCTTTGCGAGCCTAATCAAACCTTTTCGCTCTGAAGCTGTCGTCACCTGCGATTTCTCGACTTCTCTTCCCTGTACAATTTTCTTGCGCTCCACGTTCTTACCCTGGCCGACCGAAGCTGCGCCGTTGACCGCGGACACCCCCACTGACGTTGTGACATAGCGATGATCATTACATTCCCCGTCCGCCGCCAAAGTTAGAAACCTTTTTTTCCGACCGACCCCATCGCGGCAGATTGCTCCTTGCCTGCCCCATCGAATAATATTTCAGTGTCTTGGCGCGCACAAGCATTTAACACGCTATCGTCTCCGGAAATTACGCGCGAAGCGTTCGCACCAGGGGTTCAGCAGTAACGGGCGGCTTGCACCAGCGTCAATCAATACACGTTCGCGAATGGGTTATGCGACGACTATCGTCGGTCTCGCTTTTCCAAACACTAAACTCAACATTGTTGACACCGTGTTTGGTACACCTGTCAGCGTTTGGGCGGGGACCCCTGACACGCGAGTAATTGAGGGGGCTGGCGGGAAGTGTGGGTATGGTAGCCGATTCCGATAGCACATGTATCCGACTCAAAGGATTGTCTGCCCGAGACTTGATGTCATACTGCAGAAAAAGGCTCACGAATCACGACCATGGTACACCTACAGAAAACCGATAAGTCAGACCGAGGGAGCAGGGTCTGGAAGATGCGTTGGCAATGAGAAAGTACGCGTCGAATGAGAAAGGACCGATCAGATCTGGTCTCCTACTGCCTTATTCGAAATCGCATATTATGAAACGCCAATCCATCGTACGGATTGTGGCTTGAACGAATAGTCTACGGGATGTGCAGCACCAAGCAAGCGCTCATGCAAGTGTGGTGTGATATTACAAGGAAATCGCACATTCGAGAGTATCTTCGGAGGCGAATGGACTCTCAAACCGAGACTATGCATAAGGAGAGGCTTCCGGTAATGCCGTCGCTCATATTGTGCTCGAACAGGAGGGCCGCGACGGAAAGCTAGCCGACATGCGCCAGTATGTTCGCTCGGAATACTTTCGCCACCTCTTGTGTCGAAGCAGAACGCCTCGCGGACCCCGAAGAGTGTTCCTTCCAATGGAAACACGGAATAAACGTACAACATGAACGGGAACCTACTATACGACTATCCGGGCTATCGGCCACTTACTACGCTGGAATGAGGCGTTCTAATCATAGTGATTTTGTAAGGCCATTTCACAAAAGCGTTGTACGACAACCAATAAGCATGTAGGATCTACACAGAGATCGACATCTTGTGTACTCAAGCGAGCCGGCAAGTGGCGAGTGGTGTGGCTGGACCCTGGCCTTCGCCACGAACTGCGGGAGCGCTGGCGTGTGCCACATGGCGTAGAACGCCCTGGCAGCTGACGCAGGTGTCATGCGGACATTGACGAACTGTGACTCACGGCTTGCGGAGGATTTCTTCTCCCTATCGCAAGGGAGTTGTCGGTCACTCCACCGTGGAGTATCTTGACGTAAGTGTACCGAGACGTCACCCGAAGAGGTCTGCACCGCCACAGATAGGTGTTACGTACCCCTCGCAACGGTGTTGATCACTTCACATGCCAGAATGCTTCACTTCTAACCAGCACAATTCCATTTCCAGAAAATTCGGCGACATATCAATTGTTCTGGCATTCTAGATTGTTGGTACCCCGCTTCTGCCGTAGGGTAAGAATATCAGCCGTAGTTTGCAGATCCTAGCCCATGATGGACACATATGTCTCTTTGCTTAATCTGACTTCGCAGCGCGGACACCAGACGGAACATCTCCGACGACTCAGAAGAAACAGCAAATTGCGCACAGCCACGATGCTGAAACGGCGATGGAATGGAGCTCCAGATGGGCCTATTCCAGCATCTAGTCTTCGCACTGGATGCATTACGGTAAATTCCACCTGGGCATCAAGCAGGCTAGGATGATTGTCATTGCTGTTACGTGAGGTTATGTACTGCGATTTGTGGTGCTCCGAGCTGAGGTTTGAGAAGTAGTCTAGCTTCGTAAAACGGATACACTTGAGCATTTTTGGAAGGTATCATTTGATTCTCGTAGACGGCTAAAAGATGATGGTGTAGGTTTGGTACGCATCAACAAACTAAAGCGTCGGGAAGACTACCGATCCCAGATTCAAATCCCGCATCACCCCAACATCCCCCACCGTACCATATCTTTCACAAAAACCGGCCGTATTATCGGACCGCAAACAATGCAAATCTGAAAGAAAAGCCCCGTGTATTGCGACATGATATGTGATTCTGTTATGCATGATGAAGTCACCAGATTGGGATCGGATTCTGAGCGGGAAAAGAAAAGTGGAATCAGCAATTTCAGCACCCCTGTTCACTACTCGTTCATGAGGTGTGCACGTGTATACCGGGCATTTTCGTGACATCCACCTGTCAACGCAAATTACCGCGGAAATCAAAGACCGAGAAAGGCCTCGGTTCTTGCTGTCAGAACGCATGTATGAACTGTTGCTCCATGATGACTTCATACATGCGGTCAGAAAACGCTCTCCCTAATCATCCGGCATGTGTTTCAAGTTTGACAGACCAAGCGTGCACTTGCTGGAGATCCAGCACAATTCAGCGGTGTCCCCACAGCTCGCTTCCCGCAGCCCGGTACCTGTAAGCAGCCCAGGCAGTCAGCACTTGAGCAGCTTCAGATCTCCCACCCGTCGCGCTGCACTGGCAAGGCTACGCGCGCAATCGCGATCGCATCCTCCGGCAGAAATGGCCGCACCTAATATCCCTCGAATGAAGAGGTTGCGATTGGGATCGTGGGTCATCTCGTTTACGACTGACAACGAATCAGTGGGCTGGAGAAAGCTGTCATGCGCCATCAGCCGCTGACGCACCTGGAATACTGCCGGTTGGGCGGATTGAAAGAGCGATTCTGTGAAGTCTGAGTGTACCTACAGGAGCCACGTTGATGCGTCTGCATTAGTACGACGTGCATCTTACGATCTTACTGTGCGTCTTGCAAGGGTATGCTCAAGGTAGTCACCTGCACGGTACTTGTTTTGACGGCGCCTCAGGGTGTGTCCCCATCCGGCAGTCCATTTCGGATCTTTGGGACACATACGGTACTATTCTCATGCATCGGATTACTTTTTCCAAGGTTCTTTCTTGGATCTCCGACGACGAACATGGGGGGCTGGTTGTTGAGCATCGTATTTTTCTGCTTTTTCTTCAGCTCTGGGACATAGTGAGCTTCGGCCGGAAGTTGCCTGCTACCCATGTGCTTGTATGAATGCTTTGATCGCTTCGCTGTCAGATTCTGTCGGCGGAAGCGCCAGGACGGGAAGATCCCCATCCTCATATCAGGTCATGTTATTGTACATGGTAACGTTGCCATTGAAATCCTTCACCCCCGCGCACGTGCACTCCCAATACCGCCTCTGCGATAAGACCTCTTTTTGTACTTCTTTTCCGATGTCCCAAAATCCCCCATGTCTCTCTTCGGAGCAGTGGCTCCGATACTCGGGTCATTAGTTCATTTGGGATACTGTACTGACGAAAGAGGATCGGAGGCGCTGGGGAAAAGCCGGGTTATCCTGACCCAAAACCTGGATTGTGGATGATGTGTTGCGCGGGATGCAGTGTGGGCCGGAGGCGTGCGTGCATGTGTGGAGCGCGGAACCAAGGTATTGATAGTTCCGAAAAGGAAACGTACGATGTCGGTTTAGATACTAAACACGAATGCACCGCCACATGTCGATATTCTTTATAGACATGGGGGAAAAGGGATGAGTACACGATAGGAACTTCGGCAAGGCTTTGGGTGATGTATGCTTGTGGATGCCATTCCCCTCGTAACGAGGTCAGATCTGTCTAACGAGTTTGTGGCGGTCGATTGGCGCTCGTAGTGCAGCAACTGCAGCAACCTCGCAACAGAGGGTCAGGTAACTCTACACCAGCAATTTCAGTCATCCAACTCTCTTCCAAAGTCAATCAGTCTAAGCTTCCTCGCATCTTTTGGGTGGAACTGCGCAATCTTTGCCCTGACCAAGAACCTCGAGGCTGCAGAATCTCTTTGTAGTTGGAAATACGCCTTTCCACCTCCTGGTCCCATCAACGTAGCAAACAGGTTCTCAATCAGCTGTCGCATTTCCGCGTCTGCAGCTTCGGCCTCAGTAGGTGGCTCTTCTTCCTCCTCTTGATCGTCAACAGCAGTCTTCTTGCCCCAAATTTGGTCAATCCTGCGTTGTCGCGTTTTATCTGATGCTGGCTTTTTGGACGACTTTGGGCGTCCTTTCTTCGTGAACCCGGCAGCAAGTGTATCGTCTTCCACATCAAGCATATCACCTACTACAGGTCCGCCCAGCTCTTCTGCTGCAAGCATGCTAGAGAGGTAATCGTTGATGAAGTCGTTCATTGCTCCACCCATGCGCTGCATCTCCTTGTCGTAGCTCTCTTTCTTTGCGCGCTTAGCCGCAATCAATTCTCGCGCAAGCTGAGCGGGTGTCTTCTGTGAGCGATCTTCGTGCTGAGAACGTAGTCTTTCAATGCGGTTCTCCATTGATTGACTCAGAAGTTGGGCGTCATGTAAAAGGGCTTCTTCTTGACGAAGGTTGGGTTCCTGGACGTCCAGTTGGGATTGCGTGCTGGTGATAGCATCCTTGGTTCCTTTAATGTTCTGCTGAAGGGTACGCGCTGCTAAGAGTGCAGGTAGAACTGATCCTGGCGCAGGTAGGTATGTTGCGGTTGAATTCAAACGTCGATACGCGTCTTTGACAGCAATGAGTTGCTGCAATTTTTTACGCGGATCTTCCGATGCGTAAGCCGCACTCTCTATATCAACCTGTGACCGTGATCGTAGCTATCATCTGGTTAGCATGTATCTATGCAGACGCGTCTTCATTGCATTACCTTGTCAAGCGCTGCTTGTTGTTCCTGCACGCGTGCTTGTAGCTCCTTCACCGTCTGCTCCAAACGCGCCTCGGTACTCGACGCGTCGAAGTCGACAACATCATCCTGCAGCCCACGAGCTTCTTCGGAATACTCGCGTATCTTTTTGAGTGTCTCGTTCTGCGGTTGCGCCATGTCTGCAATAGGTTGGCTGCGTGTTATGGTGCGGTCCACCAGTGTCGCTAACAGACCCGTGGTGCCTGGGGAGGGCAACGTCACCCCTTTCGACTCTGAACTCACTGCAGTTCCCGCTGCACCACGTAGAGATTCACCACTGCTTCACACCTTGCACTGCCTGTGTTTTCAGACAAAGTTGTAGAACTACACGTGACGCGCCAAGACTTAGCGCCGATCTCCCCGCGATAGCTCCCATTTTGCGTTGTTTGCGCTACCTCCTCTCATCCAACCACCTGCTGCTCTCAACCATCGCCAATAGTTCCTTCTCCATCTCCATCGCGACCCCTTCTTCTAACATTGCTTTCTCGTTTGAGAAGGAAGGCACGCAACCTCGAGCTCTCCCATCTGAGACGCCGGACCGTTGCCGAGAAGGTTTGACGAGCGAGCTTTCTTTCCTTGGGCCAGTTTCTTCGTCTGTCGACCTCACCTCGCCCCAAGAAACATACACCCTTTCCGACTCTCCCGCTCCATCACAAGCACCATCATACACGGTTCCTCATTCTCCGAGGCATCCCTTCTCCGACCACTGCACCCTCTGCACGCTCCATACTCCTTCAAGCTCCCGGCGACCTCACATCCACGCACCTTCACCGCACTGTCGCGACTCCCTCCATCCGCCCTCACAGCACGCTTTCTTTCACGGCCCCAGCTGTACATAAAAGTCGCAATTAGTCGAGATCAATTGAACAAGTCTCAACATCCCGTTTGAGCGCGCGTCGACTGTGAAGAGCGTGCATATCCGTTTCAAGATTCAAGACCCACAACTCATACACAGAAATCATGTCTGCATCACCCACCATCGCAGCCTCCTCGGCCAAGCGACCGCTTGAAGAGCCCTCCTCGCCTACCGGTCCCAACGACCAACCCGATGCCAAGCGCCCGGCCCTCGATAAGATGCTCAAGGAGAACGCGCCCAACCCTGACGATATCGATGTCGCCCAACCTGTCAAGGCCGATGATGTTGCCACAGAAGGCATCACGCAAGAGGATGTGAAAGCAGTACCCGAAGTGGCCGAGACTGTGGTTGAAAATGGTGACGAGACTATCCAAACGGATACTGTTGTCCCCGACGCCCCTTCTATTCTTGAAACCCAGCCTATCCAATCCACATCCGGTGCTAACGGTCGGCCTGTGAATCACAACCAGCAGGTGGACGAGACCAACTGGCTACATGTGCGTGCTTGTATTGGCACCAGCGAGGCGGCTACTATCATTGGCAAGGGCGGAGAGAACGTAACTCAGATCCGTCGTCTGTCTGGCGCCAAGTGCACCGTTAGCGACTACTCTCGAGGCGCTGTTGAACGTATCCTTACTGTAAGCGGCCAAGTTGATGCTGTGTCCAAAGCATTCGGCCTCATTGTGCGCACCCTCAACCAGGAGGATCTCGAGACTCCTTCGACATCCACCTCCAAGGCGTACCCTATGCGCCTCCTCATTCCTCACATCCTCATTGGTTCCATCATCGGAAAAGCCGGTGTCCGCATCCGTGAGATTCAAGACGCTTCCAACGCTAAGCTGAACGCATCTGACACTCTCCTACCCAACTCTGGCGAGCGATCGCTGATCGTCCTGGGTGTTGCTGACGCTGTACACATTGCTGTGTACTATGTTGCTCAGACTCTGGTCGAGCAGCTGACTGAGCGATTCGGCGGTCCCGCTGCGTCCCAATACGCAACCCGTAGCGGCATGGCTGCCAACGTAGTCCCTGGTGGCATGTCCGTTCAGCCGTACGTTCCCCAGCCCGCCGGAGGCCAGTACTCTCACCCGCAGAACTTCCGTCGTCAAGAACCACCTCAGCGAACCCCCGCTCATGGAGGATATGGTGCTCCCCACATGCATGGACAGCCTCCTCAACAATCGCCATATGGACATCCCAACATGCCCTACGGAGCTGGTTCGCCTAGCCGCGGTCCCTACGGTGGTCCTGCAGCTCCCACTCCTTACGGTGGTCACCCTGCTGCAGCGCCTGTTGCGCATGGTGGTGCTGCTCCTCATGCAGCGGTCGGTGGCATGCCCGGCCAACCTCTCACCCAGCAGATCTTCATCCCCAACGATATGGTTGGCGCTATTATCGGCAAGGGCGGTGCGAAGATTAATGAGATCCGTCAGCTTAGTGGCAGTGTCATCAAAATCAACGAGCCCACCGACAATAGCAACGAGCGTCTTGTCACCATTACAGGTACACAAGAGTGTAACCAAATGGCACTTTACATGCTGTACTCGCGACTTGGTTAGTAGTCTGTCTTAACTTGCAATATCCAGAAGCTAACCTCATGTACAGAATCGGAGAAGCACCGTATCTAGTCGCAGAGTGCTGCAACCTGACATCGCTACCGCGTGATTTATTGGCGGTCTACAATATCGTAGGCATAAGCTTACTGTGTTTTCCGGATGCATGTATACATTGGAGCACGGCGTTATGATGGTATGCTTACTACCTCGATGGTTTCTTGGGCGTGTACTGTACGTACGCTTTCTCCTTTTTCTCACTGCTCTCGGCGAGTAGGAGCATCGCTATGGGAAACTACGCGATTAGGGATCTGGGGTGCCTCGTGTCGCCCTACTGGTCTTTCGCTGCTGATCTATTTGATACTCACATACCTGGTAATCTATCAAAAGCTATCTGACTTCATGACTGGGTTTGTGCATTGTATCATCGTGAGCCCTATGCTGTTGTCTTGTGTGAGAATGTACCAAGTCTGTTGAGTTTTGTAATACAGTTGCTGTGCGGGTAGACGTCAAGGTTGATCGATATGAGTTTGCAAGACTCTTGAGTTTATCTAGCTGCTGTTCGCGTTCTAAACCCGCGCAACACGTCTCAAGAATGCGTACAGGCTCCTCGTCTAACTTTGTCTCGACACTGGATTGACGAGAAGGCGTTCTTTCATACCTGGCACAAACATCAGGTCTAGCTATCCGTACTAGAACAACATACAATGCCAACTATTGCACAAGCGTTCTACAGCATTGGTGAACAGACGATGTGATCGCCCTATACGTGCATTCATCTTTATCTGGAGCTTCTTGTGATGATTTCTCGAATGCCATTGTTCACGGTACAAACCTACGATCATGTCCCGAACCTAGTGTGTTGCATCTGCACATAGCTTCTACCCTTCTTCCAGTTGGCTGTGTGCCTGTCAAGCTAGTTTGTGGTACGTATTGTCAGTATGAGTCTCACCTGATTTTTGTCTTTGTGTTTTACGAGTTTGCATCCAATATCATAGACCAATCGTTGAGAAAGGCAGAATCATCCTCAGACATATCTACAGGGTAACCATCAATGTCCATGAACATCTATTGGAGGTATATTCTTCCTCTTCTTAGGCATCACACGTTCCCAGCTACCATCGTCAGTTTCCTCACTGTCGATTGTGCGCTTATTGTTTTTCGAAGTCTGAAGTTGGGGATGCTGAGTCGCTAGAGGTTTCGTGTATTCATACAGTTCCCTATCTGAGTCGGACAGATGAGAATTCCTTAGGATCAAGGAATCCCTCTCAGCAGACCACTTAGCGTGAGTCTTGTTGTGTTGGTCAGAACGGGGCGATTAGCAATGAGACTGACAGATAGATTGAGGGGAAAATCTTTGGGCAGATTCTCAGTCGATCAGTCCTGAATACCCTCTTTGGTTGCACGTTGTGTGCACATTTCGATCATCAGACGACGAGCAGTGCTAGTCTCAATAGCACCTTTATAGATCGTACAGATTGCCACTGGCTCTGAAGTGAGATACTCAAATCGAGGATCCTTATCCTGATCAGGAATCGTCTCCAGAATAATCTCCTTGGTAGTATCGTCCATGAGCATCTCCGCTAGGACGCAGAGCTTACAGATGGCAAATGATTGAATTTTGATGGATGGAGCGCCATCCTGCATTACATGAATCAGCGACAAGAATGAATATGATGATCATGCGAGAACACATATGTAAAGCATCTCTAGATATCATGCGAACCTGGCCTGAACTGATCGTACAACGAGACCGGCATTCTTTTGAGTCGTTGATGACCGACATGTTTAGCTGACAGGGTGAGAAGTTAATCAAGCAGCGTATGAAGAAACTGTATTTGGCGTGAGAGAGAGGAAAAGGGTGATTGTGCCGGCTGGCGCCTTTGGACAACATTAGTCTTGCAATAGAGTAACATACCTACAGGTATTTAGCAGCAAATATGGTCATTTAGTCGTCCCAACATGTAAGGATTCGAGAAGAGTGTTGTCCTAGTGTCAACATTATCTTTTGCTATCGCCACGAAACTGTAGTAAGTAAGCCGTGTTAGTGCTGTGAGAATTGAAAACTCAATGTGGTGGTGGGATGGCTCGTGTAGGAAGTCTCATACACAAGAGAGGTGCAAAACTCTTCACTCAATGCGGGCTTGTTGACTCTTATGCTTTGTGATAACATTTTACACTTGCTATGCCAACGCGTGAACACCTACCACGCCTATCTATCTTGCAATCAGCGAGCAACTCACACACCCCTTATCGAATGTCACGCCCCTACGCCAAACCGTTGCCACTCTATACACCCCTCGCCGCCTCAATAAGACACTCTACCTAAGTAGTGGCGGGTGCAGGTGCAGTAGCAGGGTCAGTGCCGACAGGCGCAGCTGGTGCAGTACCAGCAGTGCCCTCAGTAGGTGCAGGAAGTGCTGAGTTATCAATCGCGTCGTCGCTCTTCTTGGCCCACTTGGGCTCCTTTGCCCACTGGGGATCCCACCATGGGCCCGCATCGCTCAGTTGGCAACCCTTTTCACACTGGCAGCTTCCACCGAACTCCTTGGGTAGGTTCTCTGCCGGGACCTGTGCCAGCAATTCCTTCTGGTATCCGCTGCCGAGAACGTGGATCTTGGCGCTTGTGACGGGGTCGAGGAACTTCTTGACAACGCTGAAGACACCGGAGAAGCCCCAGGGGGCGTTGATGATGTACATCTTGCCCATACGCTCTGGGTAGTAGTTCTGGCCAATCTGCGACACAGCACCCAAGTAACCGTACACAGAGGTAGCCTTGCCGATACCAACACCCTTCAGGTCCATGATTGTGCACGAAGTCTCGAGGAGGTAGCCAGACTTGCGGGAGCAGGCAGGGAGACGGGGGTCGGCCATTTTTTCGTATTCGCAGACAAGGTTCTGGATCATACGGTCTTGGGAGGTGATCTTGTTGAGTGCGGTGAGGTCGACGTTGCCGAGCTGCTCGATGTAGACTGGGCGGCCATCCTGGTATCTACGTCAGAGGTTTTTCTTGGGTGAATCTGGGCCGTATCCTGCGCCCAAGTATAGGCCACATACCTTGTCCGTCTTGTGGTAGTACTGGGGGTAATATTTGAAGACTTCGGGTCGCTCCTTGTAGTCGAAGGTGCGGACCAGCTCATCAACACCGCAGCCAGCGTACTCGGCCCTCCACTTCTCGCAGTCAACGAACCTGGTGATTGTCAGCATGCGTTCTATACACACCCATGTGCTCTTCTTCTGCGAGGTTTACGTACATTTGCTTCGCAAGCTCAACATTGAACTTTCGCGCGCGGAGGAATCGTAGCTGTGAATTGTTTAGCTTGAGATCTTTTCACCGCCTTAGCACCGACGAGCATACCAGAGTCAGAGTGTCGAGGTTCTTGGTGTGGCCAGCCTGCTCCAGCTGGGTCCTCAGCTGGAAGACTTGGGCATCTTGCTCTGGAGTTGTGTGGCCTGGGTGTCCACTTTGGGCGGTGGGAGCAACGGTAGGGTAGTCGTAGTGGTCGTACTTGGGGTCGAGCTTCAGCTCGTTGGTGGCAGCGGCAGCCATCTTGTTCAGAATTTGGGAGAAAAGAGGTCACTCAGAGGTTCTAAAGAGTTGGTGGGTAATTGCGTGTTGCGCGGCCTGAAGGGAAGTTATCGAGGAGCGCGGACGTCCATGTTGACCAAGTGGGTCCAGTTCGCGGCGGTCAAGCGCCCGTCTAGGACCCTTCCCCTCATCATCATTCGGCCTGCTCCTTGACGGCTCTTCCCAGCGAATTGTCGCCGCCGACACTGCCCCATGACGGCATCTCTGGCTCACAGCGACTGCACACGTTTTACTCGCCCATGTTACACCACACATGCATCGTGACCATTTTGAACGGTAAAACCGTAGCCAGACCTGCTATAAAGCAGTCGACAAGGCCTTTTTGAAACACTACCTAATTGATACATTGCAGAAAAGATGAACGCAAGAAGAACCCAGAAGATAGATCAAACAACCCATGCCGGAAAACACCAGCCGCATACAGCCAAACGCTTCGCACACCAAAAAGAGAGTAATGGTCCTTCCATCGTCAGGCTCCCTGGAAACATGTTCCCCACACTGAACAACAAACATGATGTGAGATTCGTGTACTAACCGCTGGCATTGCTCATACCTCCCAAGATGATCAGACCGCGCACCGTCTATCGAGCGATTCACCCGCCGTTGCCAAACCTAAACTTCCATCATGAAGCCCGCAAAGGACGCGGGCCGACCATAGCAACCGAACACCGAGCAAATGACGCCTGGAAAACGACGGAGATTGCTGCACCACAAGCCTATTGACATGCCCAGAGGCCAAACGACGTCGAGTCGCTCAATTCCTTCGTTCCCGACTTGGGCCAAAGTCGACTTCGGATACCTTCTTCGCCTCTTTCCGGTTCTTGACAATGTACTGCGCGTACAAGGCCACGTGGTCACTAGGGAAGTGATAGTTGGGGAAACCCGGTACCCGCTGGAGATAGCCCTTGTCGATCTCACCAAGCAGACCAACCACCTGCAGTGTGTTTGTCGAGTACCAAATGTAGTCCAAAACTCCTTGGAAGTGAGGCACGTAGTTGGTGAACGCCAGCTCGCCGATGGATGCATAGCTGGACTTGAGGCTGAAGGGATGGGATATGCCGTCTCGTGTGAAATTACCATACTTGCGGTTTCCCAGGTCCACGTGAGCATTCGACACATTGCCGTGCGTGATGAGATCGTAGACACCAGACGATGGCATCGAGTTGAAGTCACCGCATAGCAAGACAGGGATGTCGGAGGGATCCGAGTATTCCTTGGAAGGTCCTGGTTCCTGCGTCGGATCGGGCTCTGCTCCTTCTTCACTGTCGCCGTTTGTGAATTGGTACACCACCTTGTTTTTGCAGGCTGGGTGTTTTGTCCATTGAGTTGCAAGTTTCGTGATACCCTCCATCAAAATGGCGACTTGTACAAGCTTGACGTCCTGGAACGCAGGGTTCCAGAAGACGTGCACGTTTCCGACGATGAACCTGGATCCTGTAGCACGGTTTTCAAGGAATGCGACCACTCCAATGTCATCTCGGGGCATGACGCGGTTGAAGATGTCGTGTTCGCCCTTCATGTCTGGACGGTTGATGGCAGTGTTGGCAAAGTCGATGAGCTGCTTGTCCAGCAAGATATACCTAGGCAAGTCAGTATTGGTCTGCAGATGAAGATGTGGACATCGACTTACTTGCTGTTCTTATAAAAGATAGCACACCCATCGACAAGTTTGGCCTCCCTTTCTGCCATGGTGCGTGCTCTTGATTTCGGCCAGAACACTCCTTTGTAGTCGTTGTGTGCCAGCTCTGCTCGGAAGAACTCGTTGAAACTGTCTTGGTCGATTTCTTGCAAACATACTATATCTGCGTCACGCTCGCGCAACTCAGCAAGAATGAGCTCCCTACGGCTCTCCCATGCCAATGCTGAGCTCGGCGTGTATCCATACTGTGATTGTGTGCAGTATTTGTCGCACAGAATATTGTAGCTAAGCGCACTGACAGTCTCTTGGTTCGTATCTTGGATCTCGTCGAGAACGATCCAGTCTCGCTCCGGTGGCGCTTCAGGACCAGGCGCGTTCTCGCGGAAGTGTTTGATAAGTTCCGTGGTGCCTTGTTCCATCATGATCTGTTTCAAGTCGTCCGGAATGGGATTGCCCTCAATACCAAGCATCTCTAGCTGGTATAGTGAGCCCAGTTCGTACGGCAAGTTTTCGATGTGATTGTCAAACAGGAGCAGCTGCTTCAGGTTCACTAGCATGCCAATCTCCGGGGGCAGGTATTGCAGATTGTTCAGGGAGAGATCCAGGTGTGTCAAGTTTCGTAGTTGTCCAATCTTCTGGTGCACATACGTGAGTTTGTTCGAGTTGAGGTAGAGCTTCGTCAGGAAGGTGTAATTGAACAAAGCGGGTGTGATGACTTTGAGGTTCTGGCCGCCAAAGTCAAGAATTGTCCATATGTGTTGGTCCTTGGCATCTTGCGCCGGCTGAGCAGCAGGCCTATTGCGCTCTTCTTTGTCTGCCTCTTTTTGCATCCCATTGCTTGTTCCTGCCACAACGCTCTTACTAACGCTCGGGTGGATCCTGGCATGCGAATGAGCCTGCGTCATTTCACGGGCTGTCTGGTACAGCTTCATCTGCTCTTGCCAGTGCTCGGTTGTCGGCTTGTTGAGTCCGCTGTGGACACTATTGGGTGTACCGTTCTGGAGATGCCCCGGCGTAAAGTGGGGCTGAACATTGGACATGCCCCCACTCGAGATGTTGTGCTGGTGGTTGAACTGGCTGACATGGTTGTTTCCCGTGATGTCATGGTGCTGCTGGTGATGTTGGTGCTGATGTTGGTTGTGCTGGTTGTGTTGGAAAGGCTTCCCCAAATTCATCTGCTGCATGAAATTCTGGTGCCCAGCTCGCCCGTTCATCATAACGTTTTGGCCCTGGTGCCCATGGGCGTTGTTGAACATGCCGAACTGTTGCGGAGAAGACTGGCGCCCAGGGGATCGCGAAGGTGAGGGGGTGTCGGGGTTGGGGAAAGGTATGCGGGCGCTAGATGTGGGTGACCGCACTCGGCTGGGGAGGTTGCGTATATTCTGTGCGTGTTGTGGATAGAAGGTATTGCCGGTTCCCCTGGGGTAGACCGAGTACTCGGCCATCTAAGGGAATCGCGGCGGAGGGAGGACGGATTCCCGCAAGCGGCTTTGCGTATGGAGGGTGAAAGCCGCGGGTTTTCAAGGCGAGCGAGGGCGTCAGGTGGGAGGAAGGGTTCGGGCACGCGATCTTCTTCGTTTTAACATGGGCGCCCGGCTGACTCTCCGACATGAGCACGCGCTAACAGACGCGGCACCCGTATACCATGTATCGACAGCCCGGCGGGTCGCGAGTGAGGGAGATGTTGGAG
>Ga0058698_10000635_pt1 | contig 18492 bp, 16 predicted proteins | sample AgamicAsSfe_FD_67288 | JGI IMG/M metagenome (GOLD analysis project Ga0058698, IMG submission 67288) | Agave microbial communities from Guanajuato, Mexico - As.Sf.e | ecosystem: Host-associated > Plants > Phyllosphere > Phylloplane/Leaf | place: Guanajuato, Mexico | collected 2012-05-30
AGGAAAGTCACTCTATCCTTTTCCCCAGCCTCACTTCGAATGGGGGAGATCATCCTGGCTATCATGGCGATGATCGTGAAATCTATTTTGTACGCGATACCCGGAGTTCCGCGCGTAAAGTCTTCCGGACTAGAGCTCGACTCGCCTTTCATCATAGATGCGGAAGACGTCGCTCGATATCAACTAGCAGTTGGACGAGGAATTGGCGCAGGATCAAGGATTCCACCAGCTCAACTCATGCTTTTTCTGTCCGCTATGACTGAGCCCGCGATGCTTCTCCTCCTCGCAAGCCCCTGGTGTCCAATCAGTCCCCTGGGTGCCGTCAACGTCCGCAACAGGTTCGAGATACTACGCCAGGATCTATGCCACGTAGCGACGCTTATGGGTATGAGGTCAGCTAATCTGAACGCTATAGTACACAAAACTCCAAGACAAGCAAAACAAGGGATCGAGTGGGATTTGGAGGTCACGATCAATATTCCCACGGGGAGGAGCGATGGGACTGCGGATACCATATTTCGCCAAATCTTCACCATGCTAGAGTTCGGCAAAGTACAAACCAAGAAGGTTCCACAAAATTCTGATGAGACAACGCCTAGCATGGTGACAAACCCTTTGTTCGAAAGCACTACGCAGGTATCGTTGTCCGTGGACGATCCGCTGAGATGGGCTGCAATTTGCAAAGACTATAACTTCATACACCTGTCAGGGTTGGCTGCGAAGGTTTTCGGTCTACCAGGAAAGATAGCGCACGGAAACCACGTCGTCGCCAAAGCTCTGCAGCGTGTGCCAAATTTGGGAGGCTCAACGTTCCTGCTAGATACATCCTTGTGGATGGAAGTGCATTTCAAGAGGCCAATGGTTGTGCCTGGTGTCTTCGATGTCAGTCTCCATAAGTCTAGCCAAACTAGCAATAAGTTTTCCGTTTCTCGTTCAGGGAAAGACTATGCTACTGCTGAGTATGGTAGTCTCCAGTTGTGAAAATATCAAGACGTTGTTGAGCCAACAAAAGCTTACTTTCAAGCTGAACCACCAACAGTGCTTGCCGCGCTATAACATTGCATCTGTATTCAGATAGATACGATACCATGCCTTCTGAGCTAGGTATAATATGTAGCATATCACTGAGGAGTGCAGCTTAAGGGATTACGGGCTGCCTAAGCTTATGGTGGGGACCACGCTGGACTGTGGTGGCCTAACTTGAGAAACTACATAGGGCCCGCTTTTTCCTATCGTCTCTCATTCGTAGACGGCTGCGCAGATGCCTAGTCGCAATCGTAGATACTAAAGAAACTACATTGTTCATCTTCTCCGCTCATGAGAGACGCAACCTTTTTACCCATTTAAAACTTGTACTCTACTTCAACCATGCAGACCCTTCTGACTGTTCCAATCACCATTCGTGAGCAAATTTACCACGAGCTTCTCACCTACATTCCATCGGAAACAGCCACCAAAGATGTCGCACCGTCCTCGCCAATATGCAAGCTGCTCGCTCTGAACCGACAAATCAACACAGAAGTGTTGAAGTTTCTGAGCAGTCAATTGTGCGTGGTGGTCAAGACCAATTATTCGCGTTTCGGCGATTCCATCCTCGATGAACAAGTTTACCGCTTGCCGCTCATTTCGCAATTACAGTCCCGCTCCGGAGCTATCAAAAAAGATTGCTCTAGATTTCCCGTTGCTATGGAATGGGACAGCTGCGTATTTCGAAGCAGGCTACTAGCAGAGAGCACTCCATACTGCTTGATGCCGGCCACAAGCATGATGCAATTGACACAGATCGCCAGAAAACGGTCAGCTTCGTGAGTGCATTTAGTACACACTGTATACTCTATACATTTGTTAACCTCTATTAGCCTGGTCGATACGTCTCTCACGTTCACACTTCTCGAAACATTCTCCTATTCCAAAGACAGAGCCCTGGAGATCCTCGTGGGCCCTTGGCTAGAAGATCCCTCTCTCCTTCCCAGATTTCTTGCTGTCAACACCAACGACGCAATACCTCCACTCCTGACAGCGGACTTGAGGAAGCACTGGCAGCGACAAGGGAGTGCCGGATATTATCTACTCAAGATTGACATGTTCATGCGGAACGTGAATAGCGATACCCCAGAGAACACAGTCATACAATACAAGATGGTCTGTAAGTACGCCCGCCTAGTCTACGATTGCCAATTGGACTGCATTCGCAGCAATTATGGAGGTTTCCTTAGCCCGTCGACAGAAGACACGGTTCTTATGCTATGGTCCGCAACTTGCACAACCGCTGCGGATCTAGTCGAGGTTTTATGTCATCTCGCAGGCACCTTTGGTCCTAAGGGACTAGAGGTAGCGGATGCATCGGACAGTGTGGCATTGCTACAAGAGGCGCGCAAGGTTGCCGAGGAGATGATTAGTTTCCTGTCGGATAAGCCCTATTGTGCGCAAGAAGAGTCTATGACTTCGGACGCAGTGCAGATACCGGTTCGCAAGCAGAAGTTCTTGATGAGCTTCAAGGCGCATATCGTTTGCAAAGCACTCGGAGACGTAGATGCCGCTATCGGTTATCTAGAAGATGCGATCAAGTACTATTCCGAGAGCCCAGAGAACCCGGTAGAGAAGTTGCATGAGCTAAAAGCTGAGCGTGGAACGGGAAATGAGGGATCTGTTCCCAGGGTAGTACGATGGACAAGTTAAAGTCGCGTTACATAAGGCATCGGCAATGTAATTCATCGACAAAACATGTCGAATGTTCAAGGTGGAGTCGGCGCGACGCGCTAGCACCCCGCATAGTATCTCCAAGATGCCGAGGTTCACACCATCTCTCCACTACGGCTCTACCGACATGGCTGAATCGATCGTTACGCGTCCGCGCATGCTTACGCATATACACATGCCCCCTTGAAGCTCACCTATACTCCGTTGACCTCAGTTGCACCTAACCCACTTCCACAACCACCGTGTAACATCTCATACCACCTCCAAGATGACGCACGCGGCCTCGAAAGACGACCTACGCGCCACCACGCTCTTCTCCTTCACCGAACATGTCGTCCTCGTAACGGGCGGCGCGACTGGCCTCGGAGAGATGGCCGCACAAGCCTTCGTCCAAAACGGCGCCCGCGTCTTCATCGCCTCACGCAAAGAATCCGAACTGCGCTCTACTACTGACCGCCTCAACGCGCTCGGCCCAGGCCGCTGCTCCTATATTGTCGCGGACCTGAAGGACAAAGCCGGATGCCTAGGTCTCTGTGAAGAGTTGAAGAAGCAGACGGATAGGTTGACGGTGTTGGTGAACAATACGGGGGCGAGTTGGGGAGACGATTACTATAACTATCCAGAGCATGCGTGGGACAAGTTATATGCACTGAATGTGAAGAGCATATTTTACATGACGGTGGGGTGTGAGGAATTGTTGACCAAGGGGGCTGATATGCACAATCCCTCCAGAGTCATCAATATCGCCAGTATGGCTGGTATCACGACTGTGGATGTTACGACCGGAGAGGGAGGTGGATTGAGTAAACCAGGGACTGGCACATTCAGTTGTAAGTTGTCTCTTCCAACGTTTCCTTATTTGCCGCCCTGACAGTATGAACAGACGGTCCAGCGAAAGCCGCATGCATCCACCTAACCAAAATGCAAGCCTCGAAACTCGCCCCCAAGAATATCATGGTCAACGTCATCTGTCCAGGAGTCTTCCCCAGCCGTATGACGAATTTCGGCTTGGAGAAATACGCTGATGCGTTGACGTCTGGACAGCCAACTGGCAGGATCGGCAAACCTAGTGACTTTGGTGGGCTGGTGCTCTTCTTGAGTAGCAAGGCTAGTGCGCATATCACCGGAAACGCCGTGGAGATGGATGGAGGTGCAACCTTAACAGGATGGCGGGGGAAGGTTGGTGGTGGGGATAGTAAATTATGAAGGAGATGCGAGTTGTGAGATAGTTGTATGGGTATCATTTTGATTAGTTGACGAATGTGATACATAATGGTCAATGTTGATTAAGACCTGTGAAGATCCATCCACTCTTCCTCCTTCCATCACTCCAACCACAACTCCTCCATCGCCCTTACGATAGCTGAGTGGCCAATTGTGCGACCTGGTCCAGAATCGCCTGATCCTCTCGAACAGCGTTCTCCGTAACCTTGTCCTTCAGATGATCGACCTGCTGTGCCGCATCCGTAGGCGGCTGTCCCCTCGCCGTGTTTATCCTACTGATTTGCATCTCCAAGAAGAACTTTGGCGCCTTGATCAACCTAAGATATATCATGTCAGTATGTGTTTTGTATTCAGTTTGTACAGGAACGACTAACCCAAAGTTACCACCCGAAGAGCGCAAGCCAGCTTCAGTAGCTAGATAGACATTAAGAGCGTCCTGAAAAGCCTCAAGGTTGGAGTCGGCAAGCGGCACCGCTGTTGTGAAAGTGCTGGTAGCAAACTGTAGAGGTGTCTGGCCAGAGGTGCTGAAGTCGATTTTAGAGAAGGTCTGACTGCCAGAAGTCACGTCGGGGACATTTTCGAGTGTCTTTGCGTTGGGATCGCAAGTTACAGCGGCTTGGATTTGGTTGACTACATCGGCGGTTTCGCCAGGGAGGACTTCGTTGCCGATGATGAAGCACGCGTTGCCTTGGCGGGGTGTGATGTTGGCAGTCGGAGCGGCGATAGCAAGACCGCTGAGCAAGGTGAGGATAGTAATGGCGTTGGTATACATCTTCGGTTCCGTATATGAATGTCTCGTCTTATATATATAAGAAGAATAGAAAATACGTGATTGGCTGTAGAGCAAGAAACGAACGTTTAATAAGCAGTAAGATACCCTACCGGAGGGCAAGGAAAAGAATGTAGAACGTAAAGACTGACTTGGAACGAAACCGATGATCGATAACCAAGAAAAGACAACAAACAGCGCGCCATCACGCCTCTCTTATAAACGCCCTCATCATGCTATCGTGAGGTATCGTATTAGGCGCGTAAACGGCAATCAGGCACACGTTCGCGGGTGTCCCTGTATCACTAAGAGCGTTGCGACAATCCTGACAGGGCTGTCACGTTCGTCAGGTTTGGAGTTTCGCGACGCTTTAGGTTTGAGATCTTCGCGATGCGAGCAACATCAAGTCGCTTAAGCCAAAGGCGGCTGCCGAGCTCCGAAAACTTCACTCTTTCGTCCAATAGAGGGTGGGTCTGTATAGAGCCTTGCGGAGCCAGGCAAGTTTTCTCTTCATGCAATATGGTGCGCCACTATAGCTTGGCTGTTCGAGAGGGATGCAGGATGGCTTGAGAAGGGGGTTGAGGGAGTTTTGCAGGAGTTGCTCAATGCCGCTGAGCCGAGGTGCGAGAGCTGGTGAGTGTGAGCGAGGAGAAACCTCGCAGACATGTGGTTTTGTATTACATCGTGGATGATGCGCTTGTGTGGTAGTAATCCCGGAGGAAAGTTGTTGTTGGGTAGGAAACTGTCGTGCGAGGCTAGTGACCAATCAACACTAGCGCCATCGTCATGGGGAAGGAACATCTTCACTTCAACGATGAGAACAGGGATCTCAATCACTTATTCGATTATCATCCACTATCGAAATATCATCATCCACATACAAGCAGCATCAACTTTGGTATCGACCATATCCGCTAACCCAAATCCTCACTGTGTCTTCGACCAATCCTATCCTCGAGGAAACGCCATCCTGAGAGTCCGTCTATGCATATGAAGCGCCCCCGTCGCAATTCAATTCAATGCCCACATACGCCATGCTATGTATGAAGGTGCGTACAAGTTCCGTAGAAGAGTATGTAAAGTCGACAAAGGAGAAACACGAACGCGCTCTAGCGATGCTGGTATGTCCATAAATTCACTTTTGAAATCCAAAATGCAAAGGAAAAAGAGGGGAGAGAAGCAAATATTATGCTGTGGTCGTCCTTGGACTATGTATGGGTCGTTCCACGTGTTCGGTGATTGGACTTTGGCCCTTCGTCGTTGGCTGGTCGTCTGAGGTTCGTTGGGTTTCCTCCGCAATATCGCTCATGTCAGACTCGCCATCAGAGTCAGGTTGGTCTATTCTGAATGATTCGCGGAAATTTGCAGGCGTGATTGTCTGGGATGACACGTGTCGCGACTTTGTAGTGTCTGCAGACATCTTGCGGACGTAAAGCGGCTCATTACCGTCGCTTCCGGGAGAGAGCGCACCCGCCGTGCCATGGCTGAAAACGCTGCCATCCCTCTCATCAGGGGAGACTGCTTCCGCCGCCTCTTGGAGTTGTTTTACTGTCTTCAAGCGTTCTTCTGCTGTGGTATTGTGCCAATCGCCACCAAACTGAATGACGGACGCCTTCTTGCCATGGACGGTAAAGCTACCCTTGCTACGCGCCAGTCCCCCGTCACCTTCTGTGCTTTCGCTGGTAATCGTAGAGGCAGAGTCCCTACCCTTGTGGCCGCGGCGGTGAGAAGAGCTGCCACGGGATTCTCGAAGAGTGCGATGCAGACTTCTTCTTTGCTTTGTACGAGATCTAGGCGACCCTGTCAAAGCAGCGAGAGATTGCTCATAGTCAACATCAACGGCAGATTCCGGTTGAGTGCCCTCGAAAGGTGTGGGCTCTGGCGTTCTCGGTTCCAGGTCACCCACCTCACCTGGAGGTGGAGTAGCGTAGCGAGAATCATCATCAGAATCGGAGTCAGAATCTGAGCCTAATGTGCCGTCGCCAGTTGTCGATATCGAGGGCCTATGGTCAGAAGGATACATCCTTGGAGACTGTGCTGAGGAGCTGGCAAACGAGCTTCGACGGTCAGATGTGCTGGGACAAAACAACATGGGCGAAGCCTGGAACTGTGCTGAAGGGTCTTTAGGGCTTGACTGTGTCGTCTCTGGTGGTGTCTTGAAAGTTTCATCTCCACCAAAATCAGTATCTCTAGAAGATTTGGTACCTGGACGAGCTGATGAAGTAGGAGACAGTGGAACCTGCTTGGGTCCACTGGTCATTGAGCTGGTCTTTGAAGTCAACCGCGCGAGTCCACTGACTTTTGACGTTCTGTTCGACTGCTGTGGAGAAAGTTGTGGCTGCTGTGCTTGGGTAGGCTCTGAGGCTCGGTCACTCTGTGCTTGTTGCTCAACAATGCCTTGCCTCTCATCTTCCAGCTCCTGAGCCAGAATGTCACGGTGGCATTTCATCCGCCAAATGTCAATGCGTATCCATTTCAGCTTCGCTGACAACCGGCCCGCAGCATGAATGACGAGCTCGCGAGTTTTTGGTTGGATAGGTGCAAGAATCTGGAGATGTCTCGCATCTCGTAGGCGTGCTTCCAGCTCTTTTATAGCATTGGTAAGCCTGTCCTCGGATTCAGTGATGCGCACTTGCATAAGATCTTTTCGGGCATTCATCATTTGCGTTGCAAACTGGCTGTCGATCTTGCCACTTTGTATCGTCACATCGCCAGTAGCTGTTGGTATTGTCTTGGTAGAATGCGATGACTCAAGGCGTCGCATGCCACGGTTCTTTTGGCCTTCGTACAGCCCACCGATCATGCCTCTTGATCGAACGCCGAGTGTCTCAAACGCAGCGGTATAGTTTAGCACGCCTAGCCATTCGTTCAAGTCCTTCTCGCTATCGGCCAGAAACGTCTCCTCGCCTGCCTTTGAAAACATGACAAACGCATTCTTATGTTTCTTGTATGTATTGTCAACGAGCGCGACCGCACCATCCATGGGTATGATGTGGTCTTGCTTGAAGTCGGGAAGTGCAGGTTGGAATACGACTGGGCCAGTCTCACCACGCTTGAGATGTTGATCGTGCTGGCTCATCAAGTTCTTCGTCCAAGTAGAGTTTCGGAAAAGAGACAATCCTGACCGCGTAAGAACAGCGCCCCATTCTTGCCAAGGCGATCGTGCCTTCTTCTTCTTTGTGTCCTTTCTCCACAAGACTCCAACTTTTGTGACCGGCATTTCGACGATACCAACTGAGGTGCCGAAGGGGTTCTCTTGGGCAGCATCGGACATGAAAGCTTCTGGTCTTGATCGAGAGGACACGATTTGTATGACGCCGTATTTGGAGAATAACTTGTAAACGTTCTTGGTGTCCAGCGTCGCAGTAGTGCCAGTGTAATTGTAAGGATCGTCCAGTTGCATCACGTCTCGAATCGTAGGACGGAGGGCGTCTAATTTTCCCTCAAAGATAAGTGTGTACGGATCGATGGGTTCCTTGGCCGCTTTGCGCGCTGGATCGTTCATTGGCCCCTTGAGCACTGCAGTTCTCTTGCTTTTCTTCGAGGTGATGTTCTTAAGGTCGACCTCGTCCTCGATGTGGATGAATGGAGTATAGACAATATTGTCGTAAAAGCAACCTAAGACATCAGCCGAGACTCCATCACAGGAAGAGTTCTTGATGTAGTCCGGCCTTTGCATTTTGCGTTTGTTGTTTTTGTTGAATACGTCTGTATGCAGGATGATGATTGAGAAGGATATGAAATAAGCCTTGTCTGTAGTGTGTCAGTCATGGTGATAGATGCAAAAAGCTGTCTTCGTACCTGTGTTAATGTAGATGCCGGGGTTGCACTCGTGATACCGATCAGCGAAACCCTGCAGAACACGGTCGATTTGCTGCGTCTCCTTGGGTAGTTCAACCTGCATGAGTAATTTGCGGATGGCCATGTCGATTGGATCACCGAAGAAAGCAAATTTTCGCATGTAGCTTCGTAATACTGCGAGAAGGAACGGATCGTCAGTCTTGCTGAGATAGCTTGCAACGACGCTCTTGTCGAAGTTGTTTGCCTCGATTTTTTCCAAATACCGCCCAGGTGTTTCACCCTCCTCGCGATCTGGTAATATGAGTGCTTCCCGGCTGATATTCATGGAATTTTGGTGTGAAGACAAGGCTGAGCTTCCTAAAAGGCCGTGAGCAGGTGAAGCATGCCTAGGTGAATGGGGCTCGGAGTTCTGACGAAATCTTGAACTCAGGCCGAACAAATTGCTGAAGCTACTCCTTCCTGCTGTGGAGGTAGAGTTTCTTCCGCTGGGTCCACCAGGTGGTGTTGGCGAACCTGCGCCGTCCGACCGCCCGCCCATTGATCCCATGGTCGATGAGCGCCCCCTAAGCCCCATGCGAGCTGAACCATTGTTGTTTGGCGAGGTACGAGCGGATCGGGTTGACCTGTACGAGTCGTTGCGAAAGAGAGTGCCTGGACCAGATGAGGCTAAATTCAAAGCACCAGCAGCTAGAGCAACTTGCGATGCAGAAGGGACTGGTGGCGTCTGTGCCCCAGATTCTCCATGGGTGAAGCGCCGGGCGGTCAATGGGGGACTTTCGGTTGGTGAATGATGGATTGAGGCGGAACTCCTCGCGCCAGTGGACTGGCGTGGTGTAGCAGGCGCTGTGTCGGGGAACTGCGGAGGCTCGATTTTCATAGGGAGTGGAAATAATGATGCACGCTGTTTTCGACGGCCAAAGGTAAATCGTCCAGAGCCAACGCGGGCCGGGTGAGCGGGTCGTGGGGTCGACTCAAAGGAAATATGTCCACCGGAGCTTCCATCTGACCTGGACGACTCGGATGCCCTGGTGGGAGGAGCCAGGGAGGTGGTGCTTTCCGCAGATTCTCGCGATTCGGCAAGCACATCGGCGCGGCGTTGGCTGCTTGTCGAGGCTCGCGCCTTCTCGTCCAGGAGGTCTCCATGACTCTTCTTGAAGCCTAGTGGCTTCCGCTTCTTCTCCATCGACTTGCGCAGCGTCGTCGGCTTGTCAAACGTGGACGGATCGAACGAGCGCCGGCGCAGGGCGAACTGTTGCATCCTGCTCCGTTTGGGCGGAGTCTTGTCCTCGTCTTCGTGGTCGGCTACGGTGGGTGCAGTGGTGATGATTGCGGGCGCTGCGCAGCTCTACGTCAGTACTCCAGCCTTCTGCCATGTGGGATGCATCCATATACGTACGCGCAGGATTACCGGGCACGCGAGGGACGGGCGGTGCATCGTCGTCCCGGGCGGCATGTTCCTTTGCCTTGGCGGAGAGTTGCGGATCAGAGGCATGGCGGAAGCGCATCAGACTGAAGCGCTTGGTGTTGGGAGTGTGTTCCTGTACGGGTGGAGAAGGCGGGGAGTCGTCATCATCATCATCGTGGCCTGTCGAGGGCCGCGCAATGTCGGTGGATGTTGGACGGTAGCCATCCTCAGAGGCAGCGATTCGACCTGGGTCCAGATTCTCGGCCGACCTGTCGAAGCGCGCGTCCTTGTCGGCGCGCTTGAAGAAGCCGGCAGGGTCGAGGGTACTCCGTCGCTTGAGGTCTCGTTCGCTACGGCCGGGGCGGAGGGAGCGCAGAGGCATGGCTGCTCGCGCCAACTAGCAGCTCATGAATGCAAGTAGGGCGTCACGGTGCTTGACATGGCACAGCGGGGTGGGCAGTTGAGGGGGTCAGTCAAGGGCGTCGCTTTATGGGCTCTTTGGACTGTAGGATGGCTCGGATGCGGCACGCCCACAAGGCTGACGGAGTGATGCTAGGATTAGTCGGGGAGGTGAGATGTGAGAGCCGGTCGAGAACTGGGCACGGCGTTGGACACGTAGGTGTTGGATAGGGCAGTCGACGTCACAGTGTCTCGCTATGTTGTATAGGGGGAGGATACCAGGCCTAAGGGTAGCAGATCAGCTGTCACCAAGGCACTGACGAGCGCACTGGTCTTCTCTGCAGCGCAGTGGAGAGTGCCTAGCGCAGCGTTGGCGTAAATGGCCGCGCCTCGCAAGCTCCACCAGCCACAATTCCCACGTTTCTTCCAGGCATGCTATGCTCAGGCACACGACACCTTCTCCACCCTCTTCCCGGCGCTTGCTGGCCACCACCATAGCATCGCATACATAGTTGGCTCACTGCTTGCCCGGCCACCCATCCCCGCAATGCGCCAGCCCGTTTGCGCTCTGCTGAGTCTGCTGCTTCTCGGGCCACAGCTGGCAACGGCCGCCCCGCACGACGCAGCGCCGTCTCCGTACGATGCAGGAACCTATGCTTCGACCCACAATGCGTCCCCACGACCATGGCGGCGGCTTTCCGACGCGATCATACGCAACATCTGGCGACTGCCAGAGCAACAAAAGAGCTTGGGCGGGCAGAGTGCGCAGACTGGCCGCGATGCGCTGGGCGATAAGCTGGTCGCGCAGTATAGGGATGATGTCGTGTTGAGGTTCAAGATAGGCACCGCCGAAGAAGCCTCGGCACTGGCAGATGCAGCAGACATCCTCTTCCTTGACGTATGGGAGTTTAATGAGGACTGGGCAGACTTGCGGGTATCCAAGGACGTGGTGCCTTCCTTGTTAGGACTGCTGCCTGCATCGCTGAAGGACTCCCACGCACCACTCCTCCAAGACATCGGCCTTGCACAGGCAATCTTCAACTCCTACCCATCGCCCAACTCTGCACCTGCCTCTGACAGCGACCGATTCTCTTCGAACCTCCGACCGTCCTCGCGATCAGGCAAGGGCAACATCTTCTTCCAAGACTACCAGCCACTCTCCGTCATAAACCCATGGATGAGCCTGATGGCTTCCATGTTCACCACACACGTCCGCCGAATCAACATTGGAATCAGCTACGAAGGCCGTGACATACCTGCCCTGCGTGTTGGCGTGCACCCCACAAACAACGAGGAGCCGTCCAAGCCGCGGAAGACGATCCTCATTACCGGCGGCATCCACGCGCGTGAGTGGATATCCACAAGCACCGTAAACTACCTAGCCTGGAGCTTCGTCAACGCTTACGGCAAGGACCGTGAAATGACTCGTCTCATGGAGGACTTTGATTTCGTCTTCGTCCCAACCCTAAACCCAGACGGATACGTCTACAGTTGGGAGACCGACCGTCTATGGCGCAAGAACCGCCAGCCCACCAGTCTTCGTTTCTGCCATGGCATTGACCTCGACCGCAGCTACCCTTTCAAATGGGACGGCGCTTCTCTGCAATCGAACCCCTGCAGCGAATCATATCCTGGTAGCGCTCCGTTTGAAGGCGCAGAATCAGCGCGCTTCGCGGAATGGGCGAGGAACGAGACTGACAACAACAATGTTGAAATTGTTGGTTTCCTAGACCTGCACTCATACTCTCAACAGATCCTGTACCCATATAGTTACTCTTGCAATGAGGAACCCCCAGCGATTGAGGACCTTGAAGAGCTCGCTCTTGGCCTGGCGAAAGCTATCCGCGTGTCCCGCAAAGGGCAAACGTACAAGGTCAACTCTGCATGCGAGGGCAATGTTGCCTTCGCCAACCAGAAGAAGACCATCCTTCCACGTATCGAGTCCAGTGGCGGCAGTGCACTGGACTTTTTCTACCACGAGCTCAAGGTCAGATACTCTTACCAGATTAAGTTGAGAGACACCGGCAGCTACGGTTTTTTGCTTCCTAAAGAAAACATTATACCCACCGGAGAGGAGATGCTAGACGCGTTGTTGTACTTTGGCCGCTTTATGCTGGGAGAGGTTGGTATCATCACCCAGGAGCAGCCAGCTCAAATTGTAAAACCTAAGATGGAGGACAATGGAGAAGCAAACGAGACTGAGGTCATGGAGTTATAACTGATAGTTGACTTAATATATCCCCCTAGCTTGCCTACGCGTATTGCGTACAGTATCAAGAGACGCTCGACGAATCATAACCGCTTTTGTACGTAGTGCGTCCGATGCAGATCTTGAAAATGCAAGCGCGCGGTCGAACTTCGTACGAACTCACACAAGCGCAAAGGCGTTAAAAAGAACCTTGGAAGTCACACAACATCCAGGTTCCTGGAAGTTGGTTTTTAACGGCCGCCATGCAGGTAGCGTTCTCTTGCACGTGGGAGGCCCGTGCTGCGACCGTTAGTTCAGCATAGATCCTTACAACGTCATTGCTCGAAGTCTCGTCGACACAAACAGCTTACGCGCTTGTCACCAACCGCATCCACTAACGCCGACGTATGGCGCCGTCAGAACTCCGGGGCATCTGCGACTGTGACATCTTCTCTCTCTAGTGACACTTTCACCTTCGCTGTTGATTCGCACCTTGGCTGGAATTGATCACCATGGCGTCAAGCTCTACCGAAACGACTCCCTTGGTCTCGTCAATGTCGAGCTCAAGTCGAGCGATACCTCCCAAGCCTCAGCGAACCGTCACATTCAACCCAACCGTCACATCGACTAGTCCGAAACCACCGTCGCGGTCAATCTCGCACAGCGCCTCCGCTTCCGGCCATGGTGCCACTACCCAGGGTGGACAGCCCATGCTTTCGACATTGAACAGTAAGCTGCGGAGAAGGAACAGCTCCGGTGCGCCTGCCAGAATACCCCCCGCGTCGGTGCCCAAGATCGGTCCCCAGAGAACGACGAGGACAGCCCAGAAACTCAAGCTCCTTCCCGACCCGGCCGCGGATGAAGCCGAAGACGAAGAGAGCGGACGCGATGTCTATGTGCAATACACCAGGATAAAGGACCCTACAGCGCGAAGAGATGCAGCCAGACTAGGAAAGGCAGACAGGGAGCGACTACCAAGAGTGACGGCATATTGCACGGCCGCGTCGTACAAGCTCGATGAAATGATGCGATTTCTGAAAGGCAAGCAAAAGATCAGAGGAGCCGCGCCGAAGCGCTTCGATGAATGCATATACTCGCCGTACAACTATGGATCTACAAAAGGCCCAGAAGACGTCAGCAGCACTGCTGTACTCGACGGCTTTACGGAAGAGAGGCCGAGAAGGTTCTCGGACAGCGCCATTGAGGTGGAGCACGAGAATGAGAGAAGGAGGCAGGATCTCATCGACTTGCACGAGGATGGCGATGCGCCAGAAATTGTGAATGAGCAAGCCATTGGCCCTAGACGGCCGTCGATCACCCACGCCGACTCGGATCCGCAAATGGACGCGCCAGATTTCGATACACGCGTGCATACTCCGGAAGTGTTCTTGTTCGAGTATGGCACTGTTGTCATCTGGGGTATGACATTGCAAGAAGAGAAGAAGTTCTTGAAGGAAATAGCCAAGTTCGAAGTCGACAAGCTCGGCAAAGACGAGATTGAGACGGAAGAATTCAATTTCTACTACACGCGCGAGTATCAGGCCCGGATATACAACGACTTCATTAGTCTACGCGACAAGAAGAACTACATGATCAAGTTGGCCATCAGCCACGGCCTTTCTCAGAGTGTCAAGACATCGCTTTTTGAGGATCTAGTAGACAACACTATCGATGAGACAAAAGACATCCCGGCCGAGATCGCCAGCTCTGGCAAGATCAACCTGAACAAAAAGCAAATCAACATGCAGATAGGAGAGCTGTTCATCCTCCGTATTAGTATACATCTACAAGGATCGGTTCTGGACGCGCCAGAGCTTATGTGGGCTGAGCCACAGCTAGACCCTGTGTACCAAGCTGTCAGAAGCTATCTGGAAATGGATCAGAGAGTCAGTCTTTTGACCGAAAGACTGAACGTCATTGGAGACTTGCTTGCTGTTCTCAAGGACCAACTGACTGTGACGCACGTAAGTAATGCCGTGTTTCATGTACAAGTGTTTTGCTAACTGGATGCAGGGCGAATTGCTTGAGTGGATCGTCATTATTCTTATTTTTGCTGAGGTGCTGGTGGCTGCTATTAACATTTTTGTCGACTTGCACGCAGCGGACTAATCCGACGTGCCCGCTGTATATATTTGCTGGTGTACGATATTTTGCTCAGTGCGCGCGAACAGGTCTGGGCCTCTTGCAAAGGCCAATTGCACGGCGTTGGGTTGCGGGTATCTGTGTTTCCTTTTCCGTTTCTGGTATTGTTCCTCACATAACGAAGGGCGGATGTCACGGAGGCGAAATTGCGAATGGGAACGTCAAGAGGACGGGTTAGTGGCGAGAAAGTAATATAAGACTAAAGGCGGACGATCGCATTGTTAAGCTATCTTCCCAAGCAAGGCGGAGCTGGTCATCTCCGCCCGCTGAACCCTGTCGCGCCCCATCTTTCCCTATGCGACCCTTTTGAGCATTTCACCGCATGCTGTCGCCCTCCACCCGTACTGAGCCCCAATGAGCCGTCCCAGATGAGTTGGAATCTGCTAGAGCGCTTTATAGAATCTGAGCACTTCAACCAAGATCCGAGCCTCGCAGTAGCATACCTTGCGTGAGTCGCTGCCGCTCCCCGAAGCCACCGTTGCCCGCAGCACCGCCGCCGCGCCCTCCCTCTCCCTGTCCCTTCACCGAGACCACCGCATTGGGAGCCAAGACTGACATCAAATATCTCAACAGCCGGTATGCAGATCACGTCGGAATCCACTATGTGCTCTGTTCGAAGCTGCGCCAGTTCGCCTACGAGGAGCTCGAGTTCTTCCTCCCGCAGTACGTCGCCGCGAGCCCACTCCACTACTACGACGACATGAACAGCTAGCTTACATACGCGGGGCACAGGCTATGTCACCTGCTCATCAGCATCGACAATGAGTCCATGGCTCTGGAGGAATTCATAATAGACTTGTGCGAGGAGTCGGTCAACGGCGCGCTTCTGGTGGGCTTGCGGATACCGTGTCTTGTTAGCCGCTGCGGGTGCTAATCTCTGCCCTCTAGACATTTTGGCTGTTCCAGACATATCTCCACGATCTCGCAAGCGCCCCCAACTCCATCGCCTTCAAGACATGTCGCCGAATATACAACAGGGTCCAGCGCATCGTCTTCGGATCCGCCGAGCCGCAGCGCCGAGAGAAGATCAAGGAGAACGTACTCCCCGTCACCGTACTCTCTAGTCTGGTCCTTGCGAGCATAGCCGCGCCCTTTCTCCCAGCTCACGCCGGCCCTCTGGCAATTGCGCAGGCGCGGAAACCCAGACCCGTCGAGGACATCATCTCGGATAACGTGCAGACAGCCAAGGTCGGAAGGAGCAAGACTGTCACTGGAGGATCGTCAAGAAGCAAGGAGAAGAGGGTAGCAGCCCAGCACTCAGACCCCGAAGATGGGCGCTCGATCAAGGCTTCATCTTCGCGACCCCGCGACCCGAAAGAGCTAAGGAAGGCGGCAGCGCGGCCACCAGCTGCTCAACGGGCCCCTTCGATGCAACACCGCCCTTCATTGTTGTCAATAGCATCAGAAGCCCGGCTCAGCTCGTCATCGTTACCCGACTTCCGAGACGGCAAATCGTCCCCCCTCCCTACTCCCCCAGCGACTGCCGGTTTAGGACCAGGCCCACTTCAACATGGCTTACGCAAGTCGGGACTACCACCAAGGCCTCTTACACCTACTGCATTGACCCGTACCCAGAAAATTCGACTTCTACGATCCAACTACTTCCGCAACGAAACTCAGTTCCTGAGCGCTCTCGAGGACATCTCAAATCGCTTGGTTGTTGTTCCAAAACCCGCACGGTTGAGCGCGCTGAGAGCTGAGCTAGCATTGATAGATCAGGACTTGCCAGCCGAAGTAGACATACCTCTATTATCGCCTCCGACTCTCAAGGACGGGATCCCATCGCAAAGCCAGCATCACCGTATAGTGCGCATAAACCCTGCGGAATCAACTAGTCTCAACAGTGCAGAGCGAGTACCTTACCTGCTCATGGTTGAGGTTCTGGAGGAGGATTTTGATTTCGACCCAGACACTGAACAGAACCAGCAGTTGCTCGAAAAGTTGATGCTAGAGAAAGGCACCTCGAGAAGACGTCTTTTCGACATCACCAATGCCGAGTATCTTGCATTCGATCGCACACCACCCAACGGATCCGACAGTGTGTTCGAGCCTGCTACTGGAGACCTGGGTAGTACCTCACTCATCAAGGACATGGATGAGAACGACATTGCGTCTGGAATGGCGCGCGTGACATTACCTGGTGCAACCGCCAATGGGAAAGCCACGGCCCCAAGGTCTTCAAGCGGAGCGAACACTCTATCTTCAGTGGCTACCCTTTCTACGCCACGAACGTCCGACTCGCAAATCAGCAGATCGAACAGCCCTGGCCCTATCAGGCGTATGACAATTCCAGCAAACCTCAATTCACGGAATCAGGCCGTCGACCAACCAGACTTCTCCGCCCTCGCAACCCACATGCGCACTGCTGCTCAAATGCTCGCACAACTTGAAGCAAGCGGCGCAAAACGGCCAAAGGGCGAGGTGGCAGCCATCAAAGCCAAGATCATTGCTAGTATGCAGACATTGGAAGAGCAAAACTTCTTGAACGAGGATCAGGGACCAACATTCGACACAATCATGGCAGAATCAGATCCAACAGCAATCACAGGCGAACCAGAAGAGCTTGAAGATGGTCTGCCGGTCGCGACCAACTCGGGTGCAGGTGCAGCTCGTATGGAGAATGATCTCAAGACGGGTGGTATGCGGCGGAAGGGTGACCGTGACGACCCCAGTGCCGCGACTTTCGGTGAAGAATGGAGTGCAAAACGAGAACGGATACGACGGTCCTCACCATACGGCCACATGAAGAACTGGGATCTCATCAGTGTCATTGTCAAGACAGGTGCCGACTTACGTCAAGAAGCCTTTGCCTGCCAGCTCATCGACGTTTGCACCAAGATCTGGGAAGAAGCAAATGTACCCGTCTGGACAAAACGCATGCGCATCCTCGTCACAGGCGAATCCTGCGGACTCATCGAAACCATTACAAACGGCGTGTCTCTCCACTCACTGAAGCGAAGCTTAACACTAGCCAGCATAGCAGCAGGCACCAACCCCCGCAAACGCATCGCGACTCTAAAAGATCACTGGCTCAAGACCTTTGGCGAACCAGACTCGGAAGCTTATATTGCGGGTGTAGGTTGCTTTGCCCGCTCCCTCGCTGCCTACAGCATGATTTGCTACGTGCTGCAGCTCAAAGATCGCCACAACGGTAACCTCCTCATCGACAACATGGGCCACATCATCCATATCGACTTTGGCTTCATGTTGTCCAACAGTCCCGGCAGCATGGGTTTTGAAGCCGCGCCTTTCAAGCTAACGCAAGACTACGTTGACGTGCTAGGCGGTGTGACAGGCTCTGCGTTCGAAGAATTCAAGACGTTGTGTAAAAAGGCGTTCCAGGCGCTGAGAAAGGATGCAGAGAGGCTGATTATGCTAGTTGATCTCATGAGTAAGAATAGTAGTATGGATTGTTTCAAGGCGGGTGCGCAGACTGTGACGAACAGTCTAAGGGCGAGGTTGATGCTGCATTTGAGTAGGGAGGAGGCTGAAGGGTTCGTCGAGGAGCTGGTCGCGAAGAGTGTGGGAAGTTATTATACCCGACTGTGAGTTTTGCCCTTTTTTTGTTTCCCTTGTCTCGTTCTTTGGATGACAACGGCGGTTTTACTGACATGATGATAGTTACGATACTTTCCAGTACCGCACACAAGGCATATATTAAGTTTGTTTGCGGCTGCTACTGCTTTGCATCAGTGGACATCGTTGCGAGGCATGCGAGAATTTTCTTCTTTTCTTCTCTGTTTTGCATTTCTTGGAGTACCTTGTGTGTAGGGAGAGAGTGAGGAAGGAAGTGAGGAGTCCATGCTGTGTACGCGCGCTCTTGGGCAAGTAGAAACACTGTGTGGCTAGGACATATGGACAGTC
>Ga0058698_10000637_pt1 | contig 18477 bp, 24 predicted proteins | sample AgamicAsSfe_FD_67288 | JGI IMG/M metagenome (GOLD analysis project Ga0058698, IMG submission 67288) | Agave microbial communities from Guanajuato, Mexico - As.Sf.e | ecosystem: Host-associated > Plants > Phyllosphere > Phylloplane/Leaf | place: Guanajuato, Mexico | collected 2012-05-30
AGGTTGACCTTGATGCGCCCTGGATTCGAGCGATCGACGACCTTCTGGAAGGCTGGCTTCGCGGATGGCTTCGCGACTACTTTTGGCGCGGGCGGCGCTTCGCCGTCGGACTCTGAGTCGGAATACCCGGCGAGTAGATTCATGGTGGTCTTGGCGCGTTCGTTGAGAGGCGGGTGTCTGGCGCAGGAATTCAGAAAGTTGACGATGAGATCACTGCACGCGCGCCGCGACAAGGGCCGATGCCAAGCCAGGGTCCAAGGTACACATTCACATCCCCACATGCTTCACTACATCTGCCCTTTATGGCTTCATGATACCCTTTCAGCTGGTCTGAGCATACCTTTCTACTACGAGACTATGATACCTTGACCTTCCAACTATGTCGCTCCTTCAGAACGAAGAGTACGCCCATCTTACTTGCGCGACATACTTGTCAGCTAACCTGAGCAGCTTTGTGCTATACCAGCTTCGAACCGCCTACCTCTCGTCGATCAAAGACGGCGTCGGCGAACGCTTGATCAATGTCGACTCCAGCGTCCTGAACAGCCCCGCCTTCCGCGCTGCAGGCTGGGTTCCCAACGCCGCCGACATCAAGCGCACCTATTCCCCACCAATACCCACGGCGATCACCTCGGAATACTTTCAGGCCCCGCGCTCAGCTGGCCTGAAGTCGCCAGAAGGCTTCGGTGAAGATGAGGAGGAGGGGGGCATGGTCACTGGAGGGGGAAGCAACGATACGGTGGGCCCTACACTGAACGCGAAACGGAGGCGGAGGAAGGAACAGCTGGAGGAGGATGATAGCAGTGACCTTAGCGACGAGAGCGATGAAGATGACGACTCGCAAAGGTAGGCGACCGTCGTACGCCACGTGAACTGAACTGACAAATTGCCAGACCGGCCAACCAAATCAAATTCACCAAGATGCCACTACGGACGCGCTCCGGATCGTCGCCCATGCCTGGATCAGCCCTACGCAATGAGTTGGCAGAAGCTGGAGAAGGACCTTCGCTCATGATCACATCCCCATCCCGGCCACCTGACGATGCATTGCGGCGAGGGTCGTTGGACGCTGTAGATGCGGGCAAAGGCAGACCAAGAAGAGACACCATAACGAGCAGTGAGATGTCCTCGGAGAATGAGTTTGATAATTCGTCGTTCAGAAAGAGGAGGGTAAATCCTCGCAAAGCCGCTGGCGCAAGCCAGTTGCTGTCCAAGCGTATTGAGGAAGACGCAGCAGGGGCTGTCGGCGCACGCGCACGCCTTGAAGCTCTACACGAAGGCGATGAATCAGACGACTCCCTCACATCCGAATTCTCTGGCTCCGACGATAGCGCATCTCTTATCGGTGCAGGTGGTGACCCGTTGGACTCCTCTCCCGCAGGTGGTGACCTTCCCACAATGCCGGGCTTGACACCTTTCCAGAACCTATCACCAAAAAAGAAGAAAGAGCCCATTGCGCCAACACTGCAAGCACTGCCTCCACCACGGCCGATCAGCTTTGTACTGCCAGTAAGCGCGTTGACTCAAGCACTTCGAGCCAAAGAGCAGAAGCCATCGAATCCGCTACAGCGCTTTGCTATGTGGAATGCTGCTAGCGAAGCTCAACAGAACCCTCTATACATCAAACTCTACTGCCCATTCTCGTCTAAGCCTTCGAAACCTGTAGAGCTGCTCATCCGAAAGTTCAACGACAAAGGTGAAGGCCCCACTGTCGCGGAAGCGATCGGATACGCATTGCATCGTTATCAAGAGGAGAAACTCGAACCGCCACTTTCTCCTGAACAGATGAATGTGAACCGCTGGGTCATGCGCATGTATGATGACGGCGAGGTTGATGACGAGTTCCCGCCTTTGACTAGGAACAAGCCGTTGAAAGACTTCGCTTCAAACAATGCTCGTGGTATGCGCCCTCGGGCGCGAGATAAGCCATGGGACGAGTTCGCGCTCGTCGAGGCATCTCAACGAGAATTTGGCGAGAACGAGAAGCTCACGCCGATCTATAGTCAAGAGGCAGCCAGTGCTGTCGCATCGCAAATCGATGGTCCCGACGAGAAAGAGGAGAAAAAGCCCCTGAAGCCCCTTCCAAGCCGTGCAAAGAGCTTCAGAAACCCCATTACCGGACCTTCGTTTGCGCCGACAGCGACGCGCAAGGATACCAGCAATCTTGCCGACGTACCAAAGGTACCTCAAACACATGCTGCTAGCCGCACAGGCGCCCCCAAAACAGTCAACGTCCACTTCACCGACGAGAATTTCAACACGAAACATTTCAACATTCCCTGCACTACGGACACTTACATTGCTGATATATTCGATCAAGTATGTCACGACTTACGCTTGGAGAAAGCCTTGTACATCCTTAAAGTGAGTGGCAGCACTACAGTAGCGCCACCTGACCGCACTGTGGAGGCTCTCGACACACGAATGGATCTGGATCTCGTGCGTCGACGCTTCGTGGGTGACGGCGTCTATGGGCTTGCAGGATCGCCTGGATCATCATCACCCAATGCACCTCTCATCATCAGTACCGGCGGTGCGCCAAAGAAGACAAAGAAGGGTGACCGAACAAATGCAGCTGTCTCTGGCCAAGGTCTCATCCATCCACTCGCCAGAACTGGCGATTCTGGTGCTCTGGCCCTTACTGCGACGAATTACTACCGCCGTTATGCTGTTCTCCGCAAACAACCCATGTCCTTTGCCTCTTCGACATCGCGGATCATTGCTCTTGATAACGAGTATATACACATCATGCCTGGTGAGTCTAAGACTGGGGCGCGTGGTGGTTTTGGTGTTGAAGGCCAAGGCAAGACGACGACTGTGCATTTCAGCAGTGTAGTTGGTAGCAAGGTCAGCAAAAAGCACCCAAAGATGTTCCGAGTCATTGTTTTCAAAGAGAGGGAGACGAAGAGATATGACTTTGAAGCTCAGAGCACCAACGAGGCAGTGGAGATCGTGAGAGAGATCAAGAATGGCGTGGAGAGGTTCTCGCAAGGTATTGTGTAAGGAACACAACACGCAAACTGGTGACAGGATGTATGGCTCTGGGGCTGTCGGTATGGCGTTATCATCATTACGGAACTCTGATCACGGGCGGTTTCAAAACGGCGTTCGATTTGCAGTAGCGACTTCGGTCATCTTTTAGGGAAGATACCTTGGACACAGCGATATCCTGTTGATGTATATACGAAAATCAACTCCAGCACACGATGGATCTGATGCTTTTTACAGAGACGACTCAACACAACGTCGCGTTTTCGAGTCTTTGCTTTGCTGTGAGGCGCACACTAGGCTCTTATGTTCCAGTCAAGGACTCGTTCTGGAAACTCCAAATCCTTCCGTACGAACACGCCTTTTTGGTGATCGATCAGCGAGCAGAAGTCTAAGTCTGGTTTTAACACCAAACCTGGTCTTTACATGTGACTACGTAATCTTGTTCTAGGCGTGGCTCACTAGGCGTCATCTTCGTTCTCTGTAATCGCATTACGTCCATTATCGTGACTTCGAGGAGGAATTGAGTGGAGGTGAAGAGGTGATTTTGAGCAGGAAGAACCGTAAATGAGCACATGTAGCGAGTGCCTAACATATTTGGGTGCTTAGAGATACTTTTCCAAACCTTGGTCTTCAAGCCAGTGTTCGTCCGAGTTCGCCGATATTAAAGTCAAATAGAAGATGGTATGTGTTTGCGTGCCTGGACTTGCCTTGCGAGACGCCGCAGGGTCTCGCAGCAGACGTATCTGGAGAGCGATGTGACATCTCCTTGCGCACGATATTGGTATCAGAGTTCAAGTTACGAGTCCTTCCCGCGTGACCCAAAACATCGAGTACAAAGCTTACGTCAATTACGTATATGTTCATGAAAAGCTTATGTTGGCTGACGCATGATCGTACTAGCACATTTCGATATATACATTTCCAAAACCCAATAGTCACTGCAGTATGGCTTTCTCCGCCGTATTACATACCCCAACTGAACTCATCCGCACCATTCGCCCACATACCAAAAATCTGAATAGGGAATTTATCCGCAATGTACTGGTATCCGGCAGGATTAGGATGAAGATAATCTCCAGAATCATACAACGGGTTGAGTTGACTCGGTATTGTGGGATCGGCCAGGAACTTATCAAAGTCCACGACGGCATCAAAAACACCGGAGGTGCGGATGAAAGTATTGACCCGCTGGCGTGTCTTCTCGCGCTCAGGATCAGAGTAAGGTTGTTGAGTAAAATTGGCTGGTGCAGAGAAAGGTGTGATAGTAGCGCCGAAAACAGGGATGCCGTGGGCGTGGATAAGGGTGACCATCTGCTCGTACGCCTGAGTCAGTCCTTGATAAATCTGCTCTTGCGCTTCGGGTGTTGTAGGTGCACTTCCGATATCATTTACACCCTCGAAGATCATGGCATACTTTACACCAGGATGCGCCAGGACGTCGCGATCAATACGGCCGAACGCGTTGGGGCCGAGACCGTCTGCTAAGATACGGTTTCCACCTGCAGCCAGGTTACCCGCGGAAATGTACTTGGTTGAGGGGTTCTTTTGAAGGCGCGCAAGGAGCAGGTCGGGCCATCTGTTGTTTTGATTGGTTGTGGATCCACGGCCGTCAGTGATGGAGTCGCCAACAATGAGCAGGGAGCCAACACGCGGTTGAACCCAGGCTTCGATGGAGGAAAGAAAGTACCAATGTGCTGCGGACTGTGTGGTAGAGTTGCTGATGTCGAGACTAGCTGAGGAGACTGCGTTGCCGAATTGCCACCAACTTGTAGTTCTGGAGCCAGGATGGCTGGTGATGCTGTTTGTCGTCTGTCCGCTTGCAAGGTACATGGTTACGGTAACGATCTGCTGCGCCTTGATCTCAAAATTTATGGGGTCGGACACTGCGAGGGCACCGTTCGGTACACTGATCCCATCTTTTCCTCCAAAGGTAACCTTTTGAACAGTTTGGGGTTGGACCTGGTAGATACCGGCGGTTTGGTTCACAGGGAGGGCAACTGTGACGGCGGTGATGGGAAGATTGGAACCGCCAAAGACGTTGGAGAATTTGAGGCGAATTTGGTGGGCTGACGTGGTCATGTACAAAGTTTGTCGGATCGTAGAGTTGACAAAGACAGCGCCTGTTTGATTCTGGTACGTGGTGTTAGTACAAACTCGATAGTGCGTGAGCAACGTAGCATACGAATGGAGCAGGCGGCAAGTTTGCTGGCTCTGTGAGCTGAGGCATCGATGCCCACGCATCGACCCAGTGGCCGTTGGAAGGGTTGGGGCGAAGTTTGCCAGAGGCTCTCGACTCGATCTCAATCGCATGGCCCTGTACTGACACTGCAACGCCCACTAGGAGCACTGCTAACCTCGAGAAGATCATACTGGCTCAATCGTTCTTCGATTGTCAGCTTGAGAGTATGACGATGCCACGACCGACAAAAACACCGGGTATCCGCATGTTTAATACCCTGCCGCTGCCACGGTCCCCAAATTACGGATGTAGGGAAAGAAATGAGGCTAAGCATAGACACGAGCATACATCTGGGATGGCGCAGGAACCGATCTACGGCCTGTTCCTGAAAGAGTATCTGGGGTGCCGTTAACTTGTGGGGATCTGCGGAGATGGGCGGATAAATTGCGCGGACCGAGAAAACCTGGTTGGTGGGCGCGTTCTTTTGCTCGCAACGCTGTTTATCCATCGGCTACACACCGCGTAAACTGCGATTGTGACGCTTGCGCTGTATTCGGACCGCGGACACAATTGTTCCGTTAGCGACACGACTGGGCGAAGAAGCACCGAGTGAGAAGAATCATGTATCCGTATTCATTGGTATCGTAATCCATGCAATAACAAAACAACGCCGCCCATGCAATGTCCCGGAATAGTTAACGCCTTGACTGCCAGAAGCGTCATCTATAAACGTCGTGACTGGCCGTAATCTGTGGCCACCAAGATACATGACCACACAACGGAAAGGTATGGCGATAATCCACAAGGTACCGGTACCAGTGTTTCGAATCCACCCCCAGTTGGAGTGTCAGAAGGTTGGACTTTGGCCACATGAACAGTGTGCAGTCTTCTGGCAGTTGTCACAGACCGCGCGAAGGTGGCCAGCAGCAATGTCGTCGCCTCGAATGTGCACAGTAAGAGCTCAGCACGAGCATACAAAGACATACGAAGAAGGGCTGTAGGCCCATAGCGAGTTGCCGACGTCCGACTCAGAAATCGTCGTCACTTTCCGCCTTTTTCTTTTTCCGGCTTGAAGTCTTCTTCTTCTTGCCATCCACATCCATGTCACCCTCGTTCTTCTCCGGCGCATCGGCGACCTTGGAGACGATCTCGTTGAGGAAGTCGAAGCGGTCGGTCTTGGTGATGGCTTGCTTTAGGTGGATGGAGCCGACGCGCTTGGAGTTGCGCGCCTTGGCTTCGGCGGCGGCTTTGGTGACGAGGGAAATCATAAAGAGCTCGAGCGCTTTGGCTGTGAAGTGTTAGGCAAGTGCGTGTGCGGATAGAATGACGAGTACGTACAAACGACGACAGGCGTGACTTGGGCGACCTTTCCGACATCGTCGTCGGCCTGCATGATGCGCTTTATGCGCGCGACCGGGAAGTGGTTCTTGATGGTGATGTGGTCGGTGTTGGGCGTGTCTGCCCCGCCGAGGCCGCTGCCCGCGTCTGCCATGATGGCGGGCACCGACGCGTCAGGCATGTAGTCTGCATCTTGCATGCTCTCCTCCTTCTTGACGCCGCGAGGCATAAAAGGCTGTGGCGCAGGGTTGGCCTGCAGTGTCGGAGCAGGATGTGTCGGAGCAAAGGGCGGCGCGACGTGGGAAATGGAACCTCTGTAACCTGTATGCTGGGGATGAGTAGGCTGCTCAGCGGAGTAGTAGTAGGAAGATAAATCTGGCGACTGTGGGGCCCAGTTGCTGTCCATTGGCTGGTGCTTGGAGGACAGGGACCTTGGAGAGATGACGCGGTAATTGGGTCTTGTAGCGAGTCTGGGTGACGCTATGAAGCTGCTTCGGTCTTGGTGTGGTGCGGGCGGTGAAAGCATCTGCCACTGTCGAAGAGCGGGCCACGCAGGTTTTATCTACTTTCTCGCCCGCGCGCCTGGGCCCGTGCCCTACGCGCCCTCCCGACAAAACCGTGAATCCGGATTCGGCCTTGGACTCTGCAGCCTCGTCACCTTCATCGTTCCTGCCCAAGGTCCGCTTTGTAAAGGTCTCGGTGAGGGCGCGGAGCCAGCAGTGGATGACGACACGAGCACGCCAGAGACACATCCGCCATGTCCAAACAGCATCGCGGTGCCTGCTTCTGTTCGCAATGACGAAACCCCCTCGGTCGCCTGAGGTTGTGGTTGATCGGCGCGCAGAGACGGGAGTCGTTGATGGTGTAATTACTTGATCTAATCTGACACTCTGCCGCGCTTCCAAGTTGACGAGGCGTCTGCCTGGCATCCTTCTTTGGGTGCCATGTTTCACCCCTTTACTTTCCTCTATAGCAGTCTACATTGCAGTCGCATATACATACACAATACAATATGCCCTTCAAGCGCCTCATGTGTCTTTTGTGATGCTACCATCTTCCTTGCGACCCTCTCTACCCGGGCCTTCTCTCAACCATGTCTCTGCGAGGCTGTTCTTGGGGTCGTCTTCAGGGTATCCGCGCTGCCGCCTAACGTCCAGTACTGCCTGCCGCATCCGTCGCGTGCATTCTTTGCGTATGCTGACAGCCTCTGGAGAGTATTTGAGCTTTTCATTTAGCACACCGACCTCGAGTTGGCCCTCCTTCCGCTCCTCAGTTGCGCGCATCTGTTTCCAGCGTGCGCGCAAATCGCCAAACACCTCTTCAGCATCCAGTTTCTCGCCAAATGTCACTCGAACGTTTTTAAACGGCCGTGGTATGAAGCGTGGGAATGTGCGCGTCTCATGCATGATATTGTCGAAGCCTTCAATGAAGATGGGAACGATGTCTGGCATCGGGTCGCTCTCCAGTATCAGTCGAGATACTCCCCATTTGAAGTAGCGCATGATCCGGTCTTCACTTTGGTGGATCATGCCTTCTGGGAAGATGTGTACCCATGCATGCCGCCGGCTGAGATATGCTGAGGGCGCAGGAAACGTGTCCTGTCCATTTGTAGAGAATGTGAGGTGGCCGTCAGTGAAGGGGTCGATCAGATCCGGGCTCTTGAGAGACGTTGTAGGCTTTACTGGTGCGTCTTGCTCGTAGAACGGCCCGCGCGAGAGGAGACGGATCGCTTGCGTTATGGTAGGCTGGAAGAGGCCGCCGAATTGAGAATGCGCCGATCGATGTGTAGGGAGAACCTGCCCGAAGGTGAAGAATGTTGACAGTCCTCTGGTATGGCGTTAGTTGACCATGTTGCAATGTTATTAGAGGGAACATACTTGTTGGTAAAGCACAAGTCGTAGCTGCCCAGTCCCCAGCGCAAGTTGTCTGGGTTGAACATGTAGCTGAGAGGCAGTATGCCCCATAATATCGGATCATCCATTCTGTCCAAATTGTATAAGCGGAATCCATGGTTTGCGAGTGCGAGGTTACGGCAAACGTACGTACACGGAGATGTGGTTCGAGACTATGCATTCGTTAGTACTTGTTGCATTCTACCTGCTTTGCAATGGCATACCAGTAATCAGGCCCCTCTCTCTACTCGCCGGGTCCTCCCTCTCGTCCAGCAGCTTCAAGAAGCCCTCCATTCCGTGCGTCTCCACCTTGCTCAGCCCGGTCAGGAAACCTTTGCATAAGAGGCCGACAGCGCCCATGGTGAAGACGGACGCCGCGCGCCATGGCCCGCTGGGAGCCTCCGGCTGCTCCTCTGGTCGCATTGGGGTTGTCGTGGGGTTGACGGCGACATGTGAAGATTTCGCGCCCAATAGCTGGCTGCTGCGACCAACCAACGTCACCGCCGCCAGGGACTGGGAATTCTGCGACAGGGATTAGCGGCATTGCGGCCTGCACGTGCGGCGAGTGGCTGGCTCTTCCGCCTTCAGCACTCACTCTTCCATCACTACAACACGAGCCCAATACCTTACAACACTAGACGTGCATTCACAATTCCCGTGCACATCATCAAGTCTGGTACACGCCATCGTGTGATTGAGCCTGGCACTATCACCCGGATTGCCATCTCTATTGATTGCATCACGAAAAGTCGCGTCTAAACTTCGCATTCTGCGACTCGCGACTCTATCACATTAGACTTGGCTCAACATGCCGCCTCCAAAGACCATCTTCACGTCTTACGAGCGGAATGCCCTCAAAGATAGGTGGGGCTCGCAGGCAACACGTCTCACTAGTGACTCTTTTCTACCGTTTGGCTCATGCCAGCTATGTCTCCTTCCTTCAGTAGACCCAGTATGCTGTTCACAGGGCGATTTATTCTGCCGCGAGTGTGCCATGACCAATCTTTTGGCTCAACGGAAAGAAATGAAAAGGCTAGAAAAAATCAACGAACGCCAAAAGCTAGAAGATGAGGATCAAAAGCTTCGAGAAGAAGAGGAAGCGCGGTTGCGGGCAGTCGAGGAATTCGAGGCTGTTCAGATGGGGCTTTCCGTCAAAGCAGGCGCATCAGCAAGAGTCATTGGAAGGCAGGGCGGCAAGATCATAGTAGAAGAGGAGCAGGATGCAAAGGCTGGAGAGACCAGAGGCACGAAACGTAAATTCGAAATCGACGAAGAAGAGCTCAAGCGCATCGCAGACGAAGAGCAAAGCAAGGCGAAACGTACATTAGACGCCGAACGTAAAGCAGCAAAGGGTCATCTACCCAGCTTCTGGGTCCCAGGCGAGACCCCCGATCAACACCACACAAGCGCGGAGAAGGCGAGGCAGACACCTATATGCCCGTCTAGCCACCCTGACCAACCGCACAGCCTGTCGCTAAAAAGCCTGACGAGCGTCAACTTTCACGAAGAGAAGTCAGCCGATACCGGAAAATCTGTCCGCACATGTCCCAGCTGCCAGAAAGCGCTCTCGAACAGCACAAAAGCCATGCTAGCTATACCATGCGGCCACGTCCTCTGCAAGCCATGTGTCGACAAGTTTCTCAAACCAGAACATCGCCATCAGAGAGATGCACATGACGATGGACCTGAACCGGAGACTGTACACTGTTATGTTTGTGATGCGGATCTCACTACAGTCCCGGACGCTAAGGATGGCAAGAAGAAGAAGAAGGACAAAGAAAAGGAGAAGGCGTCCAGGCCTGGACTTGTGGAGATCCGGAGTGAGGGTACTGGATTTGCAAGTGGTGGAAAGGCCATGGTAAAGAGAGAAGGCGTTGCGTTCCAAGTATAGCGAGTTTGTGAACATACAGAAGCAATGCACGAACTTCTGCTCACAAAATGTACCCATATGTCGTATGCTCCAGCCTTTTTGAGTCCTATCAGAATTCGAAGCTATTCGACACCTCATCTCTGCATCTCGAACCGATGCGTATCTACTTAGACGATGCCACCATTCGGTCGCGGATGGTCCTCTCCGTTATCCTGTTTTCTAATAGACCGCAATTCTGCAACACATGTTGCTGAACGTCACTTAACAAATAAAAATCGTGATGACCTAAGTGTGATCTGGTCCGTACGTGAACATCATCCAGCTTATGCCAGTGCAAGTGTTAGTGGATGGCAGATGTCTGAGACGCGTCGGAGTAGAACGGCGCCCTAGTACGTCATTACAGTCGTGAATGCTGTACCTCAGCATTGTTCCTTTCTTCATCACAGCAACGATACCAAAAATGTACCGCACTCTGTCAACTATGCCCAGGCATGGCGTTGGATCATCTTCTTGGACCAGTTATCGTGCGCTGCCTACTCGACTATAGAGAACACGAAACCGGCATGAGCTCTGACGTGAGTGCTAAGTATCTTCGATGCGCTCTCGTTCAAAATACAGCATGTTATACTCGCCTATGTCGACGTCCAGATCCTTTTCGGTCTCCGCCGTGTGAGGAAGCATAATGTGAGGACGAATTCTGTTGCCTAGTGCCCCATTGCGGTAGAACACCACTAAAGTTGTATTTAGGTTTACCATAATGTACCACGAAATTGAGCACCTTGATCTGCATTAAAACTCTACAGGAAATTAGCAGCTTGTACCTTCGGGGAGTTTTTTGTGTGTGTCAATGTGGGACAAACTTAATTCAGAATAAGTTTTATCGACCTGGTACATTACAGAAGTACAATCATCAATATGTTATCGATATACTTCCCTATCCGTTGCTCAATCGAACACGCTACCACGGCTCCACTTGCTTGACCGCCTGATCCGTTTCCCGTATATGTAGAACACAAAAGGCACTGGGATAAGCAGTGCTGCGAAACCACCAGTAATGCTACTTGCGGGACCAACTCCAATGTTATGATATAACGGCGTGACAACCAATGGAAAAGCGCCTGCAAAAGCGCTTCGAAGAAAGGTATTCGCCGCTACTGCACTCGCCGCATACAATGTAAAGGTGTCAACTAAGTAGTTTAGAGCAGCTTGAAAGATGGTGAAGAAACCGGTTCCCATTAACACGAGACCAATGACAGGAGCGATCCAAGGATACTGTGGATCCGCAGTCCATCCCATGATGAATTGACCAGCGGAGAATAGTACAGATCCAAGCATCATCGGCGGCAAACGTGCTTCAGGCACCGCGCGATTTCCAGCTGCATGGTAGACCTTGTTGTACAGAATCTGATTATAGGCATTGATGCTGCAGCCGATTATTGCGCCGACTAAGATGCCCAGGAATGGCAGTGTCGCGCTTACAGCTGGCCAGCCTCTCATTTCCCCAAAGATAATCGGAATGCCACCTGCAGAAAAGAAGATACAAAGTCAGTGCATGTCTCGCATATAATTCATACGCCCTGGACTCACCTAATTGCATGTAGAGGATGCCATAGCAGAAGCTGGCGTAAAGTGCTACGAGAAAACAGATGGGTGTCATGAGAAGTTGTATCGGTCGGAGAAGGAACTTCTTAGACAACTCTTTGATGCTAACATCCCACTCTTCGAACTTGGTGTGGAGCGCCCAATTTCCTGTCTCATGGCGAAGGCGACGCGCTTTATAGACGAGAAGTTTTGGTGGGTAGCATTCGTCAATGAAGACAACGTCGATGACGAGGATGATTGCTTGAAGAATTCCGGTAAAGTACTCGGTCCATCGCCAGCCTAATGAAGGATTGGCGACAAAGGCCGCCGATACGATAGGTCCCAGACATGGACCTCCGACCACTGCCATCGCACTGCAGATTTGAAAACACGAAGTCAGTGTATGTCTCACATGCATTTCGTATAGGCACAACTTACTAGCCGGCCATCGCCAAAGCTCTCCATGCGGGACTGTAAAGATCTCCCAAGACACCACCGGTATTTGTGACTGGTGCGCTAGCAAAGAAGGCACCGAAGAATCGAGTAATCATTAGCGTCTGGAAGTCTTTTGCTACTGCGCTACCAAAGCTAAAGCAGATTGCGACAAGCATAGGCGTCAAGACTGCTAGTCGTCTCCCATAGACTTCGGAGAGTGGCGCCCACAGTAGCGGACCAAGGCCGAATCCGAAGAGGAAGAGCGTAGTACCCAATACAGCTACCTGATTTCCAACATTGAACTCGGCTGCTATCTGTCGTGTGCCAGCCGAATATGCAGAAGATGCCCATGTCGCGCTCATAGTCGTAAAGCCGTACATCAGGGTCGTAGTCACCTTCTTCTTAGTAGGCCAATTCATCGGTCGGTACGGGTCGTCATCGCCATCGAAGTCTACCAGCACATCTGCTGTCGTCTGTTGATGTGCGAGAGGATGGGAGAATGGTGCAACATTCGGTCGTGTACGGATTCGTGAAAGTACTGTGTCGCGCCTGGAAATCGTGTCGCCCAATGGCTGGTTCATACCACTCGCGGTCGCTGTTACTGTCCTGTCTCGTGCTAAGCTCCGTGTGCTGCGCGAGCGCGAGATGCTTTCATGAAGCTCTCTCCGCGATGGACGGTGACCGTCATGATGAAGATCCTTCTCTTCTTCTTCATAATCCGAGGATGATCCAGACGTCGATTTGCTCCGCTGCCTTGGCCTTGATCGCCTTCCATTTTCGAGATCTACATCTGCATTCGATGTTGATGGAGGGGTTGTGTTGTCTTCCGAAACCATGATACTAGTCAATAGTCTCTTGCTGCGTAATTCAAAAGGGACTTGCAATTGCTCAAAATTGACTCAGTTCTCCTAATAATGTGTGGTTCAAATAATGAGATGATGATGTGAAATTACGACAGGTAGCAGGCATCCATATAGGTTCGACATCAAATCCGCAAGGAAAAACAGAGGAAAAAGACCATGAAACGCATAATAGTCTAGAAACAGAGACCACCCACGATTGCTGTTGGATATCTCCGGTCAATGTGACGTAGATTTTGCGTGCTAATCAGCTGCACTAACCCAGCATGGCAAAGTACGTTCATTACTCGGCATCCTCGAGCTTTTATTCTCAGAAGAACCGGAGATTTTTCCGGCTGACAGATCGCGAAACAAGTACGCTCGCACGAAGATGGAGAGGGTGGCTAGTGAGTCAAGGAAAAGACGCGTGTGCACTGTGAAAGCGACAGGTTTGGAAACGCGACTATAATGACGTGACGATCTTCGTACCGCGGCAGTTGCCTCCCGTCTCAATCGACAAACATTGCATTGAAATTTGGTTAGCACGTCGCCAACAAAAGAAGAGTGGATATTATAAAATATTCGTCGACATGATCTGATCTAATACTGCTCTTCACAAGGCTCCAGGGGTGTTCTTAACAGCCTGCGCAGCCTCCTCACAGTCCTCCCCTAGCGGAATAACAGCGCCATAGCCTACGGTCTGCGCACAGGCAGTGAAGCCATAAACTTTCTGGTAAAAGCCTGAACCATCCGGACTGGCCTTTTGTAAGGTTGCAGCGAGTACATCAACACCTGCCGAAGGACCAAGCGTTACGTTACCAGAGCGGAAAGTCGGTTGTGCCGTGGCGTTATTGAAAAACTGGGTGTTGCGCTGGCACTTGGGGGTAAGGAGGCTACCAACGCTGCCGAGCATGAGAGGTTGGTTCAACATGCTCTTCCACATATCGAGAGAGTACCTGGGCATGGCTTGGTTGGGCTCGCTGACGAACTTGAGATCAATAGCCTCGGCGTATAGACCTGGGCCGCTAAGAGAGTTGGGTAGTTGTGCCCACTTTGAATTGATGCCGAAAGAGCCATCGCTGTATGTCTGGAGCGGTGCATTTAGTGGGAGGAAAGCGCCGATCCTAGTGAGAAGGCCGCCTATGGTGGCTGTACAATTGAGCATTAGCTATGATGAACTGATATCAGTACACGGATGTCGTTTACTTACCAACCAGAGAAGGTATGAGACCGAATACATAGCCTTGCGTCACCGGGTCCACGCCTGCCAGGAGAGATACAAGCGGTGCATTGAGTGGCGTCTGGGAGTTGCCGATGCCGACATATGGTATCATGGAGCTGGCAGTCATCAATCCTGTGGCAAGCTGGAGACCACCCTGACGGATGTCGGTATTTGCTCCAGCATTGACAATGACGGGGTGCATGCCAGCCGGGAAGTTCAGTTCCGCTGGGAGAGGCAGCAGGTTTAGTCCTTGTAGGTTGACCAAACTCGAGAACGATTCCTTTAGAGCCTTCTTCACAGCGTCCTTCGGCACAGGAACTAGGAACCAACCTGTAGCATATGTTAGTACACGGTCTTGTTTGCTTTCGATAAAGACTATACTCACTGCTAATCGTGCTCATGGTACGGTCTTGCTGATTGTAGATAGCAACCTCATTTGGACATGTTGTGCTTTGACCAGCGACGAGACTCGCGGCAGCAAGCAGTATTTGGAGGAAAAGACGTGCCATGATAAAGAGAATATTGTGAGTTGGGTACTTGGGTGTGGTCTGATCTTACGATGGGACAACAGTGTTATATACAAAGGTGCGCTCTTTCCAAGCTCATCATTACAAGCTAGCACGGTGCTATTCGTCATTACGTTAATTTTGTAGTTCAGTCAACACCTTGTACTCAAGCCTGAAGGTGTTACCTAAAGCGAATGGTGCGTTCTTGGATATTGAGATCGGCTGTGAGCAGCCCAATGCTCATTCGTTGGGATGTACATCATTGCTCCTGTCTTGCGCGCTAGTCATCAATTAGCTTTTTGCTCGCCTCGTTTCGGGCTTTTGTGAGTCCACTTTAGATCAAGGCTAACCTCATAGCAGCTCTTAAACACATTTGCGATCGACGACAGTGGTGGTTCCGGCCCGCTCCGACCCCTTCGGAGAAGAATCTCAGATAGTACGGCTATGGAGTTCCCGAACACCGCCATCTGTATACGGGCTGACGAAAACATGCGGTAAAGCCGAGCATCCTGTTGTACAACTGTACATAATGATCATTGCACGAGTGTGCCAAATTATTGAGGTCGTGATTTATCTAAATGAGCTCCTTCTAGTGCTTACATTTCGCTGTTGGGATCCGAGGTTGTGAAGCATTTAAGGTTCTTCGATCGAGGACAAGAGATTCTAGGGAGTAGGGAAGAGCTGGCAGACGCTTCACTCTACACTCAAGCAATATTCAAGCAACAGTTTTCAAATCGAGGTTGTCACTTTGCTGGAAGGCAATCATACCTAGTAGACGTGTGCGTAATATGTAACAGTCTTAGTGCAGGAATCAAGATAACTGAATAGAGCCATGTCATGCGATCTTTCGAGATGTGTAGAGCCAGTGCGCTACCATGTTGTACCCCCGTGGTTGCCAATGTCTTAGATCTCGTATGACTCGCGCATACGTTCGAGCAAGTCTTCCTTGCTCTAGCCCTCGCACTACCAGGTGTGAAGTCGTCACCATTTCGAAATATACAATATGCGGTCCTTCTCCTCCGGCATGAGAAGTTGAGCGCGAACACAAGAAAAAGGACAGAATGCAACGATCGCTCGGTTAATGCAACCCTCTCCCCACGTGGCGCGCGGGACGTTGATGTACGCCAAGCCACTAGCGTCTACCTGGAACGGACGCGAACTTCATTGAAGCGTGACGTTCGCGGCCACTTAGCCTTGTCGCATCTTCTCACTCTCCTTTACCTAGCATTCTTTTATCGGGTGGATAAGCGCATAGACGTTCTGAAGTCTATGCGACTGTCACTTTGTTATCCTTACCACAATTGAGTGCATAATTCGACCATGGCAGACTACAGCAAGCAGACGGTCGCGCAATTGCGGCAGCTGTTGAAGGATCGTAGTATACCGAGTACCGGCCTGACACGAAAAGCGCAGATTATCGAGAAGTTGCAAGAGGCAGACGGTGCTGAAACTTCGAGTTCTGCTCAAACTTCCAATGCGCACCACGCGAGTACCGAGAACGCAGACGCGCCGCCCGATCCGGTGGAGCAGGTCAAGGAAGAAGTTGGCCATGGCGACACTGCTGGCAGAGAGAATGCCCCGGGACCCGCGCTCTCAGAGACTGGAGGTATGCGCAGGAATGCAACATTGTCAGCCTCGGATTACTGACCGATCTGTAGAACCAGAGCAACCGAACCACGAAAACGAGTCGAGACCACCACCCGTACCTGCAGCGACTACCGAACCCCTCCCTGAGACAATCTCGCACATTGACAGCAACATTCCTCCGCCAGACCAGATCAAGGCAATAGAGGAGCCTATGGAAGACGCCACCAATATAGACGAGCCCGGTTCGATACAACCCGCGAGAGTCTTCAACGCGCCGCCCGCGGATCCCATTGGCCCAACCGTTACAGAGCCTACAGATGCGGAAGTCGAGGACGTAAAACAGGTCCAGGTTGCAGGGGACGAGCTGCCAGATGCTCCTGGGCCGGCTGCTGAGGCGTTGCGAATGGTGCAGCCACCACCTGGACTTGCCGAAAACTTGCAAGATGCAACAGCGGACGAGAAGATGGCTTCAATCGCATCAGATGAACAGCAATCAGTAGAGAAGCCAGACACACTTGCGGTTCCAGGGTCGCCGATGATCGACACATCGAGGCTGAACACAGAGGAGTTAGATGCAGATTCAAAGAAGAGAAAAAGAAGGAGTGGCACACCGGAGATGGCAGCTGAGGACATCAAGGCAAAGAAACATAAGCCAGCTCAAGAACCGGCTCCTGAAATCCACTTGCACGAAGATGAAGACACAGTCATGGAGCAAAGAAGACCGGAGGAAGAGGCCGACAGCCCAACAGACGTCAAGTCACACGAAACGAACGGAAATCGCACCCCACCAGTCGAAGAGCAGCCACCAGCCGTGGAGGCAGATACCAAGCGCGAGAAAAAGGAGAAGGCTGCTCGATACAAAGACCTGGTGAAGTCCAGCGCAGACGACACTCCCAAGGAAGCCTTAACTGACGACAGGCCTACAGTACCCGCACTTCACCCTGTAACATCTGCTTTGTACATCCGCAACTTTATGCGCCCTCTGCGTCCAGAGCCACTGCGAGCACACTTGATTTCTCTTGCCTCGCCACCATCTAGCTCACCGGACCCTACCATAGTTGAGGACCTTTTCCTAGATTCGCTGAAGACGCATGCTCTCGTACTGCTCAGTACTAAGACCGCTGCATCACGAGTACGAGCGTCGCTCCATGGCTCCATCTGGCCACCAGAGGGCAACAGGAAAGAGTTATGGGTAGATTTCGTTCCGGACGAGACGGTAAAAGACTGGATCAGAGAGGAAGAGGACGCGTTGGCTGCAGAGAAAGAGGCCCGTGCAAATAAACTGCCGACTAACCCGAAGCGATTCGAGGTTGTGTATTCCGAATCGAGCAATGGTTCAGTCACAGCCGTGTTTCAAGAAGTCGGATCAAGCGCTCCTGCAAACGCACCACGAGGCCCACGCGCAAGCATTGACGTACGAAGACCATCCATACAACAACCACTCACACCGTCACTTTCGACCGCTCCGTCAAAAGACACACGGCAAGATACTGAAGCCTCGTTCAAAACACTCCACGACCTGTTCAGCGCTACAGAAGCGAAACCTCAACTTTTTTACTTGCCTGTTTCAGATGAGATCTCCGAACTGAGACTGAAGGAATTGGAAGCCGAGACAAGTAGAGACTGGTCACCTGGCGAGACTAGGAAAGGACGGGGTATCAAGGCTGAGATGAAGTACAAATACAGTTTCGATGAAGACGACAGGATCGTCGAGGTTGGTGAAGAACGCGATGAGGGCTATAGAGGCGGTAGAGGTGGCGGTGGCTTCAGAGGGCGAGGGCGAGGTGGATACAGAGGAAGAAGAGGAGACATATGGAGAGGATGAGCTACGTGAAGGAATACAACTTTTGCATGAAGAACTTTCGGAACCGAGATGACGGGCTGGGCTTTCTCCGATGTTATTCCGACAAGTTTACCCTTCCTCGTGCCATCCTGGCAGAAAACGGTCAACGAGCTATGTCAGGCAGGAGTGGATGGTACGTGCTCATTGCGACTTCTTAACATTTCATGCTGCTGCTGCATCAACCTTTTGTCTCG
>Ga0058698_10000638_pt1 | contig 18474 bp, 13 predicted proteins | sample AgamicAsSfe_FD_67288 | JGI IMG/M metagenome (GOLD analysis project Ga0058698, IMG submission 67288) | Agave microbial communities from Guanajuato, Mexico - As.Sf.e | ecosystem: Host-associated > Plants > Phyllosphere > Phylloplane/Leaf | place: Guanajuato, Mexico | collected 2012-05-30
CACCGAGGAGCTGGGAGAGACGAGGTTGGTCTCTGAGCAGGTCGGCCATCATCCGCCAGTAACGGCTTGCTATCTGTGGAACGACCAAGTCGGCATCCGAGCTGAAGGGTTTACGGAACAGGAGATCACCTTTTCAGGAAATGTCAGCATTAAGCAAAAGGGCTACGCCATTGTGCATGTCGACAAGTACGACGAGGACTATCTCCTGCCCCTGCCGAATATCAAAGTAAAGGGTCTGTTGGGTGGGGTACCACATCCGGAGTTGTACGGCGAGTATTCTCTCATCTCGTCCAACGGATATATCTCGCACATCAAATTCGAAGGCAAGTCCTTCTTTGGCTCCGGGCATAAGAACGGTTTCGAAGCGAGATTCTTCCACGCAGATAGGCCCGATGAGACGATCTACACAATTGAAGGAGCCTGGAACAGCACGTTTACCATCAAGGACGCGCGGAATGACTCTGAGGTGGAGACGTTTGACGTTAGGACTATCAAACACAAACCCATGACTGTGCCCGACCTCTCAGAACAGGACCCGTGGGAGAGCAGGAAAGCATGGGGCGACGTCATATCCTCCCTGCACAAAGGTGACATGAAGGGCGCCACCACAGCGAAGAATGCAGTCGAGAACGGCCAAAGACAGATGCGAAAGGACGAAGAGGCAAAGGGCGAGGAATTCAAACATGTCTTCTTCGATAAAGTACCCAACGACCCAATCTTCGACAAACTAGTCAAGCATGACCCTCAAGCTTACACCATCGACCCCTCGGGCGGCATATGGAAAGTCGACAAGCAAGCCGCGGAGCAGCGACAGCGCCCGTTCCATGGTGACCTGACACCGTCTAATCAGAGAGTAGCGCACAAGCAGGGGCAGCCGCAAGAGGGTAGACGATCAATAAATGGCCAGGACCAAGACAGCGGTGGGACTGCTGGTGCGGTAGGCTCGGCGAAGTCTTCCAACGGCTATGCACCGGATGCGCCGGTTCAGAACGGAGCACCAAAACCAGTCGGCGACGCAACGCCCCGTGACGAAAAACGTCCAGATTCGGCAGTGGGGAGTAAAGGAGATTCCCGCCGTCAGTCGAGTAATGCGATAGAGGTTACTGATGAGATGGTGGAGAATTTTTTGAGGGCCAAGACGAGTAACCTGCGAGTGTAAGTATGATTAGGGTGGAGATTTCTTACTTACTGGTGTCACTTGGACCATGCAGTTTTTCAGTACCCAAGCCGTTTAGTCCAACGGTCATACGCAGTGGACACCGCACTACTGTGGAACAGTTTCAACCTGCTGGATGTTGATACATGTGGATTCAAAGCGTCAATGTTTTCAAAGCGAACATAAACACAAGCTTAGTCGAATATCTCTTTTTTTTGTTTTGTCTGGCTCGCGCCGACATGAGAGTAATATCATAGAATCTAAATTAACTTGTGACCCTTTCGTCTACATCGTTGACTTCTTAACACCTTTTCCCTTTTCGGCGTCCTATCGCCTCTCGTTCTTCTGGTTGATGTGCGTTTCCATTGTGATTTCGCCAATTCGGCACTCTTCATCGGACACTTTGCCTCCCCCCTTTATTTTCCAGGTATTGAACACCTTGTCGCTCTTCTCGTTCTCCGCAGAAATATCGTCTCGCAGTCTCACAGGCGCGAGATTGCCCATTCCATAGTCCTCGTCGATCTCCGACTTGGACGGTCCTTTTTCTGTCTTCAGCAGAGACATTGTCATGCTAAAAAGGCTAGGCCTCTTTCGCGACTCCTTGGTTGGATCGTTGTTCCATTGTGGTGTTCGCATGCCAGATGGGCCCGAGGGACCGAATGATGAGTTGGTGAAACCAAACTTCTCGGAGATCTGTCGCCAGAGGGGGCGGAGGGTGGCGAGGGAACCGGCTGTGATTGCGAGTCCTTGCTCGATGTCTGACCAGATTGCGATGTCGACGGTGGCCCAGAGGAAGTCGGGATTCTTAAAGTCCATCACGTAGCCCATGCGGACGCAGACTGCTACACTGGCAATGCAAGCCATGCCGAGAATGGGAATCAGCAGAACCCTCGTCTTGACTGACATGTTCAAGCCCCAGATGAGGAAGAAGGGCAGAATGGCAAACGTAAAGTCGCTAATGACAGAAATCGCACTGTACAGGAACGTAAGACCGATGATGACGTTTACGTCGATGCAGGTACCGTCTTCGATACTCTTGTTCCAGAAGAAGCTGACCGGGTGGCACTGGAAGAGGGTGACGAAGAAGAAGATGAGTCCACAAAGAACCGTGAGGCCCATGGCACAGTAGATGATGTACTTGTGTAGTTTCTTGACGGTGACGCGGAGGAGGAAGAGGCCGATGGACATTTTGGATGTGATCATCGCCCAGCAATATGCGATGTAGCAGAGCCACCAGTACTGTCGGTACTGTTAGTCTTCTGGTCGTGGAGAGTCACAGGTCGAGGCCTACCCGCATTGCTTTGTACTGTTGCTCGAACGAGAGTGTATCCATATGCCGTCCGGTGCCATAGTGAACACCACCCTAACACAATTAGTCAAGAGCTAGCAGGTAGTGGCTATGGATCTTACAATGGCGCAAGTAGCGAACATGACATGGCTACATAATGCTACCACCATCCACCAGTCGTCCGGTCCAAAAGCTTTCACGATGCGCGCCCGTACGTAGACCCGCAGGACAGTGGCTATGAATGCAAGCGAAACGAACGTCGAACACACCTGCACACGTTAGTCGACAGTCTCCATCTCATCCACTTCCTGTACATACCGCCGTCAGCTCAGGTCCTCGGTTGTCGAGTTCGTGCCTTGTAGCCATGATGATGGCGTAAAGTCGGGCAAATCTGGTTCCCCCCAGATTCCTGAGGAATCGCGCGGATTTTGGCTCCATATACCTCGTTCCCGATGCCTTGGGTATCAGCCAAAATGAGTCAGCCCGCATTCTAGCGAGTCTCGATTCGAATGGTACCCAGGGGAAGGCGGCTCGTGGGCCCTGCCCACCGCTACTGAATGGGAAACACCGCCGGCATGTCAGGGCAGGGCATGGGTGCACACCATGCTGATTCAACGCTCAGTTACGATGGGGTCCAGGGGTGTTGTGGCGATTATTCCCGTGCTTTCGCAGCTTCCACCCTGGGCATACATTTCGAGTCCCCTGCTCGTTTACGTGAATACAAGATGATCATAATTTGTTGATGGATGCTTGCGGCTCGTGAACCTCCCGCAATCTAGGCTACCCGCGCACAATAAACGTCGACGGACTCCGTTCCGATCAATCAAGTGCCCGCTCTGGCTGCAGACGTCAGAGTTTTCGGTCCCACGGTTTCCGTGTTTACTGTGGCTTCAGGGACCCGCTGTTGTTCCACAGGGTGACCTCGATTCTGATTGCTAACATTAGGAAAAGCCGGCTAAATGCCAAGTTTCACTCGCGTGGCACAGAGACGGGAAGGATCCGCGTGGCTCCAGGGACTGAAGTTGACGCATGTCTGCTTGCGAAGTCGCATAGAGGTCGTGACTCTGTTGGGGCGAAATTTCCGCAGGGCGTGTAAGCGAGCTCATCTAGCACGATCTTGGTAAAACACGTGGGAGCTACATGGGTAGCGAGGACGTCGGCGACCTTAGCGGCAGATCGTCAAACTCAAACATCGACGTGCCGAGGCATGAACACTGGTGATTGGGAGATGGCCCGCGACTCAGGGACACTCCACCCAAGGCACTTGAGAACGGCTTGTTCAGTAGTGGGACTGTCACTCGGGTCGTTCTTCGCCGCTCGACGCTGACGGAGGGCTATCCGAAACTGTACGTAAGGCTGTTGACACCCATTATCTGATTGAAAGGGGAACGGTCAAGCAAAGATATCAGGGTTGACCCGCGAGTCGTACTAGGTTTGCAATCCGATTCGGTTCGATCAGTCCGATAAGGAAACTGAGCTGCATTCAACCGCTCGAAAAGACATCAGCATGGACAGCAACTCCTGACGACCCTGGTATATTCACACCGCAGGAACCTCTCCTGTCGTTTAACCCAAGTCAGGAGATCGGCCTCAACAAGCACCTGAAAGAGTTCGCTGGCGACGCGGACACGGGAAGACGTTCGACTGGCCAGCAACTGTGTGTTTCTTCGACGACGATCGTATCCTGATAAACATGTCGGCTCCCGTCCGTCTACGCATTCCCACTACGTCGGCAGTAGCAACTCACGTCGACACTAACGTCAGCTACAGCGAGTGCGACTCTTAGCTGCAGCCCAATGATACCGGCCTCGTCCCTCCGACCCAAAGCCACCAGACTCTCATGGTAGCCGCGCAGGGCCCATACGTTGTTCGGATGTTGCCTCGCCCGCGGTAGCGTATCATCGAACCCCAGATCTGCTTTGTAGGCTGCTGCCGCATCTTCTATTCGGCCCTGCTCCATCAACAGGGCAGCATATGCATGGCGTGTCGGTTGCATCCATGGCCAAGGCTCGGCGTATACGAGGTTATCATCACGCTCAATTGCCGTCTCGAGGTGTTTGAAAGCCTCCTCGTAGTTGCCTTTGCGGTACTCAAGCTCGCCGTCCAACATTGCAACTCCAACTTGCAGCACGACGTTAGACCTATCTTGGTTAGTAAGCTCTTTATACATGGGGTTCCCGCCGGTCCGGAAACTTTGACTTTACTGTACCTGTTAGGAAAATCTCCGCATATCCGCGATGCTGGGATACACTCTACTGTCTGAACCAAGGCATCGCGTTCCTCTTGCGCCTTAACGACGTCGCCAGTAGCGGCATATGCAACGCCTTTGCCATAACGTATCATTGCTGCTGTCACACAAAAGAGGTCCGTGTCAGACGGCATCTCGAGCGCGATAAGATCCTGCCATCGTCCGAAACGAACTAGGACATGGACCCGGACTGACGCGAAGTTCTCCAACCAGTCTGCCATGGGCGGGCTTTCAATGCGCAGCAGCGACTCAGGCAGCGATGCCTCCATTCGGTTGACTGCCTCCAGTGCGACCTTGAACTGCCCTGCAAACATGGCTGCATACACGAGCGAGTGATAGTTGTGCATCATGTAGAATGAGTAAAAGTTTCTCGCCCCATGCTCGGCAACGTACTTCTCGTCAGCACGGCAGGCATCCGCATTAGCGTCAATGGCACGTCGATAGTCACCAACAAGGATGTCCAGATGGGACGGCATATGTCTGTGGTTGTATGGCGTTAGTACGTACTTCGCTTATAATTCAACGTATACCTACAGCAAGTGTCCTCCGTCCGGGGTAAGTTTCCTTAGATGATCGGCATAGACAAGGGCTACTTCCGGCGTCGCTGACATCTCCATGAGGTGGATGTACAGATGGAGAACTCCTGGATGCTTGTGTGAGCTCTCTTGCTGTAGAGCTTTCTCGAGCACAGCCTTGGCCTCTAATGAGCGAGCACCAGGCGTTGGCTCGCCCGTCTTGAGATCCCAGAGATTCCACGCCGAGAGGCATACGAGGGAGTCTGCATAAAGCGAAGCGATGTCGAGGTCACTAGAGAAATTCCCGTAAACGCTCCTCATGGCCTCGGCATATTCCTCGTTGCACGCCTGAAAAGCAGCCTCGTCTAGACCTTTCGGCACACGCACTTGCACGGCATCGATTAGTGCTCTTTCGATATCCGTAGACTTGGGTGCGTGTTGTTTGGCCTTTTCGTTCGCTTCATTTATTTTCCTTAGTGTGGCCTTGAGCTCTTTCTCATCAAACAAGTCCCAAGGTTTATTGTAATTCGGTCCGAGGGCGAATGCGAGCTGTGGTAATCAGCTGGGGAACCAAAAAATATCCCGACTATGTCAGTGACCTACACCCCAATAAGCCATCGCGCAACTTGGGTCTTCGTCGATGGCCCGTTCGAAGCATCGGGCGGACTCTTCATGGTGAAACGCATAACACCAAACCAAGCCGCGATCAAACCATTCCTGTGCTTTCGAGCTAGAGGTGCTGATCTTTCGACGGTAGGAGCCCAGGTCGTATCGGTAAGTAGTTGAGTCGGGCATTGTTACCGCCAGATAGGTGTATGAAGTAAGCGGATGTCCGCAGGGTTGGCGGCTTGTGGTGGGGCATCCACATGTGGGGGTCCTTGCCTAACCCCTTTCAGTCTCTCAAGATCTCCTAGAGCTCGTCGCGCCCAATTCAACTCCATCGCACCAGGCCAGCATCATCCCATCATCCTTCAGCTGGTCGTGGTCAAGCAATTACTGGCTAAATCGCTTACTCTTATCTTCGAAATGGCCCATCGCAAAACATGTGTCGCCATCTGTAGCCTCTGCAATGCTTCCTGTGGCTCCAGGGCAGAACCGTTCCAAACACCGCGCATGAGAGAGGAACCTTTCAGTACCCCGATGTAGAAGCCCGGGATGACAACTCACTTCGCTGTTCAAGCATGTAGGTTAAGCACCTAGGTACTGTTCGCGCGATCCAACGTAGTTCTGCGACGCAGCGGGTATGTCTTCTGGTACTTATCATTTCGCAACACATCAGGAACACCGCAACAATGTTCGATATCATTTCAATCGTGGTATCCAGAGTTGAAATCGTTAGAGAGATAAAGAGGCCTGAGGTAACGGAAGCACAGCAGAAGGGTAAGTGTTTCGCCCTGGATATGATTCTTCTGAATCACTATGTTTATCACGATCACAGTTCCGAAGACCATCTCTTTAGCTTCTCTCATTCACTATCTATATGATACTGAGTTAGCTCTAGTCGTTAGAATTTCATGACCAGTACACACACTATGGCCTACTCGATCCTAAGGGGTATGGCTTGTATAACTCTACTATTAGCTTCTCGAGACATGACCTTCAGTTTGTCGTTCCTCCAACACAGGCAAAGGGGTTTTCTGAGGTCGCAGCGCAACGAGTAAACACATCTCACACGGGCCGTTTATTGGCTTGGCGTACAAGAAGGCTTCAGGGCTCTACGCTGCGGCAGTGATGATTTCTCCAGCAGGAATATTCTCGAAACATTGTAACAGCTATATATGAGCCTTGAGCCCTTGCTCCTTCGTAGTTGCTGGATGTGTGAGGTTTGTGTGAGATCCTAAGTGGAGCGATAGCATCTCGTTACGTCACCCCACTTCGCTCCGATCGTGAGGACTCATCTAGCGATTGCATCGCTTGAATCACGCCACGAGTCACTCGACGTATCAATCTCCACCACACCCTACAGAAATCAATGCTTGTACTCAGGTGTACAAATCCCCTAAAAAGACCTACAAGCATCGTCGGTAGTGCAGGCTACATACGCCAAAGCGCATCGCTTCCAAGTGTAAATTACCCCCAGACGACCCAGCGCCGACCGAAAAGTATGCTGCATTCAGCTACTGAGTCAGCGAAGAAGATCTTCGCGCCTACGAGCAACTCTGAAGACCCTGGCCATGCAACCCAATACAACAAAGGCGCCCTAGACCGTGATGATCTCCTTCCCTCTCCCACCGACCAATTCCACATGTGGTTCCAGGAGGCCCAGGCCAACAACGTTTACCAGCCGGAAACTGTCACCTTGTCCACCGCCGAACTACCCAGCGGCAGAGTCTCAGCACGAACACTGTATATGAAAGAGCTGGACGATCGCGGCTTCGTCATTTACTCAAACTGGGATACGAGTCGCAAAGCGAGCGACGTGCGAAGTAATCCGCATGCGGCATTGACTTTCCACTGGCGCGAACTTGAACGCCAGGTTCGCGTTGAAGGAACTGTGGAGCGCCTTACGTCTGAGGAATCGCAGGTTTACTACGATACGAGGATCCGCGGCTCAAGAATCGGGGCATGGGCCAGTCAGCAAAGCAGTGTGATTGAGTCAAGAGAGGAGCTAGAGAAGAGAGTGGAAGACGTGGAGAAGAGGTTTAGTGGCAAGGACAAGATCCCAGTGCCGGAGTTTTGGGGCGGACTGAGAATTGTGCCACAGATGATGGAGTTTTGGCAGGGACGGCCAAGCCGGTTGCATGACCGGTTTGTCTACAGGAAGGTTGGCGGGGAGGAAGATGCGAAGGGAATTAAGGAGGCGGAGTGGAAGATTGAAAGGTTGAGCCCTTAAAGAGAGAGATGGCATTGGAAAGGTGTGGTTGATTCGGCCAAGGACCAAGAATTACACCAGAGAGTTTAGGAACGACGATTGAAGACGTGGATTTACGAGCCCATCATAATCTCCACTCTATCATACATGCTTCTCTTGGGCTTTCACTACAGTTTCTTCGCCCCGTCTAACCTTTGGCTTTTCCTCGCCGACGTACGTGTCTTCATCCTTGCCTTCAGTCAATATCTCCCGCTTGACTACTGCCCTCGCGCACATCGTAAACACGAATACATACGTAGCGACAAGGCACATCGTCAGAACACTGCCCACCCAACCCACTACCCTACTTTCAAATACATCTTCAATCTTGATGGTCGCAAGTGTGAAGCCAACATTCGGAAACACAAACGCCCACCAGTTAAGACGAAACGTCATCTCTTTAGCCACAGCAAGTATGCTCAACAGCGCGATGCAAAAGAACCAGAGTGCCAGACTCCAGATGAACACTGCCACCATCGTCGCAAGCAACTCCAGTATGCGAGCCGTAGCTTGCCCACCTACGCCAAAAAAGTTAGTAGTCACTGGCCACGCCCTGGCCATGCCGATAATCGCCAGCGAAGTAAACGCGGGCGGCCCAACAGCGATGAACATTGCCGGTCTGCTCTTTGAACTAGGAAAGCCCCATTCGATCATCCGATGAACGTACATGACATACATGAGTAGGCTGACAGTCATACCCAGGCCCTGTGCTGTAAGTCCGGCGACAATCATGGCAACTGCGTGCGCCTCTGCTTGATGTCCTGCGCCGATAGCAGCCAGCGTTCCAGATAACATGAAGGGAAATATGGGCAGATCCCAGGCAGGTGTCATGTCCTGGATCTTAAGAGCTGGTGATGAGAAGAGGGAATAATAGCTCCAGATGGCTACGATAAAGGTAGCCGCAAAGTAAAGCCAGAACAAGATACGATAGGCGACGAGAAGCCATGCTCCACATATTTGCAAGCCATACAGGTGCATACCGCCGATTATGCTGGCGAGAGAAAGGAAGGATGTTGCGAAGAAGAGGCTTTCAGAAGGGTGGATCAAGCTTTCCTTGAGTAATCGTGGGTATCGTACAAAACGGAGGCTTATGGCGCATGTGACTGCTACGAACAGAATGATTTCGAAGACGTAAACCGCCCTTCCGATGGCAAGGAGACCGGAAAATGTATTGGCCTGGTTGTCGGGATGGAGCAGCAGCGCTAAGCCGCCGGTTGACATCGGGAGCGTGAACCATGCCTGCGCGTCGAAACAATTAGCCCATGAACATGTTAAGACACGACTAAGTTTCTTTGGAATGTACCCATGTGAAGTGCTCAAGTCTCTCTAGAAAGGTTGTCGGTTTCTGCTCCTCCTCTGCCAACGTGATCGAGGATTCATTGCCCTGTTCTGGATCGAAGGATGGTCGAAATAGTCTTTGCGACATCTAAGCGTGCGGTGCTGGTTCTGCAATTTCTTCAACTAAAGACAAGGGTTTCCAGTGGGCACAACAACAGGTGATGCTGTTATTGGTGCTGAAAGTTTCAGAGCGGTCATCAGGCGAAGGCGCCTCCGGTTGACGCATCGTCGTAATTCCATGTTTATGCGCACTGGCTCGTGCTGAAGCTGCAGGTAACGTCAACAACAGTAACGATGTGCAGGATGCCACATGTTCTAGAGCCCCTTGTCTCTTGTTGAGGTGGCACGGGAGCGCCCGAAGGTGGCGTGACACAACACTAAAACAGTGAACAATCCCGGCACTTGCTAAGAAGCTGTGATAGAAGTATCAAACACTTGCTGTGGTATCATTCATTCCTTTTAATCATACGAGCAGTCATAAAGTATAGACATAACTTTCCCCAACCGCTTGGACTTCCCCATGAAACGCCATGAAATGATCATAAATTGTCGTAAGATCGACGAACGCGAAGAAAATCCTATGAAACTTGTCCTTCACGTGGCTGTGGTTTACTCGCCATCTGACTCTTGTTCCGCAGTCTGTGATAATGTTAGCATACATGTCATGTATTTGTGACCTAAGTCAACTTACGTTGTCGTGGAAGTTTGTTCCGTGCGTGGTCTCGTTAATGTAACCCTTCCTGATGACGAAGTCGCCAAAGTGCTCTCCATCGTTCCTCTCCTTGGCGTATTGCTTGATCATCGGCTGCAGAATCTCCAGAATCTCTTCCTCCTTGATCGAGCTCCTGTAAAGCTTGTTCAGCCTTTGGCCATGGTAACCACCACCAAGGTACATGTTGTACGCGCCATAGGCCTTTCCAACGAAAGCGACCTCGGCGAGCCATGGACGTGCGCAACCGTTAGGGCAACCAGTCATGCGCATGACAATGCTGTCTTGTCGCAGACCAGATTCTTCGAGTGTACCCTCAAGCTTGGAGATGAGCTCAGGCAGGTAACGCTCTGACTCGGCCATGGCAAGACCGCAAGTAGGGAAGGCAACACAGGCGGAACTGGACAGCCTCATACCAGAAAAGTTGGTGTTGTCAAGCTTCCACTTCTTCAGCAGCTCCTTCATGGCCGGCAGATCTTCGTCGGCGACGTTGGCTAGGATCAAATGCTGGTTACCAGTCAACCGGAACTCGCCCTTGTGTACCTTGGCCACCTCGATGAGACCAGTCTTCATGGGGAAGTCGGCAGTGTCCTCAATGCGGCCGTTCTCAATAAAGAAGGTGAAGTGGTTGAGGCCGGTCTCGTCCTTTTGCCAGCCGAAGGTGTCGATGTTGCTTTGGAACTTGAAGGGCTTGGGCTCGTCAAACTTCTGACCCCAGAGCTCTTCAACCTTGCCCTTGAAGACATCGACACCCATGTCGTCGATGGTGTACTTGAGACGGGCGTGCTTCCTGTTCTTGCGGTCACCGTGGTCGCGCTGGACGAGCATGATCTTCTCGCAAACAAGATGCACCTGCTCAGTTGGGACGTAGCCAAACATGCTTCCGGTTCGCGGGTATGTCTTCTTGTTGTTGTGCGTGACACCCATGCCACCACCGGCGAGGACGTTGAAACCTACAAGGTTTCCGTCTTCGCCCTTGATTGCGATGAGACCAATGTCGTGAGCGTACACATCGGTGTCGTTGTGAGGAGGAATGGCAATGGTGATCTTGAACTTTCGTGGGAGGTAGAGGGGGCCGTAGAGGGGCTCGTGGTCCTGGACAGCCTCACCAGCAACCTTGCGCTTCTGCTTTGTCTCGTCGTCCTCCAACCAGATCTCGTGGTAAGCAGTGGTAGAGGGAAGGAGATGGTCGCTGATCTTCTGTGCAATGTTGTGGACCTGGCCGTGGTACTTTGACTGAGTCGGCAGGGAGCTGCACATGACGTTTCGGTTGACATCACCGCAAGCTGCGATGGTGGTCATCAACGCCTTGTTAATGGCCTGCATAGCTGGCTTGAGCTTTCCCTTTACGACGCCGTGGAACTGGAAGGTTTGTCGAGTGGTCAGCTTCATGGTCTCGTTACCGAGCTTCGTGCTGATCTCGTCCATCTGCAGCCACTGCTTAGGTGTAGAGACACCTCCAGGTAGTCGGCATCGAATCATGAAGGAGTACGCTGGCTCGAGACCCTGTGCCTTGCGCTGGTCGCGAAGATCACGGTCATCCTGCATGTAGGTGCCGTGGAACTTGGTGAGCTGTTGGTCGCTTGCCGAGATGGCACCGGTGCTGGTGTCGGCCAAACCCTCCTCGATAGTACCTCGGAGGAAGTTTGAAGCGGCCTTCATATCCTCGTTGGTCAACGGCGCTGGTTCCTCAGGCAAATTCTCGACGTTGGCAACGCCGAGCTTCTCCCAGAGCTTTGGCTCCCATTCGGCGTACGCAGTCTGGTAGGCGTCCGGGTCTTGGTCATCACCAAGACCACACTCCGCCAAAGGCTTGCCACCGAGAGTAAGAAGACGAGCATGAAGGTCCTTTGCGGGCTTGTTGTAGTAGATCTTGTCCTCCTTGCGTGGCCAGTAGTGGCTGTCACCGAGACCGAAGACACCAAAGTTGACTGTCGCAAGATCCAAATCGGTGGAGTCCTTGACGGTTTCCCAGAATGTTCGACCGTTTTGAGGGAACTCTCCCTGACCGGCTACACTGGTCATCAGGATAACGTTCTGCTCATTGGGCAGGTCTTCGATCGGGAAGTCATCCATGGCCATGACCATGGTCTTGAGACCTCGAGCCTTGCCGCGGTTTCCAAGACGCTTGGCTAGGTTTTCGGCGTTGCCGTTGTCGGAAGCGAAGAGAATGGTCATTGGGTCGCCCTGGAGACCTTCGAGAAGCTTGCTGTAAGCATCCTTGGCCTTGCGCTTCTGCAACTGCCTGACCTCGGTTCCGTAGGATCCAGAGATGTTGGACGAGAACTCGGGATGTCTCTTCATGACCTGGGACATGTAGTTGTCGCGGGAGAGGAACTCCTCCAGCTCTTTCTTAATGCGCTCCGAGTCAAGCTTGAAGTTCTCCTCGCCCTTCTCCTCGGCACGTGGATCCCATCGGTACAGGGGCCAGTAGCCAAGGTCGACAGCCTTCTTGGTCTCTTGCAGAACGGTCAGAGGTGTGTCGTTCTCCTTTTCGTAAGGGAGGTATGCAAGCACAACGGATGGACCATCGAACTTGTCGGCCTCGATCATAGCCTCCAAGACCTGGGTGTAAGAGCTGTATACAGCGACCGATGCGACGTAGGCATTTCCGTAGTTCATTGCGTACAGACCAATGTCCTTCTTGCGCCTCGCGGCGTCAGCGGCTGCGCGCTCAGAGTAGGGGGTTGAGTCGACGATGAGCATGTTGACATTCTCGCCAGAGGCCAGGACGTGGTGCACACCAGAGTTTCCGAGGTCGTACGCCCAAGCGTCTGACCCAATCAACCACGGGGATTCCTTGTAGAAGAGCTTCTTTGACGACAACAGTTGGCTGGCAACAGGCGAGCCGTCGGTGCCCAGACGAGCGATGACTTCAGAAGCAAGTTCGTTGGCCTTGTCAGTGTCATCGGCGTTGAGTGCCCACTTGGATAGCCACTCCTTGGGTGCTTGTGTGGTGAAGGCATTCTCCTTGGAAGCAGCCGCAGCCTCGTCTACCAATCGCCTTCGGTGCTCCTTGCGCGCTACTAGTGAGCCGAATCCGTACTCCGGGGAAGAGGAGATCTCGTTGGAGATGCCGGCGTGCTGCGAGCCAAGCTGGTTAGCAATGTGGAGCTTCTCACCAAAGACCTGGTTCAAGATCTTCATGTAGGCGTTCTCTAACCCTGGTTGCTCGGCCTTGATAGCCTGGGGCTCCGGGCCATCGAGGTTGCCGATGACGAGGTTCTGCACAGGTGTCTCGCTCATCAAGTTCTGGAAGACACCGCGCATCGCTTGGGACACAGTCTCCTCGTTGATGTAGCCGAGTTGGTATCCTACAACCATGGGGGAAGCACCGCCAGTCGACTTCAGGGACATCAGAAGGTCGAGCAGTACAGGGCCCCAGCGGGTAGTCTTTCTTCGAACTTGCTCTAGCACAGCGATCCTCTTGAGCGATGAGGGAAGCATAGGCGCAAGCGAGGCACCCAACCAGGGGCGGTATAACCTCGCGGTGATGACGGCTGTGTTGGCATATGCCTTGGTCTCCTCGACACTGTCCAGCTCGGTGGCAAACACAGCAGTGTCAGCACCGAAGAGGAAGATGGCGGCCTCCTCGGTGCCAGTACCAGAGAAAGCGAATGCATCGTAGCTTCGACCGGTGGCATCCCGAATGGTTCCCCAGATCTGTGTGGCGAAGCGGTAGATGTCCTCGGATGAGACAGGTTTTGAGATCAGAGATTCGACAGTGGTTGCAGAGGACACGGACGCGCCGCTTGTGCTAGCATCGCGCTGTGATGAACCAGAGGACGACTCGGCGCGCTCGCTGTTCCTCTCCGATGCCGGAAGTGACTTGGCCTGCTCAGGAGCGCTAGCTGATGTTGCTGCTGGGGCGGCGTTGACAGCCTGGCTCCGAGCGAAGGACAGTGTCGAACTCCTGCCATCATCGGCGTATAGCGATGTCTCCTCTGACTTGGTGTTCTGGTATGCCGCCGCCGCGTCCAGGTCGATGACACTCCGGACCAGGTCGGCATCTTCGACTTCAACAGTCTTCTTGAAAGCAGTCGCGCCTGAGTCGAAGAAGTGAATGACACCCTTGCCCGACTTGATAGCCAAGGCATGTGCAGTCAGAGCAAGATCCTGCAACTCCTGCAGTGTCTCCGACTGGATGAAGGCGAATCCAGATTGCCGGATGGAAGTGATATCGGAGAAGTCGGGGAAGCCCGATGGCGCTACCGATACGTGGAGAACGACGGGGTACTGGGCGAGCTTGTATAGGTGTGGTATCGACTTTACAAGGATGGAAGAGGTTGTGGTGACGCTGGTGAGCTTGCCCGCGCGGATGGGCTGGAAAACAGAGAGAAGGGGATCCGCATTTTGGCGGACTGTGAGGATCTGGGGAGAAAGTTAGTACGATTGCGTCAGACACGCCCAAATCATGCAGACATACCTCTGGCTGTGTCTTGCAAACAACGCTAGGCGCGTTGTGCTTCTGTAGTCCTCGCAGAGGCTCGGAGAACTCAGATTCGGCCTCGAAGGAAGGGACGACCGACACAATCACGTCGGAGGCCAAGTGGGCAATTCGGGCCACTAGACAATACAAAAGTCAGTATATGTGACTTTGGACCCCCCAATTGCTCTGGTGCAACGACGTGCTGGGGTAGAGGCAATGGCGGGGCGAATGGTTGCGGGGACATACCGGCCTCTCCTGCAGTCGAGATGGACCCCATATTGACTGCAAATTCAGGGTTGACGGTAACAGTAAGGAAATGTCTACGGGGGAGACGAGGAGTAGTAATAGTTCGGACCGTCGGCGACAGTCCTCATAGTCAGCGGCAACGGCAATGGAAAAATTCCCTTTAAGAGGTCATGACAACGCGTGCCGAAAGCACGCAATATTTTAGTGCACTTCAGGGTCTGGGGCGAGGGCCGAAGAGCGGCGAATCAGACCATCATAGATGCGCGAGTTCGGTGTAATGCACTTGGCTAGATCTGCTTGTCAAGCTCGACGCGAGGCTGAGGACCGAATTTCACCCATAGTGCATCTCGTGGTGGAGTCCTGGCCGACGGTGGTCGTGATGCTTACTCCCGCATGTCTGAGTGGCCAGGTGAGGGCAGCGCCGCCTTGCCGCATCGAGACGTGCCGAGGACCAGCCTTATCGATAGGAGCACAGGCTACCTCCACCTGTTCGCCTCTCCTGGCATGGCCGACACATGCATCATGGCATGAACCAGCACGCCCGTACGACCAATCGTCGACACCATACCTGCCCTTACCGTAATCGCATGCATCTGCATCTGATGTCGTGATTAGCGTACCTTTATTGCAATGAACACCGCCTCTGGATTTTCAGATCCCCTCGTCTCCGATACCCCGCTGCCCTTCCACGAGCTATGCACGCGCATCAATGACCGCATAGCTACGTTTCTCGACGCCAAGGATGTATCAGAGCGCGTCAAGAATGTGCAGGAGCAGACGCGCACGTCGCTGAGCGTCATAGGGGAGGCACTGGACAAGTACAGGTTGGTGACTACACTGCGGGGCGGTGCGGCAGCTGGGGACTAACAGCTATGTAGTCTGCCAGAGCTCTCCCTATCGTATAATGGCGGCAAAGACTGCCTCGTCCTTCTCGTGCTATACCTCTGCGCCATGCACAGACGGGGCCTGACGCAGACGTCGAATCCCTCGTCCAGCATCGAGACCGCGGTGCAGTGCGTATACATACAAGACGCGCATCCCTTTCCCGAGGTCGAGGAGTTTGTCGCGCATAGCAGCAAGATATACTCGCTGGCCCTTTTGGAATATGCAAAGCCTATGAAAGCGGCCTTTGCCGACTACTTAAAAGACACTCCGTCGGTCAAGGCGATATTAGTGGGGACACGGCGGACGGATCCGCATGGCGAGCATTTGAAGCATTTCGACCCAACAGACTCAGGGTGGCCGGCCTTTGTACGGATACATCCCGTCATAGACTGGCACTACGTGGATATATGGACGGTACGTGGGAGTTATGCGACTTCGTACCTGCTTACTGACACATCTAGTTTATACGCTTCCTCAACATACCCTACTGTTCTCTATACGACCGTGGATACACCTCGTTAGGCGGGACGACTGATACGCACCCGAACCCGAAGCTCGTGCGCCAACCGTCTACGCAACAAGTACCGCAAGCCGAGAGAGAGAACGGCGCCCCGAAGCCCAAGTTCAGGCCGGCATACGAACTGGTAGATGACTACGAGGAGAGGTTAGGGAGAGATAGGTAGAAACATGGTAATATTGCATATGCATTGTATCTGTGTTCTGTTGCATCGCGCGATGACATTCATTTCAGTTAACAACACGCGCTTTATACTCGCAGGTAGCGGTTACTTTCCAGACTTTAGGAACGAGTTTAGTGTTCTTTTCGACATGCTGGATTATTCTCTGAGGATCTCCAATTTCTCCGTCCGCGGTTATTTCTCGGAGATCCCAACTCCGCATTCGCATTCATACCCGGAACGCATGCTGGATCAATTTTAGATTTCATAACAAGCCGGTCGCATCTCTTCCAGCCAGGTCCTGATTAGATCCCGACCAGGCGGATATCCTGGAAGTTGAGTCGGTGTTACCACTGCGACATGACGCCGTTCGCGACAACTGCAACCATCCGCAATCACGCAAGGTACAAGCAGACCTATAGCACGACATGAATTGGACTTTTGTGGAAGGCCTTCTGTTTGAGGTGGTTTGCGCATTGTAGCACGAGCATGTGCCGACCCGTGATCGCATGAGTTGTCAACCGCTAGGGCTCACAGCTTGTAACCTTGGGCACACATAGTCTATCATGTTGTCCAACGAGTCTGCAGAAATATTCTAGCAAATATGCTAAGTTATACTGGTTGGTAGATCACGCCAGTCTGCACGGTCTGTTCCCGAAGCTAATGTATGCGACGTGTATAGGCAAGCGGACCTGAAGTCTACTGGAAGCACCAACAATGGCCGCTATTAACAAACCGACGAACAGCAGATGTTCGTGAATACCGCGACGTTGCATTAAGGAATATCCGCATGCAAATATATCTTTCTTCCCGGTTAGAATAGGCAAAGAGAATCTTGGACACACTCAAAGCATTTCGTTCCCTATCATGCTTCTCACGGCGTTCTCTCAAGTCTCACTTCTGTTGACGTTGACCATTCATGCGGCTATAATTCCTGACGATCGACCTGAAGTCATCCCGGGTCCAGGGCTTCCGTCACTAGAATCTCTTAACCTGACTTCAGCTGACTTATATGAGTTGCCGTTGCCGGGAGGTTCGACTGGTAAGACTTCGTGTTCATGGGCCATGTACTCGTATGTGACATCACCTAATACTCTACAGCTCAAATAACCACCTCGGACAACGAACTGGTATGCGGACCAGAAGACAGCGCTTACACTAGCGTCGAAAACCTCATCGTCTGCTACCACTATCTTCGGAGCCTAGGCCGGACGCCCTGCGAGTTTGAGAATAGAGAGGCGAGAGCATTGTGTTGGCATGGAATCGACACTGTCGTCGTTGGTATAGGTCGAACAGGAGGCCACGAGAGTAGCTATTGGTATGCTCGGCTTCTGCCACCCTTGGTGATAACCAATCTGACACACTAAGTAGCATCGATGTGGCGGTAGGAATCTTAGCGGTCATTGATGGCTGCACAAGGCCTGACGGAAGTTGCGCAGGATTTGCAGTAGCCAACGGGAATGCAAACATTATGGTCGGTGGAACGAATGCTGGATATCAGAGACATCGTTGGAGTTAAGGATCAGGGTCGCGTCTGTACGCATGGTCGTGTTCACAAGAGGTGTCGCGGTCAGTTAGGTCGCAGTTCATGACACGACCTCAGATTTCCAAATGACTTTGTCTCAAAATGCTTTCAACTACCTTCAGGTTTCCGACGTGTCGAATCCATGTATCGCACGCTTGCGGAGTACATTTTGGAAGACGCCGGGAGCCAACTTGGATCAGCGTCGACTGCAATCATGCGCCTCATCCGCTAATGCATTTATTCAAGATTTACCAAGGAAGAACCTTCCCCGCAGAATTTCCTAGAGCCAACACCTTCCCCAGACTCTGCCTCTCGATATTGAGCGAACAGAAATCTGGGGTCATCGGAGCTTTTCGACTTCCTCCAACCAGAGGTTTCTCCGGGACCAAGATGTTTCGCATACATCAGCCAACGCTCGGGTATAGCCATAATACACGTCCGAGCTGCCGTATCAAGCCACACATTGGTCATGTGGAGAGACGCATGGTGCCTGGTGCATGCGGATGCTCCCGCGGCGCCGTTCGCGATCGAATCCCACCTAAGAGAGTTCATCGTTGATATGAAGCTGTCGGAAAACAAGCCACACTTTCAGCTTCGTGTAGATGAA
>Ga0058698_10000640_pt1 | contig 18443 bp, 18 predicted proteins | sample AgamicAsSfe_FD_67288 | JGI IMG/M metagenome (GOLD analysis project Ga0058698, IMG submission 67288) | Agave microbial communities from Guanajuato, Mexico - As.Sf.e | ecosystem: Host-associated > Plants > Phyllosphere > Phylloplane/Leaf | place: Guanajuato, Mexico | collected 2012-05-30
AACCGCATCTGGCTCCACCGTACCATCAAGACCTTCCAGTGCCGCTCCTTCGCCGCGCCCGAGTGCAGCTCCATCACCTCGACCCAGCAACGTTCCTCCTCCATCACGTCCTGCTGTTTCCACTCCATCATCATCTATAGCAAGGCCAGTGATCAAGCAGAAGAGAAGCAAAATCGTCAAGCTACGCCTTCCTTCTAAGCTTCTCTCAGGCTTCACCCCGGGAGAGAGCAAGAAACGCAAACTGATCTCTGGAAACGGGGATGATGATAGACCGTCTAAGCGTCAGAGTCTCGAAACAAGTAGTATGTTGAATGGTAAAGGATCTGGTAAGAGCGGACTCGTTACTGTGGAAAAAGGTAGTAGTGGTAGTGAAAAGCCAAGGTTACTTCTTAAGATGAAGGTGGGAAAGAGCAAGCTACCTGTTGAGCGGAAGCTGTGAAAGGGAAGCTGACCGAGTGCGGTCTCAGGAAGGAGAGTAACGATGAGAACTAAGGGTAACATGCATTTTCAAGGTGTTTAACGGATGGGCATCTCTTCCTCTTCCAGCGAACGAAAAAGGATTTGGGAAAATGGAGGATTAAGACAGCTGCATGATGCGATTAGGACTACAGCATTCAGCGATGGCGTTTTCATGTTTTTCATTCTTTTTCATAGTGGATGGGACGTTAGGTGGATATACCCCCAGTTTTCTGAAACTAACGAACCTCATCTACCTGCTGGATTCGTATGGTTAGACCGGCTAGAGTAAGAATGTATAATTCACTATTAGAACTGGTTTGCCATGGTGAAATGTAAATTATCGATAGGTATTGATATTGAAAAGGCCGCCCCCGAAATCCGCGGCGTTGGTACGCCATAGCAAAGGGTATCTACCATTACACGCCCGGAATTTATACATGGAAATAAAAGTGTAGCTTAAGCCGAGATTATCGTGCTCGCCAAAGCAGTCGCTTCATGGATCGTACACCAGATTGGAAGACGGATTCGCTGATGGATGCTGGAGCAGGTGTCTTAAGTGTAGCGATTGTAGGCACCTCTTCCGTAGGTTCAGACTTGGTCGTCACTGTCGCGTCCTCGGCAGATTCGGAAGCCGTTGTTGCTGTAGTAGTCGCCACCACCACCGCACTCGTATCCATGTCTTGTACAGCATCTGGATGAGAGCCCTCCTTGCCAGTCTCTGTTTTGAGACGCTGTGTATGTAGTGAAGTAGCTTTTTTGATCGACCTGTAAGAAGCGCGTTTCCTCTTCTTTCCTAAGGATCCGAGGGGACGACCTCTCTTCCTTGGTCCTAGGTAAGGAATTTAGTTGTTAGTCGGACGAGGATGGTTCAGCAGTCTCACCCTTTGACTCAGTATCAGCTGTTGGCGCATCTTTGACCTCAACTTCTTGATCGTCGTCTGCGTCACTGATGACTGAGTCTGCGTCACCATCCCGGGTTGACGTTTGGCCAACACCAGATGCCTTAGTAGGAGTGGTGATGTCTCTGACGTCTACATCATCGCTGGCTTGAGCGACTGGAGTCGAAGTCACAGGCTTTTCTGATGTATCTTCCCCAGCCTTCTCTGATGTATCTTCCCCAGCATTCTCTGATGTATCTTCTCCAGCCTTCTCAATTATCTCGCCGCACATGAGACACGATATGTCTACATCCCACTTCCGTTTGGTCTTTCCTTCATGCTTCTCCATGATTGTGAGGCGAGTCTTGCTGCCTCCCTTGATCTTTGCCTCGAAGGTGTGTGTGGCTTCGCTCTGGCTCGATGCGAGTTCGCCCTTGCTGGGCCGACCTCGTTTCTTTGGTTTTGGTGGGGACGCCACTTGTTTTGCGCTCAGGTCTTGGAGCGCTCGCTCTTTCAGGCAGCCTGCGTGAAGCCATTCTGAACAATGTGGACACTGGACAAGAAGCTCGTCCGGATTGCTGGGCTGCTTGTCGATACAATAGGTGTTCAGTTTCTGTGGCATAATTAGTGTGAGATAAACAGTTGCAACGAGAGTGCTTACGCTTAAACGATTGGTCTTCTTTGTGATATCGTAGCTTTGACGGAAGAACAGCTGGTCTGCCAGAAGTGCCATGCTGTCTGGGTCGTCGTTCCAATGTGCCACCTCTGCAGAAGATTCTACTGTGACGGCTTCTATTATGTCCATGTGGTTGCTGATTATCAGCTCGGCTCTGCCATGGTACGGTTGCCGGCCACCCGGTAGATCCTCCGGTCGGTATGCCCAAAACACTCTGAGGTAGACATGAGAGGCGTCTCCGGCGCGTACCTCAAGCACCTTGGCGAGCCAGTGCTGGATTGAGTCTGGTCCCTCCTCTACGTGATCCTGTTCGCTTTTTCTCACAAAGACCATCTGGCCAACTTGGAATTCTTCACCGTTTACTGAAACGCTCGTGTTAGCGTGATTAGACTTAGGATGTATCACAAGTTTGGGACTCACTAGTAAACTTGCGATAGCGGTTTGTACTCTCCCAGTATCGTGCAGGTGAGATCTTGACATGGAGGTCGCCCAGTGGAGCTCCTTGGAATGGATTTGGCTGTACGATGTCTGCGTCCAAAGGCATAAGGTGACCAGGGTATTTGTGGTGCTCCCAACTATTTGCACTGCGCTTTTCTTGTGTAGTTGAAGCTTTGCCTGGCTTCTTTCGTGCCTTGGTGTCGACACCTATGACTTTGAAGCCAGGAAAGTTGTCTACCGTCGACCAGTCAATCTTTCGTTTCTTCGCGGCGGGGTCTGTCGCATCGCTGGCTGGGGGAGTAGACCCAGTATGCGCGGACTTCTCATCTACGACTTTACGTTTGCGCGCCATCGTGAGCGATTGATGATGGAGGTTTGGCGTTTCCGAATCGGTGGAGTGATTGTCGTGCGTTGTGGTTGGGAGCGTTGGAGCTTTGGCGCACAGTCAGAGCGGGTACCACCAACACTCTGGCAGGAACAACAAGACTTGAGCGAAGGTACGTTGAAGGAGCGGACGGCTGCAAGCGTTGGTGAGTTCGTGTATTGGTTTCAGAATTCGATTTGTAGAATCAAAATGAGATGCGCGAACACCGCACTTGAGACGCGTTCGAAGTGGAGTAAACGACCCAACGCGTTGTCAGCTGCCGAAGCAGTGACGGTACCGCAGGCATGGGAGCGCTAGTCCCGAAGTATGACATCACGTGTGTCTTGAATGCCAGCCATTTGCATAGGCAGGATCTATCACTCCATCTTGTACGAATGCAAATGCAAAGGCAAGGCAAGGCAAGGCCATGTTCATCAGAACAAGGCCCGTCTTGATGAGCCCTCAGACCTAGAGAGGCATTGCGACGGCTTCACACGTCGTTACCGCCGATATGTAGTCGCCGGAGTAAAACAAAGCATCGACCGCCGGTACACGACTATAGAGTTCAGCCTTGATTTGCGTGACGCCACCATTGACGATCACATTCGTCACTCAATCGGTGATTTATATCGAAACCAACGTCGCTGTCTGAAACGGGCATAGTGATGCAGCATACAAGGCAACGGCTACTCGGCTAGGATTGCATGCAAATAAGATCTGTATGCCCGGTCAGCGCATTTGACAGTTCCGGACAGCATGGGAAGCACAACTGGGTACCCCAGATTCCGTGGGCCGCGTTCCGGCCGCTATTGCCAACAACTCATTCGAGGCCAAGATGCACAGCCACACCATCATCGTTACCCAGAAGAGGAGAAGCCTATGCCGAGTGGCCGAAGACAGGCGGGCGGCCGCCAATTTAGTCTAGTACGGGGCCTCAGAATGGGCTGGGAATACGACCAAGAGCCAATGAGTAAGCGTGCAGTGGCCATTGAGGTGTTTTGAAGGATTCTCGCGTTGGGAACACGCGGCCATGCGTCGCTGTTGATGGGGAGCGTTTTCCAGTCTGCGCAGACATGGGCAGTTGGATAGTCAAGTACAAATCTGTCACCCGGTAGATGGATCATCCAGAACTCGGCGATCTCCAAGAACCCTTTCCAAGGTTCGCGTCATAGGCATGTCTAATCCCTGCCGCGCGCCCAGAAATCCCTCCACAAGTCTAACTCCACCACGGACCTCAGATATACGTACTACGCCTACCGCTCTTTCGCTCCTTGTAGTTCCCTAATTTTCCCTCCTCCTCACTTTGCACTCGCCTGTGATTCTGTGCTCTCGTCGCTCGTTTCCGAAGAACGCTCTAGTCCCTGCATCGTAACATTCAGCGAGCCGGTGTACCCGTGGCTCGCGCGCCTGGCTCAGTACCGACAACGCGCCCGTAGAGCACCTGCATTGTGTACCGCAGCGAGGAGAGACCTTCCACTTATACTTAATACCACCACTCGTCGCTGCCATGGGTCGTCCAAAGAGAGGTAAATAATGCGCCTGCTACATAATGGCTGCCCTCCCTACTGTGTCAGCAGGGCTGGTCTTTGGAAGAACATTCACTAATGTTGCGCCCTGTTCGCCCCTTCACAGTTCTGTCGTTCATGTCACAATGGGGTGGTTCCAACCAGAATACCTTGCAGAAGAACCCTCCGTCCGCTGGACCCTCGCCGGGCCCCGCGTCCCCCGCTCCGCCTTCACCCTCTACCAAGCAACCGGTAACTTCAGCCAACTTTGCGCAATCCGCCACGGCTCTGGACACGTATAACAACGAGCGACCCCCCTCTCGGGCAACTCAACGCGACCGTAGCGATTCCCGAGCCTCAGTGCGCCCCATGTCCATGATTCAAACATATCAACCGCCAGTCATGGAAGTAAGCCAGGATACACTGCCCGAGTTGCAGCGCATCTTCATGTTCCTGAACAGCCACTCGAACAAGCTGTACCAAGAGGGTTATTTCCTCAAGTTCCACGACACCGACACTCGTACGTCAGATCTGTAGGCAATGCTTGTTTGTGATACTGACGGCAATGCAGGTGGCCGTCCCGCGCCAGATCGAAGGTGGCAGGAGTACTTCGTCCAGCTCGTCGGCACCATCCTCTCACTATGGGATGCGAGTGCGCTGGACCAGGCCGGTGGTGAGACTGAAGTCTTGCCGACCTTCATCAACCTGACAGATGCTGCGATCCACATGGTACGTTCATCCATAACTTCCATACGGCCTCCCTAACCCCACCAGATCCCTTCCATGACCCTGAAAGACGGAAAGAAGCTCGACAACATCCTCAGCGTTTCGACAGCGGCTAGCAACAAGTTCCTCTTCCACTTCGATTCCTACCACGCGCTTACGCAATGGACCGCCGGCATCCGCCTCGCCATGTACGAACATACAACTCTCTCGGAAGCATACACGGGCGCATTGATTGCTGGCAAGGGCAAGACGCTCAACAACATTCGCATGATTCTGGATCGGCAGTGCGCAAAGTACGAGGACTGGGTGCGCGTTCGATTCGGCGCAGGCACCCCATGGCGCCGCTGCTGGTGTGTTGTCTCTCCACCAGACGAGAAGGAATACATCAAACTGCAGAAGCTACAAAAGAAGGGCAGCGCTTACGAGCGGCCGCCAGTACTCAAGGGCGACATCAAGTTCTACGAGACCAAGAAGGTTACCAAGAAAACAAAAGCCATTGCCACTGTCAAGGATGCATACTCATGTTACGCCATCTACCCACAGTCGAAGCCGCTAATCGATCAGTCCACGCTGGTCAAGATTGAGGGCAAGATTACAATACACTCCACGCCAGAAAGCACGACAGAAGGGTTCGTCTTTGTCATGCCAGAATCGCGTCCGGCTATTTCAGGTTTTGAGATTATGCTCCAGTACCTCTTCCCTGTGTTTGATACATTTTCACTGTACGGACGCCCAAAGAAGTTGATTGCGGATGTGTTGGATACTCGCGGTTTGATGTTCGCCATGCCTTCTGACAGACGGTACGGTTACTTGGAGATGTGGGATGTTGTGGGCTTGATCAATACCGAAGGCAGTGACAAATGGTCAGAGCGCCAGTGGAGGAAACAATTGAAGGACTTGACTTCAACACGTATGATGTCCGCAAACCAGGACGCTGAATCGATCTACAGCCGCGCCAGTCGCAGGAATACCGTCAGCCGAGCAGGCTTCACACCACGCGGTCTACGATTCGAAGACCAAGGTTCTGTTCGCTCTAGTCCGTCCACACGCCAGTCATCGCCTACACGTAAATTCCCCGATTTTGAGGTACAAAAGCCACGTCGTGTTGGAACGGCTCCCGCAGCGAACCCATTCGGCACTCCACGCCATCAGCGATCGGTATCGGAGCAAGTCAATGGACCCAACAACCAGAACACACCGTCGAGGTTCACGCGAGACGAAACGCCCTACGAAGACGAACGTGCGCCGACTCCTCCCCAGCACCGTGTGCTCCCCAGCTCCTCAAATGGAGCAGTCCAACCTTACGACTCGGCGTCCGACTACGATGAGAGCCCTATCAAGGAGCCACAGAATCTACCTCCACCTCCTGCAGATTTGTCCGCTCCTCCGCAGGGTTATGTCGATCTTCCTCCTACTCAGGAGCACGCTGCCTATCAAAAGCCGCCCATTCGTCCCAACATGCCTATGGCGAAGCCAAATCCTGCGGTCGATTCTGCTACGCTGCAGCAAATGGCTGACGCGTCACATGGATCGTTTCCAGGTGGCATAGCTGGTGCAGGTGCAGCGGCAGCCTGGAGAAACCAGGACACTATTCAGAGTAGGCGCAGTGGCGAATACAACGGATATGGTGATCAGGGGCAGTCTATGTATCTTGGTGTAAACTCAAGGCCACCTCCATCGAACCAAAACTCTGGTAATCGCCTATCTACCATTCCTGCATCGCCCTACATCGAGCACTCTGAATTCGTCGATTCGCCATCAGGCTACCAGCCGACAGCTCCGCCAGTTCCAGAACATAGTGAGTTGCCGCCGCAGCCCCCTACCCACGAGCTCCCTTACCGCCCACACCCCGAAAGTGGCGGTATACCTCGTAAACCAGTACCAGGTCGGTCTCCCCTAGCCTCAGAAGAGGATGACACCCTCTCGACCACTAGCTCAAGACTCGATAGTTTACGAGAAGACGTAATCGACCCCGAAGCTCTCGACGCTTTCAACATCCAACCTACGCTGCACCGTCAGGCAAGCGCATCTAGTAGCCGCTACGACGACGATGCGATATCAACTTCTACACCAGACTATGCCAGCATTGCTGAAGAGGAGGAGCCTGCGCCTCCACCACGAAGGGTGCCCGAACGACGCACCGATCGCCCTAGAAGTGGCGTCTTGACGATGATCGGAGATCCCAATGTAAAGCCTCCTTCGGATGAAGATCCGCATGGCTACAAATCCGTGCTGGACCCAGCACGAGCACCTGCAGCTGCAGCTGTGCCCAGTATTGATTTTGGCCCAACGTACGCTCTGGACTTTGACGGCAAGCGCCCAGGCACCAGCGGAACCATGACACAGATGTTGCACGACAACAGCGCCTCGCGATCCAAAGAGAACCTTGCGACAACTCCGAACGAACAGAATCGACTATCGTTCATCTCTGGAGGAAGCACACCAAACACGCCTATGCACATGCGTAGTGGTTCAAACTCTCCACAGATAACCGACTCACGACAGGTCGCGTGGCAACCAGCTACAGCCTCACCACAGCAGCCAGATAGACAGAGGCTGGATCCTGAAGACTGGGTGATGCACCGTGCGACTCAGCAGCAGCCTATGATGTATGGACATGGGAGAAGCAAGTCGCATACCCCTCCTCCGTTCGGTCGCACGCATTCCGGAGACTGGAGTCAAATGCAACCTACTATTGGTCGCACACACTCTGGAGATTGGAGCCAGATGCAGCCTCCTATCGGCCGCACACATTCTGGGGACTGGAGTCAAATACGGCGTTCGCCTCAGGGTTCGCCTGGACCCGCTCGTCCACCTAGTCGCCCGTTGAGCCGTGGTGCTGACACATTGCTTGATCAACGGCCCACCACCTTATCAGCTCGCGAGCAGGAACAGGTTGCTCGAATGACGAACACTCCTCTTCTGGACTTGTCGCAAAACCCCAAGAAACTACAGAAGCCGCCTCCAACAGGACTGACAGGCTACATCGATCACCGTGAGAAGGAGAAGGCAGCTCAAAAGGCCAATCGCCACAGCTATACTCCGGCTATGCAATCTGAGATCGATAGGCGCACATTGCAGAACCAACAGCGTCAAATGATGGAGGTTCAGCAACGCCAGCAGCAGATGATGCAACAGCAGATGCAGCAGCAGCAATTCGCGATGGCTCAGGCTCAGAGCACCTATGCGCCGAGTATGATGGGAATGCCAACTGGCGGTGGTGCGCCCAGCGTTATGGGCGCTCCTAGCATGATGGGTACCCCTAGTATGATGGGCACTCCTAGTGTTATGGGCATGCCTACCGGGCCTGGAACGCCGTCTGGAATGGTCGGCATGGCGTACTCTACGCCAAGCCAGATGCACCCCATGTACCAGCAACAGCAACAGCAGTACTTTCCCCAGACACCAACCCCACAGATGAATATCCCTGGTGGCTGGATTTCACCAGCGCAGACGCCGCAGGGCCAGTACTTCCCACAGTCGTCGCCGCAAGGCTATGGCAACATGGCTCAGCAGCAACAGCAGCAGAACCCGCCCACACAGGCCTACGGCGCAAGCTTCGACCAGGCGCAGCAGGCAGCCAAATTCGCGCAGCAACAGGCTCAGGGACAGTACCGACGTTGAACAGATGGAATATGAAATTAGGAAGTGGTCGAGATTATCTCTGGGTCGATTACAATTGGATTGAAGAGTATGAGACGAGATGCCAATGTTCACTGTATATACTTTTGTGTCTGCATCTTCTTCTCGTACATAGTATTAGATAGTGAGTAGTGGTGCATGTGGAGCTTTGAATTGGATTGGAAGGCTCGCATGTTGTAATGTGGGGACGTTAATGGAGTTTATGATGATTGAGGAAACAATTGAGTGTTTAGTTGTCTACTGCAATATAACTCGCAGGGCTATCAAATTCTTTTCGTGCCGAGTCGGCGGATCTGAAAAAGTCCCTGTATTCATTCCCGACAAGATATGCAGTTAGACCATGGCTGCGAGCGATGTGAAATCGTATCTCAGTCTCCGGAAAAGGAACTTCCAAAACTCTCTCCAACAATTGGCCGATTCGGACAAGTTCATCTTCACGCCATCTTGCCTCCCAGCTCATTTCGGTACTGGCGTGGTAGAAGATATCGAGCAGAACATCCTTTGCTGATTTACGATAGTCAACTACGATGGTTGAGCCATACTTCGCTATTCCCACAACAGCATAGACTTTGTCTCGGATATCTTCACACTCGTGGGCATTGTATGTTTCCATCAGGGAATCGATAGCAATGTCGCTGGGCCGGCCCACATACTGGTCCGATACTTTCGCCGCATGCGAAGCCCTAGTCTTAACGATGGACATGGCTGGACTGGAACGAACGGCGTTGTAAAAAGGCGTGTCCATCTCCTTATAGTATCTGGATATGATACTTACATAATAGTACAATTGTTCGAACTTGTACCATTCGAGAATCTCAGAGCCACAATGAATCTCTACACGTTCCGCGTGCACGACTTCTTGGATGATCCACATGCGCGACCAATATCTTCTCTTACATAATGACAACACACTGAGTACCTCTTTCGAGTTCCAGGTAGTCACTCCCTTCGTTCCACGCATAAGAAGAGTCTTGCCGGATTTGTTCTTGCAAGCGAACATGAGCCGTACAGTGCTCGGATTGCACCACTCCCAACTCACCAAAGTCCGCATGGCGAGATCACTATCGTCGCTCTCTTTGCCAAGCCAGATCAAAACCAATACAGCATCTCTGTATATATAGTCCATCATCCGTACTTGATGATTGCGCTCATGAACTTCTGACTGTTGTATACAGAGGGCGTCAATCCAAAATGGCCCGTAATTGCCATGAAGCAGCTGTTGGTGTAGGAAGTCCCATAAGTTCTCGCGGACTGGAACTTTCACACGGTTGATTTCGATGTTGGTGTAGGTTGCATTGGCACCCCATGTGTACGATAAAGCTTTGTAAGGTGGAGAGTACCCGAGCCTGTAGGTTTGCATGTTGCATTTGATTATGTCTTCGTTGTTTTTGGGTTGGAGTTGGAGTAGCCTGAACTCCCGGCTTTTCCGATCGACCGGACACGATGTGTAAGGGTCGTCCATCGGTCACTATTAGCATGCAACACGGACGGTGGACACTCTTTTCTCGATATGCTGCGTGATTGTGTGGTGTGAGAGTGTTGGGAATCGGAGAAAGAACAAAGAGACAGCTCCAAAGATGTGACACAAATGTCTGCCTTGAGCGGTGAAGCATCTGTTAGAGCGAGGGAGGCTGTGTCTTTGTGACCCTGTCGATGGGGCTGAAGTTCTCAGCTCTATGCATACCTGGGCGGTACAATCACAGCCAATGGTAAGAGGTTAGCAGCTGCTTTGGTGTATGAATCTGCTCCTCCGAGATTTGCAACCACAGGCATACTCTGATACTAGCGAACTTCCACTAGAATTATCATGATCAGTAGAGTGTCTGGAATCACTTTGGTTGACTAAGGATGCGAGCAAGATGGAGCATGTATTCGTGAGTGGATGTGAGATGCCTCGGGAGGACGAAGTGCGGGGCATCTCAGCTACGAAGCTACCCCTCCATGCAGCTTTCACGCCGCTAACCTCATCCCACGTCCGTCTCCACTACTCGCCCTGCATGAGGCCCGTCATCGTATCCATCACTCATCATCATCGGCCGACGTTTCTTCCATTTGGTTCCAAGCTTAACTCGTTCCGATAATGTTGCCGTGAACCAAGATGGGTTCTGAGTTGGTGAAGTTCTTTACGTCGTCCATGATCTCCTTGGTTCCTGGATCCTGCATAGCCTTTCCAACAGCTTCTTGGCTGTCAAACTCCATGACGGAGGAGATGGAGTATGGGCCATCGGCACTGAGTTCGCTGACGGCGTAGGACTTCAGACCGTGTGGGCCCCAGTGCTTCATGGCGAGGGGCATGTGTGTCTTGAGATAGTACTCCTTGTCAAAAGTGGAGCCCTCCTTGCGAGGGTAGAGGACGATAGCGGTTGCGCCAGGCATGATGATGTTTAGCTGGAAGGCGTTGTAAGAGCTCTGTTGGCTGTGAGTAGAGGTTGGCAGATACTTGCAAGATGTACTGACTGTTGTAGTAGATCCGATGAGTGTAGCTGAACAGTACCGACGTGGGTATTAGTGTCTTTATAGCTGCGCCGGTTTCTTAGATCGACTCAGTACCCCACTTCGATCCTTACAGCCGCTTCGGATCCTCCAGTCTTGTACACTCGCTCGTGATTACTCGTAGTTCCACTCCGATCGGTCTTAGGAAATACTCTGTTGGCTTTTGTCAGCTACGCCCATTTCCTGACTACGTACCAGCTCCAGACACTTGTCGCTCAAGGTTGGCCGGATCTTCCCGAGTGGATATGATCGCACGCATTTGGAGCAAGTATTTTTTGGCTATCTTGCTAAGCTGATCTGTTGCCAGACATTTACTTCAACGCTGTCGCGGTGCGCCAGCTGTGTCGTGATGTTGAAAGTCCGGTACAACCCCCGATATCTCCGTATGCGAGCCCTGTCTTGCACATAATCACAGCTTGGTAGGTGGCTTATTCTTAACATCTGGGCGATTACGTGCAATTAGGCTGTCCTGGATGACCACGATCCGTTGTGCCCCCGGCCTCGTATCATTTCCGGGAAAAGATATGGACGGTATCGGCACGTCGTCTCGCAACCCAGCTGTCCTCATATCTCCCCATAATCTTCCTCCAGAAGGTGCTTTTGTTCTCGCCCATATGAAAGCCATCTTGTTCATTCCCCTGAGTCTCAACCCAATGACTGTATGCATTTCTGTTACGATCCGGAACTGAGGTGGATCTCGCGGTGCCCATTGCTGGCTGTTTTTCACTGCGATACTTGTGCGCTGGGAGACAACCGCTTCCTGTATAACGAGGCCGATACCTGAATCTGAGAATCGTTCAGGTAGTATGGAGTTAGAGACGCGACCTTCCTCTTCGTGTGCGCAGTCTGTCAGTTTGAATCGAAGCGCGGGATCTAGCCCTACAAATGCGTCCGACAATCTTCCACCGTCTATGACACATGAGCGACCCGATTCGAAGAAGACCTGTAGCGTGGGAAAGAATGTGTTCAGGGTCCAGTAAACAATCTCTAAGCGTGGTCAGCTCTGACGTCCTTGTACGCTACGCATCCTCTACACGGACTCTCGTTCACTAATTGACTGGCCACAATCGTGTTTCCAATCTCGCCTGCGTGCGCCGATCTGGTTGTTCGTGGTAAAAAAGTACTTCGGTCCACGGTACGTATTGTCGTCGCATCTGATCCCCGATCGGTATCATCTTGCACCAAATCCTCGTTGAGCTGTTCCCTGTTTCTCGAGAGCGGAGGAAGGCTGCGGCGTCGCGTCTCTGAATACAAATCTTGCGTCGGACATTTGTAATAATCCATGCGATGGAAGCAGCTACTGTGTGTCCGCAGGTCTTTGCAATGGTCATCGGATCTTGGACGCTTGTATAGTGGCCTTGGATTGCTATGACAAATATGGGATATGTATTTGTGATTGCGATAGAAACGACGGAAAACTGAATGGTCCAAGATCCGAGGCGTAGAAGCGCGACAGACTGCGTTTGCGTGCGCCTCGAATATGACTTCACTGTCATTGGAAGAACAAAACCGAATTGACCCACACTATGGAGGAGGTCCACCCGGGCTTTCCACTAAACACGTGTTCTACTTCCATGCAGTTGACAGCCTGGATTACTAAAGGCAAATCTATTGGTTCTTCGGGATGATATCAGCAGCGTTCCGGTATGTACTGCATTTCATTGCACTGTCAAGCGAATACTATCTAATCAAAGACTTGCACAAAACGCACTTTCCCTGGCCATAGAGGTGTTATCATATGTCACACCTCGAGTTCAGAAAGCCTTGTATAGAGGACTGCCATGTAGTTGCCTTTCTGGGCGGACGTGAGTGTGCGGCCGCACATGTACGCTGAGTGAGCAGAATACGATTCACCTCCAACATTCTGTCTCAGGTGACGCTTAAATGAAGTAGTGTCTATGTACCCACGTGCTCTCGCCTGTGTCTAAGAAGGTGCAAGAGATCTCAGTCCGCACCTGCATCACTTCACTAGCGGCTCTTGGCAGGTGCTCTTGCCCTGACTGCTTGTTTACTCCCACACACACTCACTCTCAAATTGAACCAACTCAGTTCATTTTCTTCTGCAGCCGGTAAGAAAAACAGAGCGATGACAGCCACTACGTAAGTCTCACCGTCTGCACATCGCGCACTTCAGCAGTCGCCAACTAACCTTACACCAGACGAGCTGGAAGCAAGCGCGCAGCTGGCGAGGTTACAGATGCCGCTACACCTACCTGGGAACCCAAAAGGCCTTTCAAGAATATTGCAACGGCTGCGAGTAGTAAAGAGCCCGCCACAGAAGACCCACAGTGCTTCCGCTTCCTCGATCTTTCTCCAGGTATGGTTTTTCTACTCTTACAATGTGTCTTAGATACTGACGCCACTCAGAGCTACGAAATAGAGTGTACGAATATGCCAAAGAAGATGACACTCGACAGTTCGCTCTGCATCCGATATACTCCTACCTTCACCTCAAGTCGTATTCCAAGGGTACCTGGTAATATCTCGCTGTGACCCAGGTCTGCAAGCAAGTTCGCGCGGAGTATCGTCCGATTTGGGTCCAGGATCTTCGTGTCGGATTCGCATCAACTTGTGGAGTGACACTTTTCGCTGATACATTTCTGCATTATGGGAGCGGAACCAACCATATGCCTAAGCTAGTGCAGTTCTCGTGGGCTCATGGTCACGACAACGAGAAGTCCTTTGATTTGATGCCTATACTACGTCTACATGCGCGATCTCCATCATTACGGACTGAATTCGTTCCACAACTGATTGCTCAAGGCGGATATACTGTGGACGACGACATGTGCAGAAGTTGCTCAAATCAGATCCGCGATTATGATTCTATATCTGACTTCGAGAACTGCGAATGTCCAGATTACGATTGGACCCACGATGAGTGGTCGGCTTTCAAGTTTGAACAGATGGAATATACACACAGCATACGAAACTTCATCCACAACCCAAACAAGTCTTGGCTTGAAGCAATACGAGAGGACAAGATGACGGTAACATGTGCAATTAATGAGGAGAGTTGCCAAGGTACCTTTAGGATTCTCTGCAGAGAACCAATCTGTCAGACAACCACCAAATCTCAACCAGCTTTGGACTTACTGGAGCAATGGGGGATTTTCGATCTTGACGTTAAGAAATGTACGGTGTTTGTGATGGCTTATGAAGATGAACAGATTACGGAGAGGAATGGACGGAAGATCACCAACTCGGTTGTGCGCGAAGTTCGCGTTCACAAGGTACCCACAAAAGACCAGGCCGCTTCGTCCATCTAAATACTTGCTGGAACAGATCACAGTCTGTTCTATGTGTGTACGATGACCACTGACTATGGCCAGGCTATTCTGGGCATGTGCGACTCCGTGTATAGACGGAAATCTCTATTCTAAGATGAGTAAGATGTTTGTAAACTCGATATACAGCCAGCAAATCTCTACCACACGATATCTCCTTCTTTTGCTGTCAAAGGTGTCCCGATATTTGATGATGTCTGTGAAAATCCTGTTTGGCTCCAAAAAGTTGCGATGTGACTGGTTGTACGATGTGTAAGGACAGTCTTATTCCTACTAGGTCGTACTAGGTGCTGATCATGGTTCAGTCAACTCTTGTTGCTGCTGCATGAGTCTCTCGCTTTCTCTACATCATCGCTATCATGGCTACTTCATGCGACATGCGTACCCTCTTCCAAGGTGTCATAGAGTCACTCTTATGATCGGGATATCTTCCTGACATCCTGTTACTTGCTTGATCGCAAACCTGTCGTTTCCATCAGTATTCAGCTGCCAGAACGGCCGATCAAGACCACGAAGGATATGTTCACGGCATTTTTGAATAGACTCGTTCTTTAGTCTTCGGAATTCATGTTAGTAGCCCAGCCGATCTGGCCATACTGCTTATAAGTTTTCAGGAGTCACAAAATAATATCACGGTGAGAGCTTTACCTTCAACACAATCCAGTGCTTCCGCCAAAGTTCCAACGGCTGTTTTGCATCTCTTGTGATTTTGGAGTTGGCCGTCCATCTCTTTGTGGATCGTTTGTGCATTTCCAATGTCTGGATCTCAGCATCTTCCCGCCTTCCGATTTGCCAGCAACATTTTGCTATGTCAATAGAGAGAAGGGTGTGGAGAAAATGGACAAAGATTTATATACCTAAGGGAATGAGCCTAGCATGTGAGTCCCTATACTCAGATCTTCGTAACTAACCCGGGATGAGCGGAGTTGCTGTTCATGTGCACTGGTAGAAGACCTCTTGGAGAGGATCAACACCAACATTACAACATGAGGCCAATAGACATACTTCGATCGTCCAGCGCCTTTCAGTTAGCCATACTGCACACAATCACTGGTACCCAAACACCTCATGACAGAGCAAAACATGTTTTGTATTCTACTCCTTGGTAATATACACACGACGTTGGCCCTTCACCACAGCCAAATCCGGAAGCCCAGTCCATAAAAAAACAAACGCCACAGAACCCTATCCTTCGACTTGCTCGATAGTATTTATAAGGGTATAGAATTGTAAGCCCCGCCCATGAAGATGAAAATGCTTCCAGTAAACCCCACTAATGTGCACTGGTCCCTGTACCTGTATTCACACCACTTTCCCTCTTCCGTCTCCGTCTTTGGCGCGCATTGTCTCTCAAGAACTGGGGGTCGATGAAATCGTCAGGCAGCTCAAACTCCCTTTCGACGAAATCGGGTATAGGCTGACCAAAGGCAGATGCGTTGCGACCGTGTCTGTGTTTACCAAGGGCAGCGGCGCGGAGGTGTGGTTTAGCATAAAAGGAGCTGAATGGGGCTGCAGGTTCAGGTGGCACGAATGGGAGGAGAAAGCCATGTGGACGCGGTGGTCTTCGTGGTTTCGGTGGCTCAGGTTCTTTGGGCTGCTGTCGTGGTGGTGGAGCATCGCGGCCGTTGACTACAATGTTGTCTGAGTCTTCGGTCTCTTCGCCGTCTTCTTCCTCGTCGTCTTCCCTCGCAGCGAGAGCTGCTTCCTTTTCAGCACGTAAGCGTTTCTCCTCTTCCTTCCAGACGCGGAATTTGTCGACTAGTGCTTCTACCTCTCTGACAAAGTAGTCGCGCTTGGCCTCCCAGTCCTTTCTCTCGCCGTCTGTCACGCCTGTTATGCCCATGACCTTGAGCCAGTCTGGACCCTGCAGCCCATCGAGGAGCCTCTCTAACTGCACCTTCTCGTGCATGGCGCGCTCCTTTTCGATATTGCGCAGCTGCTTCTCCTTGCGTTCAGCGCGTCGGTGTTGTGTGAAGAAGACCGAGTCGGCGAGGGGGTCTTCGCCGTCATTACGGGTGATGGCATTGGCTATAGAGGCGTAGTCGAGGACGGTGAAGGAAGTCGAGGACGGGGCTAGGGGTATTGAGGGATCTGAAGCATGGCGCGATGGGGACGAAGGTCTCGCTTTCCGTGAGCGCGTCGGGCTTAGGGAGCTTCGCGTGGGCTCAGGCGTCTTGGGCTTGATGGGCTCGTCGACAATGTATATGGGGGTATCGATATCGAGGAACTCTGCATGCGATCAGCTGGTAGGCCACGCGACATGTGACAGTGACATACCATCCTCTTTGGACACACCTGCAATGATGTCGTCGTAGTTTGAAAAGTAGACGGCGAGATCACTCTTGAGGCGGGATCCACCGTCGTGGCTTCTCAGGCTGCGCTTGTCTGTCGACGACGCTGTCGAGGCCGGGGCGGGGACAGCTGGGGGCGCAGCAAGCTTGCCGGAGCTGCCTGGCCTAGGCGTGGACCTCGCAGAGGGGACGTCGTCGGCGTCTATGCCCAGCGGGGCGGCGACGCCATTGGTGATGCGCAGAAGCTCGCCGTGTGGTTGTGTCACGGTGATCTTGGTGGGAGGTCTCGTGTCGGTCGCGTCGTCTTCCAAGGCTGTGGCTGGCCGCTTCCTGCTGCTGGTGCGCGCAGGCGGAGGGGGTTTGTTGGGCGTGTGGGTTAATTGCTTGACGGATCTATCGTCATCAGCAAGCGCAAGCAATGGGCCGCTTTTGGAGGTCCGTCTTGTCGCGACGGGCGTGTTATTGTTGTTGCGCTGGGCTTGTTGGAGGGCGTCATCGCGCGACACGGGCAGGAAGTTGAGCCTCGTCTGCCGTTCATTCGAGCTTCGCAGCAGCGGAGGCCGAACGGCGTTGGCCATGATATTGAGCAGACTCGAGATCATTCGCGATTCGCTGGGTCATCTTTCAGCTATTCATCGTTGAGCTGCCATTGAGTGTCGCGCTGAGATGTGCCAAAACGCGAGCCGTTAGGGGTCGTCGAGTGGCAGAGCTCGCGCAGTTTGCCAAACGAGCTGCTGCACCCAAAAACTATCCAGTACGCCTCACCAAGACACATGCGTCGCATACAGACAAAGTGACGTTGAATTAAGCTTCATATCAGAGCCTTCCCTTCTCCATATCAGACTGTACATCAGAAGAATATTCAACGAATTGCAGTGCAGCGCATATGAGATACTTGGAAGAGTAGCGCCACCGACGCTGGTAGCCAATCAGTACCCTATGATCCCGGCAGCACCAACTCGACATTCAACATGGAAGTAATCCTGCATGAGCAACTTTGCGGAAAATTTATATCTACACGTGAATCTGGAACAATGAGACGTCCTCGCGACTGCTTCAGTCGTGCTCGTTACTGTCACCGGTCGTGCACGCCCCGGACTACCGGCACCTCGATCCAAATCCAGCTCTTGTTTGCCACACCTGAGACACCAAGATCAACACGTACACCGACGAGCACCTCACGAGAAAAGAAAGTCCTTCAAGACTGGTGATCCAGCGAACTCCGGGTTGAGCAAAACGCAACTATTAATAGGTCAGCCGATGTACGCTAGCTTTGTTATCGATAAACAAACTTGAGAAAGTACGAAAGTCCTTGTTTCCGCTTTTCCAGAAAACGGGGCCTAAAGCGAGCTATGCCAGATGCATTAGTATATTAACTGGTGGAGTGATGCCGTACGAGGACATGTGACTTACATATTACGGACTTGGGTGGGAAGTGCGGCATGGAACCCGCGGCGTGAGGAAAGGTCTGGAGCAGCTTTGTGTGCAGATCTTCAAACTCCGAGTATCTGTACACAATCAGTGGATGCTTTCGAAGGTCGTGGAAACATGTCTTACCTCTTTCGTATCTTCATGGGACCACCCTGCAACAGTTAGCATGTGCATGAAGGTTCATCGCCTGGAGATAGGCAGCATCTCGCAGCTCCACCACGGGCCTTGTGCATGAAACCATCTTTTGGGAAAA
>Ga0058698_10000641_pt1 | contig 18439 bp, 15 predicted proteins | sample AgamicAsSfe_FD_67288 | JGI IMG/M metagenome (GOLD analysis project Ga0058698, IMG submission 67288) | Agave microbial communities from Guanajuato, Mexico - As.Sf.e | ecosystem: Host-associated > Plants > Phyllosphere > Phylloplane/Leaf | place: Guanajuato, Mexico | collected 2012-05-30
CTTCGTGAAAGAGGAGGATAGGACATACTATGGGCGTGTTAGCAAATGTCTCATATGACCAACAATGTGTTTGTCCTGAAACTTGCCACATGATCCACAAGGTTGGTAGTATTATGAAGTCCAGCTTGCGCACCAGCCGAATCTCCTCAGCTGAGGACTTTGCCTGAGCACCAGAATAGTCGACGACAGCCGGCGGCTCCAGGCATGCCTTTTCGACATGGGACGTGTAGGCTTTGTCGTCGGTCATAGCTTTATCTTGTGTCATGCTGACGAAGTGAGAGCTTGTTGGTAACGATTGTTTTCAATGAATCTGCAGATGGAACAGGTGATCAGTACTGATACCATAGGGCGAAGGCACGCTTTATCTAATGCCACGCCATATTTGAAAGTACGATGCCTTGAAGCATACCCAGTCGCTATACCGCGGCCACGTCCATCCTGCAACGCGGACTGACACGGCAACTCGCGCACCTGGTGACTTGTGTACTTGGGTTGTCTCGGTACAATTCTAAAACCTTACACTTCCCCGCTCGCACCCCGCAAACCTCGATTGCGAACTGGGGCCGTCAACCTGGGGCCGAAGAGGTTAAACATCATGGCGCAGGGTTCTGGAAACCCTCGTGGTCATTGCACCACCATAACGGAGCGGAGCGGAGCGGATGAGGCCGCTAAGATGGATCCTCCTTAGCGCTGTCCATGTAAGCACTCCTGCGAGCTTTTCCAGCTTTACAATCCCGTACCGCTTGGATCAGTTTCCAAGTACATTACCGTGCATACCGTCAGCAATTCTCCATACCGGTATCGTTGGTCGCAATTTGATGTTAGCTAATTACCAGGATCTATAGATCTGTCAAGTTCTCTTGCGGAAACTGTAGGTCTTGCTCATTATGACCCCACAAGAAGTCAAGTGAATCAGCCTCGAATCCAAATGCCACGCTGTCCCATCCAGAATCGAGCAGATTAATATTGGGGTCCATGGCCCAGAGGGAAAGGTCGTTCGCCATGCTTATATCGCCGTCCGTTCCAGTGAAGCCCTGTGATACACTGATGTCGCCGTAGAGGTTGGTGTCGGCATCATGCCTAACGTTCTGATCCGCAAGTTCAGCTCGTAGTGTTTCGGCTGTTTGGTTCGTCCTTCCATTCGCGGGTGCAATGTTGTTCGTGTGTGAGCTTGCTTCCAGCTGTATAGCGTACTTTCGGATGAGATGTGCATACTGTGACGCAAAATCGATGTCGTCAAGGCAGTTGTACTTCAACGCTTCTTGACACCTATCTAGCGTCCTAGCAACCATTGTGGTGTTGACGTCGTGCCGTCCGATCGCTGTGGCCTTTAGCAGGAATACAGACAAAGAGATGATCAAGATCCTGGTCCGTGTGGGCGTATAAGGAAGACTTTCCACAAACGGCGCACTACTAGCAATATTGAGCCCGGCCTGGCAGTCCAGACTAACACCACGTATCATTCTGGCATCAAAATCGGTGGTAAAATGTGCAAAACCTGTAGCTCGACTGACATTCGAGTCCGGTGCTCCGAGTGACGACCGCTCAACTATAGCTTGCACTGCGATCGATCCGTTGAACGCTCGGAGGTGGTAGTATTCTATTAGTAACAGTTGCCGTAGAGGCGTCGAGATATCTATAGTCCTGGATCAGTCTCGTTCGAGTCTTTCATGCAGCTGATCAAACTTACATTCGCTCTGAGTAACGAATTCCAAATGCCATTTCGTCAATGAACTCTCGAAATGTTCAAGGAGAACCATATATTGATTCTCCAGGACTTTGCTGTTGCCTTTGGCAGAAGGGCAGAAGAACGCAGCACGAGCAGCTTTGGCAAGCTGCACGAGTTCTCTCCACAGATTTGTGTATATTTGCCATCCTTGGCTCTCGGGGCTTGACTCATTGCCTAAACCATTCGCATTCTGCAGAATTGCAGGTACGTTCAGTAGAAGGTCTGGATACCCCAAGCGTACAGCAGTCTGAGTGACATATAATGTAAGCAATTTGCCAGCTCGTATCCTTCGCTGTTGGTAAACCGCTGAATGACACGCTTCGTCGGTGTGCTTTTCCAAAACTCCAAGTTCGCATCCCAAGTTTGTTGCCAGCCCAAGCAGCATCCATGACATCCTGTCACCACGCTTGACTGGCTCGAAGACATCTTCGCGCCAGCGAATCATAGAAGCCTCATCACCTTGTCGCCTCCGGTTCACACGGTCGTACGCGGGTGAGATGAGGAACGCGTCCCATCCTTCTGTCTCCGGTGGGAGATGGATAGCGCGAGGATGCCAGTCGGAAAGTAGCAGGAAACTCTCAATAGTCCCGAGAGTCCTCGTTTTCGCTGAAGAGTGCTTCTCTTGACCAAGCACTACACGTTTTAACAACAACTCGTAATATTGCCATAAGCGTTGGTGGATGTTGTGGCTTCTTGTTGTTGCTCCTGCTCCCGGTAGTATGAAGGCTCTCGAGGATATGACGAGCAACGCACAGCATAGTACTGGCTCGTCATATACCAATGCGGTGTGGTCTGCGTGTCTTCGAAATTGACTGATATCAATGGCTGACAGTGGCGCGAAGTACAAGAAGAAACTGCAGACAACAGAGTAAGCAGATATTCTTCGCAGTGCAGATATAAAGGGTGGCCCACAGGTCAACAAATGTAACGGCTTCTTGTGCCGTGAACCAGCCCTGTCGTACGAAGCGACACTTGTCCCAGACGTCAAGCACTGCGTCATCGACCTCAGACAAGCAGGACATCGACAGCCCAATACCATTAGGAGACCTCGTAGCTCGTAACGGCTCGTTGGCATTGTGTACACGAGCTTGTTCATGTACACCGCCATAATCTACGGCGTGGGAAAGAGTCTCCAGGGCATCCGCCGATCCAGTCACCACTGTGGACAACAGTCGTTCCGAAATGGACGGAAGCGAACTGGAGGCAGATCCTCCAGGGTTTTGCGCTCCTGACATCTGTGTGGTCGCTGGCGTATCTCTGCCTGGCTCGGGCGGAGTTGTCAAAGGCTCTGGGCTGTTGGCCGAAGACCGTTGGAGACCGGTTGCGCCGCCAGAGGCACCAGGTGTAGAATCAGGCCGCGCTCGCTGGCGAGCCTCATCCCGTGTCCATCGGGGCGGGTTTCTATGCTTTGGCTTCTTGCGTTCAGTGTCAAATATGCATTCGCGATGCTCGCGCTTGCATTTCGCACATGGTGGCGAGTCTGTCAAGATACACTTTACCTTTCGAGCGCGACATGAGACGCATGCGACATATGTGCGCGTCGTACGTTGTGATCCTGTTACGGATTGCGGTTGGCGACTTGCGTAGTCCATGTACTTGGTAATAACGCGTAGCTCTAGATAGTTGATAGCGAAGCTGTGTAATAGATATTGCCTCGGCCTCTTTGTAACAGCATTTCGACTGGAAGGCGTGAGAAGCGACAGATGTCGGGACTAAGTCGGGTATTACTCTGAGATGAGGCGTGTATACAGATTAATGCACATATATTCTAGTACAACTAAATCAAATATATTCAACACGATTCGACAAAGTCGTGCTGGACGAATGGAGAGGTACTCTTGATCCTTCAATATTGACTACGGACAGCTGACGTCAAAAATGCGGTGCTCCGAGACCAAAGAGTGCACACATCAAGCATCAAATCTCACCATCTCTCAGCATATAGAAGCTACACTAGTAGCGCGAGTATTCACAGACGCCTATTCACAATTGTCAAAGATGATATCACGGCATCTATAGAAGATGTAGAGTCGGTATTGCCTCATCGCTTTGCACTCGGTGCCCTGGTCTCGAGGAGTAAAGGATAAGTTTGAGGCTCTAGACCAAACTTCAAGACAGGTTCGGTTGCATGTGGACCGAGTGTGTCGAGTTGTCTACGCGACTTCCACTGAGCCATGTTGCCACTTTTGAGCATTCGCACTTAGTTCCGCTGCTGCAGCTTCTCAGAAATGGCTTCTCTTAGGATTTTGAGCTGGTCTAAAAACACTCCGTGGCCGCGATCATGCTTGTGTCGACCATCTTTCGCAGGAAGACGCTTGTGCCGATTATGGACGGTCTGTCTACCAGCGATGTCGATCTCGAGCTGGCCAGCAATCTGACGGAAGATGGCATTCGATCTGTCGCGGAAGAGATGTTGGCGTTGTTCCATGGAGTAGAACAAGTCCGTGTACTCATTGCCGGGAATACAGGGGATGTTGGCGCTCGTCCCATCGTCTCTGACGACGTGCTTGCGCTGCACAGCCATCTCTCGGTCGACTTGATCACAGCCTTTGTAAATGAGTGAGCGAATGTGCCACTCTGGTTCATTCTGTCCGTTGTCCACTTCATCGTAGGCGAAATCGAAACCACCGTACTCTATGAGCTTTTCCAGAACGAACCCATTCGCATTGTGGTACTTGTCGACAAGCTCTTTGAATTCAGCAGGTAGGGTGGCGTTGAGCGTAGGAGCAAGGTCTGGGGGAAATTGTTTCGTGGCGAGAACATCGCATATGTGTTCAACAGCATAAGCGACGTCCTCTGGTGTTCTGATCTGTGCTCCCAGCGCAATAACAGCAGCGACAAGCGCTTTGTGTTGCTCGACTGTGCCGCTTGTTGTCATTTTTGCCGACTTTCAGTTGTGCGCTGTTGTATGAAAAATGGGAGGAAGACTGTAACAGTGTTGCGCAAGTATGTGTTGTTGTTATGCCCGATGATTGTATGCGTATGTCCAAGTGTCAGAACCGGTGGTGAGGCGAAAGAGATGAACAATTGGGTTTCAGGCGGTAAGTTCACTGACTGGAGTTCAATTGAAGCGGCAAAGTTGTTGTGGGCCGCCCGAGTTGCTCGATCCTCTTCATTCATGCGACGTTACACAATTCAGTAGTGTGAAAGTGAGGATAGAAAGTGATGCGTGATGAAGGACGGACTTGGAGGCAATCAAACGAAGTACTGGCCACTCCAATATCCAAACACGTCCTACATGCAGAGCGATCTTGTACTATGCACTCTTCCATCATTAGAAAGTAACGAATCGACCAGATAGATAGCGCTGTAGAATCAATTCAGCCGTTCATGATGTGTCTGTGCATGGGACTTTGCAGTGTTTTCTGTATGAAGCTCTATGGAAAGACCAAGGACCTAATTCTGCGTACACGACTGCGTTCCATTTCACTGGGGTCTCGTTAAAGAGCCTCCAGCCACCATGAGACAGAAGTGTTTCAAGCTACCATGTGCCATTCTATCACGCTATACCAAGCGAGGCTTGAGAGTCTCAAGCGCCCTGAATTTCAAGGGCTGAGCTGTTGCAACTTTGCTGCGAGCGGAAGTGCTCAGAGCTGCAACACGCCGTAAAAATGGCGTTATACCAAGCGAGGCTTGAGCAGCTCACCAATTTAAGTGCCAAGGGGCCACAGAAACTAGTTCAGTATCCTAGATCGGAACTGATGCCCGACCAGAATTACCACAACCTCGATCATCGTCTGAAGCCAGGCTTCGTGTTTTTCGTTCTCCTCGAGGCGTGAGTCGTCGCTGGGAAGACTGTCGTACCAGTTGCGAAGCTCGCGTCGGCCTGTGATAGCGGTGATGAACCAGCCGGCCACTTCATCGTTCATAGTCCAACCCCACTCCGTTGCTGAGATGGCAACCTCCTCGAAAGCACTGTTTGTCTTCATCTTGGGATATTTGGTGGAGACACCATCTTCGATGTGCTCTTCTGTGCTGTAGAGCCTGTAGATCTGGTCACTATCATCCGCCAGCATGGAAGGCATTAATTCCTCCAGAAAGTCCACGAGGCGAGTCGAAATGTCTCGGCCAGCCTTTGAGTAATCACGGACAACTTTTTCAAGCCGAGGCGGCAACCCGTTGTCCTCTTCCGGTTCGTCGCTGTCAGATTCGTCGCTGTCAGATGTATTGGGCATCCCAATTTTGCCAGGCATGGTGGCTACCGGGGTTTGATACGTGTATTTCGTAGAAGGTGGAATCCTGCTGCGCACCCTCACTTCCTGGTTAGCAAGGCGAAGAAGTTTAATGATCTGTGCAGTCTGTGGCTTCACATTCGTGTATTCGGGAAGCCCGTTAAGGAAGCGTGTGAAGCCGTGGTGCTGTGCTCTGTTGGCCGAAAAGGCGATTCTCATCCCTTCCGGAAGCTTTTGGAAACGAGTCTTCTCGTGTTCCAGAGTGAAATCGAGGGTTTGTTTGCTTGAGGGGCCCGCTCTAGCTAGATCAAGCTCCAAGAGGAACATGTCGGCCTCATCTGCGGTGCCAAATGCTGGGAGTTGATTGAAAGGACCACCGTCAAGTTGTTCTTTGCTACGCCACCACCCTGCGGTTGTTGCGTCATCGGCAGCCATCCTGGCGGCTGCCCTCAGAATCTTCTTAGCCGGGTCCCCAGTCCCGCCCCTCGACGAGATCAAGCCTCTGGACCTCATAATCTCATCGAGAGTTGAAAACTCTTTGCTCCTTGGAATCAAGGTAGGTTTACCCCCAGTTGTAGGCGCTCGGCCGCGGAGGTCACGTCGGTGCAGGTAAGTGATGTTGAGCTCACGTAGGTCATAGATGTCGCGAGTCCAGAAGCTAAGAAATCGTCAGCTGCTGCTGCTTCTATGGCTCTTGAGGGACATTGGATATACTCTTTCTCAAGGTCGCAGCCCAAGGACCTCAAATCGCGCATAGCTGCGTCCTTGTTTGAGAAGATGAAGATAAGGGGATTCGAAGAAAAGCAACTTGCATGACCGGCATGGTCATGGTTTCCCCAAGCAAGATCACCATTCATCGACACACAGGGATGGATCATGCTCTGAATGTCATAGCGGACGTGACCCAGTTCTTCCTCTGACATGGCTGCCCAGCCGCCTCTTCTGTAACGCTTGACGCGCGCTCCGTACCAAATTGCCATGTGGAAGTCATTTGGCGGTACTCTTGCGAGAAGGGACGTGCAGAACCTGGCAACGACCATTTCAACTAATGCAATCGCGCCAGAACGATCTCGATGGACTACCAGCTCCATGCTGGTAATGTCGGTGTTGCCTTGACGTTTCAAGCCTGTGGGTTTGTCGGCTGCGAGCGCTACCAGGCCATCTCCGTACTTGAAGTCATTGTGATCTAGAGAAATTTAGCTCGAGGTACCCGACGCAGTGGGCTCAATCATCTTACCATTGTTTCGCTGAAGGCCAAGCGCCGCCCGAAGACGAGAGAACTCGGCCTCGTGCTGATTTGCTTGTCCATCTTCTTCCCACGGAGGTTGCGCTTCCGATCGCCTCTGTGCTGTTGAGCCAGCCATTGCGCCGTTGTCAGAATTGGTGCAATTGGGAGCCTCGGGCACCCTGCTGATGTGGCTGTATAGGTGTATGGTGTGCGTGAGTTGAAGCGCAGGGGAGGAAAATCAGAGCAGAATCAGTTTGTTGGCATTTATAGAGCAAAACATCCGGCACGTTCCGAAAATTCTCGCACTAGCACCTGAAGGAAGTGAAAGTGAAAGTGCCTTGCCATCACTTAGGCCATGGCTCTCGTGGCACTACCACATTGATCACTGAGAATTGCATCGGATCGAACGGATTCTCACTGGCCGAACAAGCGTTCTGCTTGTTCTAGATCGCGGATGATACTACCAATCCCGTAAGCCCAATAGCAGCCAGAAGTGAACAACTCCCTATTGACCATATAAGCAATAGGACAGCAACGGTGCCGAGGGGCGAGGGGCGAGGGTGAGCGACGGAGGGCTGGAGTCAGCATTTTGACATCTGACTTGCCAGCCAGCCCTATACTCAACCTGACCGAGAGAATATATCTCATAACAATCAAATACCTCACTCACATCTCATAGGAAGTGCAAAAAAAAAACTTCTCATCCCAACCCACTCTTTGACAAAGTCCGATTTGCAACCAGGGTAGCTATGTGTGTTTCCATGCATTCATATGCTTCACGCGGGAATCGAACCCATCGCGGAGTGTGGTTGGTGCAACTTCATGACGACCAGAATCCCTTGTGTTAGACCACTCGGCCAAAGGAGATTTCGCATTTATTGCTGATGATGACTTCATTCGCGCGCTGGGGGTTATGTAGCTTGCTTGGGCGCGGGTGCTCCCTGCCGAGGGAAGCTCCTGCGAAGAGCAAGAGGGTAGTGTTGGGGAGGGAGAGTGAGGGGTGAGTGGCATGAGTTTGATTGGTGTGTTGGTGCTGATGAGGCTACGATATCATTGTCCTGGCTGGGAGGTGTGTCCTGGGAAACCTTGAAGTGATTGTTGTTGTTGTCTCTGGGCATGGAAATCTGAGATTAGTCATCAAGCAACGGCAGACACAATATGATAGCTGACATGTTAAATCGGAGGATAGTTTGCACAATGCTTAGCTGCTCGTATCAATGTTATACAAATAAAATCTGACACACCTATTGCGCAGCTTGCTCCGTGGCCTCTCGGGCAGGGCTCTCACTGCTTCCGACCTCTTGGGTATCTTCAGGGGATGTCGCAGGCGCCTCCTTCTCAGACGCTGGCTTCTCGTCAACCTCCGTGGCAGCATCGGCTGATCCTTCTTCCTTCTTCTCTCCCTCCGCAGCCTCAATGGCCCGCTGCCTTTCTTCCTCCTCCCGCCTCCTTTGCTCCACTTCCTCTTCTTGCACCCTTCTTTCTTCAGCTTCGCGAGCACGAACATGTGCCTCGCCAACTCCCGGCCAAAGACTGGCGAAGAAGAGTGCACCCGCACGCTCGACAGGTCGAAGTTGCTCCCTGATACGATGCAGTGGCGCACGGTTCAAGGCTTCCTGGCGTTCTTGGAGCAAACGCTGTGCGAGCTCCTCAGGCGTCGGAAGTTGTCCAGGCCTCTGCTCACCATCGGCGGGAGCAGCTTCGCCCTGTCCCTGAGCTTGTGCCCGAGGTCTCTGTTCCACACGGACGATACCGTCCCACCAGCGACGTGCTATGCCTCCGTCTCCGAAAAGTCCAGCTCTGATCAGATAAAAACCGAGTCCGATAGTGGCGAGAGCCACGGGGCGACGCCAGCCCATGTTTGTGCCGATGATGAAATAGGCGAAGATCATGACGCGCAGCAGCAACCAGAAGTGAGCTAATAGAGGTTGTAATGGGCCACCGGGGTTATCGGCTCGGGCTTGCGCTTGCTGGGCTTGGTTGATTTGCTGAGCAATCTGTTGAGCAGCAGCTACAGCAGGATCAACAGGCGCATTTCCCGCTTGGCCGTTTCCGTTGTGCGCAGCGCCGGCCGGTTGTGTCGGAGTTGGCGCTGGTTGGCCGGATGCACCACCCATGTGTACTACTCGGTGCAAGCCATGCGACTGGCCAACACCAAAGTTCAGGCCTGTGGCGCCATGACCGGCGAGACTGCCAGTGTAAGTGCCATGCTGGGGCGAGAAAACAAGAGCTTGAGGGCCCTGTGGCGAAGAAAGAAGATAGCAAGTCGTGTCAGAACCCGAAGGAGCTTGTTGCCTTGAGCCGTTCATGATGTTGTTGACTAAAGGAATAGACTGTGTGCGTGGTGGCGGAGCGAATGGTCCAAGTCCGAGTGAAGGCGAGGATCGCATACTTTGAGCCATGCGTGCAGGGAACGGCGAAGTCGATCGAGGCGCGGGGTTAGGGCGACCAACTCCAAAGGGATCAATGTAATCATTCACTGCCTGAATGTGTTCTTGCAGTCGTGCAGTGCGCGCTCTATCTTCCTCAGTAGCATTAGTGTTGCGCATCGCCTCGACCATTTGCCTCATCTCTGCAACATTCTGCCTGGCTCTATCAAGCGCAGATGGGCCGTTAGCTTGCTGCGCCGGGTTGAGTTGACGTGGTTGTTGTGCCATGCCAGGCAATGGGAACGGAAGACCCATGCCAGCTCCTGGCATGGGCATGCCGAACTGAGCTTGCTGTCCCGGGAATGGGATGTTGAGCGTTTGCTGGTGAATCTCGAACCGGTTACCGTTTGGGCCGACGCCTTGTACATGGAAACCTTGGCCGCTAATCGGTCTATGGGGACCTTGTGCTTGTTGTGGCTGTGGTGCTGGGGTGGAGTTCGGATGTGTTGGTCGTGCACCTTGTTCGTTTGCGCCGTCCTGTTGTGATGTGTTGACGCCCACGCCTTCTCCCTCTCCCGCGGAACGTTGCGCACTACTTTGATCCGACGCAGCATTGTCTTCAGCACGTGGACCATGTCGCAGTGGAAGTTGTCCAGGCGCGAACTGTAGAGGATTTGGCAGGTGTGCAGGAGGCATGCCAGCCTGGTGCCTTGCAGCATGCAATTGTTGCAATTGGGCTTGCTGCTGCATTCGCAAAGCCATCATTTGCGCCTGGAGGTTGTGGTTGTGGACGGCGCCTTGCGGTAATCCTTGAGGTAAAGCATCTGGCGGATGGCCTCCTAGGCGTGCATTGTTCCCGTGTTCTTGCGGTTGGCCAACGTTAAGTAATCCTCCACCCATTCCGGGATTGGTAACAGCTCTTCGAGCGGGAATGCCTTGTCCGCCCACTCCATCTTGCTCGCCCTTGACAAGCAAGTGGAGGACGTATTCATTCTGGCTGGTATCACGTCTCGTGTTCAAAGCAGTTGCGAGTGTTTGATCGTTGTCTACCAGCGCGCGGCCGGCGTAAAGTAATCGCTGACGATCAGGGTTCGGATGTGAAGGAAGAAGATGCTGGATCTGCTGTCGAATCTCGCCGATTGGGGTCGCTGTCAAGACAGTTCCGAGGGAAAACTCGTCGGCGCTGCTGCCCTCGATATGGCCTGGCGGGACCTTGACTCTGAGAACGATCTCGGCCGGCGGATCTGCAGGAGGCATGTTGGCGTTGGTTGTGATGTCGTTGCCCGTGGATGTAGATTGATTATCGATTGCCCATCACGTGTGCATGTGGTGATGTACTTGAAGCAGACGAGCAAAGGCAAGAACGCTGCAAAGAGGGTATATATCAAAAGTGTTTCAAGATGACCAGGTGTCTCAATGAAGCTGGTGCTTGCTGGCGCGCAAGGGAAGTGCTGCCGGGGCTGCGCTAGAGGCGAAACATCATCGACCAACGTCAGAGCCGTCTGGGGAAAGCAAGAGAGGGCGAGCGCTAGAAGAAGCAATGCAAAGCAGACTTCGGTGGAGCTATACCACCAACACACCACACTCGCCTGCTATCCAGGCTCTTGAGTGCTTTACTACACTCGGGCATGGCCTCGTAGTAATATTTCCAGCAACACAGCCAACATGACCACGCCCTTCCTCGCCAGGCGCACATCGCCTCTCTTCCGCGCCGCCCTCCATCGCCGACCAGCACCAGCAGCACCGAGGACCAGGAACTACTCGGCAACCCAGCGCCAACAGCAATCCGAGCAGAAGCGCGATCCTTTCCACAAGAGACTGCGCACCGCCCTCGACTCTACACAAATTGTATGGCGACCTATCCCACTCGCCCTGGGTATCGTCTTCCTCGGATGTTTCCAGCTATACCGAGTCCAGGTTCGCGAACAGCAGAGGATCGATGATGAATGGGCACGCACACACGGCAATGGCGATCCAGATAGCAGACCCAAGAGGAGACACATCATCAAACCAAGTGGGCCATGGTCCGTTCAAATCATGTCCGCTTTGCCGCTCAAGGCGCTGAGCAGAATATGGGGACAGTTCAACAGCTTGGAGATTCCTTACTCTCTGCGTATACCCGGTTTCAAGCTGTACGGATGGGTGTTTGGTGTGAACTTCGACGAGATCGAAGAGCAAGATCTGCACAACTTCCGCAACCTCTCGGAGTTCTTCTACCGCACAATCAAGCCTGGCGTCCGCCCACTTGACCCAAACCCCAATGCTCTGCTCTCGCCCGCTGATGGCAAGATCGTGCAATTCGGTGTGATTGAGCATGGAGATATCGAGCAAGTCAAGGGTGTTACATACTCGGTCGATGCTCTGCTCGGCGACCAACCAATGAATGAACCGCCTACCAGTAACATCGCAGGTTCTACCGGTGCACCACAACAAAGCAAGTTCAGAGTGAAGGAGGGCGAAGAAGAGAAGATCAAGGCCGACGAAGAATTCGCCCGCGTCAATGGTATCTCATACGATCTTCCATCCTTGTTCTCTGGCTCAGCAAAGGCCACCAAGGGTAAGCCGCGCACCAGAGAAGGCGCAGCAGTCAAAGACAATGTCGTATCGGCAGAAGACCAGAGCACGCACTCCCGTGCAAGCTCAGAAGCTGCTGTGGCAGCAGATCTCGCTCTCTCGCCTAAGCAAAAGCCATGGTATTACTTTGGCGGTCAGACTGAAGCGCCCACTGCGCTGTACTACTGTGTCGTCTACCTCGCACCTGGCGACTACCACCGTTTCCACTCCCCAGTCTCCTGGGTCGTCGAATCAAGACGCCACTTCGCTGGTGAACTCTACTCCGTTTCACCCTACCTCGTCCGCAATCTCCCTGGCCTCTTCACTCTCAACGAGCGCGTAGTGTTGCTCGGCAAGTGGAAGCACGGCTTCTTCTCATACACTCCCGTTGGTGCAACAAACGTCGGATCCATCGTCGTCAACTTCGATCGCGAGCTCCGCACCAACAGTCTGCTCACCGACACCCAAGCCGACCACGCCGCTGCGGAAGCCCAGAAGAGAGGCGAGCCGTACTCCGGATACGCCGAGGCGACTTACAAATCCGCTTCAAGCATCCTGGGCGGCCACGCCCTCAAGAGGGGAGAGGAGATGGGTGGTTTCAAGCTCGGAAGCACCATTGTCATGGTTTTCGAGGCGCCAAAGGGCAGGAGACCCACTCTTGATGAGGGCTACATGGGCGCTGATGGTGCGGGCCGCAAGGGTGGCTTCAAGTGGTGTATCGAGAAGGGCATGCACGTGAAGGTCGGCGAGAAGCTCGGCTATGCCATCGAAGAGAGCGAGTGAACTGCCATGAACTCAAAACTAAAAACATTCTAAATGTGGGTCATTGCGAGCGTCGTTGGTATGCTGCTTCCGGCGCGCTTCCGGTTCTGATCTTTGTATAAATTTTTACAAGCGTTATTGTATTATACCAAGCGGACGTAGAAAATCAATTCTCTCCGGCCGTGCAATCTATTCTGAGTCACATTCTGCCATCTTCTCGTCACTTACAATGAATTCTCTTCCAGTGATCTTGTCAATCTCCAATTTAGTATCAAATGTATTGGGCATATTGCTATGCATCAGGATATCTATATCTCTACCTCTAACCTACACAGTAGTCCCCGGAATAACCGTAGCTATCGTACTCTTCTTCGCAATCTGCTCCGCCGTGCGCGCAGCGCCATTCGGCAAACTCGATCCGACCGCCGTCGTCCACGGCGTGTGGTCCCAATCTTGATGTTCGGGAGACTCGTATCCTTCCTCCACAACCCCTCTTCCGATGGTTCCTTCTCTGCGACCGCGTCTTTCAAGCCTTGCGATTGTGTAAATGACTGGGATAGTCAGGCATCCCGTCACCAAACTCGCAACATAGCCTTTCCGGTAATTAGGGGCATCGGTTACTGGGAAGAAGACCAAGGGCCACCATGTTACGAACGCGAAATCGAAACTGTTCATGAACCCTGTCGTTATGGCTCGGAGCTGTAAGTCGTGGCCTGTGAGGTCCGCCATCCATGTGTACCAGAGGGCTTGTGGAGCGTAGGTCGTGCCGAGAAGGTAAAAGGCGAGGAAGTAGGCCCAGTCTGGGCCTGGGTCCGAGACCAAGATTGCGCTGCAGAAGATGAACGTGAAGCCTATGGCTAGCGAACAGCCGTAGCGAGACTGGACTTTGTCGCTGATATAGCAGTATGCAAATGTGGCTACGATGCCCATCCCGTGAACGATCGTCGGATAGTTGTTCTGTTGTATGACGCTGTAGCCGCGGGAAGCCATCCAGAGGGGCATGACGTTGTTGCCAATGGCTTGCACGACAAGCGAGTAGAGCATAAAGACCAGTGGCAAGAGGTAGAATTGCCAGCTCAGCAGAACTCGCCTCAGCACGCTCCAATCCCACTCGGACTTGTCGAGCGCGCCGAGTCTCTTCACTGCGACTTGTTTCTCCTCATCGGTCAGATATCTCGCAGCCATATGCTCTGGCAGATCCGGTATGGCAAACCACCCGAAGACGGCGAATGGAATCGTCATCGCGGCCACCACGACGAAGATCAGTCTCCAGGCCGGCAAGTCCACATCTCTTCCCTCGAGAGACTTGATCAGTCCCGCTTGGATCCAGCCTCCGGCCATTTGGCCCAGATTCCCGAAACCGCAGAAGACAGCCGCACGCGCGCCAAGTTCGGATTGCTTGTACCAGGATCCATAGATGAAATGTGCGCCTACGTAGGCGATGGCAGAGAATGCGCCCTCGAAGGCATTGAGAACAAAGATCTGCCAGACTTTCTCTACGCGGAAGGTCACGAGTGTGAGAACACTCCAGATAGTGTTTGCCGCCACGAAGACATAGCGGGGTTTGGCTATGGTCAGAAGAGACGTCGAAGGGATTTGGAAGATGGCGTAGAAAATAAGGTAGATCGTTGTCATGTAGTTGTAGTCTTTGCCCTACGGTAGGAGTCAGGGAAGGCTACAGCGTTGACTTTGTGCATAGCGAGCTTACCTGGAAGTTGAGATCTTCCTTCATGCCACTAATATAAGCCGTGCTGTAGCTAGCTCTGTTGACTCCAAAGAGAAACCAGATAATGGAGAAATACAGGAGCAGCGTGAAGTCCAACTTAATCAGGAGTGAGCGCTCCGTGGTTGGTGGGCCCCATAGCTTTGCTATCGTGTTGTACAACGATTTGCCTAAGCCTGATGGCTTTACAGACGACTCAAGAGCAGTTTCGTCATCTGTAGTAACACGGCGGTCTGTAGCCTCGTTCGTCTGAAGTAGTGGAGATCGTTCAGATGCCATTCTGGCGGTTTTGCTTCGCTCGATATCAGGCGCCTGACCTCCGAAACGGTGCAATTTAGGTGACGCAATGGACACCTCAACTTCTTCGAGCTTCTGGTCTAGTCAATCACGGTCTTTCGCATTGACATAGGAAAAATTTGTTCATGCGTAGACTCGTTCCAACGGCATTATACTGGCGGCTCTGTTGGTTGCATGCAGTCTGGTGGTGAGGATGGTGTGAACATGTTGGCTACTGACGACATTGTTGAGCTTCTGCTTTCCGCGGACTTTTCGGTTCCGCTCGGCCGAGTCATGCAGTCAAATGTTCGCATACTCTTGGCAACGACTAGGTACTTCTGCACGGTCTGCCTGTTGCTTCGACCTTGCAAAGGATCGACAGTCATCATCAAATGATTCCGGGATTGTGAGGATGAGGAACCGGGTAAGACGGCTTACCACAAGGAAACGCAGGCAAGACAACGGCACCAAGAAGACATGTTCGTGGATGCGAAGCGCTCTCGTCTCATTCGTTCGAGGCTCACGCCAGCAGCGTCACGAATAAGATGGGAAGCCCGACATCGTGCAACTGCGCCGAGTCAAAGGACACATCATACCAGAGCTGATACTGCAACATTACGCTCACCGGCTGGCCACGGCGAGCGGTCAAGTCGGGCTGGGTTTTCCAGGCAGCGCGACAGGAGCCCCATAAGTGCATGTGCATTCAGCAGGGCATCTCATCTCAGCTTACATGATTACGATTACTGTATTTTTGCCAGGGTGCCCAGCGTCCGGTGGAGTTCTATAGGGTCGAGCGAGAGCAGTCCAATGCTCTAAATTTGGCTCCTGGATTTGAATAAACACTACCTGGAATGCCGGAACACGGTACGAGTGCCACCAAAACTGCGTCATTGCAAAGTCTCTCTACGCATAGCGCGATACCAAAATACACCTTTGGTACGCTTTCGCCCTTCAAGCCCTCATCGGTTGCTCCGGCTAGTGGGTTACTGCGCCGGGACGTGATGTCGTCGGTGGCAAGACACGAGAAAGCCTGTATAAGCATGCACGTGAGCATGGCCGTTGCTTTCTGGAACCTGAAATTAAAATTAGCACAAAGCTTCAGCCAGCCCTGGATCCTTCGTATGGAACCACGCTACGCCAAGCTAATCCGCGTAGTGGCCATCTTATGCTTCGTCTTTGCTTGACAAACCCTGGCGACTCGTCGGGAATAAAAATTAGATACGCCTTGACGATGGAGTACAAAAGGTGTTGGGGCCCGGCATCAGCTGAGGAAGTCACAAGACTAAGTACCTTTCTACCAACACAATGCCTTTCTCACTAAAAGCTCTCGTTGCTTTGACAGTTCTCTTCGATATTACCTGCGCTAGGCCATTGGAAGGCAGCCTCGAAACAAGACAAGATGCCGAATGGGATGTTATCATCGTCGGCGCTGGACCAGCGGGCATCGTCGCAGCTGATCGAATGAGCGAAGCCGGCAAGCGAACACTTCTCCTTGAGCAAGGTGGAGGATCATACTACAGCACTGGCGGACGCGAAAGGCCCAACTGGCTCTCGAATACAGACCTGTCTCGCGTCGATGTACCGGGCCTTTACAACTCGATCTTCAGCGGCAACTCAGACCTCCTGTGTGGCAACAAGCAAAATGGTGGCTTTGGTGGTTGCACCATTGGTGGCTCCAGTGCCATCAACGCAGAGCTTTTCGTTGAGCCGCCTGCGTCAGACTTCGACACATACTACCCAGCCAACTGGAAATCAAAAGACATGAAGAATGCTATTGCAAAGGTCAAGGCCAAGCAACCTTACACCAACACACCATCTGCTGATGGCAAGCGTTACATGCAATCCGGATACGATGCCGCAAAGAAGTGGTTGGTGGATGGTGCCGGACTCAAGAGCGTTGCAGTCAACGGCGACCCGAACTCGAAGGACGGAGTTTTCGGCAGAACCAACTATGCTTACGAGAAGGGTCAGCGAAGCGGTCCAGGAAAGACCTACCTTGCATCAGCACTCTCTCGCTCGAACTTCTCCCTGAAGAGTGGTGTTCAGGTCAAGCGTGTGCAGCGCAACGGCGGAAAGGCTACTGCTGTTGAGGCAGTCGTCAATGGCAAGGCTACGACATACAAGCTTTCCCAGAAAGGACGTGTCATCCTCAGTGGCGGTTCATTCTTCAGCCCTCAGCTGCTCATGATGTCTGGTATCGGTGATCCTGCCTCGTTGACCGGCCTGAAATCGAACAAACTGCTCAGCATGGCCTCTTCGCAGTGGATCAACAACACTGCTGTCGGTGACCACTTGTTCGACAACCCGAACACTTTCATCATCCTCTCCGGGCCCAACGTCCAGTCCTACAACTTCAACTACAGCTCCCCAATCCCCGCGGACAAGGACCTCTACCTCAACTCCCGCAGCGGCCCGTACGCCAGCGCAGGACCAACAGGTCTTCTCTGGGACCACGTCACACAGCCCGACAACTCCAAAATCACTGTCCAAGGTACTCTTGACGTTCACGGCTCATTCGGCTACAACGGCAAAGACACCGTCACTCTCAACGTCTACGCCACCTCGGGCGCCAAGTCCAAGTCTCGCATCGTCCTCAACGAGAAGGGTCTTCCTGGCCCTGCCTCAGACTTCCTCTACAGCAACCCCGCCGACGCGGACGCCGTTGCGACCGTCCTCGCAAAGATCTTCAAGGCCCTGCCTGCCAGCGGACTGAAATCTCTCAACCTCCCTTCGACATCCTCGAAGAAGGATATCTTGAAGTACATCACCACACCTTCGGAGTACACCCGTGGCTACGTGAATCACTGGAGCGGTAGCTGCAAGATTGGTGAGTGCGTGGATTCCAACACCAAGGTGTTTGGCACGGACAACTTGCATGTCGTCGACTCCTCAATCACGGAGGCTTTCACCACGAACCCGATGTTTGGCATCGTGGCCGTTGCTGAGCGGGCGAGTGAGTTGATCTTGGCACTGGACAAGAAATAATTGTCTCGAGAGACGGGAACTGGTGCATTTAAATATTGAAAGCGTTCAAGCGATGCGATGGAGAGGAGGCATATCACTAATACTAGTCGCACTGAAATCTTCAGAATGCAACGTCTAGCATGCAAACATAATGACAATAATAATCTTAATTCATGCTACACACCAAGTCAACCTACCTCATCATAAGTCCTCTTTGGTCGACTTCTGCTCGGCAGTAACGGCAGCAATAGCATTGACCCAAGCCGCCAACCTGACACCTGCGCGCGCAATCTGCAGTTCCACAATATCCACAGCACCCTCGTAATACTCCCCACCAAGGTCATTGTCCTTGACCCAATCAAGACCAGGCGCAAGGACGTACTGACAGACAAGCTTGTTGGACTCCGTCGCCCACTCGATACCACACTGGTTAGGATCAGCAAGTTTAGTACACTCGCTCGAGATATTCGGCGACGACGACTGGGCAGTCTTGGTCCTTTCAGCAAGCGCCTTCGCCCACTTTGCTGCTGCAGGCTTCTCCTCGGCTGATCTGGCGTCGAAGCTGAGACCGTTGAGCTTTCGTGGGATGGCAGAGTCCCAGACACTGTGAAGGTTGGTGCGCTGGGTTCGGTGGCCATCGAAGGCAACTGGGATGTCGTTTCC
>Ga0058698_10000642_pt1 | contig 18439 bp, 17 predicted proteins | sample AgamicAsSfe_FD_67288 | JGI IMG/M metagenome (GOLD analysis project Ga0058698, IMG submission 67288) | Agave microbial communities from Guanajuato, Mexico - As.Sf.e | ecosystem: Host-associated > Plants > Phyllosphere > Phylloplane/Leaf | place: Guanajuato, Mexico | collected 2012-05-30
TGCGGCATGATGATGATGATGATGATGATGATGATGATGATGATGATGATGATGATGCTCTATGTGCAGACATGTGCTGTGGTCGAAGAGCCAGGACTGTGCTATATGCCGCTGTAATTCCTCCTCACTCACAAACCCACTCATTCCTATGACGAACGGGAAGACGAGGAGACGACGGCGGCCCAAAACCAGCATGTCGCGCTTCGCAAACGACCCTGTCATCCCGGATGTTTGGGCACCCACGCTCACCGCACTCTGGCCTTGCAAGACGAGCCCCCAGAGCTCTGAGCGAGCATGTCCCCTCTTCTGCTGGCACTGCGCTCGTGTCTTTTCATGCTTTCATGAGCTAGGTAGGTGATAGGTAGGAGCGCAAGGCGAGGCGTGCTGCTCAGCTGCTCAGCGCACTTCTGGCTGCGTACTAATGGATGAGAAAAGTAGATTGCGATCTGAAGAAGAGGAGGGGGAGACGGCGCATCGCCGTGTCCATCGTGGGGCCGTAGGGTGTGCTGAGCCGCGGAGCGAGAAGCGAGAGGAGAGCCAGAACTTGCGGTGGGAATGCCGTGCCTGTTTGCGCTGGAGATTCGGTTGTGTGCGCCCGGTCCAGTGTTACTGTGCCAGCATCTTTTCGAGAGAGAGAATAGCGCGTGGCAAGTGCGTCATGGTAATGAGTGGGCGATTTCGTCGTTCTTGCTTGATGAGGGCGGTGCGAGCGGGACGGGTTCGCTGTGACGGACGGGCTGGACTGTTTGGCTGAGAGGTTGGCTGGGTTACGACGCGTTCGGGCTGATCAGCACGACGGAGTCGCCGCGCACAAAGAGCATCTCGCTTTTCTTGTGGATCGTCTGAGTGAAATCCCCATGTCAGCCGTGCGCTTCTCGTTTCTCACAACTCCATCCACATTCCACGTTTTGCTGGGTGTGGATGTGACAGGACAGGAAAGCATAACATACCCTGGGCTCGACATCTCCAGCAGCGCCAGCGCCAGATTCGTCTTCGTCCTCATCGTCGACGATGTATACGGTCTCTTCCACGTCGCCGAGAACAAGGTTGCAGTGAGAGTCGTAGGCCTGGTTTTTTTGGAAAACCGTTAGCGATACTCTCTTGTGACATACTACTAGCCTGACACTGGAGGAAGGAGGGCTTCAGGAGGAAGAGAGGGTGGTAAACGACATACGTGTAATCGACCTTTGAGTTCACGGTCGCCACGAAGCTTGACAAAGACGACCTCGTCAAGGAGGAGGCGCACGAGATCGAGGGGCTCGGCGATGGAGGTGGGGTGGTCGTCGGCTTCGGGGGAGGACATGGTGGGTGGTTGCTGAGAAGGTGGTGAGAGTGGAGAGGCTGGATTGCGGATTAGGTGAATGACAAATGCTGTCGTGATTGTTGACGTGAAAGCTGAAGAGCTGTACTGTTGTACTTGACGTCGATTTCAGAAAGGGTGGTCCGTGCGGGCAGCATCCATTGGTTTGTACTTTCCTCCCATCACAACAACCTCCACAACCTCACGGTCAATGAACATCCCCGCCATCCTCTCCCTCTTCCGCGTCGCTCGCGACCCGTCCCTCTGCTTGCCACATGCCACAGTCTCTACATTTGCAGATCTACCTATCCCACTATCTCGAGCCTTCGGCCGTGGCAGCGCTGCAACTTCCAGAACAAGGTTTATGGACCGTGAGAAGGACAGCGATAGCAGCACGGGTCAAGGTGACGAGGATGTGGACATAAGAGCTGTGGTGTTAGACAAGGACAATTGCTTTGCGGTGCTGCACACGGACGAGGTGTTTCCAGCGTATAGTGTATGTAGGACGTGTATTTGTTATTGATGAAGAAAAGGATACCATATCCAAAACCAGACTCGCTGCACGAGTACTATGTCTTCCGTTATCCCCCTTGTGTTGCCTCCTCTCTATTGGTATTGCATGTCAACGACCACCCAGCTCATACAATCTTTCCAAACAAGGCCAAATTCACCGCCCTTCTAACGACCTACTCCCCCTCCAACATCCTCATCGTCTCCAACTCCTCGGGCACTCTCTCCAAAGACCCCCTCGGCACCGCCGCAGACGCTCTCGAGCGCAACACCGGCGTCAAAGTCCTCCGACACTCTCAGATGAAGCCAGCGTGCGGCGAGGAGATCATGGCGCATTTCCTTGCCCAACCTAGAGGGTCCTACAGTGATAGAGATGGAGATGGAAAGCAAGGGAGTAGGAAAGATGAAAAGCAGGTGAGAGGGCGGGAGGTGACAAAACCGAGCCAGGTCTGCGTGGTGGGCGACAGGCTGTTTACGGATGTGGTCATGGCGAATATGATGGGAGCAAGGGCGATTTGGATCAAGAACGGTGTGGTGCAGGATCATGGGTTTGTGACGAGGCTTGAGTATGGCATCGAGGGATGGCTGAGGAGGAGAGGTTGGATGGCCAAGGATGTGTCGTCCTGAAAAAGATCAAAAGATGGTCGCTCAGTATGGCGACATATACGGATTCCCGCCTGCTGGAACGATAAATCGACAAGTAATGTCTCGAAGGCGTGCAAAGTCGATAGACGATGCGGAAAGGCCGTCCCGGGTGTTGGGTACGTTTGTCAATTATGAGCTTCATCCAAGATCGGATGCCTACCAAAAGCGGATGCTACAAGTCCTATGCCTCACTATCCTCCCAGCTCCGACGGCTATATGGCTTACAAGTGCGTAGCAGGAGGGAGCACTTGGTGGCTGCAAAGGGGTAGTCATGCTCCCATAACTTGGCACGTACAGGCAAGGTCTAGGAAGCAGCCATTGAGAAGCAATCTCGTATGAGGCGCTATACATCGCGGTCAACGAGGCCGAGCATCTCCTGCACGAGTTTCGCACACTACACTACACTACACTGCCACGGGTACCTTGACAGGTATCCTCAGACTTTTGCTGGACTAACCAGCTTCTCTCCCAAGGACGTGCGTAGTCGGTACTTCAAGGCCACGATAGAGACGATGACAACGAATTGCCTCTCGAACAACGAGCCAAAATGGCAGCCATGCAAACAACCCAAGTGGCCCGAGCCTAGACACTTCTGCTGCATTCCCTGTACTCCTGCTAGGCGACAGAGACCAGTGATATAGCCAAAACACGACCCAATTCACACAGAAGATACTGGCTGCTAGCGAAGGCTCAACAGACTTTGACCCAGGCCGCTTCCTCTGGCAATACGCAGCTCTCTCTTTCTTCAAGTGTGTCTTATTCATATCAAGCATGGCGTCAACGTGATAGGAGCGGTGCGAAAGGCCTAGCCATCCTGGGACGAATCTGCTACAACACAGTGCATCATGAGCTCCGTACTTCATTCTCGCATACAAGATATGCACCTCATCATGAATCATGGCCATAGCAATTATCACATTGAAATTTACAATGACATAATCGCCAAGGAGACAATCTACTGCCGTGGCGCTTATCTCGCTTCTGTCGACGGAGGCGCGGACCCTGCCTAAGTAACCAACCTGAAACCTGAAAACTCCACTCGACACATGACACATCGGCTAATCCAACCGCGCTCTCCACAGTTCGCCGCGATCCTTTCCATTCCCCGCACGTTTATGCAGCTTGACGTCGAGGCTGCCATGGCTGCGTGGCTGTGTAAAATACATGACAACACCACACCCCACCAAACCAACGACGACGAGTCTATCGCTATCGCGATGAACAGGAATAGGCGCTGTGCCGTGACGTGAAGATCGACGTGTCTTGTGCTAACACTGCTGCGTTGCTATGTGAGACCACGCCACCGCCGAGATAATGGGCGTGGGAGATGAGGTGATTTGGAGCGACGGCCGGGAAGGGCGATGCGATATAAGAGGAGGCATGTCCCGTTCTCACATTGTGGAATAGATACTCCTACTGTACCTGTAGAGCCTTCACGAACACCTCTATACACATACACGGACATATATCAAGGACTCTCAAACCTAAATCTTCACATATGGCTGAAATCGGTACGTGAACTTCCTTTTCCTGCCTCGGTCGCAGCGGGAGACACTCTGATTTCTACTCGCGCAATCCTGCTAGTGCAGTACCGTACTGCTTGCCTGCTGGACGTGTCACACCCTCTCTCCACCTCACCCTCAGATCGGTATTGCCTCCGCAGCGAGCAAGAGGCAAGATACCCTACATACATACCACCAGCTTCACCCCCTTGCCATACTTTCTCTGACACTATCTCTAACAAACACAACACCACTAATTACTGGCACCAGGAAACCTCGTTGGCGGTCTCGTCGGTGGTCTCGGCCAAGGTCTAGGACAAGCTGTTGGTGGAATCGGACAGGGCGTGGGCTCTGCAGGTACGTCTTCCCCTTCCTACCTTTCCTCCCCTTCCTCCCCTTCCTCCCCTTCCTCCCTTTCCTCTTAGTCCCGTCACCATTCTTTCCCTGCCCTTCCAAACCCACCCATCTCACCCCCACTCCCACACCCATCGCCCTTACCCAATCTGCTCCATACAACACACCTGACCATCCCCAGTCGGCGGCGTAGGCCAAGGCCTCGGCCAAGGCGTCGGCGCCGTAGGCAACGGTGTCGGCGGCGCTGTGAACGGTGTTGCGGGTGGTGTAGGCGGCGCGGTGGGACAGATTGGAGGCGCGATTGGAGGCAAGAAGCAGGATGCTGCGAATCCGCTGGGCTTGTGAGGGTGAGGGCGAGGTCGAGGAGGGAGAGAAGAGGGACAGATGAACGGGTGAGGATGATGATGGAGAGATGTGTGGGTGAGAACATGGTGAAGACATGATGACGACTATCACTACGATTTATGATGGGTTGCCAATTCGAAACATACACTACCGAGCAAGACTGAGTGATTGGGACTGTATGGCTGCTGCTAATCTCCATTCTTGCTTCGCTGTGACTCTGCTTTGATATGGGAATATACTTGACACGAATGCTCACGTTGCTGATGGGAGTCAAAAGCAAATGATCCTCATCAGATCTTCCAGATTCGAAGCCGATCGACACCATCCACGTCTCGTACGCCTCCCAAACAGCCCGAAACGACGCCCACCCTGCTTTCCTTACGCCCAGGCAGCCCATCCTAGTGAACTCGTTAGCAAGGTTCAGCTCAACATCATATACCCAATCAATATCTCACCCGTAAACAACAACGCCAAATTCGCACCATCCGTCGCCTGCTGAATCAACTCATTCACCGCAGCCTGCACACTCAACTGCTTTCCCAGCTTCTTCTCCACCACACTTAACGCTCTGTCCGCTTCTCCGCCCTCATCCGACCCCATATCCGTTCCAGCCACATTGACCTGCCCCCCAACCACACCAACACCCGCACCACCAAGACTTCGCCGCGTGCTGGTCCTCGTGGGCAAAGGCGTTGCTACAGGCGTTGAGCCAGCTGTATCCTGCTCCTTCTGCAGCCGACGTGCGCGCAGCGGACTCAGCGTCCAGTTGTGCAAAGGGTCATAGCGCAGGACATTGAGGAGCGTCATGATGGTATCTTTGTTCTCGCGCAGAGCTTCGAGCGTAAATTCGCAACAACGTCTGAACACGCCTTCCGTCCCCAGAACGCCAAAACCATCGACGATGTCTCGTGTCAGGCGGAACGGGACGAGTTCAGGCATGGGCAGGACGCGGCCCGAGTCGAAGGCCACGCCGAGGTCGATGTGGATCATCTCGCCGGTGTGGGCGTCTAGGAGGATGTTCTGGTTGTGGCGGTCGCCGAGGCCGACGATGTGGCCTAGGATCGAATTGGCGGCGGTGGAGCGCGTATATGCTAGACGTCGCTCGAACCAGACGTCTGGCTCGTCGAAGCGCTCGAAGAAGAAGTGCCGCATTACAGGTGTGAAGCGTTTGATGACATCTTGCCACAATTTCATGCGGTCTTTTGGGCCAGCCTTTGCGTCCACCAGTTTGTGCCATTTCGACCGGACTGTTTGCCATCTCCATTCGTCAGGGTGATACTTTGTATGGGCAGGTTCCAGGAAAGTCATCAATGGCGTGGTGTTCTGTACGAACTCGATTGCGCCGGAAGTGCCGTCCAGAGGGACGACATTGTAGGTCCTGATACGGAGCTGTCTCTGTTGGGTAGCCTTGTTCTTCTGCAGTAGCGAGCTGACTTCGACAAATACTTGCTCCATGATAGAGTCTTGTCTCATATCGTCCGCACCACTTTTGAACTAGAAGGAGGTTAGCATAGAGGGAAAACACCCAAAAACATGAAAGCATACCAGCTCTTTGTGCATATTGCCATTGGACAATCTTTCAGTGATGAGCTTGGGAGCGCTGAGACCTCCAAGAATTGTCATCTCCGGCTCATATTGAGCAATCACCGGGACCTTGGTGTAGTCCATGTCAGCTCTCAAGGCGACTGTCATCGTGATTGGCGGTAGTCTCAATTTCGGAACGTCACGCAGCATCCGATGCGAGTCGTCAAGTGCAGCAAGCAGCATTTTGGTATTTTCCTTGAACTTTTCTTTCCCATCTTTGACCTTCGCAAACCTGCTGTAATGATTGTTGGCTCGATCGAGTTTGACCCATAGATCTGTCGTCTTTGGTAACTTAGACAAGCGTGTCACAACTTCGGCAGCCGCTGCTTGACGAGCTTGAGCTTGAACGTCCCTGCCGCCGCTTGTTTTCCAACTGGCGTAGACATGATTCATCCCATGATATGGGTGATCAGTACAGATCTTTTCTACTAGCCTTTTCAAGACCGTTTGGAAAACGTCGTCGCCACGTTGAAGCCTTGAGGCGAGCTGGTTCATCAGTATTGCAAACTTTCTAGACGGTACCTGATCCATCCGCTCTTTCACTTCATTCGTGGCATTCTCGTTCTCCGAATGCTCAAGCCATAAAGCAGTGAAGCGAATAGCATCAGTATCATACTCGTCAGAGATAGCCAGACAATCCAGGTAACAATTCAAACTTTTCCTGATGTAGGTTTCACGCTCGTGTCGTAGTCTTGAGAGTTCTTCACTGTCAAGCTTCAACCAATTACGTGCCCGAACCAGGGTACTCGAGTGCTGACCTTTCGCAGCGATTTCCAGGTCACGGACTTCAGCCTGCTTGGCAGCGCGGAACACTTCGCTTCGACGTATCTCCTCGAGCACCTCTGGACCGGAAACCTGATCATGACAGAAGGTTGCGTAGATATGCAAAGCAGTTCCAGCTTGTGCTTGAGAGTGACTTCGATCAAGACTCTGTAAAGCTTGCTCTAAATAGTTCGAGACGATATCTGCCGGTTTCTCGAGTCTAGTTACAGATAGACGATGACCCTGGATAGGTTAGCAAACACACTTTACTCTTTCCCACTCAACATACCAGCGTTGCGACAACCTCCGCGCGAGATGTTGTCAGTTGTTGCTCATCATATGCACATGTCCTCTCAATGCTGCGGAGTATGTTGATAGACGGTATGAGTTCGCCACGATCAAACAATGTGTTAGAAATCTCGAAATTGACCGCCTCGTTCACTTTGATTCCATCAGCAGCATACTGGTCTGCGAGCCCGGAGAGAAAGGTAACGTCTGCAAGGGAGTCTTCCAGTGAGCCTAGTTTGCGACTGATGCTCGACGATCGTATCAGTATGTCGAGTTCTGCGAGCTGCAATTTGACGCGGTCGAACTTCAATTCTTGCTGCAACGGTCGATTTTGTAAAAGTACTCGTATCATTGCTTTGCGTACTGTGAGCATGACTGCGACGTCCGCCGCCCTTTAATCAGATGTTAGCACTGTGAGTAGGATATACAAGGTCGATCACTTGCCTGCCTGTAGACATCCACATTTCACGAGTCTTCATGTGCTTCAGTATTTCCTTCAGTTGTTGTGGGCCTTGTGATGACAGTAGCTGGTCAATCTCGGTCATCGAAGCTAAGGAAACGAGCGCTGCAGTTATTGACGATCCAAGAGTGGTCGTTTTGCGTAGCTTAGACCCTATATCAAGAAGTCCCAGACGTACGGCATTTTGAGCATCTTCAAGTTTCTGGGAAGTGGAAATAGTCTGAAGTGTACGGTAGATGATTGAGCTGGAGTCCTGCATGTCAGCTGCGACGGGGACATCCCAGCGACCAAGGTTCATAGCTGCTGTTGTCATGTTGCGTGTCACCGATGCGTCTACGGCATCAGAGCCTCCGCCCACAATGAGGTCCTGGACGATAGTGTTGAGGTTGGCAGCACCCATAGAGCTGATAAGCCTAGATCGCAAATCATCACGTCCCGAGGAAAGGCCACGAGACTCGCTATCTAGTTGAGCACCTCGAAAGAGCAGACTCTGCATTGTGTTACCTTCGTAGGCCAATCTATCGCCAACAGCAGATAATTTATCAGCTCGGTGTACCCCGTAAAAGGCATCAGGCTCATCTATGGACTGGAACACTGCGAGCAATACTTCATCGGGCCGTGCTTCTACTTCGGCAGAAGGTTTCTTGAGCAGGCTCTGCTTGGTTCGTTCGATCTCGACGAATAGAAGAGCTGTCTTATACATGTTACATCGCTGGGCTGCTAGTGCGAGAGCACCATAATCAAGCTCAAGCCAGTAGTTCCTGTCAAAGATATCGTCCTCGTCTCTTTGTGGTTGAGTTCGCAAGTACAATATCGCGTTGAGCAGCGCTCCAAGGTGTTCCACTGGAATCTTACTTGTCGGTTGAGTACAATTGGAGACGAGTTCTGAGAGCTGCTTTCGAAATTCAGAGGTCGTTTCCAAGCTGTGCTCTACTGCAAGATGGAGTACAAAAGGAAAGACTCGTGCAGCCAAACGTCGCGAAGAGCTCAGAAGATCCTTCAACATAGCCACAATCGGTTCGTCTTTAATGCTCGCCGCCAATATTTTGACGAGTCCACTTTGCCAACTATCAACGTTGAGCTCAGCGACTGAGTCGAAACTCGCTGCAATATCCGTCAGATCGTGAGTAACTTGCATTCCATCTGTGAGAAGTGGTGGAATGTGCTCCCAAGAGCTTGCTTCTTCTGACTGTGACAAACACATAGCTTCTCTGAGACCTCTTGGCAGACATTTTGCTATCACCGCCAACTCCTTGACGTCTGAGTCAGTTCGCATACATTTCTGTAGTGCAGCTTCAGCCAAACCTGCAACTCTGGATTTGTCGCTGTGGACCAGATCAACCACGGACAGCAAAATGGCGACTTTGGACCTCAAGGAACCAGCAGATATCTTGGAGATACCTTTCAAACGTGCGAGGTCGGATTCCTCGACCATATCTGCAGGCACACTGCCCTTACCAGCAAAAGACCTTCCCAGCACTCTCGCTGACCAGATGAGAAAGTCGTCATGCTGCTCTGCGAATCGAGTAACCTTCCAAAGACGTGCACTTGATGCCAGAGAGTCACGATCTGTTCCAAGTACATCGTTCCGGAAGTCTACAGGACTCTGAAACAGCTTACAGAACAGCTTGTAAGCTGTGGATTGGGCCCGCCTGCCGATCAGTGCTGAGCTGTTGCTATCTTCCCTCATCAGAGCCATCAGTAGATCACTTTCTGCAGTCCCTGCTTTCGCGTTTGGCAAGTTGTTCATTCTCCGTGCAGAACCCATGATAGCCTGGAATCGAACATGAGTATCGTCATTGAGGCCTGCAGGCCTGAATATATCTAGATAACGAGCAAGCCATTGATGAAGCGTCCGTGCCGTCTTGGTATGGGTAGCAGCATCAGGTTCCTGCGATGCCGACTTCGCGAGAAGTTCTAAAAATAAGGCGACGAGGAATCCAGCCATGAATGTTGGACGCGTCTGGAGGTAGGACCGACCGTTCTCAAGCAAGAACTGAAGTACTCCGATAGCGTCGTGATTAGCGCCAGTACAGCTGATTATAGGGCGGAGACCATGTAGTATTTGCTCAAGCGGATATCCGGTCAACATCTTAGATCCTGATATTGCTACCAAAAGTCTGATCCTCCTGACCACTCCAATTGCATGCGTTTCCCCCAGAGTCAGGTTGAAATCGTTCAGCAGTAGTCTTGTAGCTATCATGAGTTGGTCGGCGCTCCAGAGATCCTCACCACTTGGCAGTTCCAGCCTCCGGGAAAACCGCACGAGGACGTTCGGCAGAGCTCTAGCGGTGAAATAAGGCCGCTGCGGGGCGGGAAGTACCTCGAGTGAACAATTCCTGGACTTCATGTCGTTTAGTGCTTTCAGAGCATACTGCATGTTCCGTTCGAACTGTCGTGTGACGTCGACTTCCGTGTCAGTCTTCAGCAGAACGTGCCCCAAAACGAGATGGCGGTGCGAGACTAGAAGATTCAAGTAATTCGGTAAAAGGGTCTGCAATCGTGTCTCTGCCTCTTTGGAAGGTGATCCATCAGGAGCCTTACTCGAGGCGTCGATTTCTAGTGCATAGGCTGCCACATGGGGAAAACACGTCTCGAGCGCTTGAGGTAGTGTACTGTCCACCAGGACGAGGTAAGAGTCCAATTTGTGGGTGGGATTCGCGCCAGAGACTTGTAGGAACAGTATACTTACAATATCTGGCTGTAAGTCAGTAAGCAGGTCTCGTAATGTGGCATAGTCAAAGATCGCATAGGGCATTGCGTCCATTTCTTTCTGATCCAGCCAATTATATAGTAGATGTGACTTGAGCAGATACAAAAGACCTCTAGGAGATGGTATATTCAACTGGCTGCACAATGTCTTCAAACAATCTCTCGCTTGTGGTATTGTGTCTGCATGTATGCCAGCTGTTTCGACAATGTAATAGAAACATCGACGAAGCAGAGACTTCCAGGCAGCACCTAACGTCATGAAGACGAAGAGTCGTATACTCAAGCTTTCTGTCCAGAGAGAATCAGCCGGTATTTTGTCGTTTATATCGTCCAAGATAGCTTCGTGCTGACTCGTTGCAAATGCAGCAAAGACACCGGACAAGCTCTGGCCGACAGCAAACTTGACTGTAACATCTGCATCTCCTAGCAGATTGAAAAGGATGGTTCTCATTGAAGGCATGTCCGGGATCTCTTTGGGATACTCTGACGTTAAGCTCTGCATGCGATTCATCAACCTCGCGAAGCTGATTTTCATGATGTTCGATACTTCGCTCTCGCGCGACGTTAAATCGTAGAGCCAGCCGTAGATGGCCTCTGATATCGAAGCGAGGTTATCAGAACCCGGCTCAACCCAAGACTCGGCCGTACCGTGCATTATCTTCAAAGACAGACTTATCGCACTTTCGCAGCGCTCCCAATTGTATATTGACTTACTCCCAGACTGCGAATGCCGACCAGCCGATGTCTGAGACGTCTCTTCCATTTCCATCATGAAATTGTCAGCGATGCGGGTTAGTAGAATTTCAGCATCATAAGCCTGGAAGACAAGGCCTGCATCGAGTATCTGTGTTATGAGAGGCGTTATGGAGACTAGCTCTTCCGGGGCAAGACCGTTCAAGCAAGTCACCAGTCCACTAGGTAAATGAGCATCAGCTACGAATGAGTCCGTGCTCTTGTATAGGTTACACAAGAATATATGATGGAGAGATGACATGTAAGCTGATGAGGTGCAAGTTAATGCTTGGTAGCGCAGACGTGGAATAGCTTCTGACTCAAAACCGTCTGCTCGACTTCGCTGAGAGGTCTCTTCGAAGATGTCGTCAATCAAGTCACCTGCAGATGCAGATTCTGTCTGGAGACTTGGGGACTTGAAGGCTGTCAAATTGGTTGAGAACGCAACGAGGAGATCTCCCAGGCAGCGTAATTCCTGCAATACACCTCTTGAGCTTGCCATGTGCTTCGGACCTGGCAGAAGGGCTACTGTCGCGTGTACTATGCCTTGTTTGAGCGAGTGCGCGATCTTAGGATCACAGGCGTAAGAGAAAACCGCATGCACTAGTGCCGAGATTCCGCGGTACCAGTGCTGAACCCGATCTGCTTCCACACCTTCCAGCTCAGTCTTGAGAGCCATATCAGCTGCTCCAGAAGAAAAGATAGTCAATATTGCATCATTTCGTTGCGAGGGTAAACTAATATCATCCGTCCGAGACCAAGTGTTCTGTAGCGACTCGAGATTTGACTCCAAGTAGGATAACACTCTTGAGCGTAGTCGAGTTCTGGTCAGAACGGTCATCCCTGAAGTCTTAGGCGTCGTGAACAGTTGACGCTTCCATTTGACAAGGGGACAGTCTTGCAGCATATGAAGAAAGTTTGATGCTTCATACAAGTCGTGCATTTCGAGCCAGACTTGGCCAAGACGTCCCATAGAAGGGAAGCAAGCACGCTCGGTAGTTTCATTTCTCGCACTGAGCAGAACGCGCAGAGTAGAGACGACCTTGGCATCAAGCTCGAGTGGGTCGCCTGGACCATGATTGCGATTATGGTTGTGATCACCTTGGAAACGATCAGTTGTGTATAGCATAATACAAATTCACCGGACATACTCGAGCCCCATTTACTGATTATCCATTCCAGCATATTTTGGTATCCGGTATTGGCATTGATTCCTGGGCGATGCTGTCCTTCCAGTGAAACCATATGTAGCCAAAGCTCGAGCGCGGAGTCGCAGAGCACTGCCGGACCATTCAATGCTGAGCTGAGGACTGCAGCATCGATGGCTCTATCAACTTCCTTGTACTCTACCAAACCAGCAATGAGTAGACAGATCATAGTGTGACACGCCGCTCTGCAATAAGACAAAGACGACAATTTCTGCATGGCCAGCTGGGCCGAGACGAGCCATAGCTTGTGGACCAGTTCGTGTCTGCTGTTCTCCTGCAAAGTACAGCTAAGAATAATTGTTAATGCATAGCTTCGCTCACCAGGATCCACCACTTACCAAGAAAGACATATGAAAGCCCAAGAAGCCAGTTGACTATCTCTTGCGGCAGCTAAGTCTAGCAGCTGGCTCACCACACTACAGAGGTCATTCACGGACAAATTTAGTGTCGCAAGGTAGAAGCAGATGATCTGGATGATGCGCACACCATGCATAACACTCTTGGAAGCTTGCACCCGAGTAAGTAAAGTTTCCAGGTTCGTGCTCACTCGTCGTCGTTTTGCAGCACGGTTTTTACCATGGTCTTCCACATCATTCTCCGTCATCTTATTCCCAGCTTCTGCCTGGGGTGGGACTGCGAATTGTGAGTAGCCGTTGTCCACGTCAAGCCAAGAGTGGATAAAGGCAGTAAGATGCAGCTGAGTCCAGTGAGTCTCGATCTCCTGAGTCGAATTTCGAAGCCTGAAAACAGACTGTTGCATCGGCATCAGCTGAAGAGAATGCCGATGGTGTAAAGTAAGGTCAATGGCGTCCAGATCCAATCGTTGCTTGTTAGATGGAATGTCGTTGGTGTAGTCATCGAGTAATACGGAAGCCAACGAGCCGACTTGTGCGGCAATTGAGGATCGTGTTGGCCTGTATGCCAGACTCGCTAGTTGCGGCTTCAGCACAAGGAGGATTGCCAGAACTTCCTCACGGATTGCTTGTACCTTGTTTGCAGTGGTCAGTAATCGAGCCAAGACAGTGAGCACATCTGGAAGCACGCTATACACAACGGAGCTTTGAGACAGTGCAAGACACGACAGAGTACTTTGCAACGTTGCAAGAGCTAAGCCAAATCCTTCTGATATAGAAATATTTGATTGCGATGTTAAGTCGACAAGTAATGGTAGGACGACATGCAGTATCTCAGGACCAAATTGTATCAATGGAGCATTTGAAGCTGATGTCAAGGCTTTCAGACATCCGAGAAGCTCGTTCCCAACAGGGCTGATCGCACCTCGTCGCTGGCGGTCTCTACTCGACGATGGAGACAACTTTAGATCGTGTTCGAGCTCGAGACCTCTCAAGCAGAAGAGTTGAACATCCTCCCACTGGTTCCGTTTCGCAGTCTTGGTAAAGTGTTCCACGTGAGCTTGGTACTCGAGAATGGTCCGCAGAATCTTGAGATAGTCGAGCTCCACAGGCACGAGGTACCCACCGTCATTGGATGGTAGAAGCTGTAAGACATGGCTGATCACAGCGCCGGCTTGCTTCTTAGTGACAAAACAAACAGTGGCAGCTATTACTGAACGAAGAGCTGCAGCGCCTTGACCCAAACGCACAGCTGCACTTGCTTTGGTTATTTTCGATGTGTCACGAGTGTAGGACTTCTTCTCGTCCGAGATGACTTGGAAGAGGTCATCATACAAGACTCGAAATGCGTTCTGCCCAAGATTCTCCAAGGCCGGATCATCACGATGCTGCTCAAAGTACCTCTTCAGCCAAGCGAAGCCATCAGTCTTGTCAGTAGCTTTAGAAGACCTGATCAACTCTTCCAGACGTTAGCGAGACCGTACTACACCTCAGCCTGCAGAGGATTATACCTCTCGCATCTTCGACAGTCTCGATCCGACGACCTGTAGTTTCTTTCTTGCCGAAAGCCATTGTATTTGTATAATAGCGGCAGCGAACCTGCTCAGGTGATCTTGCCGTCCATTACTATAGCTCACGTCATCCACTTCGACTCGTTGGCAGTCTCGAAGCTCAACACATCGAAAGCACGTCGAAACGCTTGAATCATTGTTTGTTGTAGCTAGACACGATATATGAAACGCGCTCGCTAGACGGTGTCGGGCAAACTCCGATCGTCTCGTCCGGCGTCATTCACCATTGGACTTTCTTTCTTCTACTTTCAGCACTGTGTCACAATCTGTCTCATCTCGCTCAAGCCTTAGTAACAAAGCTCGAAGATGCATATCCTCGTGACCAACGACGATGGCCCTCCACATTCATCCTTTTCACCCTACATCAAGACCCTCGTTGACGTACTAATATCACGGAAGCATATCGTCAGTGTCGTAGTTCCATCGCAGCAGAGATCATGGATCGGAAAGGCACATATATTACCCGCCTCCACGTACCAGGAACCCAAGAATCCGATACCACAACCTCATCAGAGCAACGAAGCTAGCAAGGACGGAGGTGAAGGCCAGGTATACGGCGCAAAGACAAGCAAGAACGACGACGTGGAGGATGCTCTTCGACCAACATACCTAGATCCGAGGACAGGCAAAATCTACTCTCTGCCTAAGGATATACCTGAAGATAAGGAGAGTAGCAGTCCTCATTACTGGGCGTTAGTCCCTGGCACGCCAGCGACCTGTACACAACTGGGCCTCTTCCATCACTCTACACTATTTCCGGGAGCGATAGCCTTGTCATCAGAGCTTCCTCCAGTCGATCTGGTCCTATCTGGACCGAATCACGGCCGTAACACTACCGCAGCTTTTGCTTTGTCATCAGGCACACTAGGTGGTGCTCTGGAAGCTGCCATTGCTGGCATGCGCGCTATTGCACTGAGTTTCGCATTCTTCACACGTAGTGAAAGCCAGGAGCTGATACAAGAGGCATGTGAACTCAGTGCGCGCATCATCGAGAAGCTCGTCGCGGATTGGGACAAGTCCGGGCAGCCTCAGCCTGATCTTTACAGTATCAACGTTCCATTGGTTGATGGTATAGGCAAGAAAGAAGTGCGGTATACTTGGATGCTACGAAATATCTGGGGTGGTGGGCAAGGACTGTACAAGCAGATTAAGTCTTCTGCAGAGTCATCCGCCGCCTCAGATAACGATAGCTCCCCACCAGTCTTCAAGTGGGCTCCTTCTTTCAACGACATCTGGAAGACGGTTGAGGAGAGCGAGGATGGGAATGATGGCAAGACTATTCGGGAAGGCAACACGAGTGTCACGCCGCTTATGGCTAATTTTGAGTCGCTCTTCGGGTCCGGAGACTTCCAGGGCACCGTCAAGCTATAAGGAAAGAGCATTGTAGCCCCCTTCCGAATAGGCCTTTGTCTTACAAATCTTACGCGTCCCCTGCCGCCCTTTTCGCGTGTCCGATTCCTGCTCTCTTCCTCTCCACCTCCAATGCCTCCTCCACACTCGCCTCCAGCCCAGGACCTGTCGGTTCCCACCCAAGCAGCTCCTTAGCTCTCAAGGCCTTACACAAAGAGTTCGTGCCCCACCGCACCCCAGCCCCGCGGACGAAGCTATTCGCCACTACGGCAGGCAGCTCTTCGACAGTGACCGTATTCCAATACTCCAATTCCTTGCCCTTTGTCGCCAGCTGACGACAAACGGTACCCCACTCGAATTCACCTGCTTCGGCAAAGTAGTAGCCTTCGTCATTCCACGTTGCCTTTCCGGCATTAGCAGGACCGGAGGAGCCACTTGCGATCACACCAGCTGCTGCAGTGACGAGGAGCAGGTAGAGACGGCTCAAATCCGACACATGCACGTAAGTCCAGCGGTTCAAGCCTTTACCGATCTGGAAGGGTTGGCCTCGCTCTAAGTATGCAGCCGCGAGGCCTGGGATCTGTTGCGAGCGAGTATTGTCGACACCACGGCCTGCGCCGACTATGGTCGGTGGGCACACTATGGCGGTTTTGACGCGTCCAGAGGCACCGGCGGCGAGAATGATGGAGTCAACATTTCGATGAAGCGCGTGGGATGGTAAGGAGAGGACGGAACTGAGCGAGGTAGAGTCGCCGTCGGAGTAGGGAGCGTAGGTGGGAGGATTGCCGTAGCTGTCGATGTCCATGTCGTGGAAGCAGAGGATGCCAGTGCCGGATGTGTGGATGAGGTGGCCCTGGGAGAGCTGTTAGTCGAGCGAAGGGTCAGATGGGACCGTGTGCAGCGTACGGGAGTGCTTCGGCGAGAGAGACCGGTTGTCAGTGCTGTTGCTGCAGATACTGAGTCCGCGTCTGCGAAGTCTATTGTACAATTTAGCAGGTAAAATATGGCATCTTCAAGGTCGTTTGACAGCACAAGACCGAATCGAGTAGAAAAATGATCGGGAAAGATTATCGTAGACGACACTCTCTCGCGAGAAGTTTTGAGAAGTCGCTGTGAAGGCTACACACGAGTGATAAGAATTGGATGACTTACGCAACACAACATCCGCAGCTTCCGCTTCCTTCTCCATGAGCTCGATGCTATCGAAGTCACCGTAGACAAGCCTGACAGAAGCCCATCGTGCTGCTGCTTTCGCACCTTTGTCACTGTCTCGTACCAGGAGCGTATACTGCCTGCCTCGAAGGTGAAGTCATTACATGCCATGGAGTGGTAGAAAGTCCGATTTGAAAAAGGCTCACCATTGCGGATGCGCTTCGATGATCTCAGTCAGAGCGTCACCGCCGATGTAGCCGGTGACGCCTGTGGCGAATACCTTTATGATGGCCATGCTTTCTGTTATAATTACCCTACAGAAATGAGGACTTTGATGGAGGGGTTGTCGTGGGACAGTTTTTGATTACTGATCATGACCTCTTCAGCGATCGACTCGTTCAGGGTCCTGTTTCAGAAAAATATCCAAAACATTTGATAGTCGTGACAGTCCGACAGCAACATCGTCCATATCAATTCGAAGTCTAAATCATGAGTAAACGACCTATTGAGGACAGCGCATCCAATGGCGTATCTTTACACAATGGAGAAAGACAAGAACCAGCTCAAGACGGCAACGACGACGTACAGTTCGAGGACGAGTACGAGGACGAGTTTGAGTCTGAGGACGAGATAATGGAAGCTGGTGTTGATGGTCGACCGGATGCGGAGCGAGAAGCAGAAGAGGCAGAGAACGCGATGGAAGTGGACAATCAGACATTCATGGTCGGGCGGAATAAGCTGTCGAAAGACGAAGTGCTGGAGCCTGATGAAACAGCCTACGAGATGCTGCACAGACTGGAACCACCTTGGCCGTGTCTGAGCTTTGACATAATACGAGATCATTTGGGAGAAGGCAGAGCCAGGCGGAAGTACCCAGCGACGATATACTCGGTCGCAGGTACACAAGCAGCGCAAGGACATGAGAAGGAGAATGAAATACTGGTCATGAAGATGAGCAAGCTATCGCGAACGTCAAAAGAGGCAGAGGACTCGGAGAGTGACGACGAAGATGACAGCGACGACGATCTGGATGCAGATCCTGTCCTGGAGACGAAACACATTCGACTAGGAACAGTCACCAACCGCATCCGCGCTTACCAGACTCCAGCCTCACAATCAGATCCCTCACGACCATTCGCAACGACCCTCACAGCAACAATGACCGAGTCCGGCTCAGTCTTCATACATGATATCACGCCCCATCTCACCTCTTTCGACACTCCCGGCACCACAATAACACCTCAACAAGACGCCCCCATCTACACCATCACCTCCCACAAACGCCACGAAGGCTACGCCCTCGACTGGCGCCGCCCCATCCCCAATGCCACCGGCTCACACGCTCCTTCCCTCCTCACGGGTGACACCACCGGCGCCATCTACCACACAACATCCGACCCCTCCGGTGCCTTCACCACCTCCAAGCAGCCCTACACAGGCCACAACTCCTCAGTCGAAGAGCTCCAATGGTCTCCCTCCGAACCCACCGTCTTCGCCTCCGCGTCCTCAGACTCCACAATCCGCATCTGGGACACCCGCGCCCGGCGCCCCTCCCCTGCCATCACAGTCAAAGCCTCCAGCACCGACATAAACGTCCTGTCCTGGTCCCCC
>Ga0058698_10000643_pt1 | contig 18382 bp, 19 predicted proteins | sample AgamicAsSfe_FD_67288 | JGI IMG/M metagenome (GOLD analysis project Ga0058698, IMG submission 67288) | Agave microbial communities from Guanajuato, Mexico - As.Sf.e | ecosystem: Host-associated > Plants > Phyllosphere > Phylloplane/Leaf | place: Guanajuato, Mexico | collected 2012-05-30
AGATTGGTTAGAACAGGACGCCCTTTTTGAGCCCCGCATCATCCTTAGACGTAAGCATAGGGGCTCTCTAATTGGTTGAATATCATGTATACATCGCCGTTGAGCAAGTTGACATTCGCGACAGATACTCTACATAGACAGCCACTGTGAGTCACAGGAAAATGGGCGTCAATACTGATAAGCCAAGTCTTGGCCAACAAAAGGGTCAGTAGTATATGATAACGGTGCAGAATTCATATACATGCTCATGCATCGATTGTGCTCTCCACACTTCATCCCCCGTACACCAAACTAGATCATCACCCTCTGATTGCCCTCAATGTCTCCATCACCACATTCCCAGACAGCTACCCACATCCTTAGTCTCGCCAACTACACATCCCATCACCTCGTTCCACTCACCCCGAAGCCCTCCACTCCACTCCTACCCTCCTCTCTCCGCCTCCGTACCGTCATTATCAGTCTGACAACGAACAACCTCTCCTACGCACGCCTCGGCCATCTAATGGGCTGGTACTCTACGTATCCGCTCCCCACTACGACACCCGCTCCGTATGACGATTCTGCAAGGTACGGCCGCGTTGCAGCATGGGGCTATGCCGAGATTCTAGAAAGCACTGTCGAAGGCATTGAGAAAGGAATGAGCGTGTATGGCTATCTTCCCAGTAGCACAGAGCGCGAGGATATAACTGTAGAAAGGGCTAAAGATGCACGGGATGGTAGTGTGATCGACGACCAAGTTATTGTGACAGACGCACATAGACAGCATCTGTGGAAGATCTACAACCGGTATCGGATTTGTGGTCCGCTTCCTAAGATGGCTGATCAGACTGAGCAAAAAGAAGAGTTGGGCTGGAGTGCGCTGATGATGGGTCTTTTCACAGTTGCGCATAACCTCTGCAATTATGTTTTCCCACCACAGAACGTAGACGGAGGGGCGAGGGAACAGACGAGCCGGATACATCCCACAGGAAATGGGGAGTGGAGCGTCGAAGACGCGGACTTGAGAGATGCGGCGGTTGTTGTGCTAAATGCGAGTGGTAAGACGGCATCTTGTTTTGCGTATGTTCTTCGACACTGTCGACCCGCTGAGCACCAACCTGCTCGTATTATCGGTATTGGATCTAGAGCCTCCATTGAGGTCATCAAGAGAACTGGATGGTACGACAACGCAGTTCTCTATGACAATTTCGACGAAACTGCCATGGAGATCAAAAACTCGAATTCGAAACGTATCGTTTTGTTAGATTTTGGCGCCCGACCTGGAGCAAACGCGAAATGGCGATCCGCTCTTTCTTCACTCTCGCCCACTGTCCCTTTCACACTAGTGACAGTTGGTGGTGAGGTCGCACCTCAAGATCCAGAAAAGGCTACGCAACGGCTCGCTAACAGAGCTTCCTTGAACATTGTCAACGCGGGCTTGTTGCAAGAAAAGGGTATTGAGACTGCTGGAGGCATGTATTTTGATAATGTGTATGCTGCGTTTCAGGTGTTCTGGAGACGGGCCAGAGAGGTAGGAATGTTGGAGTTGAAGTGGGGTGAGGGGCTAGAGGACTGGGAACGAGGCTGGGAGATGCTATGTAGGGATGAGGTCAAAGCTGATGTGGGCCTGGTGTACAGCATTTAGGTGTTTCACCTACTGTTCTCATATGGCTCTCTCGACCGCAAGGCGGGAAGAATCTAGCCAGGTCTTCCAGGATATGCGTAATGTTTCAGTGGAGGTGAAGACTTTAGCTGACAACGCATGTTGGGCATCTGTAAGCTGCATCATTGATAAGATTTCCTGTAAACGATACCATCTTGTATGATGGGCTATCTGAGACCACTGGGCAGAGCAAAGTACTTCAGTCTCGGCCTTTCGCTAATGTTAGCATGAAACGTAATTGCAACAAAATCCATCCAACGGTCCAAGGTATCCACTCTAAAACGTGTGCTGAGAAGAGAATTGACGTCGACATGACGGGTGCCGCTCATCATCGCTTACCCCACAGGCCTTGCTGGGTCTCTCTAATCCTCCGCTCTTGCTCCTGTATCATCTCTTCGGTCTGACCGTGTCCGTTTCCTCTACTGTCAATCTCCATGGGGTCGTCTGGCTCATCAGCTGGCTGAGGGATGTTGGCATGAGGGGCACCTCTCCGTGGTTCAGCAGAACGCTGGCCGTCCATCATACCAGCGGCACCACCCGCTCTCAGCTGATTGATAGCACGAATCGTATCGATAGCTGCATGCAGGGTACGACGAGCGTTGAAGTTCTTCTTGACCGTGGGCAATAGATCCTCTTCACCATCAGCGTTATTCTTGCCAAGCTCCGTGATCCAAGGATGAGACAAGGCTTCATGGGCTGTCATGCGCGCTGCAGGGTCGACGGTCAAACAGCGACGAATGAACTCGCGTGCTGTAAGAGAAACACCCCTCCAATACTCCAAGGGTGTAAAGGAGTAGTCTGCGACTAAGATGGCCTGCATCTCTTCGAGGTTAGAGTCGCGGTCGAACGGAGTATAACCGCAGAGGAGGAAATATGTGATAACGCCGATAGCCCATATGTCACTAGTTGAGATGTTAGCACTGAATCACGAAATGGCGCAGTGTGCCTTACACCGGTTTGCCGTGTCCAGTTTTGCGGAAGATCTCAGGTGCCATGTAACCTGGCGTTCCGCATGTCGTTGTCAGGACGTGGAACTGCTCTTCATCCATAATTCGAGACAGCCCAAAGTCGGCAATCAGCAGATCGGCATTGTCTTCTGGTGTTCGGAACAGGAGGTTCTCAGGCTTCAAGTCTCGATGTACGATGCCGTGGTCGTGAAGGTATGCGACAGCAGAAAGCGTGGCACGGATAAGATCACCAGCGTCAGATTCGTAATAGTTGCCCTTTCGGCAGATGCGGTCGAAGAGCTCGCCTCCAAGCGCAAGGTCGGTGACAAGGTAAACTAGAGAGATGCATGTCAGCGAAAAGTTTGGCCAAAGCAAGGCTTCAACGTACGGTTGTTCATAGTTTCGAAGTAATCAACGAGTGTCAGAATGTTTCTGTGACCCATAGATACTCTCTTAAGCACGGCAATCTCATTTCTGACCTGGCACTTGTAAGCCTTATCGTCCTTCATCGCTTAGTACCAAGCTGACCATGTGTTCTCGGCCTGCCATGAGCCGCTTGTTGATGACCTTGGCGGCATAGTATCTTCCTGTATCAATGTGTACGCACTCCTTCACTACAGAGTAGCTGCCTGCGCCTAAAGTTTTGCCAGTCTTGTATCTGCAAGGCTGCACTTGCGCTGCCGTCTGTGTACCCTGCGCTCCAGAAGCGCCGTTCGAAGTCCTTGTCGCCATTATTAAGCTCAAGTAGGGTTCCAGAGAACCGTCGTGACCGGAAGTGTTGTAGCAGGAGTGTCTTATGGTGGTTGCGATTACAAGAGTCTTGGGAGGGCGCAGTCGGGCACCGATGCCTAAGGCTGGCTATCGGAGATCACAGAACTGACAGATGAGCTTGTCGACGCAACACGATGTGGGCTTATGACAACTTGTGTCACAGATTGAGTATCGCGGAGCAGTAGCGAAAGTTTGTGGAGACTCGGGAGTATTGCGACGGCTCCTGATCGACGGCGATAGTGGGTTCGTGGAGCTGCTTGGTGGCACGTGGTGAGATGATATTGGTGCCGGCCGAGATTGACGCCGGTATTCCTGCTGAAGGCAAGAAGGAATCGTGTCTCAAACACTATGGATATAGTAGACGAAGCTACGGGAGGAAGGAAAAGAAGGCTGTCGGGACTTGAAGTGCGTAAGGAGGGGTCCACACGATTCCCCGCCGGTGACTTTACCCCTGTTGTTGCCAAGATTGCCCGTGTTCGAATAGTGGGATGGTAGCCGCTCAGCCGGGATTAAGGATCCCAGTATCAATCCATGGAGCGCAACATGTATAGCCAGTCGTATGCAAGCGACACCTGAACTAACAAACTCCCGAGAGCAAAGGCTATGCACGTCATTGCATTGCTTTTTTATTCATTTCCGTCTATGTGAGTTTCTATAGGTCATAGCTCTTCTCGTCTAGATCTGTACGGACCTAAGCAAAGAACGTCAGGACGATGCATCCAAAAACTGTCGTCTCTGGTCTATATCGCAAATGGAACTCTACGACTTGACGAGCAAGCTGTGGCCATCCATGTCTTCAGGCTGCTGAAGACCCATGGTTGCAAGAAGGGTAGGCGCAACGTCACCGAGTACGCCGTCAGACTTCTTCAGGCTCCAACCTTCGGGCGCGTTGGCCATGACAAAAGGCACCTTGTTAGTCGTGTGGGAAGTCTTGGGAGTGCCCTCCTCTGTGAGCATCTCCTCGGCGTTACTAGCACAATGTCAGCCCTACCCCAAAAGATGCAGATGATGGGAACTTACCCATGATCAGCGGTGACGAACAGAACGTATCCGCTCTCTTTGCACTGGTCGTAGACCTTCTTGATAGCCTTGTCGGTCTCTGTGCATGCTTCAATGGCTGCTTTGTAAACACCAGTGTGGCCAACCATGTCTGGTGGCGCAAAGTTGTTCATGAGGAACTCGAACTTGCCGGTCTGAATGCGCTCGCACAGCTTCTCTGCAACAGCCATGGCGCTCATCTTTGGCTCGAGGTCGTAAGTAGCTACCTTTGGCGAAGGAACCATCTCACGCTCCTCATTCTCGAACTGCTTCTCGACACCGCCGTTGAAGAAGAAGGTGACATGGGCATACTTTTCAGTCTCAGCAACGTGACACTGCTTGACGCCCTGCTTTCCTAGTGTCTCGGCAAGAACATCTGTCATGCGCTGAGGCTCGAAAGCAACGTTGAAAGTGTATTTAGGGTTGTACGAAGTCATGGTGGTGAGGTGAATGTTTTGCGGGTATGGGAAGTCGGGCTTGGGCGAACGGTCGACATCGCCCAAGAGCTGAGTAATTTCTCGAACACGGTCGGAACGGTAGTTGAAGAAGAAGACGGTGTCGTTGTCTGAACGAATCAGCAAGTAGACATGCAGGTGCTCAGCATGTTAGTATACCTTGTATCCTTCGCTCCTTTCCTCCCACAATAATGGGCTTGAGGAACTCGTCGTTCTCGTCTTTTGCGTATCGCTCCTTGATGGTTGCGACTGGGTCACTGCTCTCCTCACCCTCTCCAGTGACTAGACCCTTCATACCAAGCTCGACACGGTCCCACCTCTTGTCGCGGTCCATGATGTAGTATCGTCCGACGACTGTCGCGATATCGCCGAGGCCGATTTCCTTGGTAGCCTTCAGCAAAGTCTCCATGTATCCAACCGCGGACTTGGGGTCGGTGTCTCGGCCGTCTCCGAAGAAGTGGATGTAAGCCTCCTTGACGCCCTGGTCCTTCGCAACCTTGAGGAGCGCTATCAAATGGTCCATGTGGGAGTGGACACCGCCGTCGGAAACCAGACCGCAGAAGTGCAGCCTTCCATTACCGTCAATGGCACGCTGGAACGACTTCTTGACATTGTCCACGTCCTTCAACTTTCCATTCTTGATGGTTTGTCCAATTCGGACGGAATCTTGCCATACGACGCGTCCTGCACCGATGTTCAAGTGGCCGACTTCGCTGTTGCCCATCAGGCCTTCGGGAAGTCCGACGGCGAGAGAGGAGGCTTCCAGTTCGGTGTAGCCCTGTGCGGTTTTGGAGCCGTCCTTGGCGAACTCGTCCATAGTAGGCGTGTCGGCTGCGAGGATAGCATCGCCATCTTTGCGCGACTTCTCCGTCGCGACGCCCCAGCCGTCGATAACGATGAGGACCGTCTTCTGGTCGACCTTGGCCATGATTGCGAGTCGGTCAGATGATTTTAGGAATAAGGAAGAAGAAGAAAAAAAAAACTCGAGAATTCACTCGAGCAGCGAGGTATGGAAGGCTAGTGAGAAGAGCGTAGGGAGCAACTTGTTGACGGAGGGGCAGGGTTGGCGGGGCTAAAATGGTCAACTTCAAAAAAGCATCGCCGGTTCATGTCACAACCTTCCCGCGACTGATCCACATTCCCCCCACAGCCCACGCCCAGAAACTTATCTCGAATCGCACCCAACAGCCGCGCTATTTGGCGATCGCTTTGACATCCAACAACTCCTATCAGACAGACATAGCGATTGTCATCTGCAGAATCGCCGTCCAATCAGCAACCTTGCCTTCAGCCCTACCCGTCAAAGGAGCAGGGAGCGTCGTCCCGTCCACGCGTGCTGGCTGGCCGACGCAAACACGACGCTAGACATCTTGAATTGGAACTCGTTGTAACCCACAACCATGTCGGCAGCCGCGACGCCATATGCGCCTGCCTCAGCGCGAGCCTCAGTTGCACCCACAGGCTCTCAAACGCCAGCCCTGCCTGCGCCGCCGCCGCCGCCTCCTACCACGAACACCCCGACCCTCCCTGCGCCCTCGACGTTTGACATGCTCCCTGACCTCCACAGGCTGCTCAAGCGCATTCTCGAGACGCCTGCCCAGCCGCCACCTGCGACGCCAACGCCTGCCCAGCTTGCCGTAGAGGGGCCCCTCGAGATCCAACACGTCGCGACAGCAGCGAATGACATCCGCCTCAAGATACAAAAGGCACGACGCGCCGTCACAGCCTTGCCGGACATGGATCGCACATGTGAAGACCAAGAAGATGAGATCGAGGACCTGGAAGCGCGTATTGCGCGGCTGAAGGCTTCTCTTAACGAGCTCGGTCGGCCGGTCGCTCAAGCAGAGGATGCAGACGGAGACCAGAGTATGACTGGCTGAGACGCCGTCCGCACTACGATTGATCCATTCTAGGACGCACGTCTGTCGACTGCATGGACGCACTCGACCTAGCTCTCGCCCAGGGCTAATGGCAGCTCGTCATCGTACGCGACTTGTCTACGCCTAGTTGAACAAGCACTGATCTCGTACACAGAAGGCGAGGCCCAAGGACCAAGTGTTGACACTCCAAACATGCGCATTGCATCGTATTGTACGCATAGCTACTAGCACGTCACATAACCCAGGTAGTCCTCTGAGCCTCACATGACCACGCGATCACGCGTCGAGCGCGTACGGCTAAGAACACGCTTTGCTCCTTAGCCTGGAATGCACATGTAGAAATAGTTGGGATGGATGAAGGGCGAGGAATACGGACGAGTCATCTTAGGTGCAAAGTAGATACGTTATGGGAGATCATTATCATTCTGAGGTGATATTACCGGATATCTACTTCATCTAGAAGCAAAGGCCCTCATGAGCTTGGGTATACTATAGAAGGAATTTTACCGTTCAACGATATATTCCTGGTCGTCTCTCATCTCTAGGCACGGAAGGCACGGCGTCCAATGCCAAGCTTGCTCAAGTCGAGACCTGCGATTCCACCAGCCTTCTGTTGGCCAGCACCAGCAGCGGCTCCAGCAGCTCCAGCTCCAGCTCCGGCACCACCACCAAGGAGGCTGCTGAGAAGACCTTCGATGCCACCAGCTGCACTAGCTCCACCGGCTCCACCCTGCTGTCCGCCGGCCTGAAGAGCTGCTTCAGCCTCTTGGAGAAGCTGTGCGATACCGTTGTTGCCGTTGTTGCCGTTGTTCTTGCCCTTGCCCTTGCCCTTACCATCTCCCTTTCCCTTACCCTTGCCTTTGCCGTTGTTGTTGCCATTGTTCGCGTTGCCAGTGCCGTTGGCTGCGGCTCCAGCGTCAACTACTCCGGTTGCATCTAAGGTAGTTAGCATATGGGACTGGTCATGGCGGTATGTGTCACTTACTTCCAGCTTGAGCAGCTTGATCGGCAGCAGCTTGGTCGGCGGCAGCTTGGTCAGCGGCAGCTTGGCCCTTGCCCTTGCCCTTCGCAGCATCCTGTTGCATCTGCGCCTGGTCTGCCTCCAACTGAGCCTGATCCTTTTCCTTTTGCTTCTGGTCGGCTTTCTGTTGGGCAGCCTCCTGCTCAGCGGCAGCTTGCTCTAGCTCTTGCTGCTGCTGCTTTGCCTGGTCTTGCTGAGCTGCCTGATCGGCTCCCATCGCACCCTCTTGTTGCTGGGCAGCCTGCTGGTCGGCCGCGGCTTGATCTGCTCCCATAGCACCCTTTTGCTCCTGGGCGGCTTGCTGATCAGCTGCGGCTTGGTCCATTGCATCTTGTTGCTGTTTTCCATTCTGGTTTTGCTTAGCATCCTGAGCAGCCTGTCGTGGTTAGTATGTCATCTTGGTTCGTCATATGATTTTCAAAACATACCTTTTGGTCAGCCGCTGCTTGATCGGCTGCAGCACCGTCCTGTGCCTGGTCTTTACCCCCAGCCGCGGCATCCTGCTGTGCCTGTTGATCAGCCGCCGCTTGATCCGCTGCCTGTTGATCATGGGCGTTCTGTGCTTGGTCTTGGTTCATGCCTCCGGCAGCCTCCTGTTGAGCAGCGTCTTGTTTTGCCTGCTGATCGGCGGCAGCTTGGTCTGCTGCTCCCATCTGCTCAGTTACATTCTGCGCTTGGCCCTGGTTCATCATCCCAGCGGCCGCAGCATCCTGCTGTGCCTGAGCATCGGCGGCAGCTTGTTGCTCCTTAGCTAATGAGAATCAGTAAACTGTGTGGATAGGAAAGCCGTGAATCATACCTGCTGCAGCTTCTTGGGCAGCCTGCTTTTCGGCGTTCTTCCCCTTGCCCTTGCCCTTGCCCTGAGCGGCATCTTCAGCAGCGGCAGCATCCTGTGCCGCCTGATCCTGAGCGTCGTTGTTACCGGCAGCCGCAGCGCCCTCAGCGTTGGCTACCTCAGCATCCGCATTACCATTATCCTTGCCCATGCCGCCGCGTGCAGCCAAGAGCGCACCACGGAGCTTGAGGGCTCTCTCTCCAAACTTCTGTACAACGTCTTGCTCTCGGCGGCCGAAGTTCGTAGAAGGAATGACTACGTTCTCGGTACCAGCCGCGACTACAGGTCCCTGGCCCACAAAAGGTGCTGGGGCTGCTGCCACGAACGAGGCTGAAAGAAGGGTGAGAATGGAGATAGAAGTCTTCATAGTGACGGTGGGGATTTGATCTGGAAGGATTGAAACGAGGTGTGTCGAAACTTAAAATGAGCACAGCTCTTGAGAATTGAAATAAACAGATGGTGCTCTGCACAAAGGAATGATTTGGAAGATTGAAGCTGAGCGTGCCGTTCTATCCGCCTGAGGAGACTGGTTTATATAAGAGCGTTGCCTTATATGAGCTCACGAGTGCCTGAGGGAGGTAGTGCCTAGAATAGCTCAGGTCACGATTGTCGGGATGACCGTTCGTTGCCTGCCGTGCATATCATACATGCGCCGTTGGAGGATGCCTTGGAAAGACCAGGCTCAAAGGAAGAACATCGGCCATCCCCACAATTCTCTCACAGGCACGAAAGCCTCGTCTCGCATGACAGCTGTAGATCAAGTTTGACATGCGATCGGGTCCGTAGCTTGGCTGGAAACGGTCGAATCAAACGCATGAAGGAGAGAGTACAATTACGGAAGAGAGAGCTGATGCAAGCTCCATGCCAGCATAGTCGTCGTAATAGCGAAGATCCAGGCTGGGGGTCGAACGTGTGTGGTTTGAGAACATGTTGCAGATGGAGCAGGGGCGATATATGCGGAGAGATATCTCCCTAAACGCATAAGTTTGGTGTATGACTGAGGTTCGCAGGCATAACATGGGCCTGAATCTCTGCCGGTTTCAGGCACACCGACGCGCCCACTGGAAATTCCGAGCGAACTGCTGGACATGCAAAGATGCAAAAACGTGCCCTTCCCGCTTCTAAGGGGGTTCCAGGCTCAATTCAACCTGAAAGAGCTTTGCGCCTCTGCTATACAATACTTGGTGTCGCGCGAGTACCTTGCTGCTGCTGTGGACTAATCACCGCTCCGTTGCCGGAACATGTACCGGAGGATCAACCCATGATAGGACGCGTAAATTCGTCAACACAGAGATGTTGCTTCTAGAAGGTTTTGACGATGAAGATGTTCGGATGCGGTGACTTTGACATGTGCGGAGAGAAGGATGAGGAAGGTTTGGCCAATGACGTGCTCGGTATTGCAATCCCGCACTTAGCCTTGTAGCCTCGGCTGCAACTTTTAGACATCGTCATATCAAGGTTTAGCATTGGCGACGAGCGTACATGTTGAATACCGCAATTCTGTCGCATTCCTCATCATTGAGCACTATCAGTTCTGGCCTGTAGTGCGCCGCCGGTCGGTCTTGTAGGAAGCGCAAAAATCTGTCAAGTCGTTCACTTTCGCATTCAATTCCATCTGTTTGCCTCCACAGCAAGTCCTACACCATGGCCACCAGATCAGTCCCCGCATCCGTAACGCGGCAGTTGCTTGCAACCTCCCGATCCGCGCGTATATCGTCAAGGCCCCTCGCGTGCGCCCCATTACCGAGACGGAATGTATCCGGCCTGTACCGTCCTGCAGTCCGAATTGCTGGTCAAAGAAGAGGCCTTTCCACGACGCCACGCACACGACTCGCCGCTGTGGACGACACATTCGATCCAAAGTCAATAGAACGCGAGTCTGATGAAGTGGATGTGCTCATTGTAGGCGGAGGTCCTGCTGGTCTGTCTGCAGCCATCAAGCTGAAGCAGCTTGCGACAACGGCAGGCAATGAAGACTTTAGGGTTCTGGTATTGGAGAAGGCGGGCGAATTGGGCGATCACATCGTGTCTGGAAATGTCATAGAACCTTCTGCGCTCGACGAACTCCTGCCTGACTGGAGGTCAGAGGACAACCTGAACCGCTTCGCCGACATCACCCCCGCCAAAGAGGACCACATGTACTTCATGACCAAGAACAGCGCAATCCCTCTACCCAAGCCTCCGCAGATGAACAATCATGGCAACTACATAATAAGCTTGAACCAGATGGTCAAGTGGCTTGGCGAACGTGCCGAGGAAGCTGGTGTAGAGGTTTACCCTGGATTCGCTGCGTCGGAGATACTATACAACCACGAAGGCGTCGTACAGGGTGTGGCTACCAACGATCTCGGTATATCGCGAGAAGGAAAGGCCAAAGACTCATTCGAACGAGGAATGGAATTTCATGCACGCGTCACACTGCTTGGTGAGGGTTGCCATGGTAGTCTGTCCAAGCAAATCATCAAGAAGTACGACCTAAGGCGGGATAGTCAACACCAAACCTACGGACTTGGCATCAAAGAAGTATGGGAGGTACAGCCTGAGAAATTCAAGTCTGGGTTAGTGGTTCACTCCATGGGTTACCCACTGCCGAAAGACACCTACGGTGGTGGTTGGATGTACCACTTTGGTGACAACCTGGTCAGCATTGGTCTGGTTGTTGGACTCGACTACCCCAACCCGTGGTTGGCGCCCTATGGCGAATTTCAGAAGATGAAGCATCACCCGTATTACAAGGATGTATTAGAGGGTGGCAAGTGCATCTCTTATGGTGCGAGGACGCTGATTGAAGGCGGTTTCCAGTCTATACCTAAGCTCGCCTTCCCCGGTGGCGCGCTTCTTGGAGATGCCGCGGGCTTGCTTAATCTGCCGAAGATCAAGGGTACGCACAACGCCATGAGGTCAGGCATGCTAGCTGCCGAGGCGACTTGGGATGCCCTACAAGCCAATACCGACGGTGGTACCGTGTTCCTGTATGACTATGAGGACAAGATGCGCAAGTCGTCGATATGGTCAGAGCTCAAGACTGTGCGCAACATGCGTCCATCTTTCCATACTCCACTAGGCATCTACGGAGGCATTATGTATTCTGGCCTTGAAGCATACGTTCTTCGAGGCAAAGCGCCATGGACGTTAAAGCACGGCAAACCCGATCACGCAGCAACCAAGACTGCAGACGAGTGCCCGAAGATTGAGTATCCCAAGCCAGACGGTAAAATCAGCTTCGACATATTGACAAGCGTCAGCCGAAGTGGCACAAACCATGAAGAGGACCAGCCATGCCATCTTCAAGTCAAAGACTACGATGCACATGCTCAGAAGGAATGGCCCAAGTACAAGGGTGTTGAAAACAGGTTCTGTCCCGCCGGCGTCTATGAATACGTCGAGGATGATAGCAAAGAGCTGGGTGTCAGGTTCCAAATCAACGCCCAAAAGTAAGTTCAGCCGACCGGATCACTGGAAAGCCTGCTGACAACATACAGCTGCGTTCACTGCAAGACTTGCGATATCAAAGTGCCCGATCAGGACATCAATTGGCAAACACCACAAGGCGGCGAGGGACCAAAGTACGTACTTACTTAATGTAGACGCCGGGATAGAGACCATGGCCCAAGCCGTGGTCCACGCGATCAGCAAATATGTACATTAGGAAGGATCGCATGTATACATACTACATATTGGCATCAGCCCTAGACTTGTTGCTGCCCAAGTGAACCTCGGATGTTTGTAGGGCTTGGACAGAGAGATTCATCCCCTTGTTCGGAAACCGATCAATACCTGGATAAACTCAAGCGTGTGCTAACCCTACGGACAAATGACAATTCATCCGTCTGGAATAGTTACACTTCACTGGTAGCCCTGGGAGGGCGAGCGGCCCCGTTGGAGGCAAGACGCACGTGATGTCCGTGCCCGAAGCTTGGAAGGCTAGGGCGAGTGAGGCGTTGGGCGAACTTCCTTCTCCACCCTTCGTCACCGTCCACCCATCAACTTCGCCGGGGCCTATTACATCAATAGCATTCCGGCCCTCATCTATATTTGCAATCCGTTGTCGCGACACTGGGCCGACTAATTCTCTGCCCAAGAATCGATTGCGCGACTTCTGCACTTACCCGGCTCCTTCCTGGTCCCCAAGCTCTCAGGTTCTTCACGGCCACCCTGCTTCCAGCGCCCGACTCTATCTCCAAGGTACGACTAGCCGCCTGTATTGTATGCACTGGAAATCCCTTGCGCGTCTCCCTGGTTCCTGTAGTTTCGCACGTCGCTGGACACTGGCTTCCTGGCGTCGCGTCTTTGATACCGAGGCAATCCGTCTTTGGCACGCACCATGCGCGCTCCCTCGATGGCTTCCCGCTTGCTCATGGACATTTGCTCACGATTCTCTTCAGACTAGGTTATCTTTAGGATAAAGCTCTACCGCAACAGCCGTCACTATGACCGAGGTATCGTCTACGCGCCTATACCTAGGCAACCTTCCTCGCAATGCCACCAAGGCAGATGTCGAGGGCCACTTCCAGACGCATGGCACTGGTGAGATCACTGAGATCAAGCTCATGAACGGATTTGGCTTCATCGAGTACAAGGACGCAATGGACGCTCGTGATGTTGTCCCTGGTAAGCTTCAGCCACGCGCCAATCCATTGAACGCACGCTAATCTGTATACAGCATTCCGTACGTAACTTCTCGTGTATAGAAATCCGAACATACGTCCTAACTGATTCAAGATGGTTCCGACTTCATGGGCGAGCGCCTCATCGTCCAGTTCGCTCGCGGCTCGCGTGCCCGTAACGAGAACTTCACTCCCCACGAGCGCGTTCCCCCGCGTCCTAGGCGCACACCATACCGGATGAGAATAGCGAATCTTCCTGTGGAGACCAGCTGGCAGGTCAGACTCCCCGATCCTTGGATTCCTTCAGTTCCCTGTTAGCGCCAGTATACCGTTCCTGGACCAGTAATGGCTTTGTTCTCGCTTGCTTCCCGTTCTACGTTCTGGATTTGGGCCTCGCTTAACTTCGAATATATAGGACCTCAAAGACTTTGCCCGCCAGTCTGGATTGGACGTCGTCTACTCTGAAGTTGGCCGCGAGCGTGATGGCACTGGGTACGTGGGTAACACTGCAGCAAGTAACACGTACTGATCCACTGTAGATTCGTCGAGTATGAGACGGCCGCCGACCTGAAGACCGCAGTGGAGAAGCTGGACCGTCGTGAGTTCAAGGGGCAGGAAGTTACCTGTGTCCAGGACGTCTCCGATCCTCCCCCACCTCCACCTTTCAAACCGCGCGCTCCTTACGGAGGCCCCGGTGGTCCTGATGACCGGGGCCGTGATAGATACCGATCCCGCTCTCCCATGGGCCGCCGCGGTGGCGGATACCCACCTGCGCCCTACGATGATTACTACGACCGTCGCGGGCCACCTCGTGGCTACAGCCCTCGTCGCGATGACTATCGCCGACGCACACCTCCCCGCGAGTTCTACGACAGGCGTGATGGAGGTTATGGACGTTCGCCGCCTCGTGGTCGCATGCCTGATGAGTATGGCCCACCGCGCGCGCGTTACCCTGACGATCCTTATGATGCTAGGGCCCGACCTCCTCCCCGCGGTTACGATGACCCATACATGAACGGTCATGGACGCCCTTACGAAGGAGGACGACCGCCGTCCCCACGTGGTGCCCGTCCCCGTAGCCCCGGAGGCCGTCCGCCTTACGACGCTGCGGCGGCTGATTACCCACCACGTGGCCGCTACTAGACAGACGACAGAAGTAAGTTTAAGTCTATGCGTACTCTGTTAAGAGCACTTGCTGACAGTAGCTAGGTAGGCGTTCTTACTCCTGAAGACTACTCACCTCTCAGAATATCTACCCTTGAGACTTTTCTACCCGTGGATATGTTTTATGCGATGACGGAGCTGAAAGACAAACGGAGGATCAATTGTGCTGCATGAACCCAATGAGACTGCTTATGTGTTTCCTGTTTCCTGGTTTCTTGGATGTTCCATGTATCTGTTGCTTCAATGCGATTTCTTCTTGGTTCACCGGCTGTCATGAGAGGGCAATTCCCTTTATGCTAGCTTTCCTACTGTTATCTCAGCTGCACGAGGCAGCCTAATTTTCTGTAACATCAAAAAGTCCTTTCAGTACACGTGGACATATTCATCTGATTGTGTGCGGTTATGGATTATCATGTACTCTATCTGTGGCTCTGCTTGCAGACTGGCCGCTATGAAGACGAATCAACGCATCCCGTACATGACTACTCTTCGCCCAATATTGTTTTTCTGTTAACAGTCATAGAGTCTGCTCTTCGAGTGCATTGTCGGCTTGCTTGCTTTGTCAAAACGACCTTCCTTGGTGATTGCTTCAGCCTCGAAGAGAACCACTGACTATGCAAACTTGCTGTGTTGCAACCTAACACCTTGGTATTTTCATTGTACTTAGGTAGGAATCCGTCCGTTTCGGTGATCGGGCCAACCCATGTTCCCGAGATTCTCTCAATATCACGTTATCCTTCTCACCATTCGCCGGTTGCATAGTTGGGCCATGGTAGGTAAAGAGCGCTACTTGCAGGTGATGTAAGCCGAACGTAATGACTCACAGTATTCGCTGCGTTTCGTCTCGAAATTACAACACTGTAGACCCTGTAGGCTGTGATCCAGACTGAAGAATATCTCAGCGTACGATCAGGAGCAAAGTCTTGCTGCAGACACATCTGAAAGCCGCCTACAAACACTACAACTCTTCCTTCATCCCTGAATAATCGCAATATATTGGCACTACATTAGCCAAGACAAGACCAATCCTGCCGACCAAACGGAATTTCACGGCCAGTCAGAGAGTCGGCACTGGAACCATGCGCCAAGAGAACATCGCGATGGACAGGGGAGTTGCGCAGCGAACTGTGACACTAGATGTAATAACCTTCTTGAGACAGATAGCGATATAGCAGAGGTTTGCGAGGTTTGAAGATAGTTGGTATTGTGCTATGGGTTCTAGAAGATGGTACTAGAGATGTTGATGCGAGTCGCAACCGTAGCAATAATTGCCTTCAATGACAGGATTGTTAAGTTATATTTTATGTTCTGGATTAAAAAAAAGATGGGAAATATAACGAATGTGCCATTTTCCAACAGAACCTTGCCGGTTATCAATGCAGAGTATATTGAGGAATGCTTACCAACGTAATGCTGCACCTATACAAGGTTTTCCGTTGTATCGCCGATAACGCCCTCGCCACACAACTGGAAGCCACACCCAGATAGCTGGATGCCAAAACGATCGTGAAATCAAATAACCTTTCATAAGATATTCATGCATGTGACCTAAGAATCCCTACAAATGACGCTATACAATGTCAGAACCACAATATTTTGTATATCAAAGACCATGATTATGGTTCCAGTTCATATCTTAGTCGTAGAGACCATATCCCAGTCGTCGTCGCTGGCGTAGTCAGTGCCGCTGGCGGCTAGGATATCAAAAACAGGAGTAGGAACCATCTCAGGACTGGACATTGGCTCGTCGATTGTAGCCAGGGTGTGCGGTTTGGGTCGAGAGACTAACGTGAAACCCTGGTCTTCATCGGAGGAGTCACCGTTGGGTGTTGGTTGTGTGGCAGGCGGATCGAAGAAAGCAGGTGCTGGAAAGCTAGTAGCTATTCCAGGGAGCTTGAACGTAGAAGTGCTTTCGGAGTGGCCGGAGTGAGAATCTACGGACTGCAAACCGACGTTTGTTTCTGCAAAGGTGACTCGCCGCTCGACCTTGGGCCGATGCACAAAGGTTGTAATAACCGAATCGACCATGTTGTCCTGACCCACCTCTTCATGAGTCTTGGGTTGATTGGCAGTCCAGTGATCACCACGCGGGTAGTGCGATTCGCGCAGAATGTCTACAGAATCGCCGCAAATCATCTCTTGTGGTAGGTCTCTTGAAGCAAGGACGGTCGGGCGAACGCAAGGCTGAGTCTGGAGGGTGTCAAGACACAACCGTATGATATCCTGTGCGCCTATTGAAGTTAGCCTGAATATCCCCAGTAGCTACAGCGAATCTTACATTCATCCTCGAAATTGCGCTCCATGTTCATGCGACAGAGGTCCTGACGAAAGTCTGGAACATCGGCCGCAATCTTGAGAAACTCGGCCTCTTCGCCGAGTCTGTGGGCCAGAAAAGTTGAGATGCAGTAGTTGAGGAGCGTGTCAACAAGAGCATGTTGTCGGCGGGCCTTCTGACTCGCGTAATGTCGATACACGAAACGTATGGTTTCGAGTAAGTCTTGTGGAGGGGCAGGTAGAGAGCAGGCGAAATCAACCTGTAGCGAGATATTGCCATGCGCAAGTAGTTGTAGCTCGGCAACATCGAAGTCTTCGGCAATCTTGTACGTTTCGACGTGCGGAAGAAGCAGTATTGGCCCATACTCTGCTTGTGGAGGGAGATAGCTACCGGTGTAGCAGTAACGGAGAAGCGATATGATGGCATACTCGGACGGAGCCTCAAGGCTGGCTTGCAAGCGACTCTGGAAACCGTACTCGAATGCATGGTACAATAGAGGGCATTTGTCCAGAAACTTGAAAGGGCAGATACGATCAGAGATCTCGCGAACCTCTCCGTTGGGAAGAACTACCTTCAACGTCGCATTGCTCTGACCTTGCTCGAGGTACGCGTCTAGGAAAGAGAGGTCGTCCATGTTGAGTGTGAACGGAAGGATACAAGAACGCGCACAAGGCTCGAGACCCAGCACTGACTTGGCATATACTATCGAGCTTTTCGATTTATCTGAGTCGACCAGATGAAGCAACGAGGCTGCTGGCAAGGCGCAGCAGTGAGGTCAGCCCCAGTTTGTCGGCGTAGGCAAGTCAGAATTCGTGCGATAATCCAGAGTGATGTCGAAGGGAATGTTCAAAGTCTGAAACCGTGCAGTGAATAGAGAACTGCTGTCTGGGTGTCTGAGAAGACTCAAGACTCGAGATGATTAGGTCCAGGCAGCCGTCTGCATGCGCAGGGCCAAGCGCCTGTACTTTGGGAGGCCGCCGGTTAAGGGTCAACGGTCAATGTAATGAAGACGTAGCAGCGCCAGATTTTGCTTGATCTGGATTTGGCTCAGTTGATCACGATGTGACTGAACAACAAGTGGTATGGCAACGGAGGGGCATGGAGCCTTGGGAGCTGTCTCCCTGGAGGGGTGGGCATGCTTGCCAGTATGCCGGACATGCCTTACTGGCTTCGCAAAGCTAAAGCCGAGTTGCCACCCAATCAGAGTAACAACCATTGTACAGCCTCACATAAGGCTGAGATGTCAGCTGCATCTAATGTTGAGGGTTGATGTTCAGTGGTTGGTGTTGGATCGGTGATGGTGAGCCCGGTACCAAGCTGGGGAAAGCTTCAGCCACGACCCACTTCGGTCCACATCGCGGCGGCGGCTTGATGATGACGGCCGATCTCTCCACCAGACGTAGACATCACCCATCTTTGTCGTTAGAATTTGGTGCCGTTAGTGGGCGACTATCGTCAATTCAATTGCAAGTATTCGGTGTATCTCCAGACCCTCTGTACCTCTCGCGCGGCCCTTATCCCCAGCTTCCTCTCTATCAGTGCACATATCCGCTACGCCCCGCCATGGGATTTCTCTCTATTCTACCTGCGGAATTGGCCGTGGTAGAAACCTGGATTACACGCATATTCGTGAGTAGAACAAAGCACTCTCGATTGGGCTTTGCCTTCTCACAGTATAATAGCTCTTTCTCGGCCTCGTAGCCATCGGCCCATGGGCAGCGCTGCTCGTCTACGACCTACTCCT
>Ga0058698_10000644_pt1 | contig 18371 bp, 22 predicted proteins | sample AgamicAsSfe_FD_67288 | JGI IMG/M metagenome (GOLD analysis project Ga0058698, IMG submission 67288) | Agave microbial communities from Guanajuato, Mexico - As.Sf.e | ecosystem: Host-associated > Plants > Phyllosphere > Phylloplane/Leaf | place: Guanajuato, Mexico | collected 2012-05-30
GTGGAAAATGGACAGCGAGTGACCGGAGTGCCTGGCCTCAGAATTTGAGGCACGGGAGTGTACTAGGCGTCAACGCGACTCAGGTCGCGGCCTTGAAGAAGAAGTGGAGTGTGTAAGACAATAAGGGCCGCACTAGGTCGAGATTCTACATGGATCCTTGTATTCACTTCGTGATGGGAACGATCGTTCCGTTTGTTGTATTGCGTCATGGCGCTCGGCTTGCCCTTGCCCTTACAGGTCGTCGGGGTTTAGTAAATTCCCCTGGATTTAATACAACTTGTTCCTTTCCTCCGGAATCCACGACTTAGACTAATAGCGGAGTATGAAGCTCTTTTTCTACTGTCATCTTGCTATCCTCATCGCCTCTGTGGCGGGTAGCATTGCGCCTGGACCGGACCTACATCAAGATCTCACCATTGTCAACTCAAGCTCAACATTCTTGACTGCCACCGTCGATCCCGAAGATCATGATTCAATATGGCACAAGACATATTGTCGTGGCGCCGCGCTTGTCAAAGCCATGTCGCTCGACGAACAAGACTCAACGAGGATGCTGGGGTGGCCTTACACGCAGAGCCCATGGGACGGCGACCTAAAGCTTGAACTAAGAAAATGGGGATATCTCGACGACGACAATCATCACGCGATGAACGACAACTCATGCGACTTTTCGAAGCATCATATAAGGAGTGCTTTCGATGCTCTCGGTATTGACCCGCGTTCGGCACTTAAGGGTGGGCCGAACCACTGCTTCATGTTAGAGCATAGGTTTGGACCAACAGTTATCCTGGACAAGAATGGGGAAACGCCCAGTATATCCAAGCAGCGATACGAGGCGGACGGAAAGATGTACAGGGTCAGACGCGTGTAGCTCCATCAAATTGAAATCATCCAGCAGGCTAATTCTGATAGCATAACAGGTCACGGGCGCCTATTCTAAAATTGGCATAAACCGGAAAGACGGTATTGTTTACTTCCTCGACCGCACTTCGCCTGAGAAATCGGCCCAAACGGTCTGGGGTCAGGAGCAAATCGACAAAGCCGACTTGCCGGCACTTCGCTCTAGCTCGGACCTAGCTTGGGGGTTGTGGAATAGGATCGAAGGCGAACCAAGTATCAAAATGATCATGTCTCTAAACATTATCAACGATGAGACTGTGGATGTCATTATACCAAGGGCCTTGAAAGCGATGGGAAAGACTGAGGTCGAGAAGTGGCCTGGAACTGATCTCATTGTGGGAGCAAATGGAGGGGCTGAAGCTGAAGCTGCTCTCGCACTTATTGGTACGCCTTATTTCGCCTACTGTGTAGTCTCATACTCCATTTTAGTCCTTCTCTATCAAGACACTACTCACGCTGACGTTCTCTAGGTTCGCCAAATGTAATTACGCCTACACGAACTACTTACGAGACATACACTGACTTTGTATACCCACATTTAGGGCTTAGGAGCCGGCTACTTTCTTCTCCAGCACAAGAGGCAACTTGGTGGCGACAATTTTATCTGGAAAATCAAGATCTTTAAGGGGGATGATGATGACGAATATTATGATGACCCTGCTCTCCTCTTCTACATTGACAAGCACACGCCACCGATGCCTGACCCGGACGACACTCCTGGCTCTCCGATGGAAGAGGCAAAAGCAGTGAGGAGGATTAAAGATGGGAAGAATTTCATTAGGACACATAAGATTTGGGCAAAGCTTTGACGTGAAAGCATGGGTAAGATGATGGAATGATGTCGGTAGATGCCTGTTTGACACCTCATCTCAACGCCTTTTCCCCCTTCACTTAGAATCAATTCAATCCCAAATCCCGCAGTAAGTGAACTAGCTTTTGGAACGGGTCTATCCAAGCACCTTGGTCTTTCACCTTGACTTCCGGCCGCTAGTATAGCTCGCTCATCCGGTGAACGCTATATCTGTTTTCTTCCTTGCTCTGAAACCGAAGCACCCACCTATAGGCATTCAGACATTCAAACTCTGAACATGAAGCTCACGTACATCATCTTCGTTGTGGGTCTCATCGCTCTCGGTGCGACTGAGATTCTGCTCAATCTTACCAATGTCGGCGTCGAATCTCTCGGATACCAGAACCTCATCTTAGGCGCAAGAGGGTCTGACCCAGGCAGCGACCCCGACGATGACGACGACAACCTCAACCCTGCTGACGATGAGCTTTGGTACCAATGTAAATGTCGAGGAGCAAAACTGCTTTTTGCAATGACCCAAAATCCACCCGAAGCCGCTCGGTTCCTGAGTCCCTTGGCATCTCTCTGGGATGGCGAGATGAGGGAAGAGCTTGCAGAATGGGGTTACAAAGATAACTTCAAAGACCCAGATCTCTTCGACTTTAGCGGGATCGCCCCATACCTCGCTACGCTGGGGATTCCAATAACTAACTCGCTCCATGGCGGGCCAAACCATTGTGTCTCATACAGTCATTGCAATAGCGACATCGTGAGGGATGAGAATGGAGATCTCCCACCTCTCAACGAGCAGTACTACACTAAAGATGGTCGGAAGTACAGGGTAAGCCCACGCCAGGGAGTTCTACTACTACAGTCTTCGCGCTCTTTACTGACGCTCTTCCCTATTTAGGTCACGGCCGCTCATGGCACCATGGTAATCAACCCGAGCTATGGCTACATATTATTCCTCAATCGGGGCTCCCCTCAAGCTGAGGCCCGCGAAACATGGGGCATACGTGATGATGATCCGGTTCCGCTTGATGAGTTGCCCGCTCTACGTGCGAGTTCAGATATAGCATGGGCCTATTGGAATCGAATTCAAGATGGCGACAAACTGAACAAAATCAAATTCTTTGCATCCATGTCCATCATCAACAGCGAAACCGAGCAGGTTATCGACAGGATACTGAAGAACAAAGGGCTAGATGAAGTGCCGCCGAATCCTCCTGGGTTTCTTGTCACGCCAGAATCCGAGGACTATTTGGCCTTGATGGGTATGTTCTCACTAAAAGTCTTCTGGTAATACGTAACGAGGTGTCTGATGCTTTGAGTTCAGAACGGCGCTGACAATATGCCTGGGTTTAGGTAGTCCAAACGCTATAGGGGTAGGATATTTTCTTGCTCAACACAAGGCACAGTTGGGAAGCAACTATTATGTTCAGGGGATCCGCATTTACCGCAAGACCGGATCGTCGCTATCGAACATGATCTTCGCTGTTGGCCTGGCGCCTTCTCCACCGCCAACTGCACCACCCGATCCGATGGATGTTTTAGTACCGCCCCCGGGTTTTGGTATGGAAGCCCTCACGAACACGGATGGAGGTAGAGTGATCAAGAGAAGCGGTGATGGGAAGAATATCGTGAGGAGTCATAAGGTTTGGATAAAGTCATGATCGCGCAATTCTTTCCAGATTACACATTCGTGTATGTTGTCAGTTCAAGCATGTAATTCGGTTGTGATATATCAGCTTAATCAAACGGATGTCTCGTGGTAGCCCTAAGACATTCTAAACTCACTCTGCTTCAAGTATGGGCCAACACTTGCCTTTCACTGTCTTGCTTGCTACGCTAACACTTCTAGTCTTTCCCACCCGCCTTCACTTTGGACGCAAATGGCCAAAGCTTGGGCTTTTCCTGCTTGAAAATCAGTTTGTGCGCGCTACATGACCACATCTAGCGCCATTTCTCCATATACTCTCTCTGTCCTTTGATCTACCGTTTCTCTGCGCGACTTCCGTCAACAGATCCGCAACATGCAAACCGTACTACTTCTACGTCTCGCCACACTCCTCAGTCTGGTCGTGGGCGAGGCTCCGCCGCCCCCTCCGAACGAAACTCCACTTGACACATGGAGTCTCGCCGTTGAAAATAGTGGTAGCATAGTCAAGAGAGCGCCTCCTGGCCCAGCTGATGACTTCCTATGGCAGACTTGCGGCTGTCGCGGCCAGAAGCTCCAGCTAATGAATACGCTCGATCCAGTAAACGCTGCTAGGTTTGGTACTCCGTTGAACAGTCCATGGACTGGCACCCTCGAAAACGAACTTACGACCTGGGGTTATAAAGACAACAGTATGAATGAGGACATCCAGGACCAGTGCGACTTCACCATGAAACCTATATTCGAAGCTGTCCTCCAGACCCTAGGAATCGGCGCAGGAAGTGCACAGTATGGCGGACCGAACAAGTGTTTCTCCTATGTCCACCGAGATGGCCCCACCGTTCACCGATTGCCAAACGGCCAGATGCCACCCAGAAACCAACAACGTTATACTGTTGACGGAGTAAGCTACAAGGTCACAAACGCTTATTACACCATAGGCATCAACGCGCGGGATGGCGTCATCCATATGATCAACCGCAAGTCTCCAGAATCAGCGGCCAAAAATCAGTGGGGAGTTGATAATGTTCCAAAGAACGAGCTACCAGCGCTGAGGTCGAGTTCAGATATTGCCTGGGGCATGTGGGAGAGAATGAGCCCTGGCAAGTTGGGTAATATCAACTACATCTTCTCCCACCAGATTGTCAACAAAGAAACTCGGCAGATCATTTTGAGGGCCTTGGACGGTCAACCACTCAGAACCTGGCCAGGAACTGAGTTCGTAGCTGGAGAAGCCTCTGAGTACTGGGCTTTATTAGGTATATCGCGCACCCATGATGCTTATGATGCGCATAGTACTAACAAGTTTGGTATAGGGTCTCCGAACGGAATAGCAATAGGATACCTTCTTGGGCAGCACAAGCCTCAGTTTGGTCACAACAGATATGTTTCCAGTATACACGTCTTTCAAGGCTCACCAGCGAACCCAGTCTGGATGACGGGCATCTTGCCGTGGTTGTGTTTCGTTGTTAAACCGGCACCGTGGCCAGCACCGCAACCCCCCGATGAGATAATGGGCGGAGGAACTGATTTGGCGCTCGGTAAGCGTGATCTTGTGGATGAAGGGCGAGTGTTAGAGCGATCCGAAGATGGAAAGAATATTGTGAGGAGTCATAAGGTCTGGGTAAAGTTGTAATGAGGCAGCGAAGCAGGAGTTGGAACAGATACTTGAATCAATCGGTTCGGAAACGCGTTCGTAAGCTTATGGTCTTACATCTGAGCGTAGAAGAGTTCCCAGTGCCAGTCAGCTCGATTTTCTAATTACATAACGCTTCACACACGGTGTTGCATTCTACAGTATGAAATAGATATTCTGGACCGGATTTGTTGATGTAATCTTAAACAGGTTGTACGTAACCTTCCATTCGAAGCACGACGACAATAAAACCAGCTCACATTCCGCCCCTCTACACCTATTCCGGGCCTACCCAAATCACGTGTTTCCTTGTGATACTCCTTCCATGATCCCTCCTCCTCACAACTTTTGACTGAACCATCCCAGGCGAAGTGTCCATGGGATGATCACCAGGCGGCGCGCCAGGCTCCGGCAACTCCGGCGGTGGCGAAGGCACATCATCGATCCAGAAGAGAATTGTGGCATGCGGATTGCCCTCGTTTTCATCCTCAAAGACAGTCATCTTGGAGACGTATTTGTCTCCACCCAACTGATGCTTATGCTGAGCAAGGAAGTAACCCACTGCGCGACCATTGGCTGATCCTATCGACAAAGTTCCATCAGTATGACTGGTACAGCTTACAACGAAGGCACGAGCTTACCAAGGATAGCCAAACCCTCCTCCGATGTCGAGTCGAAACTCACTCCAGGCCACTTCTTCATATCGTCTGTTGGTCCTATACCAAGTGCCCTTTCCACGATATCATTCGTCTCCTCATTGGTAATATATAGACTGAATATCTTACGGATATTGCTAAGGGGGTGGTCAGGCCACATGATCTTGTGCCACAAACTCCATGCTAGATCGGAGCTCGTCCTAAGATTGGGAAGTTCGGAAGATTGCGGCGTTCTCTCCCACAACCACTTTGCTGCTTCTAGCGGCCCTGTACGTGAGATGAAGTATAGGACACTGGCGGGTACGTTGATGCCCATAGCGTATGACGCGCCTGTGCACTAGAAGCATCGTCAATTAATGGAATTGCTGAATTACCATGATGCGTAGTTTAGTTTGCTAGTTAGCTGGGCACGAAAATCCGACTTACCCTCTTTCTTTGCCCGTTTGGATCCATATAATACTGATCATCCATGGCCAACATCTCATCGTCCGAATCATCTATATCATCAGGGTCATCCGGATTGAAGAGCACACCTGGACCATCGAAATGGTTCGCAACCCAACATTGGTTATCGCCTTTGTCGTCGACATGCTGGTCACTGATGCCCAGAGCTTTTAATGCCGGCGACAATCCATTATCCTTGAAGTTGCACCAGCCTTTGTGTTCTTGCCAATTATCCCATCCCCATTCCACCATCTCTTTTTCAAGATCGCCGTCCCACGGTGTAAATAGGGGGTTGATATAGCGTGTGCCTTGGCTGGCATCTCGGGTCATTGCGAGGAGGAGTTTTCGGCCTCGACACACGGACTTGTCCCAGTCAATATCTTTGATTGCAGAGGTGTGAACGAGTTGATCGGGATTTGTACCGCTGGCGATCGTGATGTCGGCTGGGTAGGTGTCTTGGTCGGCGGTATTGAGTGACGAGATGTTCACGAGAGGGGACTCGGGAGACGACACAGAACGCTCACTTGTAACCAGTGTGCCTAGCGCGGCAACGAAAAGGGGTTTATAAGCCTTCATATTGGGGAAAAGCGAGGATGACAATAGTGTATGAGAGGTTGAGGCAGAACCATGGAGAGGAATGTTTTACAGGGGAAGGAAAAGTAGTCTACAGCACTCAAGTCAGCGCGTGAAAGTTTCGCAACCTTGATTCAATCGCTGCGCGAACATTCAGAGAAACTATGATCGTGCTTGAGTCTGCCTGAATGTACCTGATAGAAAAGGGTGTAATACTGCGAAATGCTCCAATCATTATGCCTTTCACTGACCATTACTCGAAAGCACATTCATCGAGGAAGAGGCCATCCGTTCATATACTGACATCAGTCTCGGCACTCAACACTTTGGCAATCTTGAAGCCTACAACGAATGTACCTTCATCTTCTCCAACACGTAGACTAGTGCTGCCCACGAAGACTGCATTCTGTAACTCCCAGTACTTCTTACTCGCTGTTTCAAACGTCCAAGATGACGTTGCCTATCCTTGTGTGAGCGACTTGGATCAAGACAGTATTGAAGAAGTAGTATAATGTACCTGAAAGTCGCCAAACTTGACGGACGAGACATTTCGGTTGCCGCTTACAATAGCAGCGACTTCTGGTGTTGCAATCTCTGCGCCTGTACATCGCATCCGGATATACGCATCTTCTTCTGAATTTCCATCAACTTTGACAAGCACGTCGACATGGAGTCTCAGCACAGTAGCATTGGAATTCGGATTTGGCGGGTCTGTAGAAATCCAGTCACCTCCACGAATTACTGTGGCTTTGACTGATGGCTCAAACTTTCTTACACGTTAGTTCCATACCTATTTTGACAGGAATAGTGACACTGACACTGGGCTCGGAGGTTAAGACGCCGGTAACAACATCTGCATACATTTGCGTTGAACCTGTCGCTGTGGGTCCGACGACAATCTATATAGCGTTACTACAACCCCTGAAGTTTCCTTGGATAATGTAGACGTGCTGGCAGTTTTACGACAGCCTATATGACAATACGTGAGCAAAACTTCGAAAATGGCGCGGTTACTGTGCAGATACATACCGTAAATGATAGCGCCGGAATAAGCGTATTGAACAGCATCGTGCTATTTGTGCATATATCAAAAGTCGACTTTAGACTTTATCTAACTGAGCAAACAAACATGGTAGTGAACTCCCATCTTTATGCCCAAACTACATCTCTCTCTCTGAACACCTAAATTGCTTGTTGGTACTGTTTAGAGAACTTGCCAATAACGATCAGCAGTCGAATCCTGCATTTTCATAGGGCCGCTTGTTGTGCACGCGGTAGAGGTTGGCAACATGTAAGCATTACCTGCATGTGCTGATTCTTGGTGAGATACTCATGTAGGCAGCTTGTAAGCAGGCTCACACCACTCGCCGAGGTGAGTCAGCACTGCTTTCAATCGTTTGACTGAATGCAGGGTCGACAATGGGAGGATATTGAAAGTTTGGCACTGTTCCAATTCCGCATTCGTTGATGGCGTTCTGTGCTTGTCAAAGCCAGCGACGCATAATCCAAGCCGTAAAGCTTCAACGACACCAGTGGCGTAAAGGATACCAGGGGAATAGTACGAAGTGCGCCGCACAGTGTGCCTGCTAGTGTTGAGCATCTGGCGCAGTAAGACAGCTCGGGAGCGTCGGACGCGTCGGACGCGTTGTCCGACTTGGCGTCAAGCGAACAGGCAGGTAACCCGAGCTACAGACGCGACATCGCGCGTGTGAGCCCAAACTCCACCCTCCGAAATGTACCTCATTTAGCAAAAACGCGCTTCGATCTTAGACGTACCAAATTTCTCATGTCGCAATGCATACCTCCTTGTGTACGAGATCGCATGCGCAAGTAACCTTGGAACGATTGAATACAGTCTTCCCTGGATGTCCTTTACTTGCACCTGTATCACCTCAGAGTTTTGCTCCGTCATAACTCACGTCTACAGCTCGACACGAACAACATGCTCTCGAATTACGCTCTTCCCATCTGCGCTCCTTTTGAGCACCTTCGGCTCTCCGAACTCCCACATACGATCGATCCCCACCACATCTGAGACATTCACCGAATGCGCCCCGTTGATACCGCCATAAATGTTGCGAGCGTTTTGCACCCAGAAAATTATGGTTGGAAATTCGTCATCCGTGACGGGCTGGAGGGCTTTGAAGACCGTGATCTTCACGATCATCTTGTTGCCTCCCAATTGTCGTTTGTGCTGGGCGAGGAAGAAGCCAGCTGCTATGCCTGTCGGAGAACCTGTATTTGTCAGCTCCTTGCGCGTAGACCTCTGTCAATACTCCTGGAAGCATGAAAGTCTGCTGCCATAGTGGAAGGACTGAACTTGCCCAAGATAGCGAGTGCTTCAACAGAAGTTATCTCAAAATCGGTTCCAGGCCAGTCCTGAACACTGTTCACTCTTTGTTGCCCTGGTGGCGGCTGATAGGTCTTGAAGACGAGGCTCAAGATATCCAGCGTCTGGCGATTGTTGACGCTCACGCTCCAGAACGCTGTTATTGGGGTAAAATGCGGCACTCGGTTCCAGAATGCCCACGCGAAGTCAGAACTACTCCGTAGTGCTGGAAGATCCCTCCGCGACGGTGGATCTTGTCGCCAAAGGATCTTTGCCGATTCGACAGCACTTCTTCTGCTCATGAAAAATACTATGCCCGCATCAGGGTTGACGCCAATGTCGGAGAAGGCGCCTGTCACCTATGCCAAGACATCAGTAAGACGAAGGGAAAGAAAACAAAGGTAAACTTGCCCTGTTAGACCTTCCATCTGGGGAGATGTAGGTTTGCTCGGAGAGCGGCCACGGTCGGCCGTCTGGTCGCTTCCTCGTTGTATCTCCATGGCTGACACGGAAGCATCTGTTAGGCCCATGGTTGAAGTTTGATCGTGGATCGATACCAAGACTTCCGAATGCTCTGCCAAGACCCCAGAATGTGCCATAATCGCATAATTGAGACCTTTCCGATTCCGTATAGCCCCATTGCGCAAGCTCTTGGTGCATGACACCGTCCCACGGACTATCGATGGGGTCCAAGAAGTCGTTTGCGTACGGCGGAGACCATACCATGGCCTGGTTGAGTCGCGAGCCACGACAGACCGAATACCACCATTCATCATGTGTAGGTAGCTGTTGAGCATTAGTACATGTGTAAAGGAGGACCAGGGCCAACATGAGACTAGGAACAAGCTTTGTGTCAACAGACATCGCTTTTCAACCAAGAGGCTATTAACCGATGGCCCGAGATGGTCAGAATGTGAATCGGCGCTAAGGTTCCCCGAGTTTGCTCGTTTGTAGACAACGTACGGCAAAAGTGATTCGGTCGCAAAGGATTTTGAAACTTAGTGATAACGTCTAGCGTCCCGACCGTACACCGTTCCCAATGGTCAAGTCATTGTATAGCGGCCTAGTGAAGGACACGATATCGGCCACGACGAGTACCAAATTCACAATTGACTAGCTAGCGCGCTGTATCTGGTGACCAAGATAAACTCGTTTTTATCCAGGAGCGAGCACTTTCGATGAGGAGGCGGTAAGTCAGGAGGCCAATGGCGAATGGGTCGACATCATGCGGTGGGTACTTCATGTCAACGCATTATCGATAGATGCTTTCAAGCGGAGTAGAAGTGAATAATTCAATCACAAGTACCCACTAAGTTCACGCCCCACTCGAGCATTGCTCATATGCTACGTCAAGTGATTGGATCGGTAATGCTAACCTAGTGCTTGTTCATGCTACACACTGTTTGTTTGAAGGAATAGTTACCTTCCCGGAAGAATCCGATGCAGTTCAATTGATGTAGATACGTTATGCTGAAGTCAACTGCTTGCAGTCCGGGAAGTACAACATGTAGTATAGTTACATTTTCCCAAAGGAGTAGTCCGGGTGCTGCGGCTAACAAGGCAGGTTTGCCGAACCCCGCATCCCGTTACACACACGCGTCTAAGCCAGCGCTCGTGTCGAGACAAATGTAACGACAAATTCATCGTGTTTATAAGCAGTGACAGCCCACAATGACCTTTGGCGTGACTGAAAGGACCAAGATTCTGATCTACCTTCATCATGAATGGTCATGCATCACCAAGAAAACGACAACGCCATGATTTGCCTGCGAAGATGAGAGCGCTACAGTAAGGAATGCTTAACACAAAACATGGTGAAAAAGCTGCTAAGTCAAATCAGATACTCAGGGCCCGAAAAGTTTGCAGTTGAAACTATTGACGTTCCTGCCATTGGCGATGACGATGTCCTTGTACAAAACACCGACTATTACCAGACCGAATTTAGTGAACTGACTGACGGAAGGTCAAAATTTCAGCTTGTGGTGTATGCGGAACGGTAAGCAGAGAGAACTCATGGGAGAGGCCACAAGAAGAACACTTGACTGACAAAAGTAAAGGACTTGCACTACCAGTAAGACTCTGATGCGATACGTAAGCAACGCATGCACTAACCTTTTATCTCCTCTTCTGAAGTAAAGGCGAGTTCCTGGCTAAGGTGAGATCTGTCGTACAAGCATACATATACTGGACGACGCTGACGTAACCGAAGTGGCCATTGATACCTGGTATGATCGATGATGTTTTACCTTCTCGATCTCGTTACTCACTATTACAGGCCATGAGGCAGCAGGCACCGTTGCTGCTATTGGCAAAAACGTCAAGAACGTTGCCATCGGCGATCGTGTAGCAGCTGATGCCTTACAACCATGCCTCAGCTGCTTTTACTGTACTCGCAGAAAGACTCAGCTCTGCGAGAACATCATCGGATATGGCGGTAATGTCCCCGGTGGCATGGCCGAGTATTGCAGATACCCAGCGAAAATGGTATTTCCCATCGGCGATCTTCCCGATCTGGAAGCAGTTCTAATTGAACCCGCTGCATGCGCCGCGCATGGTATTGAGCGGATGCAGATGGAGGTTGGAAGCAGAGTATTGCTCTTCGGATGTGGGCCAACTGGTATACTGCTTGCTCAGTTGATCAAAATGAATGGCGCCGCTCATGTACATGAAGCCTTCTAGACATCTCAAATCAACACTGACATGATCCAGTTGACTATCGCTTCAAAAGCTGGACCCAAGCTCGATCTTGCTCGCGAACTTGATATCGCGGATTCCTACGTCACTATATCCGATGAGAATCCCAGCGATGATATGGCTGCCCTCCAAACCAACAATCCTTATGGTTTCGACATCGTGGTGGAAGCTACTGGCGCACCGACTGTCCTCGAAAAGGCTATCGAGTACGTACGCAAAGGTGGAAAGCTCGTGGTGTACGGTGTTTATGACGAGAGTGTTAAGATTGCTTGGTCCCCGTTCCGTATCTGGGAGAATGAAATCACGATTCTAGCTAGCTTCTGTAGCATGAGCCACATACCACATGTACTGGAGTATGTGAATGCTGGGAGATTGAAGTTGGGTGGCATCGCAAACAAGACATATAAAATCGAGCAATGGGAGGAATGTCTGGACGCGGTGAGGAAACAAGAGGTTGTGAAGGCTGCTATTGTATTCGATTGATGTACCGCTTTTACGTTGGAGAATGAATAAATGAAAACGTCCACAATATGCTTGTGATAGAACTGCATGCGAAGAAGGTAGACAGTCTACGAGTACATGTTCTTGTGATAATCCGTATACGCCAGGTCCACGGCCCGTTTCGTAGCTTCGTCCAGATCCTCTTTCGGAAGGCCTAGCTCGTCATTGTTCAGGCCATGGTTCTTCTCATATAGGCCCGCCTCGTCAATAAAATAGCGTGTGTACAAAACCGTTGCAAAGGACCTACGATCGCCCATCATCATCCTCTGCCTAGCTGTAGCCAAGCGTTGCTTTGCTGGCTCGGATGTAATTCTCCAATCCTTCTCCGTAGTTCCCGTTGCTTTCTGGACAGCCTCGAACATCTCGCGCTGGTTAAGAGCGAAAGAAGAAACAAAGAGCATGCGGTTGCGATATTGCTCCAGTGTCGGCCCATCGCTATCAGATCCAGATACTGGCAGAGATAGCAAGTTTGCCACGGCAAGTCCAGTCTGGGGCCATGTGGCGGTGTTCAGACGCTGCTTGCCGTCGTCTATGTAAGTGACTTCGCGCTTCGGTATGTTGATGCCGTAGTAACCACCGCTGAGGGAGTACTCGTACCAGAAACCTGAGGTGAGGCCTATCCAAGAGGAAACGCCGAGCGACTCGATGAGTTTGCGAGCGATTGTCTTTCCCGGTCCGATAGTTTCATTCTGAGCTTCCTCTGTGTTGTACATACCAAACTCGTTTGGTAGAACCCATGGTACGCCGGCTTGAGCTGCCCCACGAATGAGTTGCTCCTGCGCGCCACCAGCAAACACGCTCATCGTGATAACGAGTGCATCCTGTCCTGTCAAAGCTTTGACTATGGTATCTGGGCTGTTATAGTCGATACGTGCGACTCGAACGCCTGGTGGGAAGGTGGCTTTGGAGTCTGTACGTGTGATCGCTGTGACGTTGAAGTGTGTTTTCGCAAGGAGAGCCGATGTGATATGGGTGCCAACATTGCCGCTCGCACCAACCACGGCGATATTTTTGAGGGTGGTAAGCAATACCATACTGCCAAGTGTAAAGGGGAATAGGGCTTTGCCGTGATCGCGTCTGAAATAGGGCAAGCACTGGAACGGTTTCGGCAATGTGTACCAAGACGTCGAATTCTTGGTAGTGAAGTTGTATATAACTATAACGTGAAGGATCAATGTTGAGAGGCATACGGCCGGTCTTCGGTCGTAAGCCTCTAAGTCCGCTGCTGTGTCCTTGAAATGGCGTTCGTGTTTTGGGGATAACGGATGGCCCTATGCTAAAACCGGCGAAGCTTGATGGTTCCACAAATGTGGTGTCGGTTCGCATAGGGCAAAGCCGTATGCAAGCTCCATGATGTCCGTTGAGATGAGCTGGGCGTGCACGGAAGTCCGATCGCCGATATGGAGGTCGGGGTTGGTGATGGGACGTAAATACGCCAGCCTGGAAGTCATTGATGTCATCCATCCCTGCAGCTCATCCCCGCCGGTTAGCGCCCGTCCGTCTCCACATTCGCGACTGACGATCTTCGCGCCGTTATGTAGTGAGAGCGATAGGGTAGGATCCTCAAAAGGCAAGAGAAAGATTGTGAAGACGTTCTAATACCGAATCTATCCGATCTATGTCGCACGCTTGTTCTACTGCTGGCAAAAAGACACTTGTGCAAGTCTAACCGTAAAAGATGATGATGGTGCCCTTCCTGAAGATAACCGTCCCATAATGTAAACCCAATTTTCCAGGAGTCAAAAACAGAACCAGAAGATGTCCAAACACCAGTTCAGACCTCCTCCATTGAATCACCGACGGGAGAAGGACACCGAGGTAACCTTTCGAGGTCATAATTCCATGGGCTCTCAGGGCTCTCTTTGAAAAGATCATAATCCCAAGTGCTCTCGCCGTACGAGCCTGCACTCCATTTTTCGGCGCTTTCGCGGTTCTTTGCTTGCTGTTGCAATCCCCATTCGAGAAGTTCCGATTCTTCACTCCTCGAGAAGTAGCCGGGTAGATGATCGAATTCGTCTGCGTCATCTACTTGGGAGGATGTCGTCTCCTTGGTCTGTCCCGTTGGTTCTGTAATGGGCTCTTGGGACAGAACAGTAGGTGCAGCTTTCTTGGGCCGGCCACGCGCCTTCTTCGTGGGTATGGCTTCAGGCATAGTAGTATCTGCTGCGGCCAGTTCGTCGCTTAGTGTAGCAATGTTCGATACAGCAAGTGCAGGTGAAGAATATGGGGGCGTTGGCTGTTCCTGAGGCACCAGTTGCGGAGGTTGTGCATACGTATACCACTGATACTGCTGCTGCTGTGGTGCTGCTAAGTGCAGCATTCGTTCTTGCTGTGGTACTGCTGGATGTAGCATTCGTTCTTGCTGCGGTACTGCTGGGTGTAGTATTGGTTCTTGCTGTGGTACTGCTGGGTGTAGCCTCTGTTGCTGCAGATGATGTTGCTGCAAATGATGTTGCTGCAAATGATGTTGCTGCAAATGATATTGCTGCAAATGATATTGCTGCAGTTGATATTGCTGAAAGTGGTGCTGCTGCAGACGGTGCTGCTCCTGTAGCATCATCATCTGCTGTTGTGGATGCAATGGCCCATATTGTTGTCCGTTCTGAGTATTCATACGGGCTGATTGTGCATCGTGTAGCACCGTTATCACATTGAATAGAGGATGCCAGGGCGGTATACCACATGCACTACCGGAACTGCTGGTGGGTTGGGCACGCATCTGCTGCTGACTCGGCAGAGTTCTGGGGTCGTTGCTCTGGATTTGTGCGTAACTGTGAACGGGCATGCCTTGAACGCTGCCAGGAGCGCCGACTGACTGCGCGGCTACTTGCTGATTTGGCATATGGGGAAGGCCACCGAACCGTGCCTGGGGATGATAGTTATTGCGTGTGCCATGGTCGCCCATGTAAGGGTTAATGTAGTTATTCATTGTATCGTGCTTGTAGCCAGTGGCAAAGTGTCAGGTCAAGGAGATTTAAGTCATCCCCATGTGCTGCAAACCTACCTCCAAGTTTATAGGCGAGCGAGCGAAGAATAACCTGGTAGCGAATATCGTCGCTCATCTGGTACTGTGAGTTAGTAAGACAGGCGAGAGTATAAGGCATGAGCAACGTCTCCATTGCTATTGACCGCGCAGTAGCTTTGTACCACATGAAGAAGAGCTGGAGGCTGTACTGCAACATGTTCGTGGCAAGATTTTCTAGACTTTTGTAAGTTATACAATAACCACAAACGTTCCTACAAAACTATGAGCATTTCTAGTCACGCTGGCACGTGAGCAGTACCATGAGGGGGAAATCAGTGGAGAACACCCGCTTCAAAGCGGCCAGGAACAGCTAGTCGTCGCAGGCAAGTTTTTTAGGGTGATTTATAGTCAAATGGGGGGTCTCGACAACTGGATGGCTTTTGCACTTCTTCCTCGAATTTCTGTATCTTACTAGTGCGCCCAAAAACCTTGAAGATGCCGCTTTCCCAGTAGCGCCAGAATCAGGTAATCAAAAAAGTTGCATACTCTTCTCGTCCCGCAGGATAGTACTCCAAACGACCCGCTAGATCTCCAGATTGCATGATGGTCCAACTCCAAATTTGGAAAGTGAACTAGCGCATGCTCATACGTAGCCTGCCAACATGTGTCAGCCCACGATACTTCCAAACTCTTATCCTGAGAGGCAGTTTCAAATAATACCTTTCCTCGCGCCCTGGAAAAAGAAGCGAACAATGAAGACCTGCAACCCTGCCATGGTCATAATCAAGCCTGACTCCATCAAACTGAAGTTGAATATCCTCTTCTCGGTACTCTTGACGGTGCTGAAGTTACGGTTCTCGCGCGTGCGGAAGTACTTCTGGTTGCGGGAGATGGTGGAGAGTTGTGCGGATAACTTGAGAATAGACTCCTCAAGGACCGAGGTCTGTTCAGGGGAGGAGCCCTGCTTGGACGGGATCTTGGCACGGGCGGCTTCGTTCTCAACCTGTAGGCGCGCGAAATCAGTATGATAGTCCAAATGTATCCATAGGTGTACTGCGAGGCTTTACGTACGGCGATTTCGAAATCGACCATCTTCTCCGCAAAAGTGCTCATCTCGTTGTTGAAGCAGAAACGGTATTCTCCCACATCGTTTGCCGTGAATACAAAGTCGCCCTGTCGCTCCTTGGTTCCATCCAGGATGGTCTTGTCTGTTGGGCCGACAACCAAATAGTCGACATCGAATGAGCCTCCGGATTGGACCTGTCCACATTCTGTCAGCCTTCCTGTCCTAGGATTTATCGTGCTACCGCGTAGCAGCCTGGAGTAAGGTAGGGAAACAATTGACGGTTCCGAGGCCATTGCGTATCCAGGGTCCGGGTGGAGAACGTACTGCAAAGTAGAAAGCCAACTTGGTCCCCTTGTTCTCAACGTGCGCGTAGAAGCATGCTTGCTCGTGTGCCTCTAGTCTGTAGGTGAGGGCAGTAGCATACACGGCAGTGGTGTATGCCAGCAATGCGCTGAAAATGGTGAGGAGTGACCGCATCGTGTTCGTTGGCGTGGACGACTGCGTTTGTTGATGCGTGTTCTCATGTGCTGGAAGTTACAGCTGTCGACAACGTCGGCGGTAGGTTTTGCCGACGCAGGGATGTCGGGGGGGAAGGCGCGGGGAACTAGCGACTAGCCAATGGGATTCAAGGCGGTTGCGGACAAGCACTGCAAAGTGTAGATCCTCGATAATATTTGTAGTGTTGAATAAAAAGCGAACGCGCACGGCACCGCTTCTACCTGGGAACAGGCGGCTGCGGCGTGAAGTTGCTCTCGCTACGAATCAACACATACACAAACGTACTCAAGACATCTCAAAGAACATCTAGTAGATATTCAACATGTAGTGCTTTGGTGGCCTGGAATGAAGCAAGCTAATGATATTCATGATATACTATTCTACACTGCTTACACGCTGATACTGATCCAAAGTGGGACTCTATAAACATCTGTCAGACCACAGCGCCAACCTGCCCACGCACGCGACTCCGCTTATGCAATACTTCCAAGCTCCATTGCGCCATGTAAGTTGGGATATGCACACAACACGCTCACTGTCCTGATCCGCTAAGCAATGCCGACAGAACTTCGCTGACAATGTTATGTCAAGACCATTGTGACTGTACTCAGCAGTGTCGCCTGCCATCTTTTTCGTTTTATCCTACACAACCGTCCCTCTGCTTCAGCGAATGAAGATGGAGTCGGTCTTTCCCCAGAGCGTCTTTGTCTTGGCCGGGTGTTCGAGACCAAGGGATATGTCATCTCGTGCGCCCACTGTATCCCATAGGACTTCATCTGTAGTACTGTTAGTGCTGCAGATTTGTCGTCGTCAAGGGTAGCTTACCATCATCGATTGGTTCGGGCTTGGAATATTGAGCTTTGCCGACAAGGGCAAATCTGATCTTGTCTAGCTGTTTCCCCTTGATCTTGGTGAAGTCTGAGAGTCGCTGTTTTGTTTCACTGAAAGGCTCGCCCTGTAATATATTAGTAACAGGGCAGAAGAGATCTTAATAGTTATACACACCTCTTTCAATGCAAACTGGAACGGCACACCATGTGCTTTTGATGGCTCTTTGTCAAAGTGGAATACAGAAATCTTCTTCGATGACTCGTCCTCAGGGAAAGGCGCGACAAAGATCGACGTGTAGTCGTAGAGGCTCATTACAGAGTGGTCTGGCGGCAGAATTTTGTGAAACTTGTTCACATGCGCCTCGTAAGCACGAATCTTAGGCATTACTTCGTCGCTGATGTTTGCTTTCTTTTGCAATGCCACCAAGAGATCGGCAACTTGGGCGTTCTTAGGGACCATCAAAGTGTGCTCCTCCTATATTGTATTAGTACCGATATGAACGTCAGTTTAGGCTTGAAACTCACCTCCTTGCTGAGACCCTCTGGAAGCCAAGTTACCTTGACAGGCTTTCTTTGCTCTAGCTCTTTCAGACTCATGTCGAGAACCTCGTAAAACAAGGCGTCGTTTCGCTGGTTCGCGCTTGCAGAATAATTGTAGGGTCCAGGGAAGAGTATGTTGTTCAATGTCGAATTGACGTTGTACTTGACAGGTAGTTTGGGCTTGCCAGCAGTGCTGACGGTGGTGAAGCGTAGATAGCTAGGATCGGTTTTGAGGGCCTCTGCTACCTTGCTGGAGAATTGATCGTATGCCATCTTCTTGCTGAGGGTTAAG
>Ga0058698_10000646_pt1 | contig 18338 bp, 13 predicted proteins | sample AgamicAsSfe_FD_67288 | JGI IMG/M metagenome (GOLD analysis project Ga0058698, IMG submission 67288) | Agave microbial communities from Guanajuato, Mexico - As.Sf.e | ecosystem: Host-associated > Plants > Phyllosphere > Phylloplane/Leaf | place: Guanajuato, Mexico | collected 2012-05-30
TATCATTATTTCGGTGTAAACACTATTTTTTATACAAATGGGGTTAGGTTAAAAAAAAATACTTTACATAAAGTATCTGGTAATTTAGAGTTTTATTTAAATAAATGCCCTGATATTGCACAGACAGTGTCGATTACTTGTACTGGTTTAAAGATTAAATGCCTATTAATAGGATTAGAAACTTTGAAAATTAAAGAAACTGATAGGTTAAAATCGATGCTAGTTGAATTAGAAAAAGTAGGAGCTTGTGTAAAACATAGTGAAAATTCTTTAGAAATTATCCATTATAAAGAATATATACAAGAACCAATCTTTATTAATACTTATCAAGATCATCGTATGGCAATGGCATTTACTCCATTAGGCTTACATAAACAACTTATAATTAATAACTTTGATGTAGTAAAAAAATCCTATCCTAATTTTTGGAAAGATCTTAAGCAATTAGAATTCTCTATAAAACAATTATAGATGACTTTTTTTCACACTTTCTTTACTTATATTTAAGTATATAGTATATAGTATATAATCATATAAGGATGGCAAATCATACGTCAGCAATAAAAAGTATCCGTAAAAATAAAAGTCATCAATTACAAAATAGATCTAAACATAAAGATGCAAAGACAGTTGCTAAGAAATTTAAAAATGATATTACAATTGCTATCCAAAAAGGAAAATTTGATGAATCACTCAAAACTCAATATAAAGTATTAATATCAAAATTTGATAAGCTAGCAAAAAAAAAAATAATTCATAAAAATAAAGCATCCAATCTAAAAAGTAAGATGACTCATTCTATAGCTTCTTTTTTTGGCTAATTCGTCTAGTGGACTAGGACATTAGGTTTTCATCCTGAAAACAGGAGTTCGATTCTCCTATCGGCCACATTTTCTTATCTGATAAAGAGGCTTATTTATGTACCTACTGAATCAACGCAAAAAAAATTACTCTATATGGTATAACGAACTGGTAGTTAAAGCTGATTTAGCTGAAATTTCTGGTGTTCGTGGTTGCATGATAGTATTATCGTATGGATTTTCTATATGGGAAAAAATGCAAAAAGGTCTTGATATTATGTTAAGAAATACAGGTCATAAAAATGTATATTTCCCCCTTTTTATTCCTAAGTCCTATATTTCCAAAGAAGCATATTATATAGATGGATTTGCTAAAGAATGCGCTGTAGTTACACACTACAGATTAAAACTATCTTCTAGAGGGAGCATTATAGTAGACCCCCTAGCAAAACTTGAAGAAGAGCTAATTATTAGACCCACTTCTGAACCTATTATTTGGGAGAGTTATAGACGTTGGATTCAATCGTATCGAGACTTACCCCTTTTATTAAATCAATGGGTTAATGTTGTACGTTGGGAAATGCGGACAAGGCTTTTTTTACGAACAACAGAATTTTTATGGCAAGAAGGGCATACTGCACATAATAGTCGTAATGAAGCCATTACTGAAACAGAGAAAATGCTAGAAGTTTATACGGAATTTTCTGAAAAATTCATGGCAATTCCTGTAATTCAGGGCTTCAAAAGCTCGATGGAACGTTTTTCAGGAGCAAAACAAACTTACTGCCTTGAAGCAATAATGCAAGATGGTAAGTCTCTACAAATAGGCACCTCTCATTTTTTAGGACAAAATTTTTCCAAAGCATTTAATGTAAAATTCACTGATAAATTTGGAAACAAAAATTATGTTTGGTCAACATCCTGGGGGTCTTCTACTAGATTGATGGGAGCTATGATTATGACACATTCCGATGACCATGGTTTAATACTACCACCTAAAATAGCCCCTATACAGCTTGTTATCATTCCTATTTTCGTAAATAAAATACAGCTTGATACTATAGAAAAAGTTGTTCTTCCGATACAGAGAGCTCTAGAAAAGCAAGGTATATCAGTTGTATACGATAATCGGGAGAGACATAATTTTGGATGGAAGTTGAATGAATACGAAGTAAAAGGAATTCCAATTAGAATTGTTGTTGGACAGAAAGAGATAGAAAATAGAGAAGTAGAACTCTTTAGAAGAGATACTATGGAAAAAAATATGATACCACAAAAAGGGTTAGTAAATAGTATAAGTGAGTTACTAGAGGAAATTCAAAAAAATATGTTCAAAAAAGCAATAGTACGAAGAAATTACCTTACAACAGAAGTGGATAATTATGAAGATTTTAAGGAAATACTTAATAAAAAGGGAGGATTTTTATCTGCTTTTTGGGATGGATCTGTTGAAACAGAAGAAAAAATTAAAACAGAAACAACTGCGACTATTAGATGTATTCCTTTTAAGAGAACCCAAGAAAAAGGGTCGTGTATTTATTCTGGAAGACCTTCGTTTCAACGTGTTTTTTTTTCCAAGTCTTATTGATTATATTAGGTATTAGGTATTTATGTATTGGTATTTATTAATCCTAAGTGAAATCAATATCTAGAATATAAGACACCCTTAAAATTAGAAAAATTAAAATCTACAAAAGAACAAGGTAAAGGTATGTTTGGTATATTTACTGTTTAAAACAATATCATAAATTTATTTTAATTATTTTCAATGATAATTTATTGCCATTAGGCAATGATATATTAGAAATATCCCCTACTTTTTTTCCAAGCAATCCTTGTGCAATTGGCGTATTAACTGATATTTTTCCAAAACTTAAATCTGACTCTCTATCAGGTACTAATGTATAAGATTGCGAAATACCTTGGGTTAAATTTCTAATCCTTACAGTAGAAAGTATAGAGACTTTTGTAGTATCTATTCTAGCATTATCTATAACACGTACATTAGAAATGATTTCTTGTAAACGAGATATGCGCATCTCCATTAAGCCTTGGTCTTCTTTAGCGGCGTCATATTCAGAATTTTCAGAAAGATCCCCTTTCTCTCGAGCTTCTGCAATTTTTTTTGATATATTCGTACGGTCGAATGTTTCAAGTTTTTGAAGTTCGTCACGTAGGTTTCTTAAACCTTCTTCAGTTACATATTCCTTTTTTCCCATAGTATATCTTCTAAAAAATGAACAAATATAAAAAATAGGGTTTATTGTCGTATATTTGAAAATAATCTTACATAATGCACAAGATAACAACGAAAGAAACATTTAAAATATACAACTCTTTAAGTAGAAAGAAGGAAGTTTTTATTCCTATTATTTTAGGTCATGTTGGTATATATGTTTGTGGAGCTACGGTTTATAATGATCTCCACCTTGGAAATTGTAGAACATTTATTTCGTTAGATTTAATAGTACGATATTTTAAATATATAGGATATAAAGTTCGTTATGTTCGCAATATAACAGATGTAGGACATATAGAAGATGAAACTAACGATAGTTATGATAAAATAACAAAAAAAGCACTAATTGAACGTATTGATCCAATGGAATTGGCACAAAAATATACCCATTATTTACATATTATCCTAGATAAATTTAATGCATTATCTCCTAATATTGAACCCATTGCATCTGGACACATCATAGAACAAATAGAAATTATAAAGATACTTATAAAAAAAGGTTTTGCCTATGAAATAGATGGCTCTGTGTATTTCGATTTGAATTACTATTCCTATATTTATCAATATGGTATTTTAAGCCGTAATCATATTGAAAAACCCATGATAAATTCGCGTTGTTTAAAAGAGAGAAGACAAAAAATAAGTACTAAAGATTTTTCTTTGTGGAAAAAGGCTAATGACAATCATATTATGAAATGGGTTTCTCCTTGGGGAGAAGGATTACCTGGGTGGCATATTGAATGTTCTACAATGAGTCTTAAATATCTAGGGGATGTTTTTGATATTCATGCAGGAGGAATAGACTTAAAATTCCCTCATCATGATTGTGAGATTGCACAATCTATTGGATTACACGGAAAAATACCAGTCCATTATTGGATACACACTAATTTATTAACTTTAAATGGAGAGAAAATGAGTAAATCTATTGGAAATACTATTTTTCCTTTTGATATTATTACAAAATTTTCTTCAGAAATCATTAGGTTTTTTATTCTTCAGACCCATTATAGAAATCTCTTAGATTTTTCTAGTAAAGCTCTTGAATCAGCAAAAATAGGGTATAATAGTCTGATAGACTCATTTCTAACTTTAGAAGTTCTCTTTACAAGAAATATAAAAGTATCGACCTCCACCTTAAATATAATAACTTGGAGACAGAAATGTTATGATGCTATGAATGATGACTTCAATAGTCCTCGTTTAATAGTTCATTTATTTGAAGCTAAAGATTGTATTCAAGCTTTATTGGAAGGAGATGAATATTTAACTTGCTATGATTTAAAGCTCTTAGAAAAGACGATGAAAAGTTTTTTTTCAGTAGTTTTGGGATTGAAAATTAAGCTTAAGAAGCAAACAAGCAAAGTAGAGGAAGTACTTAAAATTCTTATTGAAATACGTTCAAAAGCTAGAAAGAATAAAAATTGGGTTATATCAGATAATATACGAAAAGATCTCTTATCGATTGGATACAACTTGCTCGATACTGAAAATGAAACTAAAGTAGAAGTAATATAAATCATAATATTTCTTGTATAGTTTTTTACGTATCACTTTTCCCCCCCCTTTAAATAATTTGTATTCTCCTTTAAATATTGCTATATAAAGGTTATATGAATGTAAAGTGAACCTATTGAAAGCATAATTTTCATTCTTTTTTTTTGTTCTGTTCGACCTATTATTATCAAAATTGTGAGTTTAAAAAAAAGAAAAATCATAATACAGAGAGTTTATTTATTCATAATACTCAATGGTAAAAAAATATTAGCTTTTCTTTACTTATCATTTTTGTGATATAAAGAGTTTCAATTCTTCTATAAGCTAGTAAAAATTGTTATAAAGTATGGCTATTATAGGATCATATAAGAAAAGATTTATAAAACAGATTTTATTGTTTTTTTGGGTAAAAAACTGATTTCTATTACAAAAAATGTTTTTGCTAGTTTTATTTCTTATTATACTTATAATATTGTTTCAATAAATCACTTTGATTACTTCCTTTACTATTTTTATTCTTGTCAAGGGTAATTATGGATGATTTTCCTTTTAGCCCCAGACCTTTAAATTATGTGCAGAATAGACTTTCTTATTTCAAAACTTAGTGATTCTCGCTTTTAAATAGGAGCCGGGATTGTAATTTGTAGTGAGCATTCTTTAGTAGAGTAAAGTGTTTTTATAAATTTAATAAATCCTTCCTACTTATTTTTTTGTTTTGCAAACTATTATTTTTTACTTATGCTTTTTATAGTTGTAAAATTTGCTTTCCTTAAGTCTATTGAAACTAGAGAAAATATATAGAATAAATGCAATAAAAGAAGGATAAAGGAATCTACAGTAAAACTAGTTGGTAAATAGCACTATGGGATAGTAGTCATGTATGGTTCGTTAGTATTTAATTTAGAAGAGGATCAGCTATTTTTATTATTTGGACTTAAGTATATATAAGAGAAGGAGATAAAGTAAAACTATACTAGTATTATTGTTTATTTTTTAATTACCAGTGACCTTCAAGAAGTAATTAAGGACATTGATGCAATGGCGGACGTGTGCAACTAGCAATAACTAAAAATATTATTTAACTTTATATGTTATAAATGGCAAGAATATTAACAGGAATACAAAGTACTGGAAAACCTCATTTAGGAAATCTATTGGGAGTAATATTGCCTTCAATAGAATTTGCCAAATATATTAATGGCTCTTTTTTTTTTATTGCTGATTTACATTCTCTCACACATATTAAAGATCCAAAAATACTTAAAAACTTTACCTATATTGTAGCTTCTGTTTGGTTATCGTGTGGCTTAGATAGTGTGAGCGATAGAGTAGCATTATATAGACAATCAGATATACTTGAAGTAACAGAATTGGCATGGTATTTGAATTGTTTCTATCCATATATACGCCTAAAACTTGCTCATTCATTTAAAGATAAGTCATTTTACTTAGATGATATTAATACAGGTTTATTTGCCTATCCTATATTAATGGCGTCAGATATATTATTGTATGATGCTGAAAAGATTCCTTTAGGAAGAGACCAACTTCAACATATAGAGATTACTAGAGAGCTCGCTAAGCGTTTTAATAGAGAAATGGGTGATATTTTTATATTGCCCGAACCTATTGTCAATGAATTGTGTGTTCCAGGTACTGATGGTAAAAAAATGAGTAAATCTAGAGGAAATGTTATTGATATATTTTTGTCTGATATGGATTTACAAAAGCAGGTAATGGCTATTAAAAGTTATAATAGTAAGTTGAATACTACCAAAAATGGAGATAGAGATATAGTATATTACTTATATAAACTACTAGCTTCTAAGAAAAAAGTGTATGAAATGAAGGATAGGTATCTGGAAGGAAGTTTTGGAAATCTTCAAGCGAAGGAGGCGTTATATAATCTATTGTTAGATGGTTTTTCTATAGAAAGAGAAAGTTTTGCCTTTTTCATACATAACCCATCTATTATAGATAGAATTCTTGCAAAAGGAGCATTTAAGGCTTCAAAAACAGCAAAAAATACCATCGGTCGTATCCGAAAGGCTTTAGGTTTTGTCACAGGTTCAACTACTTCTCCATGTCTTCTTCTACTTTAGCTTTCAGTTTTTTGTTTTATGAAATCGCAAAATATTCGCCAGCATTTTTTAAATTTTTTTAGTAGTAAAAATCATCACATCTTACCTTCGTCTCCTATTGTAATTAAACATGATCCTACATTAATGTTTGTTAACTCTGGTATGAATCAGTTTAAAGAGCATTTTGTTGGTAAAAAACAAATTATCTATACAAATATAACTTCTATACAAAAATGTTTGAGGGTTTCTGGTAAACATAATGATCTAGAAGATGTAGGTAAAGATTACTACCACCATACAATGTTTGAAATGCTTGGAAACTGGTCTTTTGGTTATTGTATTAAAAGACAAACTATTAAATGGGCATGGGAATTACTCACCGACGTTTATAAAATTCCAATAGACAATATTTATGTGACGATATTCGCTGGTGATAATAAAGAAGGTATTTATATAGATGAAGAATCTAAGTTTTTTTGGGAATATTTTATAAAAAAAGAAAGCATCATTCCTTGTAAAAAAGAACATAATCTTTGGGAAATGAGTAGTATTGGCCCTTGTGGCCCTTGCTCTGAAATTCATATAGATCTACGATCTCATAAAGAAAAAAAAACTAAATCTGGAAAAGATCTGATCAACACAGATCATCCAAAAGTAATTGAACTTTGGAATCTTGTTTTTATGGAGTTTTTTAGACAATTTGATGGAAATCTAGAAGAACTAGATGAACGTCACGTAGATACTGGAATTGGATTTGAACGTCTTTGTAGGATCTTACAGCATAAAGATTCCAATTACGATACAGATATTTTCTCCACTTTGATAAGAAAAGTAGAAGAACTAAGTAATAAAATATATGGATTAAATTCATATACAGATATTGCTATACGTGTAATTGTAGATCATATCAGAGCAATTTCGTTTGCTATTGCTGATGGCCAAAATCCTTCTAATACAGGAGAAGGTTATGTTATTCGTAGAATCCTTAGAAGAGCAGTAAGTTACGCATACCGTTTTCTTTTTCAGAGAGAAGCATTTATTTATCAGCTAATAGAGACACTAGTAAAAGAAATGGGCATGCATTTTACTGAGTTAATTATAAAAAAAATATTGATAAAAGATAAGATTTACTTGGAAGAAACTTTCTTCTTTAAGACTATTAATAAAGGATTGAAGCGCTTAGAAAACATCATACAAGAAACAAAAGTGAAAAAACAAAAATCAATTTCTGGAATAAAAATATTTGAATTATTTGACACTTTTGGATTCCCAATGGATCTTTCACGACTATTAGCTACAGAAAATGCTTTAGTAATAGATGAAGTAGGTTTTGAAAAAGAGATAAATAATCAAAGGGATCGCTCTCGAGATGCGAGTGCCTTTCAAACAGATGATTGGACCATTATTAAAGAAACGAGTTCTATTGAAGATTTTGTTGTTTATGATAAGTTGAGTATTTATGTATATATTTCTAGATATAGACGTATAAAAAAAAACAGAAGTATTTACTATCATATTATTTTTACTACAACACCTTTTTATAAAGAAAAGGGGCAAGTAGGAGACAAAGGAGTTATAGAGAATGAAATAGAAATAATATCTATTATAGATACAAAAAAAGAGAACAAAATATTTTTACATATTGTAGAAAGTATTCCTCAATCACCAGAAAAAGCTTTTATAGCTACAGTAGATAGATTTAGAAGAAAGAGCATAGAAAAAAATCATAGTGCCACTCATTTATTACACTATGCTATTAATATAATTTTAGATGATGCTATTCACCAAGGTTCATATGTTCTAAAAGAACGTATTAGGGTTGATTTTTTATACCCTCAAAAACTAACTTATCATCATCTACAAAATATAGAGGGTGTGGTTCAAGAAATGATTTATCAAAATCTCCCTCTAAAAGATAATATATCACTTTCCAATTCTATATCTGAATATAGTGAAAAAGTAAGAATGATTCGCTTTGGTCCTATAGTTGAATTATGTAGAGGACTACATATAAAAACCACTGGAGATATAGGTTCTTTCAAGATTATTTCAGAACATTCACTTGGATCAGGTATTCGTAGGATAGAAGCTATTACCTCAAAGTTTGCTATCAAATTATTGAATAAGATTCAAGAGGATTATCAAATAATAATAGAAGAAATGACAAGGCCATCTTACCCTATTAAATATTTTCAAATTATGCGACAAGAAAATAAGACTTATTTATCTAAGATAGAAGTATTGAGATTAAAAGAAATTCAACGCATTAAGACAGATTGGTTGTTTAAAGCAAAGTACCAGAATCATTATATTCTAATTTGTGAAAAAACTACGCTAGATCTTAGCGAATTAAAAATTATTGCTTTAGAATTACGTCTACAAAAAACAGAAATAATAATTATTATTTGTAGCGTTTCTGATGAGTTTATTTGTGTAGCCATTTCTAATAAACTTATAGATTTGTATGGCATGAATGCTTTTAAAATTCTTAAAAAAATATCTCCTTCTATTCCTTGCGAAAATGATAATAAAGGACTATCTATGTCAAAGGTAAAAAATATACGTGGCTTAACTGAGGCTTTAAAATTAGTTCAAAGTTTGAATGAAACAGATTTTTATATATAGGATTGTTGTGGTTGTGGTTGTTAATAAATGGAAAAATATTCGTTTCTAAATGCCTTACACCCAAAACTTCTTGATGAGCTTTATCAAAAGTATCTTCATCTACCAGATAGCCTAGATCTTAGTTGGAGGGCTTTTTTTCAGGGATTTGATTTTGGATCGGCATCTAAATTCTTATCCGTAGATACTGATAATATTTTTAAAGAATTTCAAGTAATATCATTAATTGAAGCCTATAGAAGTATAGGACATATTTATTCTATAACAAACCAGACTTATCTTGATATAGAAGAATTTGGGCTTAGCCCTTTAGAAGAGACTAAAGTATTTCAAGCTGCTAAGCTGCTTGACAAAAAACCTTCTACACTCTCTAATATAATAAAAAGTCTTAAAGCTATTTATTGCAAATCTATTAGAACAGAATATTTACATATAAATAATCCAGAGAGAATAGCTTGGATTCAAAATAATATCAATAAAAATGATAACCTTCCTTTTATATCTAGAGAAGATAAACTAATCTTACTAAAAAAACTTAATGAGACAATTGTATTTGAGAAATACTTATATACAAAATTTTCTGGTAAAAAGATCTTTTCAATAGAAGGGAATGAAACTTTGCTTCCAGCAATAGATGAACTATTAGAATATTCCTCAGTAATATATGAAATAGAGGAATTAGTTTTTGGAATGGCTCATAGAGGGAGACTAAATGTATTGGGTAATATTTTTAATAAAGATCTTTCAGAAATGTTTAGTGAATTTAATAGCAAAGAATATGAAGAAAGGGGATTTGCAGGAGATGTAAAATATCATTTAGGGGCTTCTACTATAATAAATAATAGTAAGGTAAAAAAAGTAAGAATGATTCTTGCACCTAATCCTTCCCATCTTGAATCTGTAAGTTCTGTAGTAGAAGGTATAGCAAGAGCAAATATTGATCATAGTTTTTGTGGCAACTATAAAAAACTTTTACCCATTCTCCTACATGGAGACGCTGCTATTTCAGGACAAGGTATTATATATGAAATAGTGCAAATATCTCAGCTTTCTGGCTATCATACCGGAGGTACAATACATATTATTGTAAATAATCAAATAGGGTTTACAACTAATTCTATGGATGGACGTTCTAGTTCTTATTGTACTGATATATCAAAAGTGATAATTGCACCAGTACTACATATTAATGCTGATGATGTAGAGGCCGTAATACATGCTATTCATATAGCTGTTGATTTTCGTATGCATTTTCAACAAGATATTTTTATTGATCTAATAGGATATAGAAAGCATGGTCATAATGAAGGAGATGAGCCTAATTTTACACAACCAAATCTTTATAAGAGTATTATTAGTCGTCCCAATGCAAAAGATATCTATAAAAAAACACTTGCTAATGAGCAAATTATAGAAACCAATCAGATACATAATGAAGACTTCATAAATAAACTAGATTTAGCTTACGAAAGAACAAATTATAGAGAATCAAATAAATCAAACTCTTATCTATTTGATGAGTGGATAAATTTACATAGATTAGATCCTAGTCTTATCTTAAAAAAGATAGATACGCGCTTTCCTATTGACAAACTATATGAAATAGGTAAAAAAATTACTTATCTGCCTAAAGAATTAACATTTTATATAAAAACAAAAAAACTCTTTAATAAAAGGAACGAAATGATAGAAAAAGGTAAAGCCATCGATTGGGGAATGGCAGAATTGCTAGCTTATGCTAGTTTACTATATGAAGGATTTGAAGTACGATTATCTGGTGAAGATGTTGAAAGAGGGACTTTTTCTCATAGACATATAGTAGTAAAGACAGAAGAAAAGGAAGAAAAGTTTATTCCTTTAAATCATATAAATAAAAAACAAGCTTATATATCAATATATAATTCTCCTCTTTCTGAATATGGTGTTATGGGCTTTGATTATGGTTATGCTTTGTCTTCTCCTAATACTTTAACAATCTGGGAGTCTCAATTCGGAGATTTTAGCAATGGCGCCCAGATTATTATCGATCAATATGTTTCAGTTTCCGAAGATAAATGGAAAATGCAAAACGGCTTAGTCATATTTTTACCTCATGGATATGAAGGACAAGGACCAGAGCACTCATCCGGTCGTATAGAGCGGTTTTTACAGATGAGTGCTCTGGACAATATGTGTATTCTTAATTGTACTAATCCATCTAATTTGTTTCATGCTTTGAGAAGACATATAAAACGGTCTGTAAGAAAGCCTCTTATCTTTTTTACGCCAAAAAGTTTACTAAGACATCATTTTTGCTTCTGCTCTCTTGAAGATTTGGCTATAGGATGTTTTCAACCGATAATAGATGATCATAATGCTTACTCAAAACAAATAACAAAACTTGTATTTTGTTCAGGAAAAATATTTTATGAATTATTTGAAAGAAGAGAAAATATTAAGGCTAAACATATTGCACTCATTCGTTTAGAGCAATTATATCCTCTTAATAGAAAAAGTATAGAAAATATTTTGATAAAATACGATACTTACGATAAATTGCTATGGGTCCAGGAGGAACCTGAAAATATGGGGGCTTGGCCATATATTTCACGTACGAAGTTTGATTTCGAATTGATAGCACGACTAGAAAGTGCTAGTCCTTCTAGCGGATCGTATCATAATTTTATAAGAACACAAAAAGAAATTTTAGATAGGGTATTTAAATAAAAGTATGATAATAGAAATGAGAATACCATCTCCAGGAGAATCGATCAAAGATGTTGAAGTTTCATCTTGGTTAGTGAAAGAGGGTGATTATGTAGAAAAAGATCAACCAATAGCTGAAATAGATTCTGATAAAGCAACTTTGGAGCTAACAGCTGAGAAAAATGGAATAATAAAATTAAAAGCTCAGGAAGGAGAAAGATTGCAAGTAGGAGATGTTATATGCATCATTGACGCATCAAAGGAAATTATAAAAAGCGTAATACCTCAACAACACGAACACGAAAATATACCAAAACCTAATGTTTCTGAACTAGATATGCTGATTACAAATAATCCTTCTACTTCTAGCATTTATCGTACTTCTAACAGAGAGAGGCTTTCCAAGTTTCGGCGTAAGCTTTCTGAGCGATTAGTTAGTGCAAAGAATAAAGCTGCGACGCTTACTACTTTTAATGAATTGGATATGAGTTCTATCAATGAAATAAGAGCAAAATATAAAGAAGTATTTAAAAATCGTCATGGTGTTAAGCTAGGTATAATGTCTTTCTTTACTAAAGCTTGTGTACAAGCTCTTAAAATGTACCCTGACATTAATTCTATGATTGATGAAGAAGAAAAAATTTGTTATAATTATTATGATATAAGTATTGCTGTATCTAGTCCAAAAGGTTTAATGGTACCGGTAGTTAGAAATGCAGATATTCTTTCATTTAAAGAAATAGAAAAAGAAATTAAACGGGTAGCTTTTCTGGCTCGTAATGGTAAAATAACTGTGGATGAAATTACTGGGGGTAGCTTTACTATTACAAACGGAGGTTTATTTGGTTCTATGTTTTCTACTCCAATTATCAATCACCCACAATGCGCTATTTTAGGGCTACATAATATATCAAATCGTCCAGTAGTTCTTGATGGAAAGATATCAATTAGACCCATAATGTATCTTGCCCTTTCTTATGATCACAGAATTATAGATGGCCGAGAATCTATTGGGTTTTTAGTAGCTGTTAAGGAGGCTTTGGAGAATCCATTAGAAGTCTTAATGAACGGGGAAAAAGTTTATGATGTTTTAGAATTATAAGTGTGATTGTCTAAGTATTACCGTTCTATTAAAAATAATACTAGAACTCTTCTTATCTACACAGAAATACCCTATTCGTTGAAATTGAAATAATTCCCCTGGCCTTACTTGTTTTAGAAAAAGTTCACCATACCCGTGAACTATTTTTAATGAATGGTTATTTAAAATATTTTGTTTTACATCGGTAACTTCTAAAGAAAATAATAGTTCATATAGTCTTGTTTCGATATTAAGAGTTTGTGTTGCATCGATCCAATGCATCGTACTGTTTATTTTTCTTCTAGATGGTCCACTCCCTGATTGACTTTTAAAGTCATATACTACACTTATTTCAATAATATTTCCAGTGGAATCCTTCAAGAATCCAGTCCCTTTTATAATATAAGCTGTTTTTAATCGTACCTCTTTTCCTATACTTAAACGATGAAATTTTTTAGTTGCTTTTTCCATAAAATCTTCTCTTTCAATATATAGGGTATTAGATAAAGGAATCTTTCTTTTCCCTGCTTTTTTATATTCTTGGTTGTTTTCTGCCAGAAACCATTCAATTTTATTTTCATTATAATTTTCTACAACAAGTTTTAGAGGATTCAAAACAACCATTACTCTACTAACTATTTTATTTAGTTGTTCTCTAATGCTGAATTCTAATAATGAGATATTAATTATATTATCTCGTTTAGAGAAACCTATTTTATAGCAAAAATTTAGTATGCTTTCTGAAGTATACCCTTTCCTTCTTAAGCCGCTCAAAGTAGATAAACGTGGATCGTCCCAATCTTCTACAAAGCCATCCGTAATAATAATATTAAGTTTGCGCTTACTCATTATACTATAATTTAGATTTAGCCTTGCAAATTCAATTTGTTTGGGCTTTTCTTTTGTTTTCATATTATTTAAATACCATTCGTAAAGAGGGCGGTGATTCTCAAACTCTAATGAACAGAGCGAGTGCGATATTTTTTCTCTCAAGTCTGATTGGCCATGTGCCCAGTCATAAGTAGGATAGATATACCATATTTTTTTAGTTTTTTTATGAGATATTTTCAATATCCGAAACATAATAGGGTCCCTCAAATTCATATTTGAGGCTTTCATATTTATTTTAGCACGGAGCACGCCTTGCCCTTCTTCAAATTTTCCCGCCTTCATCTTTTTAAATAAAGCCAAACTTTCCTCTATATAACGATTTCTATATGGACTATCAATTCCTGGTTCAAAAGGTGACGTTCTCTGTTTAAGTATTATATCTTGGGTTTGTTCGTCTATATAAGCCTTTCCTTCTTTGATAAATTGGAAGGCCCATTTATATAGCTTTTCAAAACAATCAGAAGCAAAACATTCTTTATTCCAGCTAAAACCTAGCCATTGAATATCATTTTTTATGGCATTAACATAGATATTTTCTTCTTTTGATGGGTTGGTATCGTCGAATCTTAAGTTAACTAAAGATTTATACTTTTTAGCTAATCCGAAATTCAAACATATAGACTTTGCGTGTCCTATATGGAGATAACCGTTTGGTTCAGGAGGAAAACGGAAGCGAAGTTTTCCTTTTGGAAAACCTTTTTTAATATCTTCTTTAATTAATTCTTCAATAAAGTTTATTGAGATCTTGGGCTCTATCATGAATATATTTTATTAAACTTTTAACGCAATATAATCTAAGGTAAGACATGTGGCTTTTATTTTTTACTTTTCTAGATCGTCTAGCAAGTCATCAATGTAAAAATGAATGACTGGAATTGTTCTTAATTGGTTTCTTAGATTCTTACCAAGAATATGTCTTAAATATACAGCTTTTTTTTTAATGGTTCTTAGAATTTTGTTCTTATCTTGTCTTGGGAATATTCTAAGATAAAGTTTGGCATTTACTAGATTCGTATTTATTTGGATTTGGCTTATACTAATAATTCTCCCTTTTTCAATAGTCTCAAGGAGCAATATCTTCGCCATTTCTCTTTTTATTAAAGAACAAATTTTTTTGTTTCTTATACTTTTTTCCATATTCTTATGAAATAAAGATTGGTGGAAAATAATAGTTAATAAACACATGGGGAAAAGAGTATACTATATTTTTATATTTAATTTTTCTTAATATTGTATAAAAAGGTCTCATAGCTCAGTTTGGTTAGAGCATTTGACTCATAATCAAAGGGTCGCTGGTTCGATTCCAGTTGAGACCACAATATAAACGATATCTAAAATAAGACCTGTATCTTTTAAAATTATGTATTGGACATTAGAATTAGCTTCTCATTTAGAGGACGCGCCTTGGCCAGCAAATAAAGAGGAACTTATAGACTATGCAATCCGAAGCGGATCTCCTTTAGAAATAATTGAAAATCTTCAAGAGTTAGAGGATGATGGTGAGATATATGAATCTATAGAAGATATATGGAGTGACTACCCTACTCAAGAAGATTTTTTTTTCAATGAGGATGAATATTGATGAAGATTTTAGGGGGAAAACAAATAGAGATATTCATGATGCTCAAAATACTTAGCTAAAATTAAGGAAAATGAGTGGTATTTCGTATCATTATCTCATAATCTCTTATGAGAGAAGACTAATATAATTTAAAACTAAAAAAGGAACATATGTTATTCCGATTTAAGGAAACAAGCGGTAGAAATGATTATTTTGATAGTAAGGTAAGTTTTGATAAAGCTATAGATAAAATAAAATACCTTATAACCCTTGAGAAAAAAATACTTAAAAGCTTCTAAAAAACAAAACGCTTCATTTAAAATAGCGAAAGCTAAATATTTGTACAAAGTTATTTTTTATATAGAATTTTATCTGCAAAAATCACTTATATAACTCTATATAAGGACCAGGCATACCACATAGGCAAATCTATAATATGGGATATGGTTTATTATGATGCTAAAATTGCTTAGATGGCTACTGGAGAAGAGAAAACTCTAGTCGCTACATTAGCTATTTATCTTAATGCTATCTCATATCTCAGTAAAAGGTTACATATTATTACAGTTAATGACTCCTTTATCAAGGAGAGGTTTTGCTTTGATGGTATTTCATTGATTAAGTGTAGATTGTATAGATAATCATACTACCAATACTAAATACTAATATGCGCCTCCAGCAGATGATACTTATGGTAATAGTAGTAACATGAGAATATAGTGCATTCTGCTAATAAATTAGTTCAACGTGATCTTAATTTACTCAGTACTTATTGATGAGGGACGTATTCCTATAATTATTTATGTCCATTTTTCACAAGTTAATAGTAAATAATTTGAAGTACTTCTAACTATAAGTTGAAAAAATTATTCAGCAAGTATCTATTTTAATAAAACTTTAAATGAAGCTCTGGAACTTATCTTTTTAGGTGATAAAAAAAAGGGTGGTTTTAAGTTATTGCAAGTTTATAGAGCTTTTCCAAAAACTAATTCCTAAGCATACCACACTCATAAAATTCATTAAATGATAAAAAATTAGTTCGTTAATACATAGAACATAAGTGCAATATATGCAAGATAAAATGAAAACTTTATTTGTTGTAAATGAAGAAATAATTATGTAAAACTTACGGACAAAGGAGTAGATGTACTTTCTTTATACTTAATGACATAACGAGATAAATAAAAGTAATTGAAGATAAAAACTTATCAAAAGAAAGTAATAAAAAATAAGAAATATTAGAATAATATTATGTAAGATCATCACCTGCTTAAAGTATATACTTATACTTCTTTGATAAAGTATGTAGATTACGTAGTAATAGAAGGGCAAGTGAAGATAGTAGAGAAATAACCTGTAAAGTCATCTATATTACTATGGTTTACATCAGCAAAAGAAAACGTTAAAATTTAAGAAGAAAGCCAATCACTTGAACGATAACAGCTTCAAGATAATTTTTGCATTTTTATTATTTAAATGTAATTGTTATTACCAGTGATAAGCTAATTTATAGAAATAACAAGCATGAAAAATATAATGCCATTATTAAAGAGACAATAAAGATTTATCAATATGATAAGACGTCCAGTGTTGATAGAAAACAAGTTTCTTAATTGATCAGCAGGATACTTAATTTACGCAAAATTTATCATAGCATATTAATATATTTAATTTAGTAGAGATTGGTAACTCCTGCTCTACTAATCTGGCGGGTCGTAGGTCCAAAGTATCAGAGAAGATTAGCTATAATAGGAAGTGAATAGCACCGGGTAATATTAAGATCTGGTCGTCAAGGAGATCTAGTAAGATAGAATTATTTTATTGAGATATTAGCTTTTGCGTCTATTTGGTTATGGAAAAACCTCTACTTTAATTTTTAAAAAATAGTACAAGGCTATCTATACAAGATTCATTGATTACAAATTATATTGAGAGAGCTAAGAAAAAAGTAGAGGAAATAACTTTTATATTAGGAAACGTATAAACAATCAACGTGAGGTAATTTATAGAATCAGTAAAAATGCTCGTCTCGTAGAGAGAATTTACGTATCAACTATTCTTGATAAACAGGTTGAAGGATTAGAAAAATATTCTATAAACGCTCAGATAAAATGAAACAAGAATATAATGCTAAAAAAGCATTCATTACTAATCAATATATTTACTCTATTCAATATGTAGACACTATAATACATATTATATATTTTATCACCTTCTAAAAAGATATCGGTATTATTAGATATGAAAATATACTCAAAAACTAATGGAAAGTTTGGCATTGCATTTACTAGTTAAATAATTTGAACGATCCACTGTTCTTTCTGTAAGATATTATAAATGGAAAAACATATAATAGATATGGAGGAGTTATAGGAGTTAATATATTAAGTACAATATTATATTTTTTAACAAAAGGATCCATTGATAATATATAAAGGAGAAGCATTTAATAGATTTAATAGAACTCTGGATTCTATCAACAAAGAAACCATTTAATTATATTTGTTATTATAATACTATTAAGATAGATGGATAATATTTATTTATCTAAAAATATATTGATTTCTCCATTCATTACTGAATCAATATCAGTAGTTTCGCATCCAGTACGCAAGTCTTTCACTAGTTTATAAGGATGCATTACATAATTTCTAATTTGTGACCCCCACTCAATTTTCTTTTTTTTTGCTTCAATTTCATTTCTTTTAGCATTCCTTTTTTTCATTTCTGTTTCAAAAAGCCTAGATTTCAATAGTTGTAGTGCCTTTTCTTTGTTTTTATGCTGAGAACGTTCCTCTTGACATTCTACTACAATGCCAGAAGGTAAATGTGTGAGTCTAACTGCAGTTTCTACTTTATTCACGTTCTGTCCTCCAGA
>Ga0058698_10000647_pt1 | contig 18323 bp, 27 predicted proteins | sample AgamicAsSfe_FD_67288 | JGI IMG/M metagenome (GOLD analysis project Ga0058698, IMG submission 67288) | Agave microbial communities from Guanajuato, Mexico - As.Sf.e | ecosystem: Host-associated > Plants > Phyllosphere > Phylloplane/Leaf | place: Guanajuato, Mexico | collected 2012-05-30
CTGCCAAGAAGGAACGCATCGACGTTCTTGAACAAGAGGCTGCTCATCTCAAGAACAATGCTCCTCAGAAGGCATCAATCGGCCTAGAGGCTCAGATCCAGAAGTTGTTGGCTCAGAAGAACTCCAAGGATGCTGTGATTGACAACCTTGAGCATCAACTCGAAGAGAAGGACCACAAGACCGCCGAGCTCGATCGCGCCCTCCAGAACGCCAACGCTCTCAACACCGCGCTGACTCAGCAGATTAACAAGCAGCGTGTTGGCAAGCCAGACAACACCAAGTTCCTTCTCGAACGCAATGAGGCTCTTGAGACTGCAGGTAAGGCGCAGGCTCGCGTCACTGAGTTCCAAGAGAAGATCAGGGACCTTGAAGCTCAGTTGGCTGCTCACGCCCAACAACCCATCGTTGTCAACACTGCTTCTGTTCCTCAGCCACCCGCAAGCAACGATACTCAACACTCTCATCCTCTGCAGTCTGCACAGCCTCCTCAGGATGACGAGTCCAGACGTGTCGAGGGCTTTGGCAGCATGGCCCACTCGGTCAACGCCATGGTTGCTGCCTCTTCCGGTCCGCCCACTCGCCCTCCCTCTCCTCTCCCGGCTGCTCCTGTTCTTGCTCCCCAACTCCCTCTTAGTGGTGGAGCTTTGACTTTTTACCACAGGATGGAGATAAAGAAACGTCGTGCAGCTGCAGGAATCCACGGCGGAGAAGCTGATGATGATGCTCCTTCCGGCATGCATGTAGCTCCGCGTCGTGAGAGCATTTTCTCCATCCCTGGGATCGAGCCCCGCTCGCCCAGCCCTGCTGCTTCGATGGCTAGCACTCATTCTCGTGCCAACGGTGGTCCTCCTGGCCCTCATGCCGCCCTCGGTCGTCGCGCTGTTGGCCCTCATGCTCAGCTGCCTAATGGAGGTGGCCACGCACCTACGCCTACAGCTGGTGTTGCTGGCCAACCTCGTGCCAACGGCATCACTCAGCACGTGGCTTCTCGTACTAATGGCAATGCTGCCATTCCCATCGTTGACCCTGCCAGGGCTGCTCCAGTTACTCGTGCAGTCGCTCCCATTGCTCCCATTGCTCCCACTGATCCTGCCGCTATGCGTACCAATGGCAATGGTGTACCCGATGCTAGAGACGAAATCATTAGGAGACTGCAAATCCAAGTGAACTACTACCAAGGTCAGTTGAATGATCGTCGTAACGGTGAGTCATTCGCATCGTTCTACTCTTTCTGATGCTAACATTCGTAGGTACTGGCAGTACCGCTCAGACCAGACCTGCTCATGGTCCTCCCACCGCAGGTAACGACAGTCGCCTCAGGAAAGTCTTGAAGGCACTGAAGGATTACTGTGTCGACCACAGGGCTTGCAACGACTGCGGTATCAACTTCAACGCTCAGTTCAGAGGTATTGTCGAGCACATCGAAGATGACCGCTTGATCCTGAAGTGCGGCAAGTGCGACAGCGAGAAGTGTGATCTCTTTGCTGTTGCTGAGAACCCTCGCCGCCGCTGAGAAAGAGAGACGTATACTGTGCTCGAATACTCTTCCGTTCATCCAGGGTGCTCAGACTCTTTAGGTCGTTTTTCTGGCGATGAAGGAAACCAAGACTTTGGTCTACTTGCTATGTCCTTCCCAAAACTTACTTGAGCATGAAGACCAGACTGGAAGTGTGGGACAAGGTGGCTTTCCTCCTTTGGGATGGTAGATACTGTCTTTAGCTTCAATCAAAAGTGTCTTTGCTCAAAATTATTTTCGTGTTGCTGACAGATGTGACTTTATTTCCTCCCCATGTGCTGATTTTTGTCACTACTACCTACTCTCGTATCAACCACAAGGCGAATTTGGAGCCATCACGATCCACAGTTCTTTGTTAGATGCTAACGACAGCCACTGAGAGCCCCTGATAAGATGGTTTTCTCGTTATCTCTCTATGGGTGCTATCTTTTACACTAAGAGGATTGTGTATTTCTATGGTTTGTCAGCGTGATGGTACTTTTGCGCATGGGGAAGGACGTCTTTGAGTGCTGATGTCAGTCTGTCAAGGTTCGCACGAACTATCGCAATATGTAATGTCCGTCGAGAATACTACCAGTTCTAGTTCGAAATAGGATTCGGCGGTATAGAATTGCTATAGACTTGGGTTGTATGGTACGGATTTGAGAAGATCAACCTAGTGGTATTGGAGCTAGGGCTATCAAATCAGCGGCATCGATGTTTGCTTCAAGGAATCAGATCTCGAGGAAATTTCCTTGCTTTATCGGCAAGAAGATACAGCCACGACGACGTAAACCACGAGAGAAAGATTATTAGTGCCTCAGCTCCAATTCAACAACTATACATAAAAGTGTAAACATTGGTCTTCGTCCTCGTGTATTTTCGTCTTTCCTCTGTCTCGACGAGTACCAGCTCCTTTTCGAGTATTATATCCATATCCCATTACCACATCCCTGCATATATTACCAATACCTCTCCAATGCCTACCATATATCTCTCCTTCTCGCACTTCCCCCTTGCCCGTTTCCAGAGCTGCTCTTCTCATTGTCACCACTTGTCCCGAAAATCTTGTTCAGCCACCCTTGAAAACCGCCTGTATCGATTCTATGTCCATCACCTCCTATGTGTATCTTGTTCAATACTCCGGTTTTGACGAGTACTAGACATACGACTACGATGATGGCGATTATGGCGAAGAGGAGGATCCAGAAAGTAAGACAGACGCGTAGATGCGAGCCTCTGTTTTTCCGTACGGTGCTTGCGTGCCAGGATTCTGGTCTGGAGGGGAGGAGCGTCAGCTTGGTGAGGAAATTGGGGGGCAGATATGTGAGACGTGAGGGAAGTTGTGGTAGGAAATGCGAAAGGGAGGGTGGAGGGGAAGAAGGAGGACAGGGACAGGTGAGAGGAAGGAGGGAAGCAGGAAAGGCTTACTTTCGAGGTACCTGTGCTGCTTCTTCGTCCAAGTGTACTGCTGTGCTGAAGCGTTTCCAAAAGTATGGGTCTTGCGGGACTGCCATGTTTGTGATGTTCGACTCTGTTGATCTTTTTGCTCCTTCAGCCTGATGTAGGTGATACTCGTTCTGGTATCGGTAGATTGACTTGATAGATGGTGGAATGAGTGTTCTTTGTGTTATTCGTTTTCAGATGAGACGTCGTGGTGTGATCTGGTGTGGTTGATTTTGGGTACAATGTCTCTCTGCTGTGTATGCTAGAGTATGGTGAGTTGAGGTACTGGTGGTAGGTTGAGTATGTCGTATAGTTCCTGAAGCGACAGTGTACGCTCTAATCATGTACAGGTCTGGTATCCTTGTTGTTTGTTTCTTTATGGTAGGCCTCGTAGTATGTGACGTATAGCCCTTGGGCAGCAAGTAATCGTAATCGTCAAGAAAGTGGTTGCGGTGATGTAGAAGCTTGATTGTCGCGTCACGTTGAGCAGTGGATGAAATTGGCAGAAGCTCTGAACAGAGGCCTAAGGAATGCAAGAAGCAAATGCGATCGTGAATCGGTGATGTCGTGACGTTTGTGTATGTTTGAACTTGGAGGCCTCGATGAAACGAATGGACGAGAATCGCGAATCAATCGGGTCTCTGTAAATCGACAACGTTGTGGATATGATAACCAGTATCAAGGCAAAGATGAACAGGAAAGAAGAAACATGGGAATGTTGCAGAGTTGAAGAACTTGAAGCCGCAAAAGTCATCTTCATCAACGCTAACCTGCGACTTACCTCCGACTCCCTTTGATATCTGCAGAGTCATGCTAGTTCGTCATTCTTGCGAAAGGAGAAGTTGCTTTATGGGTGGTCGTTGGTTCTTCTGCGGCTCCTATGTCGCAAGTGTCGTTCGTGAAGCATTTCTGAAACGCCCGAGTGCTCAAATTACACCGCGACATGTCCTTTGGCCGGCTTGCTGCTGTAGGATGCAGGGATAGGGAAGATCTGAGGAATCTAGAACTTGTATCCTATCGATGGACATTGCGTGCTATAGACATGGAAGGGATGGATTGAGGAGGTGAGGTTGTTCGCCGAGAGTGATCGTCGCTTCTTTTCTTGTTTGAATTTCTGGCTTTGCGGGAGGGCGACCCTGTGCTGCACGCGAGTTAATCCAATCATGCTCGATTCTGCTTTCTTGGGAAAGGAGATAGAGTATTGAGAGGTCGGATACAGAGAGAAAGAGCGTTGTCTGCAGAACGCTCTTCTGTATATTCTCATAGGGTTGGAACGGGATAAATTGGAAAACGTAGAAGCAAACCCGGGCAGCAAAAGCATCACTTTGCACATAGGATCATGCGATAGTCTCAATAATGGTTGATAATTCACCGGAGTCAGCATGAGACACGGTGTTTGAAACAGAAATGATAATCTTCTTTTTGCGAAGAGGTTTGTTTGCGTATATAGCGTAACAAGGCGTTGCGTAATCATAGCCTTTTTCTTGTGCTGCATGGAAATGCATAACCAAAATGAGGGTATCTGTCCCTCGTGATTCCCAATAACTCGCCCCTAACGCCTTTTGAATGCCCTTTGTCTCCGAGTAGACGCTGTCAAGGAGATCCCTGGGACGCTCTTGCTGCTGGACTCGAGTGCGGGAGATGTATTCTAGACTCTTCTGCTGGGCCGCGCTGGATGCGGAGCACATGCCGTAGACTTGTTTCTGTTGAATTCGACTACAGTGTGCATCTCCTAGAATCTCTTTCTGCTGGGCTCGGGTGTAGGGGATCTGCTGGCGCTCTTCTCGTCTCTTCCTCTCTGCCTCAACCACTTCTTTGTGGCCAGCTCGATCTCGCGGTCCAGTTCAGGTGATGGGTCCTTGCGATGGATGAAGTTGCAGAAGCCACCACGTACACAGCCTTCTCCTGAGTTCAGACGACAACAGGCTTCTCTAAAATCGGTGACGGGGGAGAGTTCGCAGTAGATGGGACGACCGGCGTACCAGCGCGAGTTTAGGGCGTCGCAAGCGGCTTGAGCAGATTCTTCGTACTTGAAGCGAGCATATACGTTGCCGATAAGATCTGTTCGCAGGTTAGTACTGGATGTAGCAGAGGGTTGTGTTTGGAAGACATACGGTCATTGTTGTTGTCGCAGACGACTACCTCCTCAATCTCGCCGTACTTGCACATCTCACACCAGAAGTCCTCGTAGAAGGCATCAAAGTGGTTCTGCAGTTGTTGGGGGTTCATGTTGGCCTTGGGATCGTATGCGGGGTTCTGGTAGAGGTTGGGGAGGAGGATGGTTTGCGAGTATGAGGGCTTGACATGTTTGCGCGAGCAGCGGTCTCCGTGACGGCATGCGCCAATTTTGTAGTAGAAGGAGCAGTTGACCTGAGAGGCAGCTTGTTAGTCGCAAGTTCAGCGCGTGGTTGGAAAGGATAGAGAATGCGCACCTTGTCCTGCTCGGTACCGAAGATGGAGGCGAGATAGTTGGCCATGTTGATGTGGTTGAGATGAATGCGCTGGGTTGTGTTATAGAGAATCTGTGACGTTTTCCAGATGTCGAGCTCGTCGCCGGCTTTCCTGGCGTTGCTGCGCGCGCGCGTGGCGACTCTTTTGTCAGCGTCTGTAGGTCGGTCGACTGTTCTGGCAACTGCAAGAACCAAGCCACACTTGAGCCACACGTGGCTGACCAATCCAACTTCCTCCTCAAGCACCCTTTCCAAATCTGCTCAATCATCTTTCAATTTCATGAATCCTAAGGTATCATCCGAAGCATTGATCGTTTGTCTATTCAGAATTAGATCTGTCACAATTCTAGAACGCCAGCCCTCAGCTGCAATTCCAATGCATTCCAACTCCAACCATGCTGTTTACATTCCACACGTCCAGCTCTACCACCAACATAGCCATGATGGATTTGGTCGTACCCTTTCCAAACCTGTCCGCGCGGTGACCACACTCGCTTTTGCATCCGACCACGAAATTCACTGCACCACTCAGTCAGCTCCACAGCATTGATACCAATATCCGTCTGTGATCACCGTTACATCTTCAACCTTGACTCTCTAGAGCCAGGTAGTCTCCCTCGTGTTCGAAGATGAGGGCTATATCAGCTGCTCTTGTACTGTCTGCCGTCTTACTGCAAGACGCTTCTGGTCAAAGTATGCCTCTTCGATATGCAGAATCGATAAAGAGACTAAATATTGACCAGCAATCGTCACACCAACCATTGTAATCACCACCCATGTATCTGCATGTACTGCCTCAAACCCTGCTGGCTTGTTTTGCTCAACATCCGCTGCTTCGGGACTTTCTTCGTCCCAAAGTTTGATCCCATCAGGCTTCGTTCTTTCTTCGTCCGGATCCTCGGGCTCTGTGACTCTGGGGAGTTTCTCTTCGTTTAGCACGTCTGCACCAGTATCAATCTCGGCCTCAATCTCGTCGCCATCGGTCTCGGCTGTGTCAGCAACCAGCTCAATATCTACAACACCATCTGCAGTGCCAGTTTGTGGACAGTCCTACACCGTTGGCAATGGAACAGATTACCAGATTGCTTGTGGACAGACCTACGGCGGAGACATTATCGCACCGCCGCCGAGCACCCTCAATCGTAAACGTCAGCAAGGTGCTTCTTCTTTCGAAGCATGTATCGCCTCTTGTGCAAACATCTCCGACTGTGTGGCCTCTACCTTCTTGATTGGTGAATGTACTCTACTGTCGGCAATCAACAGCATTGCCAATACTCAAGGAGCCGTCGCAGCTATCAGAGCCGATTATGTTGCTGTCCTCGCCTCTCTTGCAAGTCCCAGCACCGTCACGACCGCAACAGCACCTGGCCCTACCGTGAGCACCGCAACTGAAGGCTACTCATCCGCCATTGGGGACCATCTGTCTCAGAAGATTTCAGACAACGCGCCCGTTCCAACAAGCGATAACACTGTAGTCTACGTGACCCCGGGCATGGCCACACCGACAAGCAGCAGTTCCGCAGCGCCCTTCTCGTCGCAGTTCTCGGACTACATCTCGCAACATCTGTCAGAGTATGCACCAAGTGCTACTGGACCCGATACCGTCGTCTATATCACCAGTGCAACCTCATCCGCTCTTGAGCTCTCTAGCACTAGCTTGAGTAGCTTGACTGACAGTTCGTCTTCCAGTGCGTCTGTCTCTGCCGCCTCGTCCATTTCTGGGCTGGCATCGTCTGTAGCATCATCGGCAGCAGCAGTCTCTTCGCAGATCACGTTCCCGAGTATCGTTTTCTCGACTAATTCTGTGGTCTCAAGCATGTAAGTATACTCGAACATCTAGAGAACAAGTCTTCTAACAAGACGAACAGTGCTAGCACATCAATCTCACCCATCATCTCGAGCAGTCCTGCTAGTTCGTCTTCCTTTAGTATTCCAATCGCCGCTTCTTCATCCCCAAGTACCCCAGTCGCTGCTTCTTCCGTTACGAGTGCATCGTCAAGCATTTCACCGAGCGGCTCCGCAGCTGCCAGCTCATCTTCATTGCCTTCTTCCCCTTTGCCAAGCACGAGCAGCGCCAGATCGACTACTTCCACCACAAGTCGAGCGTCGATATCCTCCTCTAGTCGAAGCTCGTCCAGTACTCGAACAAGCTCTAGCTCGTCATCTCTCATCGCTGCTTCGTCCAGCACACGCTCCGCAGCATCTGCGATAGCCACGCCAGTCCGTAACACCGGCAAACGTGGTCTGGCCTACAACCAAGCAAATCTCACCATGCCTTTCTCCCTCAGTGGTCAGAATAGCCAAGTCTCCTGGGCCTATGACTGGTTCTACGCTCCATGCAGCACTCCAGGCGTCAACGACTGCAACTTCAATCCGGCTCTTGAGTTCATTCCTCTGCTCTACAACAGTGATCCCAACCTTTTGGCGCAGTGGCCAACTGCGGCTCAGATCGCTATCGACAACGGCTCCACGGCTCTCATGTCCTTTAACGAGCCCGACTTCTGCATCTCAGGTAGTGCTTGTATGAACGTGTCAACAGCTGTACACTATCATCAACAGTATCTGCAGCCTTTCGCTGGCAAAGCTCTGATCGGGGCTCCCGCCATTACAAATTCTGGTGGCACAGATGCCAACCCTATGGGCCTACAATATCTTCAGTACTTCCTTGGGAACTGCACAGGCTGTGACATTGACTTCATCAATTTGCATTGGTACAGTAACAAGTACGCCGGTGCCTCTTATTTTGAATACTACATCAATTCTGCACGTACCGTTGCAGGGGGACGACCCATCTGGATCACCGAGTTTGGCTTGGACAATACGTTCAGTTACACTGATGCTGAGCTGCAATCATTCTTACAGACAGTCATGCCATGGTTGGATCAGCAGCCGGATGTGGCTAGATATGCTTACTTTATGGATGCACCTGGAATCTTGATTGACACTGCTGGCGATGCGATCAGTGGTACGGGTATAGTGTATAACAGTTTCACCAACAGTACGCTACAGCCTAATGCGTACACTTCATGAAGGAACACGTCTGCTTCTCAACGAATAAATGTATGGGATAGAAGGTATCCGGGCCATAGGATTGGGCGACTTTGACTTCGAATCTGATTAATGATGATTTCTTGTTAGCTAACTCTCTTGTATCGAAATCATATTCAGCTCTCTTTCCTCTTGCACATTCTCCTCTGCCACAACAATCATACAGTCAGTCGTCTTCAATCGCCCTTCACTAGCTAAGATCAGAGCTATCTCAATCGAAGAGCCATCCGTGTCCAGGCTGGACGTGGTCGACGTTATAGTTCAGGTCCCGGACGTGTCTTCGTCTTGGGTTTCTTCTCAACGAGTCTGGGGAGACATCAGCGTCTGCTGGCTCCTCTGCTTCTCCTCCTCCTTGTTGTTCTTCTCCATCTTTGAGCATAGCGTTCTGGTTCAGCTCTTTGCTTGAAAATAACCTTCTGCTCTTCTGGACTTTGTCGAAGATGATGGTGGTTTGTTTCAGGACGGGAGGCTGCTCCAGAACCGGCGGATGCTCTTGATTGGTGTGTTTGTTTTCAGGCGACTCCTTTGATGTGTTGTGGCTTTTCTTCTGACGCTTGATCTCCCGGCGTTCTTCTCTCGACCTCTTGACGACGGTTGAGGCAAATCTGCTCATACCCGCTCTTATGGCCTCCCTGGCCTTTTTGCGCTTCTTTTGGTCCAATTTTGCGTCTCTAATTTCTGATAGTGCAGTGGAGTAGTTGGAGTGTTCGCTCATATTGTCGGGCAAGTCATCAAGTCCTTCGCTAATGCTGTCGCTGTCAGATTCGTCAGATCCTGATCCAGAGGCTTCGCTAGCTTCAAGGTTCATGAGATCTTCAGCTTGGTTTGTCTGCCAGAGATACTCAACCTCTGATTCTGATTCTGACGCAAGCTCAATCTCGAGTCTGTTCTCATCCTCTACCTCGGACTCTGAGACTTCCATGGCCCCAGGCCGAGAATCTTGCATGTATTCTTGCACGTCAGGTCTAGACAATCCGAACATCTCAGACAACAAGGCTTGCATAAGCTCCGTGCCCTGTTTCACCAGAGGTTCAGGCCTTCCGAGCACAATGTCGACTAGTCTGGCATGATCGTTTAGACACTCCTTGAGAAACTTGATTGAATCGAGCATGCTCTCGTCGGCAGCTTTTCTACTTTGCTCGGACTCTGCAGAGGCGGTTTTGGCTCTGAGCTGTGGGTGCACAGAAGAATCAGTATTGCTTGTGGAAGGGTAGAGTGAGGAAACGAACCAATGATCTAACAGAGCGCTTTAGGAAGTCTAGCTCTTGCTTCGCTTCTTGATGAGATTTCTCAACAGAACCCAAATAACTCCTAGCTCTCTCACATAACTCGTCCATCTCATTCACCAGGTCGTGAAGACTTTCACGAGGGACTGGCGGCATAAACTTAGGTCGCCGTCCGAAAGGCTTGATTGGCGGGAACTTTTCTATCACAGAAGAAAGCATCTGTTGAGCTGAGTCGATGTGTGTGTAGATGTCTATGGTGGCGGTGTCTTCACCAAGTAGACTCTTGTTTATGCTCTCCAGGGCTTCGTCCACACGGTCAGGGTCTTCGTACGTTTCAATGTCATCCGCAGTAGGATCGGAGTCTTGTTCAGCGTGTTCTGAATTGGCTTGATCGTCTCTGTTTGAGTAGCGTGTGCGGTCTTCAGAATCAATAGGAGCGCTGAGTTGGTCCATAGCTCGAGATGAGTTGTCTCCGTTGAGGTGACAGATTGTGGTCTTGTTCTTCTGACTCCGTGGGCAATTTTGCGCACAGTGCTGTGTATTGGAGTGAGGGTTCTGTTAAGCAGGAGTCAGTTCTGGGACTTTTGGTAGGACAGAAGCTTCAGCTCTCTCACCTGGTTCTGGGGTCTTCTGAGGGCTGTATCATCGGTCAAGTCAATCTCTTCGATCTGATCATGTGGACCGAAGGCGTACACCATTCAGATCGTATCAGGATGATTTGCCAGATCGAGGGGTGTTCCGATAGGAAGTTGAGTGAAGAGAGCTGGAGCTGAAACCTGAAATGTTGTTGAGAGAAAGCTACATACGTGAACGAGTGTGTTTTGTTCAACCCCTTCACTGTAAAGACTGTAAAGTACCTTCACTGGCCCATGTGTAGCCCACTGGCGAAGGTAGAGTTTGAACCACGCCGCCACTGGTATCTCCCAAACCTCATTGCTCCATGATTCCGACAACCACTCCACTTGCTATCTTCCCCCTGGCGCAGTCGCCCATGAACCACCAATCCCACAAAGCAAGGCAGCATTTCCAGACATCTTTGCGGAAGTCGCCAATGAATACATACTTCAGAAATCGCCAGCATTGTTGACGGCAGACCTTCAGTATTCTCCGGCACCACCGACGGCAATCGTCCAGCTTTCTCCAGCACCATCGTCGGAAGACCTTGGCCTTGTTCAGGGACCACTAGCCGCAGAACTTCAAAAGCTCCCAGGACCATTCAACGCAGATCTTGAGCATTGTCCAACACAAATGACTGCAAGACTTGAAAGCCTGCCAGCACCATCGTGTACAGAGCTTCAGTAGCTCCCAGCATAATTCGCTGCAGTCCTCCAGTGTCTCCTAGCACCATTTGGCGCAGATCTCGAGCATGTCGAAGGACCACCGAATACAGACCTTGGTTATCTCCCAGCACCATCGTGAAGAGAGCTTTGTCATTTCCAAGGACCATCGACCGCTGGCTATGAGCATGTGCAAGCAAGATGCGGCTACCTTCCATCCGAATGCTTTGAGTTCCCGTTTACGTTCCATTCGTCGGATACGCGTCTGTTGCCTTTCAAGCTCCAATTCTCGCTGTAGCATCAACATGTGAGCATGCGACGATTGTTCTCGTGCAGCTAGCGTGTCGAGCTCCGTTTGTCGGTCACGCTCTTTTCGGCGCTCTTCAGCGCGTTTCCTCAATCGGACACGCTCCATTTCCTCAGCACTCTTCTTCTGTACGGCGAGCGCTTCTCGCATGGTCTGGGCTTTTGGATCCCTTCCTTGGGTTACTGTGACATCGAGTTCGAGGGCTGCGAGTAGGTTTTGTTGTAGACTTCTGTAGAGCTTCGTATTCGTTTTTCGACGAGTCTCGAGAAATGTGAGCCTTTGAGAATAATACTAAACACGCTCCTAGGGCGAGTAGTCTGAGATACTCCTGGCGTCGAAATCTTCATCAACCGATGCCTCTTCTGCGTCTGGGAACCATTGCAACCTGTCAGGATCCCAGGCGGCGAGTTCCATTTGTTCGCGGAAGATTCTGGTTGCCTCCCAGTGCTCATTGATCTGCCTGTTGTGGAAAGCCAGATTGGTGAAGGCTCTGGTGTACTCGGCAAAGTGTTCTTCGTCCTGCATGAAGTCGTCGGAATAGTCTCTAGGATTGCGGGTGTTGGCTGCTGCGACAGCAAGATGGTACACCATACGGTCGTGACGCTGGTCTCCAAATGTGATGTCCATGTAGCGTTCGTCGTCGAGGTCAATGCCCCAGTAGTGACCGATTTGGTCGCATTGCCAGACAGTCGATGTGCCCCTTTCGTTGGCGTGACGTTCTTGAACGATATTCAGTCTTGTGACAATATCTCTATCACGGTCATGGTCGTACTGTTCGAAGCATGTCAGATGAAACACCGTTGGACAAGGCGGTGGAAACACTCACATGTAGGACCTGTCGTGTGTGACTGTCATCGTAGTTGAAGATTCTGTCGACACGCTGAACGGACTCGTCCATATCCGCAGTCAGGAAAAATCTAACGATAGGAATAAGAATCAAGCGGATATTGAGTAGGATTCGAAAGTGGATGTTGATGGTTTGTTTCGCGCAAAGAAAAAAGCTGTGATTATGGGTTAGGAATTCACAGACCGAGCTTCGCGCCTTCCTTGAAGCTGCTTGTAAGACTCGGCTAAATCATCACTGACACAATGAAAAAAGGAAGGCGCACTTCATCATTCAATTTCTTCGATTGCACTGTGATACAAGACTTTTGTGGTCCGCTTCAGCCTTTTAACTTGCGGCTGTTCACCGCCTTCGTCGTGCAATTTGTTCCTCCAGTCACTCTTCTCGCAATCCACCTCCGACTCGACGCTGAGATTGACGTCCAAATCAGATACACGAGAACTGCCGATCGGGAAAAAGCTTCTGGGCGCCTCCATCCATCGGACCTCCCATTCTGTTTCATACCGATGTTTGCCAGACCTTGCTCAACGTTGAACACCAGGAGCGACTCCAGCGGCGAGTTTGGCATCGATCTCAGGAGTCATCTTGACCTTGGTAGCAGCCAAAACCTCCTTGGCTAGTCTGTCGAAACGCTTCTTGTACTTCTCATCCAGGACACCAGAGTAGTCTCTCAGAGCAACAAGTTCGTCGACGATGGCCACAACATTCTCCTCATGACGCTTGACATTGTTGGCTCTGCGGTTAGCGGCACCTCTCTTGGCCGCCTTCTGGCGATAGGCTCCTTGGATAGTCTCCTTTGAGAATTTGCTCGAGTTGTAGGCGAACAGCTTATCATAGGCCTTCTGCTTCTCGGCTTCAAAGTCGGCCATGTCCTCGTACATCTTGTTGTTGTTGTGGATGTTGTCCATGCTCTTCTGGCGGGCAATGTAGCAGGCCTGAAGGTCTCCGATCTGGTGGTTGGTGTAGCCATTTCTGTTGTCACGGTCCCAGAAAGTGGTACCGTCGTAGTGGGACTGGACACCGTTCATGGCGCCGACAAGGTTCAGTTCCGAGTTCTGGTAGGCCTGATATTGCGTCAGTACACAGGTCGAGGGATGATGTCGGTGATCGTAGACTCACAACCCACAACTCGAAGAGCTTGTTGGGATCAAGGACTTGAGAGTAGTCGGGAGGAGGCACTTTGTCGTTGTTGACAGTCTCCATCTTGACAGGTTCTTGAGGCTGCAGAGCAGGATCCAGCCAGGCGATGTCGTCGGTGGCCATGATGTTGGATTGTTTTGGTGTGTGCGTAGATGAAGCTATGGTCTGGTCGGTATGTGATTGGTTTGTGTTTGGTCGGTGATAAGTTCCGAAGAAGTTATGACTTTGGTCGCGGTTGTGTGACAGTGGTGAGTGAAGTCGCATATGAGACCATCACTTCGACCGAATTATGCGGCTTTGTTTACTCACTTCACTTCCGCCGAGCAACCATCTCTCTTCTCCGTATCTCGAGTACTGACATCTTGTCAGACTACACAAAATTTTTGACATCATGAGCAAGGCCACAGAGAGGGTCCAACATAACTCGATCCATGGAGATCACTGCCTCGGGACATCTGCTCTGGACTCACACAAGATCATCTGGAGACGCGTTGCGTTGGCGAAGGCTATACAGAGGCTATCAGTTGTAACAGACAGTGTATATCTCACTGCACTGGTTGTCACAGGTCATCATCGAGAGTGGTGATATAGACATGAGAAGTGTGAGTTTTCATTATTGCTATGAAGTTTCTCCTTACTTGCTCTCGTGGTTTCTTCTGTGGCGGGTAGTCGATGCGTCGCTTCCACCACATTGATGAGAGTTGATGTTGCTAAGGTGGTATGTCTCGTCCATACTACCCCTGACGTGTCGACAGTCTCCTCAATCAACTTCCATACCATACTCCTGCTCCTCGGCATCAACTTCCTCCTTATCGTCAGCAGTCTCCACCTTGAGATCAGACTTGACAAGCTCGAAGACGAGCATAGAGAGCTGCTTGAGGACGTCCATGTAGCGAGTAACCTCATCACCCTCAAAGTCTGCGTTGATGTAGCCCTGAAGACGAGTCAAGTCCTTCAAGATGGCCTTGACGACTCCCTTGTGACGCTGCTTGGTGATTGACTGTCTGGACTGACGCATGAGAGTCTCGTAGGCGTGGTTGGCCTGGTCATTGACGATGGTGGTGCCGGGCTCGGCCTTCTTCTTGCTCTGCTTCTTGAGTTCGGTGGGGTCGAGGTGGATGCCGGACATCTCGGAGATGTCGAGGACGTGGTTTGACTGGTCGAGATCTTCCATGGTACTGCTGCAGATGTTTCCTGTTGTGTCTGGATGTCAGGAGAAGGTGTTATGATTGGCTCCGAAGAGTAACTAACCTTGGATGGAAGAGTTGGTCGCGTAAAAGAAAGAGACAGAAAGATGAAATGTTTAGGCGAAAAAAGCTGGGATATATCACAGAAGCTGCGCTGGAGACCGTCGCCGGGAGGAGAGTCGCACACCGTCAGTATCGTTGACGCACCCATACGTCGACGGACCCGTACATCAAGTCAGCTAAACGACTGTGATCACCAGTGGGTAGGAAAACTACCCATCTGTAGCGGTAACCCGGTCCAGGAAGCAAGACATTGCAGTCGAGCTTTCTTCTTCTGCTCTACTGGACGTCTCGATCATATCAGCGAGAGACGCATAATGTGTTATCTACGGCTTGCCGTGCCTTATGGAACTGTTCCAGACAAATGTTCCTCTACACCTTGATGCCAGCTTCTGACCTATCTGTGTATCGATCAACCGCTTCTATGGTCCTTAGCAACTCGGTATGGTAGGATCTATGTAATTGAGAGTATGCTAACGGTTCAAAATTGCTACGAGAACCGTAACCTGACCAGATGGAAACTGTTCAACTTCTTCCTGTCTACAGGACTCTATCTTGTAGCTATCGGAGTACAGAAAGTTGATTATAAATCTTGCCATGTCCAGTGAGATGTTCGGTGGACGGTTGATTTCTTTGGCCAACCATTTATTGTCATGTAATTTGTGCATTTTGATGGACATGATCTGATGCAAGAGCTGAAAGGAAAGCCTCTGTTTCGAAAATGTCGGTGTCGTTCATTGTCTCGTGCAACATTGTAGTGGATACCTGCGTAGCTTGGAGAGTGTTGGAAAGTCTGGTTTCCATGTTTTCATGCATTCGCCTGTTCCTCTTCGTTCGGTTTGTTGCTTTGCTCTCCGATGCAGGACCATTTCGCATCTCAGTCCTCCTTCTTGCGTTCAGGCACGGCTCGGTCAGTCAATCTGAGATCTGCTCTGGTAGAGTTCCAGGTAATGTACGCTTCAGTGTTGCGATCGGCCTCTCCGCTCAATTCCGCAATCAGATCGAATTGCTGTTGAAGAGCAATCCTTGCTGCACCAGCAGGGACGTACTGAGAGGCCATCTCAAAGGCTCTGGAAGCTGCCTCATCACGAAGGCGGCTGAGGGTCTGTCTGTCTCTTATGTCCTGCTGCTTTCTTTCCTTTGTTCGGACACCTTTGTCACCTTTGTTCTTCTTTTCGGCATCCTTGTCTTCCTTATCTTTCTCTTCGTGTTCCTCTTCGTGCTCGGCGTCACCTTTCTTGCGGTTTGTTGACTTGCGGTTTGTTGATTTGCGGGTTGTTGACTTGCGCTGTGGCTTCTTTGTTGACTTGTGCTTTGGCTTCTGAGCCGACTCAGTGCTGGCTGGTTCGGTGCTGACCGACTCGGTGCTGGCTAGGACATGCTGGTGACCAGAGGCAGCGGAAAGGGGAACACCACCGGCAGCGGGAGTGTGTGGTGTGGTATACGCGGGAAGGTAACCAGGCAATGCTTGCTGTTGGAAAGGATTGTTGTACTGCTGCGAGTTTGGGAGGCCAGGGAAGTCGGTTCTGTAATCCTGAGTCGTGTCAGAGAGGTACATACAAAGAGTTGAGGGAGGTCGTACAGAAGGAGGAGCCTGATGAAAGCTTCCAGGGCGTCTTTGGTAGCCTCTCTGTTGATTTGGTCAGCTTGAGTGACCTAAAATCTATCGTGTCAATGGGTCCGACGCGAGATCTCCTTGCAGTCGACCGCATTATTCACGAGGCTTGCGTCCACGCACGGTTGTGATCGAGGGATATATACTTACGCCGGAGTATTGGGATTGCTGTTCGTTTGCAGCCTGATAACCGTTGTTACCTTGGTGATGTGGGACCTGACTGTAGCCTCCAGTGTAGTCTTGGTTATTTCCCTGAAGTCGACCTTGTCAGTCTAAGTTGCCCAAAGTCTGAGATTGATAGATTACATGCGACATCTCCTTTTGATGGGTGATATACTCTGGAAGACATGCGTACATGCACCAGTATTATGCAGAGACTAGTACTTACACCAGGGTATTGAGTTTGCTGCTGGTTTGTAGACTGGTAGTTGTCGGCTCCCTGGTTGGGGTTAGTCCGTGCTCTGATTTCTTTGCTATAGAAATGACAGGCACCCACAAAGAAGGATCGTGTAGCCGTGAAAGGCATTCCCCAGCTGTTCAGCTGATCATTCTGGACCTTTGTCAGTGTCTCCACCATTCGTATGTCTCAGACCTTGCCACGGTACCCAACAGAGTCATGTATGGTTGTTTGGATAACTTACGGGATATTGCTGGGAAGTCTGATCGTGGTTGAGGACGGGGCCATCGTAGTACATCTAGTCTTTGTCAATTGGGCTGGTCCACGTATCTTCAGTATCAAGCTCCGGATCTGTGATGGTCTACTCACGGGGTCAAACTGCTCCTGGGGCAAGCCCATGCCCTGACTCTCACGGCCCTGCTTCAGATTAGTATCAGTATAGCTTGGTCATCCCGGATCGATCTTTATATGCAATCGACGGCGATCAGTTTCAAAGAAACTTACAAAATCATACTGATCTCCTCCAAAGGCAGAGGCCCATGTAGTGTTGTTTTCCTGATGAGAGTCAGCATATTCTGCATGAACATCACCGAAGCTGAACTATGTAGAACTTACGATTTGGAACTGTCCTTCGCAAGGAGTACCAAAGATATTCTGGGTGGCCTATCGAGCTGTCAGCTACTAGAACCTGCCACGTGGTGTACGGTACCAGTACCCCAAGGTTGGACTGTCTCAAGGCCGGATCGAGATATGCTGCGTTATCATGTTGAGGAAATTGTGCATAGTCGTGGCCAGGGAGCTGTCCATTGATCTGGTCAGGGAGTTGTCCATCGTTCTGGTTAGGGAGCTGTCCATCGCCATCTCCCTGGTTGACTGTTAGCAAGCAACCTCTGATGATGAAAGCGCCATGTACTGACAGTGTATTGATCCATCTTTGTTGTTGTCGAGTTCCGATGCTCGCGATTGCGTAATCAAGTGGAAGGATCTGTGTACCAGTATGACGGCCTATCTCGTCGACGGGGAAATCTCATCAAGCTGTCTAGTTTGTCCGATGGGAAGGCTCGGCAGGAAAGTCAAGCCTCTAATGATTTGCAGATTGGTCTTGTTATCGTTTCTTCCCTCTTCTTGGATATATCCCTTCTAGGGACATTACTCCAAAACATGACAGTCTGAACACCACATGAGTTACTCTTGCTACCTAGAATGAACATCTCTTGCAGTTCTTTTGTCCTTCAACTATACTTGACGCTGGTATTTTGACTTCGTGGTAAGCACAAATCCATCAACCTTTCCTTAGAAAGCGCCCTACACTTTGTGGAAGAAACAACCACTGTTCAGGATCTGGAGCCCTGAGTATTCGCTTTTAGCTAGCAACATGTTCCCAATTGTCAATCAAGGCCAGATACGTTCAATGAATCTGCTTCAGCTGCGCACTCAGCATTCAGTTGTATCCAAAGTGATTCCAAACCCGTATGAGTCGTCGTTGCCTAGCTTCGCTTCCATCGGCCAATCGTGGAGCTCGATTCTCCCGCGGCTTCCAAGGTCTGTGATAGATGGTTCCGGCTTTCCAAAGCGCTGACCGCTTCGCTGCCTCCCTGATGTAAGCGATGTGACGCTCCAGGGACTATATAAACGTTCTTGAAGTTCTCCTTCTACCTCTTTCTTTTCGTATGCGCGGCAGGTCAGAAAATCAGCACTGTCTTTGTTTCATGACAGTGTTCTGATGATAAGCCTGCCTAGATCAATCCTCTTCAGCGAGGGGAGGACACTCTTTGCTTCCAGAGACATTCTTCTTCGGAGGGTGGCTTTTTGCAAAGGGTGAACATTTTTT
>Ga0058698_10000648_pt1 | contig 18313 bp, 12 predicted proteins | sample AgamicAsSfe_FD_67288 | JGI IMG/M metagenome (GOLD analysis project Ga0058698, IMG submission 67288) | Agave microbial communities from Guanajuato, Mexico - As.Sf.e | ecosystem: Host-associated > Plants > Phyllosphere > Phylloplane/Leaf | place: Guanajuato, Mexico | collected 2012-05-30
AGTACCAGTACCCACGACGTTTGCTGTACGATTCCCGTCCCCGTCGTCGGCACACTGAGCACCGAGCGAGCCCGGCCTGCTATCCATGATGGCTCCGCTCACCTTGTTACCATGACTCCCTCGTGTTCGCGTCTGGCGTGCTGGGTAGTGGCTGCTGATGGAGGTATCCAGCTTGGATGCAATGCGCCGTGAGTCGGGCAAATGCTGACTGAACAGGTAGAAGCCGAGACGGGAGGCGGCGATGATTATCAATGGATGTATACCTTCGCACCTTGTTCATGACTAGGTAGTATGCCTGTAGTGCCTGCTGCACACCGTTCTTCGCCAACGACTCTGTCTTCATGGTCCTCCCCGGTATCGCGTCATAGCACGCCACCGGCACCATTGCTCCCCTGTCCCAGAACCCATCTCCTCCGATGCCTCGACTCCTCATTCCCTTCCCGTCGCCCCCAACCTTTCGCCCTCAACCTTTCGCCCGCTTCCCATCTACGTCTCCGTCTCCACATCCGGCTGTCTTCCATTCAAACCCCCCACAAGTTTATTCTTCAACTTCCTCATGCCAATCTTCGCCTCATCCTTCGCAAACTTTGCATTCCGCGCCGGTTTCCATTGCATCAGCCCCCTATGCTTCCTCTCCTCCGTTCGTTTATTCTGCCGATTCACATCGCCATCTTCAACATTCGAGTCTGCAATCGTGCTTTTGGTAATGGAGGCATTGTCTTGTGTGGCATCGACGTTGCGTTGGCCGTGGGCGTGCTCGGGGTCGAAGGGCGGGAGCCCGTTGTTTCCTGTGGGGTTGTTGTTGGTGGTGTTGGTGTTGTTGCTGGCGGGATTGTGTGGGTGGTTGTTGTACGTATTACTCGAGCCACGCGTCCGTGCCGACGGACTCATGTTCGACGCGTCCACAATCCCTAGGTCGCTATCACTGTCATCGTCGTCGTCTTCATCCGAGCTAGGGTTGTACGGATCATGCAGCGGCTCTTCCGCGCCCGGCTCGCGCTTCTTCTGCCCGCTTGCCGTATTAGTGTAGGCTTTCGGGTCATGGCCAAACGCGCCGCTCCAGTCCGTGCCAGTTTTTGTGAGCCATTTACGCTTCTCTCGCTCATTGGCATGTTTGAGGGCGTCGCGGGCCTCTACTAGGGATTCATCGTGGAGTTGTTGGACAACCTCTGGGACTTGCTTTTCAACAATCTTGCCGCGCACGCCCTCCGCAAGGCAGGCTTCCCATGTTTCGTAGGTCTCGCGCGTGTTGTTGTCCGAGATGAATTGTTCGTGGGTTTCGTCCATGCCGGCTTTGAAGCGGCCATGGAACTGGAGTCGGCCAACTTCTTGCAGGTCTTCGAGGCCTTCGATAGGGCCGACGGACTTGAGGTAGTCCTCGGTGATGAAGTTTTGAGTGAGGCGCGTGGGGTTCTTGGTTGTCCAGATGGGCACATCGACCGGCGTGTCTTCGTTGTCGATGAAATTTTGAAGCCATACGAGGGCGTAGGCATCAGCAGAGCGATGGTTAGCGCGATGGAACTCGAAGATGACAGGTGAGCGATAACGGTATCTGACAGGCAGCTTGACATCGCCTTTGTGATCCTTGTGTAGTAAGTCCCAGTAATGCCCGGACCCTCCTTCGCGGATATTGCTAGCGACTGAGCGTCCAATTCTGCCAACACTGCCACCAGTACGCAGCTTGATGGCAGCGTTATGATTGTACCCTTGCGCCACGATACGCTCAGATGTGAACTCGAAAGTGCCCACATCCCATCCGAGCTGTGGTGGTGGTAACCTTGTTTCAATGCTACGGAACAGAAGTGATATCCGAACACGACCGAAACCGATTCCTCCATCGAGTGGGTACCATCTTGTCACTTGCGAGCTTGTGTCGAGAATGTCGGAGAGCTTGAGTGGCACGACACCCAGGATTGGATCGTGCTCGCGATTACGCTGGTCACGGACAGTGACAGTGACGATTGCAGAACGCCAGTCGCGGACGAAACGCTCTGTACCTGCGTTGAAAATGGGTTGACTGCTCACTGCCTTTGCACGAGTGCGGTAGACCTAGTATAGATTAGCATTACCCAATATTGCAGCTTCTACCAGTTCTTACCAGCTCATCGTTAAGCAGGATGGTACAGTAACTCGACGGCAGGTGCTTGCCCTCCTCATCAGTCTGCTCGCCATACTGCTTGGCTGGTTCGTACTCCCTGCCCTTCCGCTTTCCCTCTGTACCCTTGATGTTCTCAAACTCGAGATTCACAATCTGATGCACAATAACAGAGACAACTCCAGTAGGCCAGAGGATATCAGGCGGCGTGTGCAATACTGCATCTTCAACCGCATTGTTCGCAATTCCTTTGTCGTCTTGGAGCTCGGGCTTATCCTTGAGGCCGTCTGCAAGATTGTGGCTCTTGCCATCTGTACGCAATGCAGGTCTGAAGCTTGGCTTACCGAAGTATCCGACCTCCCAATGGAGCTCACCTGGCATTTCACTGCCCTCATCTGTGCCTGCGAGTTTGGATACCTGTGGGTACATCTTGCCAGGATGCTGGATCATCTTCTGCATGGAGAGCTCAACTTTCCCGACAATGTCATCGGCGCTGTGCCTATCCGAATCCCATAATTCGACTGATAAATTTTCATCCGCCTTGATGAGTTCAGGTGTGACCAATAGAGCAGCAGTCTCCTCCCAGATCGGGTTGAGGTCGTCCGTGATGACACGCGTACAGTACATGGGCTTGCCGTACTTGGAGAAAGTCAGTGTGATATAAGGATCGCTTCCACCCCCCTTGCTGCCCCGTCTGTCCTGCTTGCTTAGTCCGACAGCCTTGTGGATCCGGATCCACAGAACACCCAATGCTAACACATCCTTTTGAATATCATCACCTTGCAGCATGGCACGCATGTCCAGCGTGAGGGACTTTGGCGCAACGTACATGCTCGATGCGGCAGCAATGGCGTAGTTCACAAAGTTCGAGATCAGAGGCAGGTTGAGAATGTTGACACCCTTTTGTACCATAGGTATACAGCCAGCCGTGACGTGCGGAACACCCATGAGCGTGAATGTCAGTGTTTTGAGAAATGGTGGCTCCGGCGTCATGTTGAGACGGAGACGAACTGTGCCAACAAGCTCTTGTAGCTCGACAAAGATGGGCAATGGAATACCAACCAGTCCTTTCACACCAAGATAGAAGACCAGCTGCATGTGCATGTTGCGTGCCTTGTCATCAGCCCTTTTTCCAGCCGGAGCAGCATGGTAGGCAAATGAGACCTCAAGGTTGTAGAAATCACCTCCTTCCTCGTCAGCCGCAGCTTCCTGAGGGTCTTTCGTCTTCTTGTTCTCCTCATGAATCGCGTGCTTCAGGTCGCCCATGTGTGAGTCAGGAAGCGCTCGCAGACTAAGAATCCTCAGCGGGTTGCTTCCCTGGTTGATCTCCGCAACACGGACGTTCTCAATGATACCTGGTACTGATGCTTGCATAATATCTTCAAGCATGTCTGCTGTGCTTGAAAACATATCCGGGTTGATGAGACCCCAGACGACACCAAGGAGGGTGTTCAACCATTCGACTGACTCTGGGATGAGGTTTGCAGTAGCCTGTATGTGTCAGCCATCGTCTCCTCCTCCTTTCCCAAGTAGATCATCAACACATACTGTCTGACCCCGCTCTGTCTCACTACTCCATTCCACTTCCCTCCCACTACGCACGACCTCCTTCATCCACAGCCAGACACCAGACCCCAAGCATGCACCCAGCGGAATCAATCCCTTCAACGAGCCGCCAAACATTTTCCCCAGAATAATCACGGCAAGGAAGATGCCAAGACACATTGCGCCTGCCTTCTTCTCCAGACTCGCAAACATCGGCTCATAGCTGACAGATGGCGTGGGGTAGAACAGGATATCTGTCTTCTCGCCGTGTATGGGCACATCTGATGTTGCGCCTTCGGCGACTGGATCCGGTGGTGCTGTGATGTCCTGATTGTGCGCATACTGATCGCGAGAGGCGTGGGGGTCGTTGTTGACAGTCTACCATATGTTAGTCTTCAGGTCCATGCTGTCCATATCTATGACCAACTATGCGTAACTTACAGTATTCTTGCCCAGATTCTGATTCGGCACCAAGAACTAAAACACACCATCAGCAACCATTCTGCCACCCTGCCATCAAATCATACGCACCGAAGGATTCTCGACATTCTTCAGCATATCCTTATTCACATCCTCAATGACAACCTGCCTTCCCGTCGTCGGATCCGTGACCGTCTTCTGCGTGCCCTCCTTGCCATATTTGTGCTGCTGATGCGAATTCACATCGCTTGCACCACCCTGCGCATCAGGAGGAGGTATCTGGCCCTTCTTTTGCGCTTGCAGAGCCGCTGCCTTTGCTTTGCGGGCTTCGTCGATCTCGCGGTCGCGGTCCTTCTTGTCGCGGTCGAGATTCTCGATGAATTGGTTGATGGTCGGAATGGGGTTGTGGCCAGAGTAGTGGGATTTGGGCGCTATGGGGGTCGATGAGTTCGACATGATTGTTGCTGATCAGCTGAGCCAGCTGAGTTGGGACGTGGCCGAAGTGGTCTTGCTGCTGGTAGTTGTGATGAGTGGGGTATTGGCTCAGCGTGCACCTCAATCCCACGTCACCTCGACAATTCACACAGTGCTGCTCAGGTCAACACGGAGCTTATACTGTGGCACGACGCGATCAAGGCGGGAAGTTACAGAGCAGCAGTCAGGAGAATGGGACGGTGAGTTGGCAGTAGACGTGCCAAGCCCCAAGCAAGAAGTTGGTCGATCCGTCAACTCGTCACACCAACGGTCCACGCGGCACAAGCGGCCCACCTGAAACAACCCTGCCTGCCCTGCATAGATCCAGCTTCGAGCACAGACTGCACAGTCAAGTGGTCCATAGCAGTCCACCACAAGCAGCAGCGTAGCACATTTGCGTCTTCTTGAGGTGTTCTTGGGTTCTCGGCTGCTAATGATACACAAATAGGTAAGTCCTCTCGCCCGCTGCCTTTCACTTCTCGGGCCCATTTCCATTTTTCCTTCCATTTCACTCGACTACAGTTCGGCTCTTGCTTGCGTCAATGCCCCTTCCAAGCTGATGATGACCAGTCTATGCTATGCAAGAAATAGGGTATCCGCGAAAACCGCCAATGGCTCCTCCGAACCAACCTTCCTGTGTCATGGCGGAAGTGTAAGCCCAAAGCGTATGAAGTCCCTCTGATGCATTTGAGATTGCAAACCATTGTATCCTATTACTATACCTGTTGTCGTATTCCTGCCTTTCCCAAGTGCGCCGAGCTAATGCCGTGATGTCGTAAGATGCGAATCTGTACAATCGATATGTAGATAATGTATGGCGAGACGAACGAGACTAGAAGGAAATGGTGCCACAATGCATGTCTGTACATGTAGCAGCCAATGCTGGACTTGGGACGAACGTCAGCTGCATCGAGCTATTCCTCAAGCTCGAGCCGTCGAAGCCAATCGCTTCTGCGAAAGTGTAGACAAAGTGCATCTCCGAGGTGTATGTCGTCTCGAATCTGCTCATTCGCTCCACACTGCCAATGTAGGAGAACTCATCGTTCATGTCGTTTGCGCCGTAGAAATTCCAACTCTTGGTCTCTGTACAGCCATTCCACGACACGTAGAATGCGATCATTGCGTCCGAGGTTCGAGAATATGTCCAGAGCGCCGGTTTTGTGTGAGCAGGGACAGCGTGCCACTCGCCGCTGTAGACACGATAGATCATGACATATCCCTGCACAGGTCCTAGCTCGGCCTTCCACACCACATGGCCAGAGGGATCGTGCTCCGTAAACATCGGCCAGCTCCCCCAAGATTGTAGTGTGTTCCCGTTTCCGAGCACTTGTGTATTGCCCTGGGAATCAGAGATCATGTCGAAATCTGGAAAGTAGTTCGGCGGACGATATTCTGAAGCTGTCATTGTGACCAGGTCAAGCTTGATGAATTTGCCCTCACTTCGGATGGCAGTCTTGTTCTGCATGTTCGACGAATTGTCGAAAAGTGTCAAGAGCATCGTCGTAGAGTTCTCGAATTGAATCTCAGCGTCGTGCTGGAAAGCGAATTGGAATCCTTTGCAAACGAAGTCGCTGTGCCCTCCAGCTTCCAGTCGCCAAATGACAGATCCATCTGTCGAATTGATATAGTATAAAGTGCCCATATGTCGCCCCGAGACTAGATAGTGTCCAGTGTATGCGCTTTTGTCAATGGAATTTATATGGCTAATTTTGTCAGCTTTGCATTAAGCGTCGCAGGTAGTTTCGAGGATCTTACAAAAAGTCCCATGGAGCCATAGCTTCCCTGCCAGTGCCAGAAATGTCTGATGCACCAGGGTAAACATATGACTCCCAAGGATCAACGTGATTTAGTGCGCTCCATTGAAACACCACACTGTTGTCTGTAGCATTAATCTCCTGGAACATCGCATCTTGAATCCATCCCACCGTATCTGTTATCCCCAACGGACTGAGGTCGTATGGAACTTGCTGGTATATGCTGACGAGGAATGTTTCCTCGTTTGGCGTCAAGCGGAATTCGTGTTGATCTATTGGCACCACCTCTCCGACAGCGTCCACCGTCTTCACAATCTTGTAGTCCTGGTTCATTATCACCCCGTGTCCTCGCGAGAAGCCAAACAGCTGTACTCCTTGAAACATGCACAGATGCGGGTCGCCCATCCAGTTACACGGATAAAAGTTGTGGGCATTATATGGCCCTGTTTCCGCCCATCCAGACCAGACAAGATTCTGCGCAATGTATCAATTCAGAAAATCCATGCATAGGATGTGCCTCTTTGCGAACATACCCCCCGCTTGTCATAGATATACGGCCCTGACTGGTCTTCTTGATATGGCGTTGTGAAAATATACCCGGGGTCCCATTTACTATCTTCTGCAACCCTGACGGTCATCGCTGGTGCCAGTAAATCCGGCCGCTATTGTTTCCTTGTCAGTACTTGGACTCTGGCCTCCTTGATTCCAGGTTAGACGCACCGAGTAGAAGAATGAAACTGGAGTTGTGTAGTTGTCGAGAGCATTTGTGATTGCGGTCAGGAGAGCCCATGTCGAAAGTGCAGATGACGTCCTGCCGGCGAATCTGCGCATGGTGTGGAGGAGTTAGGTACGAGGGTTTAGGGACCAGCCCACCGGAGGTAGAGGTTGTGTGAACAGTTGCTGAAGAATGAGGATAACTTTCAGAGCGGCCGAATCGTTATGTGTTCAAAAGGGAGTGGGGTGGACACGCGAGTGCTGTGCTTTTGGAAAAGATGGGGTTTCCAGGATGCGAATCTGGAAAGGCAGGTGCGAAGGCGTTCTGTTGTGGTTCAAAGTTGAATTGCAACAGCAGTAGGTAAGGAAAGCAAGGTATTTCAGCAAGAACTAAGTGAACACAGGTACGGTATAATAGAAGAAGTTAGAAAAGCACTATGGAAACGAGCAGTCGTCAGTCGCCGCATCATCGCTCATTCGCCAAGCACTGCAAAGAACCGGGAGTCTGCCAAGAGGAACCGCACTCCGAGATCTCCTATCCCTATTCAGGTTTCATCACATTCATCGAACCGCGTGGCATATTATTCCTTACCTGCGACTATCTGCAAGACCAAATAAACACACTGGTAATAAATGCTACTGCACGCGGGCTGTCCTGTGTTCATTATTACAGTATGCCTTGCCATGGCCATTCTGCTTATCTCATTCATCTCCAGATCCTAGCTACTCCGTAGCATCCTGACTCCCTGACTCCACCATCACAAAATACAACCCCGTCATCAATGATCATAGACTTTTGCCTTTTCTGACACATATCGTGCTCTTATGACACTGCCTGACATAGTGAGAATAGACGCCTCTGATACATGATTCTTATTGCTGGTCAGCATACCGGGACAGTGCTATTAACGTGGCGCAACGACACTCGCACCAAGGTTGCCAAATGAATTGTAGGAAGGAAGGTGGAAACTTGCATCTATCTCGATTCAACTAGAATAGTGCCTCCGGCGTCCTGGCACCATTAGTTCGGGGAGCACGACGGCACCCTCCAGCATCCGTGAAATATGTTACCACGAAGCACATAGCAAGTAATATCATAGTCGTCGGCATCAACACCCTACTCAAAGCAGCAATTCGTCTCGTGCGCCCCCAGGCTTCGTGTTGGCCAAGATATACCGTTTTACCGCGCTAGAGGCTCAAGCCTGTTTCAAAGTTTCAAACGTGGTGCGGTCGGAACGCATGCCACCACCGAAACTCAGCCAGTGAAAATGGTGTATTATTAGCATAAATGCAAGCTCAAGCCGATACTGTAGCACTGCATACATCTGATACAGGACTCACACCAAGGAATGTCCAAGTGTCTCGAGTGTTGTCTGACGCGCATTCCCCAATGCTCGGCGTGCTCGGCGCTGCTCGGCGTGCGCGGTGTGCGAGTGCTCGAGGCAGATAATGTAAAGATCTGCATCGTAAAAATGTGAGGTGTCGCGCTTCACTACTGAGGCTTGGGTCCGAGGGTTTTGGCGAATGCGTAATGACATGCGCCAGTGCCTCGGGGGTGACGTGGCAAATTGCTCGAACAGAGGCGCATAGCAACGTGCTCATACCTCGCGCTCGGAGAACACCGGATCGACCACATCGAAAGCGAGAACAGTCCACAACAACCAACAATGTCGGCATCGAAATCGAGGTCAAATACCTTACGAGGAGAACGAAAGGGACAATACAGCAACATCAACATACTCGGATTCAATTCCCATTGATCGGCGGAGAGCTATTGAAGAGTGTCACGCCAGATTCTGATCTCTACAGCCATCTGCTCACAACCACCCTCAAAGATGTCTGTCCCTCTCTACCCCTCGTATATGCAAAACGAAATCATAAGTCCACAGCCCAGGCATTGCCATCTGTGAATGCATCTCTCAACGCTTCCCTGTCCCTTCCACACTCGCTTGCTACCACAAACCGTTCATACTTTTATCCATTGACTGCTGGGGAATCTGTGCCTGCCTGTGACCCGTCATCGACATCGCCTCCGCGCGCGTATGCCGTGTCCGTCTGCTAGTATAACGCCGAAAAAAAGAAAAGGCGGCCGCAGAAGTCCCAGGAAAATTACCATCGTCAAAAGGGTGAATGCGTGCTTCCTACACGAGACGCGTTACCCAATTTACTCCAGCCACTTTAGCTGGTGTCAAAAGTGAGAGGGAAGACCGGTCGACGAGGATCGGTGCGAGGTGTTTAGTTGGGGCAAGCAGACTGGACGTGGCCAGGTTGCTACAGATGTGTCAGCATGATGCTCAGTAGTGATTTGAAGTCAAGTTTGCCATACCTTGCAGCGGTAGCAGACGCGCTCGTTGGAGGACTCCTGGGGGCAGTCACGGCTGACGTGACCGACCTCACCACAGTTGTAGCACTTCTGACCCTGGGTGCAGTCGCGAGACATGTGTCCGAAACCGCCACTTCACAATCGTTAGCTGACATGCAGCACAAAGAGCATTGTACAAAACGTACCAGGTGTAGCAGGTCTGACCGCCCTGCTGGCGCTGGCCACCGTAGCCGCCACCGTAGCCACCCTGCTGCTGGCCGTATCCACCGCCCTGGTTGCAGTTCCTGGCAATGTGGCCGACCTTGCCGCACTTGTAACTGCACGAGATTATCAGCATTCATCTCGCGAGGAGTGGAGCTCCTGTTGGATCACTTACCACTCCTGGCCACCACCACCGCCCATACCGCCACCGTAGCCGCCTTGGCCGCCCTGCTGAGGACCACCGCCGTTCATGCACTCGCGAGACAAGTGTCCGGTCTGGCCACCTATCATAGTTATGAGCACTTTGTCGCATCTCAAATCTTGACTTGTAACCTACAGCGGTAGCAAGACTTCTCCTTAGGAGGAGCGGGGCACTCTCTGCTGACATGACCTTGTTCGCCGCCTTTTGATGATGTGTGAGCTTAGTTTGTCTTCGAGTTGGCTCGTTCATTCACTCACAGTTGTAGCAGGTTGGGTTACCCTTGGTGGGGCACTCGCGGGCTTGGTGGTCAGTGGCACCGCCTGAGTGAAAGTGGTATTAGCATGGCTCTTCATCTTTGGCTAGACAGATGTCGCGAATAAAATTGATTGCGCCATGGATATCTCTGAGATCCTTCTCTTTTTGACATTCGTCTGACGTGTCAAATCACATCTTCGAGATTCCCGAGTAATGGTGGCAGACACGTACAGTTGTAGCAAGCGCGACCGCCGGGAGCGGGTCCTTGTTGTCCTTGGAAATCCATAGCGAAGATAAGATGAGACGAGAAGTTGTGGATTCTGCGAAAACTTCAAATCAGTACAGCTGCCCAACTTTGATAACGATCGCTCGCAGCGCTCTGCAACGGAGCAGCTACTCACTAGAGGTTTTGAGTGTATGAAACCTGTGTGATGTGTTTGTGTAACTGTGGATGTTGCGCGAGAAGAAATCTTGTAGCAAATCTGTTAATAAGGTTGTTCACACCAAACTAGACGATTTTTCGAGGCGGCGATGTGGGCGGCGCTAGCGTTCTATTGGCTTAGCGTTCATGACGTATCGGACGAAGAGGAGGGGCATATCAGAAATCAGACGACGGCCTCAATCAACATCAACATCAACACCAGACGAATTGATTCAGCTTCCGTATGGATATCCACTAGTTGCCAAATCACGGCGTATCTTGATGTCAAGAGTAGTCTATGTCTATCAGATTGCATCTGCCGACAGGCTTGCACGCCTCGCTACGTCCGCGCAACAGCACCTCGTCCAACCAGGCCCTTTAGAGCCATCATCTGCTCTTCTCCAATCTTTACCTCTGGAAGCGTCTGGCCACCCTTGCTTTCCGGTGGCATGAATCCGATCTGCTTCAGATAGCCTAGGTACAACGCCACAAGCTCTTTTGTAACACTGCTGCCACTTTCCGGGTCCACACCGTCCTGCTTTAGTGCCGTCACTGCATTCTCATTCTCCAACAAACGCTCCGTCGTGGCAGCGACGAAGTCTCCAGTCAGCATATCCAGCAGTGGCAGCCCCGCAAACTCCTCGCCTTCGCCTTGCTCGACGTATTTGAGAAGTCGCTGCCGCCATGCATCATAGCTTTCTGGTTTGACCTGGTAGTGTTGCGTGAGAGTGCTCAAGAATTCCGACCAAGCTAGTCGTGGGTGAGGCTGGACCTGCACAGTACCGACTGAACTGGAGACGCCGGTGGCAGGATACAGTCCTGCTGCGACCACTATGCGTGCGACGTGATCCACAGGCACCATGTTGATTGTGTTTTGAATTGTCGGATAGTGGCCAAGTTGTACGCATCCCTTGAGCATTCTGATCAAGAAGTCGTCTGTGATGCTCGCACCCGTCTTTGAATCACCCAACACGTAGCCAGCTCGTATGATCGAGCCCCGCAAGCCACGTTGCCCTGCTGCTCGCAGGAGATACTCTGACGCCCATTTCGTTTGACCATAGCCTGAGCTCAGGTCTTTGGCGCTTCCTTCAAGGTCATCAGACTCTGGAATGGAACCTTTGTTGCCGTAGTAGTCAGTATCTAATACGGCAGTCGAGGAGACGAATGCCAGACGCTTGGCACGATTGCCTTCAGCCGCGAGATGACAAGCAGAGAGTGTGGAAAGGACGTTCGATGGCTTGAGATGACGATAAGTCAAGAGCCAGTCTACACGAGCCCCGTTGTGAATGATCAGGTCTACACTAGTGGACAGCTCCGCCCAAGTTTCTGTATCGAGGCCAAAGTGAGGTTTGTCAAGATCACCAGATAGAGGAGCCAAGCGCGAGGTAAAGGAGGACTCCCATAGCCCGTAGGCGGAGAGGGTGCGTTGCAGACGTGCATGGAGTGATGCTTGAGGTCCACGCACTAGTGTGTAGACTTTGTGTATCGTAGAACGGGAAAGTAGGTTGTGTAGGATGAAGGCACCAAGAAAACCTGTTGCGCCAGTAAGGAATACAGTAGAGATGGCTTGGTCATCACCCGTTGGGAATGACAAGGGCAGCTCCTTGGCCAGCTTCATAGCATCTCCAGCATAGTCTTCTACTGTGCTAGCAGATGTGCCATTGGGAGAACCCTCAAGTGTTTTTGAGAACTCGGCCAGTGTTGGATGTTGATAGATGTCCTGTAGCTTGACGTTCGGATATTGACGTCTCACAAGCCGTATCATAGAATTTGCCTTGATACTGTTACCACCAAGATCCAGCCATGACTCCTCAGGAGAAATCGTGTTAGATGGTACACCCTCGAGTATATCAGACCAGCTCTCGGCTACTGCTAATTCGGTAGAAGTGAGGTTAGCCGTGGTCGGTGCACGCTGAGGCAGATCGGTGAGCATTGAGAGTAGCACTGGCCTATCGGGCTTGCCGTTCGGGTTGAGGGGTATCCTATTGATTGGAACGATCAACGAAGGCACAGCGTAGATCGGCACCTTTGTCTTCAAGTAATCCCGCAATGCTTGTCGTAGTGGTTCATAGCGCTGCATCATGGCAACAGGTGAAGTATCATTTGAGTCGTCAGAAAGTCCTCTTGCTTGAAGCCATTCCTTCCATGCACCAACATTCGGCACGACGAATGAGAATAGCTGGCCTTCTTCGTTCTGATCTCTCCGGTACAGAGTCACATTCTCTCTGACCAGAGGATGTGCTGATAGGTTGGAATCCAGATCACCAAGCTCAAATCTGAAACCCCTGATCTTGACTTGGTTGTCCACTCTGCCCGTGCAGACTACATCACCACTCTCAGTATATCTCCCAAGATCACCGGACCTGTACATCCTGTCTCGAGGGCCATGATAATACTCTCTCCACTCTGGCGTTTCCCCTTGAGCAGAGAGGTGTTTCTTGTCCTGTTCTAGCCACTTGCTGTTATCGACGAAAGTGTTCATGACAAACTTCTCCCGATTCGTGTCTTCTAGTCCCAGATAGCCCTCTGCAAGACCTGCAGCTCGAACATAGATCTCCCCTTGTTCGCCAATATCACATTGACGTGATGTGTTCTCCCGGTCAATCACCAGAAGCTGCACGCCTTGCATGCCTTTCCCAGCTGGGATCACGTCAGGCAGGGAGTCAAGATGGTTAGTGCCATCACTTGCAGGTCGTACTGCGAAGTAGCTAACAGCTCTTTGGGTCTCAGTTGTGCCGAACATATTGATGACTGTCGTATTCGGAGCGAGCTCTTGCAGTCTTCTCACATCACGCTTGATGAGCACGTCTCCAACGAAGAACGCATTCTTCAATGCTGGGAACTGCTCCGATGTCTCTCCACCGACGAGAATTTGGCCCATGGCCGGTGTCAAGTGCGTGACTGTCGTTTCATACTTCTTCATCCACGACGCGAGCTTTTCATGCTGGATGTCTTCAGCGGATGGCACATATAGCTGTGCTCCCAGGAACAACGGGGTGAAGATGTCCCGTTGGATAGGATCGTGCGCAATACCAGACAACATCGTGAACCTCTCTTTTTCGGACAAGCCAAATCGCTTTGCCATCCAGGGGAAGTAGTGTAGCAAGGAGAAATGTCGTCCCCGTACGCCCTTGGGTCTGCCTTCCGAGCCGGAAGTAAAGGACAACGTTGGCGTCGAATCTGGTCCGACAACCACGCCTGGCAACGTTTCTTTCTGTGCCTGAGCATCATCGAGTGCATCCTGCCCAGTCTTCACCTTGCCGCCCTCAACACCACCATCGCCACGCAGATACAACTCAGGCACAGTAGTCCGTAAGTCCAGGTTCTCAGTGATCCAGTCCGTCACTTCAGTAGCAAAACCACCAGCATTCTCTGTGGCCTTCTTAATCACGACTAATGCCCTCGGCCTCGCAACGTCCAAGTAGATGATCTGCCGTGCTGGCGGATAAAGAGGATCAATGACGGAAAAGGTAGCTCCTGCTTTCAAAACACCCATGATAGCTACCACAAGGTCCACGCCTCTGTAAGAGTACAACATAACAACTTCTCCACGCTGTACGCCAGCATTAACAAGATGATGTGCGAGAATATTGCTGGCCTGGTCGATAGCACGATATGAGAACTCTCGCCATGGTGATGTCTCGACCACACAGTTGCGTTCTGGGTGCCTCAAGGCATTCTCATGGAAGACTTCATGGATGGCCTTATCCCACGCACCCCAGTGCAAGTCTTCCGTGGGATCTGGGCGGACTGTGGACGCCATCCTACTGTGTACAGCTGCTTCAGAAATCCAGTCACTTCAGCAATAAATGCTCGGCCTTTTTTGATATATGCCGCCAGGGCTGCCATGCCACCATTGACATACCGGCCCGAGTCTTATCGTTATCGGGTTTTTCCTTCGGAGTTTGTCACCGCGTGCGTCGCTCTGACTCCGACATTCGAAACACGACTTTCGCATCTTCAGCCTGTGCCACTCCATGCACTTATTCCGATAGCAAGAAAGTGACCTCTGTGAGAGAGAGGAACACAAACAAGTAGCAAGATGCCTCCGAAAACACAATCCCGAAGACCGCCTTCCAAGCTCAAGAAGGAGATCGAAAGAGAAGAGCCCATTGATTACAAGCCGCATCATGTCGAAAGTGGAAATACGGATGCTTTCGACAACCTGCTCAAACCCTTTTACTATGGAAAGGCTCTCACGGATCCGATTGATACTGCTCGCGACAAATGGAACTTATTGCCGGCCTTCCTCAAGGTGAAGGGTTTGGTTAAGCAGCACATTGATTCTTTCAACTACTTCGTGGAAGTTGAGCTGAAGAACATTGTGCGCGCAAATCAATGGATCCACAGCGACATAGACGACAAGTTCTGGTTCCGGTATACAGATATCAGGGTTGGACTGCCAAATCGACAAGAGGAGGACAATCTACAAGGCGAGGACTCAACAATCACGCCCAACGAATGTCGGCTTCGAGATATGACCTATGCTGCGCCCATCTTCGTCGACTATGAGTATCTTCGAGCGGATCGAGCAATTCGACGGACGAACGTACGAGTCGGTCGTCTTCCCATCATGCTGAGGAGTTCAAGATGCATTCTCAGTGGCAAGTCAGAAAGAGAGATGGGTCCTCTTCAAGAATGTGCAGTAGATCCTGGAGGATACTTCATTGTCAGAGGTTCAGAAAAGGTGATTCTTGTGCAGGAACAGCTCAGCAAGAACCGTGTCATTGTGGAGTCGTTCAAGGGTATGATTCAAGCTTCTGTCACTAGTTCGACGCATGAGCGCAAATCGAAAAGTTATGTTCTGGTGAAGAAGGGCAAGATTTACTTGCGCCACAACGTGCTTGGCGAGGATGTGCCTATCGTAATAGCAATGAAAGCCATGGGCATACAATCAGACAATGAGATTCTTCTCCTTACAGCTGGAAATGACGAGACATATCAGGACGAGATGACCATTAACCTTGAAGAAGCAGCAAAGATCGGGATCTTTACACAGCAGCAAGCGCTGGAATTTATTGGTGCTCGAGTACGCATCAAGCGACCACCACTCGGAGGTCCTCGGCAAAGAAACCCGCAACAAGAGGCATTGGAAGCTCTTGCTTCCGTCATTATAACTCATGTCCCAGTCGTTGCTTTGAACTTCAGACCAAAGGCTATCTATGTCGCCTTCATGACGCGGCGGGTCATGATGGCTATGCATGATCCTAAGTCAGTCGATGATCGTGATTACGTGGGAAACAAGCGACTGGAATTAGCTGGGCAGATGCTGTCCTTGCTGTTCGAGGATCACTTCAAGCGATTCAATACGGAATTCAAGATGACGATCGATAGAGTGCTGAAGAAGCAGAATCGCATACAATTCGACGCACATGAGCACTTCAGGATTCACTCCGGCCATATCACAGCAGGTATGGAGCGGGCTATTTCTACTGGCAACTGGAATCTGCGACGTTTCAAGATGGAACGCGCTGGCGTTACTCATTTGCTCAGTCGTCTAAGCTACATATCTGCACTGGGCATGATGACCAGAATTTCCAGTCAGTTTGAAAAGACTAGAAAGGTCTCTGGTCCTCGAGCTCTGCAGCCTTCTCAATTTGGTATGCTCTGTCCAGCGGATACCCCGGAGGGTGAAGCGTGTGGTCTGGTGAAGAATCTTGCCCTGATGACACATATTACCACTGAAGATCCTGATGGGCCTGTACGAGAATTGGTGTTTGCACTTGGTGCAGAGGACGTCACAGCTGCCAGTGGAAATGAAATCTACGAAGACGGAGCCTACATTGTCTTTATAAATGGTACACCAGTCGCGTTGACTAGCCGTCCGAAGGGCTTCTTGAACTCGTTCAGAAAGTTTCGTCGTATGGGTCGAGTATCAGAATTTGTGAGTATCCACATCAATGATCATCACAATGCAGTACATATCGCTACAGACGAAGGCCGCATCTGTAGACCGCTGATAGTGGTCGAGAATGGAAAATCCAAAGTCACCAAACGCTATCTGCACGCTCTGAGAGCCGGCAATCTTGAGTTTGACGACTTCTTATCACGAGGATTGGTTGAGTATCTCGATGTGAACGAGGAGAATGACTCATATATCGCTATTTACGAGAAAGACATCAACGAACATATCACACATCTGGAAATTGAGCCGTTCACGGTGCTGGGCGCTGTTGCGGGTCTAATCCCTTATCCTCATCACAACCAGTCCCCTCGAAACACCTACCAATGTGCTATGGGTAAACAAGCTATTGGCGCCATTGCTTACAACCAGTTCAACCGCATCGATACTCTTCTCTACCTCATGGTATACCCGCAAAAGCCACTTTGCAAGACTCGAACCATTGAGCTCGTCAAATATGACAAGCTCCCGGCTGGCCAAAACGCTACTGTGGCTGTCATGTCATATTCCGGCTACGATATTGAAGACGCTTTGGTTGTCAATCGGGCATCGTGCGATCGAGGCTTTGGTCGTGTCCAGGTCTTCCGCAAGGTCACAACACAACTCAAGAAATATGCCAATGGTCTTTCCGACGAGTTTGGCTACCCAGACCCAGCTGTCCGTGGACAGCGGAACATTGAAGCAGATGGGTTCGCCGCAGTAGGCACCAAACTCGAGAAGGACGATGCATACATCATCAAGTCCACACCACTAAATACCACATCCACCAACGTCAGCGGCGGAAACGACAGCAGCAGCACCGAATGGAAAGACGTCGCCATGGCCTACAAGAATCCCGACCACGCCTACGTCGACAAAGTCATGCTCACCTCCAACGAATCCGACACCACCATCCTCAAAATCCAAACCCGCCAAACCCGCCGCCCAGAAATCGGCGACAAATTCTCCTCCCGTCACGGCCAAAAAGGTGTCACCGGTATCATCGTCAAGCAAGAAGACCTCCCCTTCAGCAACCAAGGCATCGTGCCCGACATCATCATGAACCCTCACGGTTTCCCATCTCGTATGACAGTTGGAAAGATGATGGAACTGCTGTCCGGCAAAGCTGGCATTCTCTCCGGTAGCTTCCAATACGGCACCTGCTTTGGCGGCTCGAAAGTCGAGGACATGGGCGACATTCTCATTGAAAAGGGCTTCAACTACGCCGGCCGAGACAGCCTGACATGCGGCATCACAGGCGAGCTGCTCCCAGCGTACGTCTTCTTCGGACCAATCTACTACCAGCGCCTCAAGCACATGGTGCAAGACAAAATGCACGCGCGTGCCACCGGCCCCCGCGCCGTCCTCACCCGTCAACCCACAGAAGGTCGTTCGCGTGCCGGTGGTCTGCGATTGGGAGAGATGGAGCGGGACTGTCTCATTGCGTACGGTGCGAGTCAGCTGCTGCTGGAGCGGCTGATGCTGAGTAGTGACAAGCACGAAGTCGATGTGTGCGAAAGTTGCGGCATGATGGGCTATCATGGGTGGTGTCAGACGTGCAAGAGCAGTAAGGGTGTGGCGAGGATGACGATTCCGTATGCGGCCAAGTTGCTGATTCAGGAGTTGGGGAGCATGAATATTAGGGCGAGTTTGAAGCTGGAGGATGAGTTTTGAGAGGGGAGGATCGTTGTGACTGGAGATTGCTGTGAGACGACGGGTGACTGGAGACGATCATGATGACTGTGTATTGTGTTATGAGCATAGCCGGCGGCGTTATTGACCTGCATTTGCAATCAATCTGATTACGAATCTTTATATCTTCTGCCTTTCTCGCCTCGAAATGTGCACCTGAGACCAATCGTCGGGTACATGCAGACACAATTCGTCAACATTGCTCTGCTCGGCAGCAGAAAACTAATCTGTTTTTGAATGAAAAGTCGCTGTTGTCAATGCATTCCTGATCGGCGACCCCCGCCACAGCCCACCACCATCCATCCCACATCTCACCTCATCTATTCGTCAATAAAC